>Ga0111539_10002484_pt1 | contig 24463 bp, 17 predicted proteins | sample RhiMethybrSRZTD1_FD_79667 | JGI IMG/M metagenome (GOLD analysis project Ga0111539, IMG submission 79667) | Populus rhizosphere microbial communities from Tennessee, USA - Rhizosphere MetaG P. TD hybrid SRZTD1 (version 2) (version 2) | ecosystem: Host-associated > Plants > Roots > Rhizosphere >...
CGCAGTAAAATATGTTGCCGTTGCCGTTGTTGGAGAACACGCTGGCATGCGCGGGCATCGTCGGAAAGCCGTTGACGAAGATCGGGTCGTTATCGGGATCGGAATCATTGTCGGTTACGTGCACTGTCTGGCACCAATGCACCGTGAAGGAATCGTTGCCGGCAACCGGCGGGTGATTGGTTGGCGAACTGGCGTTGAACAACATCAAAAGCGTAGGCAATACCAATAGAATCAAATGGCTATGAAATTTCTGGGGCGACATCGAGAACATGGGAGTGTCCTTTCAATGAGGATCGAATTGCTCGGGCGAAACCGATCGGGTTGACGCGACATCCAGAAAGAAACGCTTTTTCGGGGTCACGGAAGACTAACCAAAATCTTTCCGACGAGTCGAAGGGCTTAAACGGCACGCAGCTTATTTGACCAGCAACAATTAAGTCAAGAGTTTGGGAAACCCAGCGAGAATCAGAACCAGCTAGGTCGCGTGCAGCAGCGCCGTCCGCATCGCAGCGGCGGATTGCCAGCGGTGGGCCGGATCTTTGGCGAGTGCCCGCTCGATGACTTCGGCGACGCGTTCGGGAACGTGAGGTGCGCGGTGGCGGAGCGGAATTATCTGACCTTCGAAGATAGCCTTGACGGTGCCTGCGACATCGCCGCTCGGCCCCATGTCGAGGGCGATGTCACCACCCAACAAGCTGTATGCAGTCATACCCATTGCGTAGATGTCTGAGGTGGGCCGCACGTTGCGGAAATCGCGAATCTGTTCAGGCGGCATGTAAGCGAACGTACCGGCCATGTCGCCGGCCATCGTGATGCCGCTCATGCCGGTCTGGGTAAAGCTCTTCGCCAGTCCAAAATCAGTTACCTTGGCAATGAAATTCGGCGACTCGCCGGTAACCAGAATGTTCGATTCCTTGATGTCGCGGTGGATGTAGCCTTTCGTATGCGCATAAGCCAGCGCGTCCAGAGATTGCGAAATTATTTCGATGCCTTCGCGCAGCGGAAGCCGGCCTCCCTGGGCGTCCGCCAACCGCGCCGCGTCCGAACCTTCGACGTATTCAGTAATGAGAAAGACAGCACCGTTGTGCGTGCCGCTTTCAATGAAGCGAACGATGTTCGGGTGATCAAGAGCGGCGGCCACGTCGATCTCGCGCATAAAGCGGCGGAGTGACTGATCCGCGACCGCGACTTCGGGCAACAGAGTCTTGATCGCGACCGCATGTCCGGTTTTCTCGTCGCGCGCCAGCATCACACAACCCATGCCGCCGCGCCCGAGCAACTTGATCATTTCATAGCCCGGAACCGGTTGGGGCCGGCGCTTAAGTTCTTCGCGGCAATCCTCGCAAATGAAAGTCAGCTTTTCATCAGGCAGGCCTTCAGTCTCATCGCGCCGTCCGCAGTTGGCACATTCAATCGTTACAATGATCGGGCGAGTTACGGTGGGAGCTTCCGAAAGATCCAGCTGCGCAGTTTTGTCTGCCTCAACTTCGACCTGTAGCACAGTTTGCCCACCCTGAACCCGATCGCCGCTGCGCAGGTGGGCCTCCGGCACGCGCTGTCCGTTGACAAAAGTTCCGTTGGTCGATCCCAAATCGCGCAGGAAACAACGTGGCGGAGCGATTTCCAGCAGGCAATGATGACGCGAGAAAAACTTATCCTCAGGCAGGTAGAGATGCGCAGTATCACTACGACCGATCAGGAAGGTGTCATGCTGATCGAAAGTGAACTCGCGGCCGGTGTAAGGTCCTTCGAGGACTCGGAGAATAACGCGCATAACGAGGGCTACTTACTAATCTCGAGATCGTCGAAGGCAACTTCCCCGACGTCACTGGTATAAAACCCGACGCGTCCTTTTTGGTAATTAGCTTCATCCACGATGGACGTCACGAATTGACCGTTGATGTAGAAGTCCATCTTTGTGCCGCGAATTCGGACTTCCAGTTGGTTTGGATTCGTGCCGGTCCGGATCGTGCTGGATGGAGTCCAGTCAACAACTTTTGTTTCGGTGCCGCCTTTGTGCAACACAATCTTGTACTTGGGCTCGTCGCCGTTGTAAATCAGAAAACCATAATCTTCGAGGTTGCCGGTTTTCTTTTCGCCATGGACCGTCAACCCGTAACCCGACGTTGGTGAATTGCCGTCAATACTCCGCAAACCGACCCGCACAGTCGCATTCTCGTCGTAGTAATCTTTCTTGTCCGGCGAGTACATCACAATGTAGCCGCCTTTGGTGGCGCGCATGTGATACTCCTCGTCCTGATAAAAAATGTTGCCGTACTGTGAGGGGCCGGTGCCCCATGTCTGGCTGGAAAAATCGTCGCTGAAGGAAGTCAGCGTCGAACGCGAGTTCGAATTCGCATTCGTCGCAGAGTTCGTATTATTGCTGTTGTTGGAATTGCGGTTCGCCTGACGATTGGAATTCGAGTTGCCGTTATTGTTGTTGTTGCTGTTGGTGACGCTGGCGATGGCGAAAATCAAAATCGCGACGCCAATCCCCATAAAAACCAGCACCGCTCCAATTCCCAGAATCCACGGCCAGGCGCTGCGTTTTTGCGGCGTTGATGGCGGCATCGGACTCCACGCCGGGGGTGCCGGCGGCGGCATTGGCTGCGACGGCGGCGGGGTGGGCATCTGTGAAGGGTATGCAATCGTCGGCTGCGGTGAAGTATCACGCGACGAGGGATATTGCACCGTCGCGCTTGGATCGAACGATGACGGCGCGGCCGTGCTCACCAGCGGCGATCCGTCGTCCAGACAAAAGCTCAAAGCGTCATCAGTGTAAGTACGATTGCATTGGGGACAGCGCTTCATATTGGCCTCGATTCGTAGTTATGCTGAGTCCGCAAGCATCAGAGAGTAGAACGCGTTCGCATCCACAACTTGCGATTCAGGATTCGCGTCAGTCTATACGAGAAGCGAAGCGCGCTCAAGAGCGCATTCGATCACAAGGTACGGCCACAGCGACCGCAGAACTTGGTTCCCGACGGATAGGTGGTGTTGCAGGTCGAGCAGATTACCTGGACCGGACGGGGAGCGTTCCAGGCGATCGCCGAACCACCCAGCGACGCCCCGCATCGACCGCAGAATTTCGTGCCGGCGGGTTGGTCCGCGCCACAACGGGTGCAACGAATCTTGTTTGGCGCGCCGCCCAGACTGGGTTGATTCAGACTCGGGCTCGGTTGGTTCAGACTAGGACTTGGCTGATTCAAGCTGGGACTCGGCTGATTCAGACTCGGACTTGGTTGATTCAGGCTGGGATAAGAACCCGGAGGAGGAAGAGTCCGTGGATGCCCGGTAGAATCGACCGATACTACATCGAAATTAGTGTTGCCACAGCGGCCGCAGAACTTTGTGCCCGCGGCAAAGCGCGACCCGCAATTGCCGCACGCAACCACCGTCGGCGTCGGCAAAGCCATTCCCGACGCGGCGCCCAGACTTCCTCCCTGCGAAGGCGACAGCCCGCTTGAAGGCGTTGACTTAAATTGTGCCTGGATGATTTGTTCGGCGGAGTCCGGCCGAATCTCGATCACGCGTTCATCGTCACGGTCGCCGGGGTGCGCTACGCGGAGCACGTGCTTGCCGGGCGGAATTGACTTCAGGATCACTCGTCCCGATCTCCCTACGCTCCCTTGCCTTTCATCATCGACATAAACCTCGGCGCCTGCGGGCGCCATGATCACCACCCGCGCTTCGCCCTTCTCTTCCTTAACTGATGCCCCACTGAACGCTTCATCAAATTCAATGAACCAGTCGCCGACTGAAGCGGGCCGAGCATTCGCGTCTCTTTGCAGAGCGCGCATGACGGATCCTTCGACCGGCGACGGGATGTCTGATCGCAGCGTGCTCAAGGCGGGAGCATCCTGCGTCAACTTCTGCGCAAAGATTTGCATGATGTCGCCGGTGAACGGCGGCTTGCCTCCGAGCATGTGATAAGCAATCGCGCCAATCGCATAGACATCGGCGCGCGAATCAAGCGCTGCGCCAGATTGCATCTGCTCAGGCGCCATGTACTCTGGCGTGCCCAGGATCCCGCGCGAAGCCGGTCCACTGCCGGAGGCATCGCCGGCCAGGCTTGAACTGATAATTTTTGCCAGACCAAAATCGCCGACCTTCACGATGTCGTCACCAGAAAGCTTAGCTTCCTTCTTCTTTTTCTGGACGATGAAGACGTTCGCAGGTTTTAGATCACGATGCAGGATTCCTTCATCGTGCGCAGCTTCAACCCCGGCGCTGATCTGTTTCAGCAAGCCGTGGGCCCTCTGCACCGAAATCGTGCCTTCGCGTCGCAGCAAATGATAAAGCGATTCACCTTCGACGTATTCCATCACCAGAAAGAACACGCCTTCTTCGCTTTTGCCAAAGTCGGTCACGCCGACAATATTCGGATGTTGAATAGACGCGGCGGTCCTGGCTTCGCGCTCAAAGCGGGCAATCGCCTCGCCTTCCTGAAGGTCTTCGTCTGAGAGGACGTCGGGACGAATTGTTTTGACGGCGACTCGGCGCGTGATCAAGTTTTCGTCGCGGGCCACATAAACCTGCCCCATGGCGCCCCGGCCCAGACGCTTCTCAAGGCGGTACCGCCCGTTTAAGAGAGTGGTGCCGGGTAGAGTGTTCTTGGTTTTCGCCTGGTCCTCGGGACAAAGAAGGGCGTCGTCTTCATAACAGCGTTCGCAACGGGGACATTCGCGCATAGTTAGACCGGAAGAGAGAATAAGGTCTTGCCGCAGCACGGTCAATCGCATATCAGAAGCCCGACCGTAAGCGAGGGCCAGTTCGGCTGGCTGGACCCCTTAACTAGACGAGGGCTTCTGTCATGCTGGAACCCATCCGGCTAATAAACCTCTTTACTTGATGGCCCAAGTGTCCGATAATTTCAGCCCTTCGAGGGGAGAGCCCATTGAGGCTCGGAAAATGCGGGTGCGAGCCCGCGTTTTGTGTCTGTGGCACAGACTTCAGTCTGTGCCGCTCATAGCACCGACTAAAGTCTGTGCCACCAGGGAGGATCCCGATGCGATCGATTTGGAAAGGCCATATACGTTTCCTGCTGGTTGCGATTCCGATTCGCGTCTACAACGCCATCGAAGCTTCCGAGCGAATCCAGTTCAATCAACTGCACCGTGACGATTTTGGTCCAATCGGTTACGACAAGCGCTGCAAGAAATGCGGTCAGATCGTCACGAACGATCAAATCACCAAAGGTTATCAGTACGAGCCCGACCGTTTTGCGTTGATCGAGCCCGAAGAGATCGCCAAAGTAAAGATCAAAACTACCAAAGCAATCGATATTATCGGCTTCGTCGATTCATCCGAGATCCCTACCACCTTTTTTGACGCACCTTATTACCTGGGACCGGACGGCGCCGTCGCCGACAAACCTTACGCGCTGCTGCGCCAGGTTCTGCAAGACACCGGCAAGGTCGGACTCGCGAAAGTCGTGCTGCGCGATCGCGAAGATCTCGTGGCGGTGTTTCCGCTGGAGAACGGCATCGTGCTGCAAAAACTGCGTTACCCGGCCGAGATACGGAAGATGACTGAAGTCCCGGACGTCGAGAAAGAGACCAAGCTCGACAAGAGGGAGCTCACGCTCGCAACCAGCCTGGTCGAGCAGATGGTCACTTCATTTGCTGACGTGGACACGGTCGATCACTACCATGAAGCTCTGCGCAAACTGATCGATTCGAAGATCAAAGGCAAGAAGGTCACCGAATTTGAAAAGGTTGAAGACGTTCCGCGCCTCGACATCATGACCGCGCTCAAAAAGAGCTTGCAAGCCTCTTCACGCAAACCCATGGTCAAGGCCGAACCCGCCGCCAAGAAGAAAGCTGCACTCACGTTGGTTAAGGCGAAGCCGGTGGCAAAGAAACGCAAGGTTGGGTGACCGCCGCTAATCAGTTTTATGTAGCCCAGTTTTTATGTAGCCCAGGCGTTTACGCCTGGGCTCGCGTTTGATAGAACCTGAATAGCCTCCTTCAGGAGGCTTTTTCTTTCGATCGATGACTGGGCTGAAGCTTTTGAAAAGCCTCCTGAAGGAGGCTAATTGAATTAAATCATCATCGTGATCCCAGGCGTAAACGCCTGGGCTACGCAAAAAAGGCTTCTCACACATTTAAGAGCCCACGCCTGAATAACTCTTGCTAAAAATCTTACCTTGACCTGCCTGCTAATCTGGGGTTCTGAGCCAGGCAACATTCTAAACCGAACACAAGCAACTTGCCGATTCTGAACTGATGAAGAGAATTCGGCTTTTTCGTAGCCCAGGCGTTTACGCCTGGGTCCACGATTTCATAGAAATCAATCAGCCTCCTTCCGGAGGCTTACCATTTCCAGGAGGAACATATGTCTCACGTGTTTCACCAACTCTATTACCATTTCACCTGGGCTACTCAATCGCGTGAACCCTTAGTCGATCGCGCTTGGCGCCCAGAGCTTCTGGAAATCATCAATCAAGAAGTCCAAACCCGTGGCGGTTTTCCGATACGTCACAACGCGATGCCCGATCACGCGCATCTACTTTGCCGATTACCACCAACGATTTTCATAGCTGAGTTTATTGGTCAGGTTAAAGGTGCGACATCTTTCCGTGTCAACAAAGAGATTCGTCCCCGATTCAAACTACACTGGCAAGAGGGCTATGGTGTTGTGACTTTGCGTAAAGATGAAATTGAAAAGGTGTCACGTTACATTGATCGTCAGGAAGAACATCATCGCCGTGGCAACGTTTCAGAGTTGCTCGAAGGTGTGAGATTGAAGAAGATGATTGGCTGAAGATTTAGAAAAGCCTCCTGAAGGAGGCTGGGTTGAATCAAATCAATACCGCGATCCCAGGCGTAAACGCCTGGGCTACGCAAAAAACAATCACGCCCGGTCGCACTGCCTTAGCAGGACACTTTTTCACGCCTTGCGATCCCAGGCGTAAACGCCTGGGCTACACAAAAACAATCACGCCCGGTCGCACTGCCTTACCAGGACACTTTTCACGCCTTGCGATCCCAGGCGTAAACGCCTGGGCTACTAACAAAACCCGGCTCACACCGGCCGGACCGCCTTCTGAAACGCTTTCACTCCCAAGGTGTTCAATACTTCCCCTTTTCTAATCCCCGCTCGTCGCGCTATTCCCACGCCAAACTTTAGATTGTTGAGCGCGCCGGTTGAATGAGCATCCACCGAGACCACAAATTTTATCTTTCGCTTGCGCGCTTCCCGGAGCCAGCGTGGCTCCATGTCCAAACGATAAGGATCGCCGTTAATCTCCACGGCCGCGCGCGACTCGGCGATCACGTCCAGAATCTCTTCTACCCGGCAATCAAACGGCGGCCGCGCCTGGATCTTGCGGCCCAGCGCGTGCCCCCAAATCTTGAAAACGGGTTGACGCATTGCCGTCACAATCCGATTCGTCATTTTGTCTGCATCCATCTTGTAGCGTGAATGAATGCTCGCGACGATCACATCGAACTGCTCCAGAATCCAATCCGGATAGTCGAGTGAACCATCGGCCACGATGTCCGATTCAGTTCCTTTGAGAATCTTTACTTTGGTTTTTTCCTGAACTTCGTCGATCTCTTCCCACTGCCGCTGCAACCGATCGATTTTTACGCCACCGGCATAGAACGCCGTCGGCGAATGATCGGTAATGGTGATGTACTTCATGCCCAGAGCTTCGGCCGCAGCCACCATCTGCTCGACGCTGTGCTTGCCGTCTGAATAAGTCGTATGGCAATGGACCATGCCGCGAATGTCGTCCGCAGTTACCAGGTCGTCCGGAATCTTGCCGGCGAGCGCGGCTTCGATCTCGCCGTGATCCTCGCGCAGCTCAGGTGGCACGAACTGCATGCCGAGGCTTCGATAAATCTGAGCCTCGCTTTTCACTTCAATCGGTTTTGATTTTGGCGATGCACGCCGGAGGCGTGCGGACTCAGTCAGCTTTTGCAGATGTGCCTGTGAACCGGTCGCATTGAAAAGTGTGACCGCGAACTCTTTTGGAGTGACGGCTATCAGGGTCGCCTTGAATCCTTCGCTCAGAGTCACGACCACGCGACCCGAAGTCTTCTCCTCCGTACGCATCACCAGGGGGAAACGCACGAAATGATCCAATAGAGCCTGCGGTTTTTTCGCACTGGCAACGACTACGATTTGAGAGACCGTCTCTTTCCAGCGCCGGAGTGAGCCACCAAACTCTGCCTGACCAAAGTCACGGGACGTTTTCAAAAACTCAAGAATGGCTTCACCGGCGCGCAGCGCCTGGTGAATGTGAATTCGCTGTTCACGATTCTGGCTGGCGGCAATCGCTTCCAAAAGTTTTGCTTCGGTCCTGGCGGTAAAACCCTTGATATCGCGCAGCCTTCCGGCTTCGGCCGCTGCTTTCAATTCCTGGACTGACGTAATGCCCAGCGCCTCATGTAAGAGCTGAACTTTCTTCACACTTAGACCGGGGACTGCGGTCAGCTCGACAATTCCCGGCGGCATTTCCGAGCGCAGCTGATTTAGCAGAGAGGACTGGCCCCTGGTGTAGAGTTCCTCGATCTGCGTCGCCAGTCCTTGCCCGATTCCTTTCACGAAGGTCAGTCGATTCTGCTTGATCAACTTGCCCAGGTCTTCGGTCAGCTCAGCCACGGATCGGGCGCCGGACTTGTACGCGCGGGCCTTGAAATACTCGCCGCCCATCAACTCGAGCAGCGTGCCGATCTCCTGCAAAGCAGCGGCAATTGCAAACTTGTCTTTAATTGGTTTCGTCATGCTGCGCTCAAGAAAAGCAGTCTATGGCATGCAGAGTGCTTTTATCCAATCGCAACCATCAAAAGTAGTTTCGCGACAACAAATCAAGATAGTTGCGAGGATTCTGTAAGAATGGCGAACGAACTGCGCACCGAAGTCGAACAGGTCAAAGAGCAGGAAGATGTTAAGCAGGCGCTGAAGCAGACCAGCACAATTAAGCCTGAGGAGCCGACGCCCAGGGCTGAGACGAAAGATAAGCTGGTCCTTAGCACGCACGTCATCATCCTGATCGCGCTGGTGGCTGGACACTTTGTTCTGAAATTCAGCTTCTTTGGTTTCTCAGCCAAGCACCCCACCTTTATTGAGCTGCTTCAGCGGCTCGACCTGGCGGTCATGGGCGTGGTCGTGATGCTGGCGTTCGCCAAGATTGCTGACCTGTATCTCATCGGCCGGATCGATAGTCCGGTCTCAAAATATAACCTGCGTCGCGTAGCGAAGCTGGCCCTGGGTCTGGTGCTGATTTTTATCGTCGTGTCGGGCCTTTTCCAGAACTGGTACACGACGGTCGTTTCGATTGGTTTGTTTTCGCTGATCCTGGGACTCGCGGTACAGACGCCGGTCACCAGTTTTCTTGGCTGGATTTATATTCTCGTGCGCAGTCCCTATCGCGTGGGCGATCGCATCAAGATCGGTGAGGCGACCGGCGACGTCATCGATGTCAGCTATCTTGATACGACGTTGTGGGAGTTTGGCGGCGGTGACTTGCTCTCAACGGATCATCCAACCGGTCGCATCATCAAGTTCCCCAACTCAAAGATTCTGGATTCGACCGTGTACAACTACACCTGGCCGCTCTTCCCGTACATCTGGAACGAAATCAAATTCAGCGTGGCGTACGAGAGCGATCTGGACTTCGTCGCTGAAACAATGCAGCGCGTGGCAGCTGAGGAAGTGGGCGACCACATGATGAAGCAGGTGCGCGTCTTTCGCGAACTGCTGGCCCAGACGCCAGTCGATCAACTTGAAGTGCGCGAATATCCGGCAGTGTTGTTTCGGGTAAACCAGAACACCTGGCTGGATGCGATAGTCCGTTACCTGGTGCACCCAAAAGAAGCCGGAAGGGTAAAAACCAGACTAATCAAAAAGCTTCTGGCTGAATTGAATGCGGCACCGGATCGAGTGCTGTTCCCCAAGAGCAATATGAGGTGACACCGTCCGGTCTGAGGAGAATTATATGAATGAACTTTTTCGTAAATTTGCACAGGTCGTATCGAATATTACCGGCACGCCATGGATCTTTATCCTGGCGGTTACCGTCGTGATCGTTTGGGCCATTTCCGGCCCGATGTTTCATTTCTCTGACACATGGCAATTAGTTATCAACACCGGCACCACCATCATCACCTTTCTGATGGTCTTTCTAATTCAAAACACCCAGAACCGCGACGCCAAAGCAATTCATCTGAAACTGGATGAACTGATCAAAGGAGTCAAAGGCGCTCGTACGGGTCTGGTTAACCTCGAGGAACTGTCCGATCAGGAACTCGAAAATTTGCACAAGGAATTCGAGCGGATTCACAGCGAAAATCCTACCCTGCAACACTAACAACCATGACAAGAATAGAAACGCTTTGCGCGCGGGGAATCACCCGCTCCGGATCACCCAAAAGAGGTTTTCGCTATCAGAGCGCCGGCGGGAAAAAGCCGGGCCGTGCTGACCTCGATCGCATTAACAAATTGAGAATTCCACCGGCCTGGACGGATGTGTGCATCAACGCGAATGCGGGCGGAGCTGTACAGGCAGTTGGTAAAGATGCGGCGGGCCGTTGGCAATACCTCTATCACGAAACCCACGTCCGGCGCAGCGAGAAGAAAAAGTTTCAGCGCCTGATTGAATTCGCCGAAAGTTTGCCGGCGATGCGACGGGCGGTGGCAAGGGATATGCGACAGCCGGGCCTGGCGCGCGAGCGCGTCATGGCCGGCATTATGAGAATCCTCTCATCAAGCTTTATCCGCCCGGGCAGTCAGGTTTACGCCAGCGAAAATGGCAGTTATGGAATAGCCACGCTCAAGCCCAAACACGTGCAGGTCAAAGGCGACACGATCATTTTCGACTTTCCAGGAAAATCCGGTGTCAAACAGCATCGCGAACTGCGCGACCGGCGCGTGGCCAAACTGATAAGGGAGCTATTGAAACAGTCCACCCGTGAAGTCTTCGCCTTTCGGAACGGTGATGATCAGTTGACCGACGTGAAACGGCGGCACATTAACCAATACATAAAGGAAATGATGGGCCACAACTTTTCGGCGAAAGATTTTCGCACCTGGGCCGGCACCTTAATTTGTGCCTGTGCTTTGGCGCGAGCTGCGAACGATTTGAATGGCGAGAAAAAGGTGCGCAAGCAACAGTGGGTTGCCGCGATTAAAGAAACGGCTGAAGCGCTCGGTAACACCCCGGCCGTCTGTCGCAAGTCGTATGTTTGTCCGGTGTTGCTGACGAAATTTGAGAAGGGCTCGGTGATCGATCACTACTTCCAGAACGTCAACGAGGTAATGAATTATCGTGGGACGACGTTACATCGAGCCGAAAAGGCGCTCTTGAAATTTCTCAAAAAAGAAGCAACACGTTGATTAGAAAATCGCATGTTTGCATGATTACTGTTTATGCTAAGTTTCAATCACTCTTCCCAGAAGCTAAATCAATCCCTGGAGGAATAATTGTAATGAAAAAACCAGCTCTCACATCTCGGGCAATACTCTCTTTGGCCGTCATCGCCCTGTTCATCAGTGCATCTGCGTTTGCTCGCGCCGGCAAACAGGATTTCATCCTGCACAATCAGACCGGCGTTGAAATCAATTCGCTGTTTGTCTCTCCTCACGATTCGAATGACTGGGAGCAAGACATTCTGGGCCAGGACACACTGGCAAGTGGTGACAGCGTGAAGGTGATTTTTGACGACCGCGAGAAAAAAGTGCGTTGGGACCTGAAGATTACCGACAAAGACGGGAACAGTTTGGAGTGGGCCGATCTGAACCTGGTCGAGATTTCCGAACTTACGTTGCATTGGGATGCGAAGAAAAGCAAAGGCTGGGCGGATGTGAAGTAAGAGCACGTTTGCCTGGCTCCGTCGAATCCAAAGTTGAACGGAACTGGGAGCGCGGACGCCCCTCGTCCGCAAACGCGTGCGCAGCACGCGCAAGCCCGAAGAAAACTGGAGACGAGATTTATTGTTCGCGCTGCGCGCTCAATGCGGGCGGGGGCGCCCGCGCTCCCAGTGTTTGGCCGCATTATTCCGCGAGTTTTTGGACACAGCTTCTACGGGGGAACTTAACGTAATATTTCAACCCGTCAGACTATAGGCAGCGCCAGTCATACCGAAGAGAAAGCAACGGTTGTTTTTGACCATCGGTGAAGCTCTTTGTCATCAGAGTTCAGGTTTCCCACCCTCAACCAGGTTTTGGAGTACATCCCAGCACCACACCATCAGTGCTGGGTGCTTCCGCCGATGTGGGCCACACACTGGTGGTGATAAACTGCTGGCACCTCGGAGGTTTTGCATGAAGCATTTGGTGCGTTTGGTGCTTGCGATCTTTTCGCTCGCCGTTACTTCATCCGGCCTCGCTCAATACAATCAGGAATCGTTTTCAGCCATGCATTGGCGGCTGGTGGGTCCGCATCGCGCCGGGAGAGTGACGAGCGTCGCCGGCATTCCGGGGCGTCCGGCGATCTATTACTTCGGCACACCGGGTGGCGGGGTTTGGAAGACGACAAACGGTGGACGCGTTTGGAAACCCATCTTCGACGACGCCCATGTGGCCTCAATTGGGGTGTTAGCGTTGGCGCCGTCCAATCCGGAAGTTATTTACGTCGGGACAGGTGAAGAAACTGTCGGCAACGGCATTTACCGATCAAACGATGGCGGCAAGACGTGGAGCCACATTGGCCTCAATGATACGCGCTACACTTCGGGAATCATCGTCGATCCCAAAGATCCAAACACCGTCCTGGTTTCAGCTCGCGATTACTTCATCGCCGGGGCGGGACGCGGCATCTTCAAAACGACGGACGGCGGGAAGACATGGAAAAAGGTTTTCTTCAGGGACGACAGGACCAGTGTGGTCGATTTGCAGAGCGGGCCCGACGAGCCGCGAACGATTTATGCCGCAACTTACAATCTGCAAATCGATCCGGCCAACCGGCGCGCACTTGGATCTGAATCCCTGGTTTTCAAATCAACGGATGCGGGCGAAACCTGGCAGCAATTGAGCGGCGCGGGTTTACCGCCGACCGGCCGCGGAACAATTGGCCTGGCTGTGGCGCCGACGACTAAAGGCAGCCGCGTCTATGCGATTATCAACTCAGGATTTTTCCGTTCAGACGATGGTGGCGCGAACTGGAATCGCAGCACCACCGATCCGCGCATCACCGGCAGCACCTTCTTTGGCAAGACGTACACCGATCCGATCAATCCCGATGTCGTCTATGTGATGCACACTTCGATGTATCGATCGCTCGACGGCGGCAAGACCTGGGAATCATACAAAGGCGCGCCCAGCGGGGAAGACCAGCACGTGCTCTGGATCGATCCGCAGGACACGCAGCGAATGTTTCTGGGATCGGATCAGGGCGCGATTGTCAGTCTCGACGGCGGCCGTACCTGGACCGATTGGTTCACTCAGGCCACGGGCCAGTTCTATCACGTCACCACCGACAATCAATTCCCCTATCGCCTGTATGCGGCGCAACAGGACAGCGGATCGGTAGCTGTAGTTTCGCGCAGCGACTATGGAATGATCACTTATCGCGACTGGTTTTCGACCGGCGCGTTTGAGAGTGGGTACATCTCGCCCGATCCGCAAAACGCGAATCTGGTTTTTTCCGTGGGCTGGTACGGATCCGTCTTGCGTCTCGATCGAGCGACGGGTCAAATCTCGACGGTGTTCGCACCGGGTGCAAAATACCGCTACACGTGGGAGACACCGCTGGTGCGCTCGCCACACGACGCGAAGACCATGTACATGGGGACGCAGTTTGTCATGCGGACGACCGACAACGGCGGAAGCTGGCAGGAAATGAGCCCCGACTTGACGGCCTCAAATCCATCAGCAGGTGTGACTGGCGTAATTCAAACGATCGCTCCTTCCGCGGCGCAAGCCGGTGAGATTTGGGTTGGCACCAGCACCGCGCTGGTGCAACTGACGCGAGATAATGGCGCCAGCTGGAACAACGTCACCCCGGCCGAACTGCCGGCAACCAGCAACGTAACTCTAATTGAACCGTCAGCAACCGATGCGAACACCGCCTACCTGATTGCGTCAGTGCCGGCCGATTTGCGTCCTTACATTTATCGAACCCGCGATGGCGGGAAAACGTGGCAGAAAATCACCGAAGGCTTGCCGGTAAACGCAATCGCGCGGACCGTGCGCGAAGATCCGAAACGGAAGGGACTGCTCTATGGCGGCACCGAAACGGGTGTCTACGTCTCATTCGATTACGGCAATCACTGGCAACCTCTGCAATTGAATTTGCCGACCACCTCGGTCCGAGATCTGAACGTGCATGGAAGTGATTTGGTGGCGGCAACCTACGGACGAGGCCTCTGGATACTCGACGATATTTCGCCGCTGCGACAAATTGACGACTTGGCCGCGACGACTCTGCTTAAGCCGGCGGCCGCGGTGCGTGCGCGCTGGGACAATCACCCGGACACGCCGCTTTCGATAGACCTTCCGCACAGCGACAATCCGCCTGACGGCACGATCATTTATTACTATCTGAAGACTGTGCCGAAAAGCATCTCGCTGGAGATTCGCGACGATCACGGCAACGTCGTCAGAAAGTTTTCGGACAAAGCCGAGCCGCGCGATCCACGCCCGAAAAACGTTCCTGAATACTGGTTCGCAACGCCGGCAGCGCTGGCAACCAAAACTGGATTGAATCGCTTTGTTTGGGATTTACAATGGCCGCACCCTGAAGCGCTGGCTTACAGTTTTCGCGGGCGGCCCCTGGATTACATCGAATACACGATGCCTGATCACGCGATCCCCGGCAACACGCCAATCAATCAACCACCCGGGCCGTTGGTGGTGCCGGGCCGCTACGAACTGGTGCTCACTGTTGATGGGCAGAAGTTTAAGCAGCCGCTGACCGTGACGCTCGATCCGCGCGTGCCCGTTTCGGCTGGCGACCTCGAGGCTCAACTCGATCTCGCGAGAATGATCGATTCATGGATGAACATCAGCTTTACGTCTTACAACACGATCTCATTGATGCGAAAAGCAATTGCGGCTCAACTGAGCACGAACGCTCGGCCACCAGATGCCGAGGCGTATAAATCTTTAGAAAAGCAACTCGGTGAGATTCAGGACGGCACTAACGATGCTGCCGGATTTGGATCGGTGAACCGAGATCTTGCGCGCTACGTGACAATGATTCAGGGCGGCGACGTTCGGCCACCGCAATCGGCGATTGAGAGCGCGGCTCTTTCATGCAAAGCCCTGAAGAACGATCTGGAACGTTGGCATAAGCTTAACAAAGAACACCGGACACGGATCAAGAACCTAAAGGCGTGGGCTGAAGGGTTGCCCTATGATTTCAGCAACATAGTTCTGGACTGCCCGAATTGATTCGCGTGTTAATTGGGACATTATGCTGGGAAATACTGATACCATTCGGGAACGCCCCCGAGAGAAAACAATGAAACGCACACTCTTTTTCTTACTGCTCGTCATCAGCCTGTCAGCTTTCACGATTGGCTCAGCACCTACTTTATTCACCGCGACTGGCGTCAGGGCGCAGGCGACCAAACCGGCTGAGGTAAAAATCGATCCGAAAGTTTTCGATGAATTCGTCGGACAGTACTCGCTGGATACCAATCCTGACGTCGTGCTTTCTTTCTTTCGCGAAGGCGAGAAGTACTACTTGCAAGTTACCAATCAGGGCCGGATCGAGATCTTTCCCGCCAGCGAATCCAACTTCTTTTTGAAGGTGCTGGATGCTGACGCCACGTTTGTGCGCGACGCGTCAGGCAAGGTGTCCAGCATGGTCTGGCGGCAGGACGCGAATAAGGTTACGACTAAGCGAATCAGTAACGTTCCGATCATTGAACTCCCGATCCCGTTTGATCGCCGCGAAGAGATGATTCGGATGCGTGATGGCGTGCGTCTGCACACGCTGATTTTTGCGCCGAAGGACCAGAGCGAATCCCTGCCCATAATATTAAGCCGAACACCTTACGGCGTCGGGCAAACATCGTCCGATGGCATCAATCGCCGTTACAAAGAGCTGGTTGCTGACGGATACATTTTCGTGCTCCAGGACATTCGCGGTCGCTACGGATCGGAAGGCGAATTCATGATGACCCGGCCCTTGCGCGACAAAAAAGATCCGAAGGGTGTCGATGAGAGCACGGACACCTACGATACGATCGACTGGCTCATCAAGAATGTGCCAAAAAACAATGGACGAGCGGGCATTCTCGGGGTGTCTTATGATGGATGGCTTTCGGCTGTGGCGACCGTTGACGCGCATCCGGGGCTCAGGGCTTCGTCACCGCAGGCGCCCATGACCGACGCGTGGATCGGCGACGACTTCTTTCACAACGGCGCGTTTCGACAAAGCTATGGTTACGAATATGTGAAGTCGATGGAGACTTCGAAAGAAGGTATTGACGTTACCTTCGACAAGGATGCTTACGACTGGTATCTCGAGAAGGGCTCGCTCGGCAAAATTACCGAACTGACCGGGGGAAAGTTTCCAACCTGGAATGCCTTCGTCGCGCATCCTGCCTACGATGATTATTGGAAGGCTCGCGGCGCGGGCAATTATCTAAAGTCAACGCATGTGGCCACGCTCGTCGTTGGTGGCTGGTGGGACCAGGAAGATTTTTACGGTGCCTTGGCGACTTATGCGACCCTGGAAAAATTTGATAAGAGCAACCACAACTTTGTCGTGCTGGGACCGTGGAACCACGGTGGCTGGGGTGGCTTCGGGCGAAACCTGGGCGACGTGAACTTTGGCAGCCAGACCGGAGTTTTTTATCGCTCTAAAATTCAGGCGCCGTGGTTTGCTTACTACTTAAAAGACAAGGGCAAACTTACTCAGCCGGAGGCCATGACTTTTCAAAGCGGCAGCAACCAATGGATCAATTCCGATCGCTGGCCGCCGAGGGAAGCCGCTGCCCGCAATCTCTACCTGCGCAGTGGAAAGACTCTGTCGTTCGACAAACCGTCTGGCAACAACGGTCAAGAGTCGGAAAGCTATGTTTCGGATCCGGCAAACCCGGTCCCCTATCGCAAACGGCCAATCCAACCAACATATGGGCGCGGCTCGAGCTGGTTTACCTGGCTGGTCCAGGACCAGCGGTTCCTGGCCGGCCGAAACGACGTGCTCACCTGGCAGACGAATGTTCTGGATCAGGATCTGACTATCAGCGGCAACGTCATAGCGCATTTGTTCGCGTCTACCAGCGGCAGCGACAGCGATTGGGTGGTAAAGCTAATCGACGTCTATCCCGACAGCAACCCCGAAGATCCCAAAATGGCCGGCTATCAGTTGATGATTGTGGATGAGATCCTTCGCGGCCGGTATCGACAGAGTTTTGAAAAACCCGCAGCCATCGTTCCCAATCAGATTAACGAATACGTGATCGATCTGCGGGCTAATAATCACACATTCCAGAAAGGTCATCGCGTGATGGTGCAAGTGCAAAGCACCTGGTTCCCGCTCTACGATCGCAATCCGCAAAAGTTCGTCGAGAATATTTTTAAGGCGCAGCCGTCGGACTACCAGATTGCCACGCAACGCGTCTATGAATCAGCACGCTATCCATCGCGGGTAACGTTGCCGGTAATTCAGAAGTAAGGTACGCGGAGTGGGTACGCACGCCTCCGGCGTGCTTAAATTAGAAAGACTTGCGGCTCTGCCGCACGGGCAGAAAACCAGCACGCCGGAGGCGTGCGTACCGATATGCGACTAATTCTTCTTCTTTGTTCACTGATTGTCGGTTGCACCCTGTTGGTGGCGCCGGCTTACGCACAACCAGGTGGTGGCAAGACTACGGAGACAACACCAAAGCCTCCGGCCAAAACCACTACCAACACCAGCACAAAACCGGCGACGACCTCTCCGAAGGTCAACACCACTCCCAAAACCGGAACGTCGCGCGGACAGGCTGCTTCAATCGAAGGGAAATGGTGGACCAGCGGAAACGACTTTGGCGCTTCAGAAATCGTCTTCACCCAAAACGGATCGACGGTTACCGGCGAGATTCATTACGCTGACGGCCGCACCGGCACGCTCACCGGCACGATGGCCGGCAAGCGGCTGCAGAATAGCTGGACCAACTCGGCCGGCGAGAGCGGGAGCGGTTGGCTGGAACTGAGCTGGAACAATTTTCTCGGCGGTCCGTGGAAGAATCAAAAAGTGCGCGACGGCTCATGGACCATGATGCGGATCGAAGGCAAATGGTGTTTAGGCGGCAGCCGCGAACGCATTCGCACTGTCACCCATAACGCACGCGGCGAGGTGTTGAGCACAACGGAAGACGGCACCCGCAACGACGGCCGGCTGGAAGGGCCTTGGCTGTATCTTGATTCCGGAGATGGGATGACGATCAAAGGCGAAATGGACTTTCGTGCGAACCGGATGAATTGGTCGAGCGGATCCTACTGGAGTTGGTGCGGACGGAATTGAGTAGGTACGCACGCCTCCGGCGTGCTGCCTCAAAGAAAAGCAAGCACGCAGGGCGAGCGCACCGCGATAAAAAAGCAGCACGCCCGGAGGCGTGCGTACCTATGAAAACAGTCGGCATTGTTGGCGGTATCGGGCCTGAATCAACGATTGAATACTATCGCTTCATCATCGAAGGCTATCGCGAACGACAAAGTGGCACGGGCGTCTCGCCCGTGGATTCTCACGCACAAGATGCGCGTGCCACCAGCTATCCTTCGATCATCATCAATAGCGTCGATCTGAACCGGCTGATCGGTTGGATCAATGCGGGCGAACTCGAGCCGTTTACCGACTATCTCGTTGCCGGAGTGGAACAGCTCGCCAGGGCCGGCGCAGATTTCGCGGTATTGGCTGCGAACACCGCGCATATTGTTTTCGATCAGATTCGCGAGCGATCGCGTCTGCCGCTGATTAGCATCGCCGAGGCAACCTGCGCCAAAGCGCGCGAGTCGGGCTTGCAGCGACTCGGTTTATTGGGCACGCGCTTTACCATGGAGGCGAAGTTCTATCCTGAGATCTTCGCTCGCGCCGGCCTCACGATCATCACGCCGAACGAAACCGAACGAGCCTTCGTCAATGAAAAGTATTTCGGTGAACTCCTGAAGAACGTCTTTCTGCCGGAGACGCGTGATCAATTGCTGACAATCATCAATCAGATGAAACAGCGCGACGGAATTGATGGTTTGATCCTGGGTGGGACCGAGTTGCCATTGATTCTGCGCGGGGCTAAAAGCGACCTTCCCTTCCTCGACACTACCCGGATTCACGTCGCCCGGATTATCGATGAGTTGCTCAGTTAAGTGCTAGAATCCTCCAATCAACTCCAGGGTTCCGGGGGATTTTCATGAAGCTCCTAAGTAAGACAGCAGTTCGCTCATTATCAGCCACAGTCTGCCTCGCGGCGCTTCTTAACGCGACCTCGCTGGCTCAGCAGCCTCAAAAGCCCGCTGATGACGATGTACTGCGGGTCAAAGCCGAACTGGTCCAATCAGCGGTGACCGTCGTCGACAAGGACGGACGTTTCGTTAATGGTCTTAGTCGCGACCAGTTTGAGTTAATTGTGGACGGCAAACCACGTCCCATCAGTTTCTTTGAACAAGTGACCTCGGGCAGCCCGCGCGAGCAACAACTTACTTCGCTCGGCAAGGCCGTGGACCCGGCGGCAAAAACTGCCAGCGCGCCGGTAGCCAAAGGCCGGCGGATAATCTTCTTCATAGATGATTCGCACCTGTCGCCGGACAGCATGAATCGCACGCGCCAGATGCTCGGTCGGTTCCTCGAACAGGATATGACTCCCAAAGACACGGTCGCGATCGTTTCCGCCAGCGGACAGGTCGGGTTCCTACAGCAATTCACCAGCAACAAGACAGTACTCGAGGCGGCAAGGGAACGCCTCCTTCCGCGGATGTACGATGCGCGCGGCTTTGGCACCGGCAGCACGAGGATGACCGAATACCTTGCGCTCAGTATTGAAAACACAAAGTCTGACAACAAGGTCCAGGCTTACTACATCGGAGAATGTCTGAAGCAAGGCATGCCTTCCAAGAGATCGCAGGGCTTCGCGGTGATGATCGCGGCGCTCAGGAAGACCTGCGAAACCGACGTCAGATCGAGTGCGCGAGCCATCTTGATGCAGGCCGGCGACATAACTCGGAACATGTATGCTTCACTCGAAAATCTCATCCGTTCGTCAGCGCGAGCGCCGGGCCGCAAGCTCGCTTTTTTTATCTCTGATGGCTTTCTCATGGATTTGGGTCCGCAAGCCGCAAACCTGCGCGATAAGCTCGATCGAGTCATCGACGCCGCCACCCGCGCCGGCGTCGTGGTCTATACAATCGATGCGCGCGGATTGAATACCAACACCGACGTCGACGTTGCTAACAGCAGGCCGCGGGTCGGATCAGGTGACCCCGGGTTGGCTATGGCCATGAGCGGCGAGATTGCCGCCACCCAGGACGCCATGAACGCCCTGGCCGGAGATACCGGCGGACGCGCGCTGCGCAACATGAACTATTTCGATCGCTGGGTCGAGAAGGTTTTGGACGAAACGTCCAACTATTATTTGCTGGCCTGGCGTCCGGAAACTGATGAGGAAAAGGCGCCGAAGTTCCGGCATGTGCAATTCAGAGTCATCGACCATCCCGAACTGACTGCGCGAGCGCCGAAGGGCTACGTGACCGGCCCTCAGGCGACGGCAACGGCCAACGCAACTATCCCAAAACAGGCTGCGAATCACGTCGCCACGGTTGAAGATGCCGAGATTCGTGACGCCCTCTCTGATTTCTATCCGAGCGCGGCGCTGCCGACAGTCTTGTCGCTTACCTATCTGAACACGCCGAATAACCAAACGGTGCTGACTTCCTCAATCCAGGTCGCTACCAGTCGGCTGACCTATGGCACCGACGGACAGCAACCGGCTTCATTAAGGATTGCCGGAGTCGTGCTGAACGATAAAGGGAAAATTGCGCACAGCTTTAAGAATCAACTAAGCGTCAAACCACTTACCGGGCAATTGGATTCCGGCTCGGTTCTCTACAACGAGCCGACGCCGCTGGCTCCGGGAATTTACCAGGTGCGCGTGGCCGCGCGCGATGAAAAAAGCGGCCGCGTCGGCAGCGCCATAGACTGGGTAGTGATTCCGGACCTGACAAAGAAACAACTAACCTTAAGTAGCTTGCTACTCGGCGGGCAGGTTTTGGACAATAAATCGAACACTGATGGCGCCGCCCAGGTGCAACTCAGCGTCGATCACCGGTTCGCCCGTTCGTCGCGTCTTGGTTATTGGGTTTTTGTGTACAACGCGAAGCGCGATGCCGGCGGCGGAACGAACCTGACGGTCCAGGCACAGGTCATGCGCGATGGACAACTAATGCTGTCATCACCCGAACGCCATCTGAAGCAGGCCGGCCCTGATCCAGACCGAATTCCCTTCGGAGAGGAACTGGCACTTAAGACCCTGGCGCCCGGCACTTACGATCTGCGCGTTACGATCACTGACAGCATAGCCGGAACCAGCGTCACGCAAATGATCGACTTCATAGTTTTGTAAGACGAGCCGTTTCACTGGATTTTGTTGCGGCTATTACATTCCAACCGCTTCAGTTTTTTCGCCTTGCGTCTCATCTTGCTCAGCGGCTCACCCAGGTCTTGACAGGCGCGAGGGCCTGTAATATGTTGCGCTCAACACGCAACTAACGGGCTGATGCCTGCGATTTCCCACAACTGTTCCATCCTCAAGTCACCAGACCTGCAAGCTTGAGCCGGCGGAACCTGAAGGAGACCAAGTGCCCACTGAATCACCTAAGACGGAAGGCTCGCCGCTGTTCGGCTGCGTCTTTCTGCTAATCGTTGCCGCGGCAATCGGAACGTTTGTTTACTCAAAATATTTCGGGAAGAGCCAACCCGTAGTCGTATCCCTATCGGCTTACTTCGTCGACGACTCAGGCAATCCTTTAATCTCAGCAGATGATTCCAATGGTCATTTGAAGATCAAGGGACAGGTGTACCTGACCGGTAAGCCACTAGAGCAAGGAAATGTCCGGCTGACGGTAAGCAAGGAAGACGATTCATTTCAGCAAGCCGTTTCTCTTGACCTAAAGGGGGGAATGTTTGAAAGCGACGACGCTGCGTTCCGGCCGCTTGGGCGCGAGGATAAACTTCATGTCCGGGCCGAAGTTTCGTCTACGACTCTTCCCGAACCCGCGAGCGCTGAAGTCTATCTCAATACCGCTACTCCCTCACTCAGCCGAACCTGGGCGTTCGTGGTTTGGATCGGCATAGTTGTTGTCCTGGTTATCATAACGATTGGTTTTTTCGTGACGTTCACGGGCAAGAGAACGCCAGAGAAGAACCGAAACGCCATCGTTTTCTCCTATTTGTTCGGCGGCGTATTCCTGGCTGTTCCGCTGCTGGCTCCCGTCCTGCTTCTTCAGGTGTTTCCTAATTTGCGCCAGGCAATGATTGGGGCGCCCGCAGGGCTGGTGCTGACGCGAGTCGGTACTCCACCAGAAGATAAGGTGCAGTGGGCGCTAAACATCGGTGGTTACTCGAAGCTGGCTACTGCTGCCTCGCCGACACCGACTCCAATTGGCAAAGCCAACCCGACGTCGACCGCAACTCCGGTCCGCACGGCCGCGGCCAGCCCCACGCCTCAACCATCCCAAACTCCGACGACAACCCCGGTCCCGGGATCAAGTCCCCAACCGACTCAGAACGTGGTCTCCGCCGCGTCACCGCGGTCGAGTCCCCAGCCAACCCCAAGCGTTTCGACCCAGGAGATTTCTAAACAGGAGGTTTCTAAAGAAGACGTTTCGGAGGGTGTAGTTAACGTAGAGGGCGGCCTGGTGATCCCTCTCTACGTAATCATGCTCTCGGTCATCGGTGGCGCTATCAACATGATCCGGAAAGTGCCTCAGTTTCAAGGAGAAGGCGAGTATTTTGAACCGGCTTCGCGCGGATCCCTTGGTCTCTGGCCAACGCTGAAAATGGCGGGCACATCGATCAAGGGCTTGTTTACCGGTTCGACTAAGCCTGATAAACCTGCCGAGCCGACAGTGAACCTGGTTACAACAGACGAAGTCCAGAAGGACCAGGACGAGATCCCTCCCGCCGAGCTAGCCCCAACGGACACGCCACCCGTAACTGTAACTACTAAGGCGGTCGACGGGACAGCCGTGCCTCCGGCGGGTGCGGGTGGAGGCCAGCCGGTACCGACTCAGGCCAGTCAACAGGATGAACCATCGCTTGATGACCGGGCTAAGCTGGTCGATGCCCAACTCGACAAACTGGTGAAAGACCAGCTCAATCGCAGGAGCCGTACGCGAACGATTTCCTCTCAGATAAACGACAAGGTTCAGGAAATGCAACGCCTCTTCGATTCTAAGAGCGACGATCAGCGTCTTCTGGAATTCGAATCGTTTGAGACCTGGATGGGAAGCCGCGTTGGTCTCAAGGAAGTTCTCGGGAGAAACTGGCGCGTTGAGTTGCTGAACCAGTATATGTATCTGATTTCGGCGCCATTCCTCGCGATCGTCGCTTATTTCATGCTGGACTTACTAAGCCTCACCAAAAAACCGATTTTGGTGCTGATTTCTTTTTCCGTAGGTTTGATATCTGAAAGGATTCTGACCTGGATACTAGGGCTCGCCTCTGGGTATCTTCGCGGCAACTCGAAGACTCAATCCGCCCCCAGCTAACTACGGCTTTACCGACTGGGGGTCGCCTTGGCTCATTTCGTGGTGACGTAAGAAAAATAGCGAACTAAGTCCACGACGAACTGTCATGTCTCATTCACCGCCCGCTACGCTCAAGAAATTTCTCAAGCCGTACGATCCCACAGTTCGTGCTTTGGCCCTGCAACTTCGAGCGTTGGTACTTGAAGAAATGGCGCCATGTTACGAGAACATTTACGACGCTTACAGCGCCGTGGCCATTGGTTATGGCCCGAGCGACCGTTTGCGCGATGGCATCTTTCATATTGCCGTCTATGCGAAGGCGGTCAACCTGGGTTTTAATGATGGCGCCACGCTCGACGACCCGAAGGGCATTCTGCTCGGTTCCGGAAATCGAATCAGGCACCTCACGATTAGGACCGCGGACGATTTGAAACGTCCCGAGGTTCGATCTTATATTCGGCGCGCGCGAAAGAAAGCACTGACCGAGGCCCGCAAGCTCGGTGAACCAGCGCCGGCGAAACCGAAGGGTGTGGTTTCGACGGTCAAGGCAATTTATCCGAAGAAGCGCCGGCCGAAATAGTGTGGCCCAGACTTTAGTCTGGGATCTGTTGCATGAATCCACAGACTAAAGTCTGTGCCACTTCGGAGGAGCGCACGACCAGCGCGGCTTGGCCGCCCGATGTGCGGAAAGGCTCTGCCTCGCAGGGACGAGACGAAGCCTCCTGGAAGATTTAAAAGACAGCGGCGGGAAAGCCGGAGGCTTTCCGCACATCAGGCGGCCAAGCCGCAAGACCCCGACAGAATCCGATATCGAAACGACCATGTGTGCAAAGCAACGAAAGGA
>Ga0111539_10002490_pt1 | contig 24417 bp, 20 predicted proteins | sample RhiMethybrSRZTD1_FD_79667 | JGI IMG/M metagenome (GOLD analysis project Ga0111539, IMG submission 79667) | Populus rhizosphere microbial communities from Tennessee, USA - Rhizosphere MetaG P. TD hybrid SRZTD1 (version 2) (version 2) | ecosystem: Host-associated > Plants > Roots > Rhizosphere >...
GATCGGGTCGGACTGTTCCTCGAGAAGAGCATCGAGGCCGTCGTGGGGATCTACGCGATCCTGAGATGCGGGGCCGCGTACGTACCGCTGGATCCTCGAGCGCCGGCGGCTCGGCTCGCGCTGATCGCGCGCGACTGCGACCTGCGGGTGCTGATCACCGGGGAGGAGAAGGCCCACCTGTGGGCCGAGTTCCTCGAGCATGGCGCGCCGCTGGAGTCGATCGTCGTCGCGAACGTGACCGACCTCGGGCCCGACGATTCGCTCGCGGGAGTGAAGCTCTTGACCTCGCGAGACATCGATGCGCAGAAACCCGGAGGCCGGCCCGTTCGGCTCGGTGAGGACGACCTCGCCTACCTCCTCTACACGTCCGGCTCCACCGGGTCACCCAAGGGGGTCATGTTGTCGCACCGGAACGCCCTCGCGTTCGTCCGCTGGGCGGCAACGCGTTTCGAGGTCGGCCCGGGCGACCGTCTCTCCAATCACGCTCCGTTGCACTTCGACCTCTCAGTGTTCGATCTCTTCGCGGCCGCGATCGCGGGAACGACCGTCGTGCTGGTTCCGCCGGACCTCTCGGTGTTCCCGGTCCGGATCCGAGACTTCATCGAGGAGAACCGCATCACGATCTGGTACTCGGTCCCCTCGATCCTCAGCATGCTCACCCTGCGCGGAGGACTCGAGGACGGCTCGCTCGCAACGCTGCGCTGCATCCTCTTCGCGGGCGAAGTGTTCCCGACGAAGTACCTGCGGCGCCTGATGACGCTGCTCCCCCACGTGCGTTTCTCGAACCTCTACGGCCCGACCGAGACGAACGTGTGCACCTCGTTCGAGGTCGAGCACCTGCCAGAGGCGACGGGGCAGATCCCGATCGGGCGGGCGATCGACGGTGTGCACATCTTCGCGGTGACCGACGACGGCAGACGGGCGCACCCCGGGGAGGAGGGCGAGCTGTACGTCCACGGCCCCACGGTGATGCGCGGCTACTGGGGGGATCGAGAACGAACCGACCGGGTGATCGTCCCAGACCCGACGGGGCGGTTCGGCGACCGCGTCTACCGAACGGGAGATCTGGTCCGGCAGCGAGCGAACGGCGACTACGGGCTGTTGGGTCGGCGGGATCACCAGATCAAGAGCCGGGGATACCGGATCGAGCTCGGCGACGTGGAGAGCGCGATCCTGGCGCATCCGGACGTCGTGGAATGCGCGGTGTTCGCGGTTCCGGACGATCTGGTCACCAATCGGATCCAGGCGGTCGTCTCCGCAGAGAACGAACTCACGGAGAAGGTGCTCGTGACCTTCTGCTCAACGCGGATCCCGCACTACATGGTTCCCGAGCGGATCCGGTTCATGGATGCGCTGCCGACCACGTCGACCGGCAAGGTGGATCGGCAAGCGCTACAGAGGGTCTCTGAAACGGTGCTCGAAGACGACAAGGGAAGGAGCGCTCGATGATCGAAGACAAGGTTCGGGGGTTCATCCTCGAGGAATTCTCGTCCGAGGCCGCCGGCACGGCTCTGACCAACGACTTCCCTCTTCTCGAGCGGCAAGTGATCGACTCCCTCGGGCTGTTCCATCTCGTCGGCTACCTGGAGGATGAATTCGGTGTCGAGATCCTCGACGAGGAACTCATCCCGCAGAACTTCGGAACGATCTCCGACATCGCCCGCCTGGTTCGCGAGAAGGAGACGTATGCAGCTCGCGGCTGACGATCGGGTGGCGACCCGCCCGGATGGAGACGCCACGATCGAGGCGGGGTTCTTCGGACCTGAGGACGCTCGACTGTTCGGCTCTTTGCATATCCCGTTGGGTTCCCCGACCGCGGGCGTCCTGGTCTGTTCGCCTTTGCACGCCGACTTCGTGAAGAACTATCGGAGCGAGGTGCAGCTGGCCAGAAGGCTCGCCGACCGGGGCTTCGCGGTTCTGCGCTTCCACTATCGGGGTCAGGGACACAGTGACCGGGAGCCGAGCGACATCACGTTCTCGTCGCTCGTCGACGACGCCGTTCTCGCCCTGGAGGACCTCCGGTCGCGGACGGGTGTCGAGCGCGTTGGCTTCATGGGGTGCCGCTTGGGTGGTCTCGTCGCCGCTGCCGCCGCGTCCAAGGTTGAAGGAGCGCCTCTCGTCCTGTGGGAGCCAGTGGTGCGGCCTGACTCGTACGTCCGTGAAGCCATCCGATCGAAGACCATCAGCGCCCTCAGCGGTTCGGCAACCAACGGGATGTCCTCAGAAGCCCTGATGCGGTCGCTCGACGAGCAGGGGTCCATGGACATCCATGGCTATCCCATCTTTCGAGATCTTGTCCGCAGCCTTGAAGGCAGGTCGCTCGCGGGCGAGGTGGGAGACGAGCCGCGACCCGTTCACGTCATCCAGATCAGCAGGGGATCAGCCATCAGAAGGGATCTCGCAGAGGTCGCCGATGACTGGTCCCAGCTTGGTTTCGCTGCCGACGTTCGGCGGGTCTCCGGTGACGTGGCCTGGTGGTTCAGGGGTGCCGGTAGCGCCCGGGAGGAACCCGAAGCCCTGACCAATGAGGTTGTGACTGACTCCGCTGACTGGATGACGGTCCAGCTCGAAAGCACCTCGAAGACATGACTGCGCTCGTTTCGACTCGTCAGGAACGTCCCTTGTTCTTCCCCGCCGGAGAGCACACGCTCTTCGGGATCCTCACCCAGCCAGCCACAAACCCGAAGGGGATTGCGGTCGTCATCCTGCCCGGCGGGACCAACCTGTCAATGAACGTCAACGGTCTCTCCGTCCGGTTCTGCCGCCGGGTCGCCCGACACGGTTTCCACGCCCTCCGGTTCGACTACCACGGTGTTGGCGAAAGCTCTGGCCGTCCGGATCGCGTGGACCTGGCCTCACCGTTCGTCTCCGATCTGGATGGGGCCCTCGCCTCGTTGCGAGCGCATGGGATCGAGAGGTTCGTGCTCGTGGGGTCGTGCTTCGGCGCCCGGACCGTGCTGGCTGGTACGCCGACGACCGATGGTCTGGTCGGTGTCGTTCTCATCTCACCCCCCGTCCGGGACTTCGAGATGGGCGAGCTCGAAGTGACTCGGATGGCCGCGGAGCTATCGGTCGGTGATTTCGCCCGTCGAGCAGTCAGCGCACGAGCGCTCTCGGGGCTCCTCAAGGCGGACAGGCGCCGGACCTATTACAAACTCGTGCGTGAGAAGCTTCGCGAACGGCGTGGGCGCTCGAGCGAGCGGGCGGCCGATCGTAAGGCCCGTTACGCGATCAGCCCGAGATTCCTCGAGCCCCTCCGAGACCTGGTGAGCAGAGGATCGCCCGTGTTGTTCATCTACGGTGACGGCGACGATCTGTGGGGCGAGTTCCAACGGGGAAGAGCCACGTCCCCCCTGGCGGAAGTCCTCGGCACTGCCACGATCTCATCGACAACCTTGCCCGGCAGGGTGCACGGTTTCAGTGACTCGAGAGTTGCCGACGGGGTCTTTGACTTTGTCGCGGATTGGATCGTCGAACTTCCCGCCGTCGACGGCATGCAGCCGGCCGGACAGGGTCGGAACGAAGGAATCCCGTAACGCGATCCGGTCGACTTCGGATACCAGCAGGTTGAGAGGCTCTCGGCCGGATGGCTCCCCCGCGGAGAGTCGCTGGCCCAGACGGGCGGCCTTCCGAAGAGGACGAAGTTAGGCCACCCGCTCTATCGAAGGGAACTGGGCATGACCAACGGCAATGGGTCAACCCATCGGCTCTTCATCTTCGGATGGGACTGCGCCGATTGGGCCGTCATCCATGAGGGCTGGAAACGCGGCATGCTGCCTAATCTTCGGGCGCTCTGTGACGCTGGCGAATCGGGGACCCTGATGTCGACCATCCCTCCAGTCACCGCCCCGGCCTGGACGAGTTTCCTCACGGGGAAGGACCCCGGCGAGCACGGCATCTTCGGCTTCCGCTCCGTGGATCCGGTGGACTACAGATCCCACGTCGTCTCCGGGGGACAGCGACGGGGATCAACGCTCATCAGGCAGGCTGACAACGCCGGCTACCGCACGTGCCTGGTCACCGTCCCCTGGACGTATCCACCCGAGCGTCTGGCTAGGGGTGCCGTTGTGCCCGGGTGGGACGCGCCCGATGAGTCGCTAGAAAGTTGCTATCCCGCCGCGGTCGGAGAGGAGTTGGGAGGGATCGTTCAGCGGGTCCCGCGACGGAATCCTGAGCGCTCGAATGCTCCTCGTTTTCTCGAGCGGCAACGGCAGAACATCACTGTCCGAGAGCGCATCTGCAACCACTTGATAGCCACCAGGGACCCCCAAATCTTCATGACCGTGTTCCCTGAGCCCGATCAGGCAACCCACCTGTTCTGGAGTACGAACGAAATCCCGGAGTCACTACTCCTGGCGTATGAGGCGGTTGATGAAGCGATGGGTCGCATCATCTCGGAGCATGTGGAGCAAGCGGATCGGGTAGTCGTGCTCTCAGACCACGGCGCTCGCCCGATCCATACATACGTTCACGTCGGCAAGGTCTTGGCAGACGGCGGTTTCCTGACCCTGAAAAGCGATGGCCGGAAGGTGACCCTCGCGAGGAGCTTGAAACGACGTATCTGGAATCAAATGGCGCCCCGATTGCGCAACGTGCTCGTGCGTCATATCCCAAGCTCCGCTCGTGGTGTCGCTGCACGTGCCGTTCGCGCCACCCCGGTCGACTGGAGCACGACGCTCGCATTCCCCAGCAACGATGAGGCGGCCGGGATCGGGGTGGATATCAACGCCCGGCCGCGCTATCGCACCGGCCCCGTTCCGATCTCGCAGTACGCGACCGTCCGTCGCGACGTGGCGGCCTGCTTGTCCGCCGTGAAAGAACCAGATTCGGGGGTTGCGGTGTTCGCTCAGGTACTGCCCAAGGAAGAGGTGTACAAGGGTCCCGAGCTTGCCTCCGCACCCGATCTGGTTCTCGTTCCCGCACCTGGTTTCGGGACCCGAAGGGGCCTGGATCTGATTGAGAGATTGAGTCGCGTCGCGGTGGGTGGTCATCGGCGGGAGGGAGTGTTCATCGCTAGCTGGGCGCTTGGATTGGGATCGGTCATCCACATCGATGAGCTCCTTCCCCGAGCGATGGAGAGCTGCGGGTACGAACTCGACAATCCGAGCGATGATCAAGAGCCCGATCTAGCGGGCTACTCGGAGCTCGAGGCGGAGGAGATGGAGCGCCGGTTGAGAGAGCTCGGGTACATCGAGTGAGGATGCGATGATCGCACGTCTTTGGCGCCACCGCAGCCTGGCGCTGACACTGACGAGACGTCAATACGAACTGCGTTACCGCCAATCGCTCGTGGGTCTCGTGTGGGCAGTAGCGGCACCCCTCGCGACGCTCGGTGTAGCGACACTGCTCTTCCACAAGGTGCTCAGGGTCGGTACCGACGGGGCGCCATATTCGCTGTTCGCCCTTTCCGCACTTGTGCCTTGGGGTTTCTTCGCCAGCAGCCTGACGTTCGGGGTTCAAAGCATCACGCAGGGCGGTGTGCTGGTGACACGATTCGCATTCCCCCGCGCCGTCCTGCCTCTCAGCATGATCGGTACGGCGTTCATCGACCTCATTATCTCGTTCGGACTGTTCGTTGCCTTCGTGTACTTGGCCGGCATGCGGGTGCCGTTGTCCGGGCTCTGGGCGTTGCCGTTGCTCTTCCTGGAGACCGTGTTGGTGGTCGCGGTTGTCTTGTTGGCAAGTGCCCTGAATGTGTTCGCTCGGGACGTCAAGCTCTTCGTGCCCATCGCAGTGCAGTTGATGTTGTTCGTCACACCGGTCATGTACTCATTGGAATCCGTCCCCGAGAGTCTCCGACCCTGGTTCAAGTTGAATCCCATGGCAGGACTGGTTGAGTCCTTTCGACAGGTTCTCGTGTTTGGGTCCGCACCGGACTTCTCGTTGCTGCTCCCAACCATCCTGATCACGGTTGTCGTCTTCGGTCTCGCGATCTGGTATTTCGACGCTGCCGAGCCGAGATTCGCGGATGTGATCTAGGTGGAGATCGTCGTCGCCCAGGACGTGGTTAAGACCTACCGAACCGGCGTGGGGCGAGCGAGAGTGCGCGAGATGATCCCTCCTCCCTTCGACCGCGCTCTTCAGCGAGTCTTCAGGGAGTGGTGGCTTCGCGATACGTTCAACGCTCTCGATGGCCTCTCACTAGGGGTTCCGAAAGGATCCGCCATCGGTCTCGTTGGCCACAACGGAGCGGGGAAGACAACCCTCCTGAAACTCATCGCTGGCGTTACCGCACCGACGTCGGGAGCCGTCATGACATCGGGGCGCGTGGCCGCACTCCTCGACGTCACGGCCGGATTCCATCCCGAACTCACCGGCCGAGAGAATCTGTACGTGGCTGCCGGGATGTACGGCCTGGATCGCCGAGACGTCTTGGCGCGGATGGATCGGATCCTGGACTTCACCGAGCTCGGCGAACTGATCGAGACACCGGTCAAGAGATATTCCGCCGGGATGTGGGCGCGCCTGGGCTTCGGGATGGTTAGTGCGATCGACGCAGACCTCCTGCTTATCGATGAGGTGCTCGCCGTCGGGGACTCGGAGTTCCAACGCAAGTGCGTCGAGTGGCTGGACGGCTACCGGCAGCGGGGCGGGACGCTCCTGTTCGTCTCACACAACCTGGGTCTGGTTCGCCACATGACGGATCGTGTCGTGTGGCTCGACCATGGTGTGATCCTCGCGGATGGTCCGACCAATCAGGTCCTGGGCGAATACGCGAGGGCCACTGAGCGCCGCCGGGATCAAGCGAACGAGCGAGATCAACACAGCGCGCGAAAACTGATGCGAGTGACTGGTCTCGACCGATGGGGAAGGGGCGGCGTTCGCGTCGCCGAGGCCGACGTGCGGCAGACAGCAGCCACAGGGAGAAGCCTGATCGTCACGATGAAGTACGAAGCGTCGTCGACGAGGGAGGCGCTCTTCTCGGTCGGGTTCATCGATGAATCCGGTTTCGAGGTCGGATCGAGCCTGTCGCCTCACTTCCAGCTAGAGAGTGACGTCGGCGCTGTCTGTTGGGAGATCCAGCAGCTCCCACTGAGGGCAGGCATCTACTACCCCGTCATGTCCATTCTCTCTCCACAAGGAGACATCCTCGATCGCTGGAAGCTCGAACGCGCAGTTGTGTTGGATGTGAACGGCGGTCCCGATGTCCGCGCTGAGCTGGGACCGGCGGAGTTCCGCGGATCGTGGATCGGCACGCCATGACATCTCGTGAAGGGATCGCACGGAGTGAAGGGGTCCGTCCGTCGACAGACCAGCGTGGAGGCGTGGGTCGAGCGATCCTGTTCGTGAGCGCGTCCGGCTGGCTCGGTGGTCCAGGGCGGAGCCTCTTGACGTTGATGGCAAACCTCCCCGAAACACCGGAGATGATCCTCGTTTCGCCGACGAACGGGGACCTCTTGCCTGCTCTTCGTGAGCGCTCTCTGCGAGTGACACACATCCCGCTCTATCGGTTACGTGGCCCATTCGGTCACCCACTGGGCCGCCTCGTGGCGATCATGCGGATGACGTCTTGGATCGTCCGCAATCGATATCGCCTGTCGGTCATCCACGCCAACGGTTTCACTGAGCTGCACCTCGCCGCCTTAGGAGCCCTTCTCGGTCGGATCCGTTGCGTTGCGTGGTTCCACGCCTACGAAGTGGATCCTTGGGATCGGCGTCTCGGGCCAGTCTGGGGTCGACTGCTTTCCAACCGACACTTCACCGCGGTCTCCGACCTGGCGAGAGAGATCGTGGCCGAGACCGGCCTAGCCCGACCGGACGCCATTTCGATCGTCCCCAACCCCATCGACCCGCGAGAAGTCAGAACCGTGAAGGGAGCCCTGGTCGACCGATCCAGGAGCCGACGACCACCGGTCGTGGGCTACCTGGGCTCATGTATCAGGGACAAGGGGTTCGATCTGATCCCCGACATCATCAGGGAGAGTCAGGACGTTGCCGTGCGGTGGGCGATCTTCGTTCCGAAGCCCAGTGCGAAAGATCGTGCGGGAACCCGGTCATGGGCCGAGCTCGAGGCACTCAGCGTCGGGGGGCGCGTGTCGTTCCCGGGCAGGAAGTCTGATGTCCGTGAGGCCTATCGAGAGTGCGACATCGTCATCTGCCCATCTCGGCGCGAGTCGTTCGGAAGGATCGCGGCAGAGGCGATGACCAATGGGCTGCCCGTGGTGGCCAGCGATATCGGGCCGTTCCGCGATCTGGTAGGTGACGCGGGCCTGTTGTTCCCCTCTCGGGATCCCGCGTCGGCGGCTGCAGGGGTTCGCAGGCTCGTGAAGGAGCCGGCGCTCCGACATCAGCTCGGACGGAGGGGCGAGGAACGGGCTGCGCGCTTCGAGCCGGGTCCGATCGTCCGTCGATTCGCCGAGCTCTACGGCCTCGCCGACGTCGCGGCGTGATCGTCCGTTCGACCACCCACGACCTTGCCCACGGGAACGCTCCTCCCGACGCCATCTAGACCTTCGACGCTGAGAAGCGCGTTCATCGACGGGAGACTCATGGAAGCTCCGGTGTTCATCGTGGGTTGCGGGAGATCCGGCACGACGCTGCTGAGACTCATGCTCGACGCTCATCCCGAGCTCGCGATCCCGGGTGAATCCAACTTCATCCGCTATCGCTGGAACGAACGACGCATGTATCGGGCGCGCGGACGCTTCGCGCACGAGCGGCTCTTGGAGGACATCCTCGCCGACGACAACCTGCGCACGTGGGGGATCTCCCCCGACGACGTCCGCGAAGTCGTGCGTGCCCACGGATCTCCCGGTTTCGCCGACGTCGTGGCCGCGCCGTTCCAGGTGTATGCGAGGATGCACCGCAAGCCGCGGTGGGGTGACAAGACACCGATCTACGTCCTCTCCATCCCGGCGCTGGCCGGCCTCTTCCCGGATGCGAAGTTCGTGCACCTGGTCCGCGACGGCCGCGACGTGGCGCTCTCGTACCTCTCGCTCCCGACCTTCAAGGGCGGGATCTGGCATGCGGCTTGGAGGTGGCGTGATTGGGTGTCCGCGGGCGTGCGCTCGGGGAGGCAGCTCGGGCCCGGACGGTACATCGAGCTCACGTACGAGGACCTGGTCGCGAACCCCGAACGGGAGTTGCGGAACCTCTGTGCGTTCGTGGATCTCGATTTCGATGAGGGGATGCTGAGGTACTACGAACACGCGGGCCAACGCCTCGAGGCGACGGCGGAGATGGTTCGGTTCCACGCCAAGACCTCCCTTCCGCCGCAGCGCTCGACACGCGATTGGAGGACAGAGATGCGCGAACGAGACGTGCAGGTCTTCGAATCCGTCGCCGGGGCGTTGCTGAAGGAGTTCGGCTATGAGCAGGCGGTCCCTGACGTCCCACTCTCGACACGAGTGCAGGGGATCCTCAACATGAGCATCCGCCGGGCGCACATCGAGGGGAGCAGGGCGAAGAAGAACGCGGTCCGTGCCGTGAAGCGCTTGTCGGCGCCGGTGATGAGGTGAGGATCGCGGTCTTGGCGCTCCGCTCGCTCCGCGGAACCGGATTCGCGACCCGGATCACCTCGATGGTCGAGTGGTACGCGGCCGCCGGGCATGAGGTGGATGTCTTCCACTATCGCTTCGCCCACGAGGAGAAGCTGCCGGATCCGGTCGCAACCACTGTCCGGCGCTATGTCACGGTGCCCCTGGGGGGCGCCCGGTTCCGCCAGCATGCGACGCTCCTACCTCCGCTCGCGTGGCAGTGCCACCGGGCTCCATCGCCGGTCTCGGAGGGATCTCGCCGGTACGACATCGTGCAAGCCGAAACGTCGAACACTTGGAGCGTCGCCCGGAGGCTTCCCTGCCGCAAGAGACTCCTCGTTCTGCACGACGATGACGCAGTGCGTCTGAGGACGATCGCCATGATCGCTCCGAAGCTCCGTCACCGCATCGCGGCCGGACTCTCCTCCCGGAAGTACTCGCGATGGCAGCGCATCGCCATCCAGGAGGCGGATAGGACCTGGTTCGTTTCCGGCTCCGAGCTCGATCGCTTGGGTTCAACGCGCCCTGGCCAGACCACGCGGCTGATCCCGAACGGAGCGAGCGACGAGCTGTTCTCGGTTCCGCTCCCGAGTGAGACGTCGGGACGAGAGGTCCTGTTCGTCGGACCGCGGTCCTACGAAGCGAACGCCCGCGGACTCGACTGGTTCCTTCGTCATCCGTGGCCGCTGATCAGGCAGCGCGTCTCCGGAGCGCATCTCCGAGTCGTCGGTGTGGGCTGGGAGGACTTCGGCCTTCACCCCGGCGTGTCGTTCGTCGGATGGAGCGACTCGCTGGCCGACGAGTACGCGCGAAGCCGAATCGCCATCGCGCCGCTCTTCGCCGGGGGCGGGACGAAGACGAAGGTTGTGGAGGCCATGGCCGCCGCTCGCCCGGTCGTCGCCACCTCCCCGGCGGCTGAGGCGATCCCGCGATCCGAAGGGATGCGGGTATGCAACGAGGCCGGCTCGTTCGCAGATGAGGTCTCTCGCTTCCTGACGCACACCGATGCCGCTCGTCGGGCGGGAGCGTCGAACCGGCGCACCGTCGACAGCCTGAGGTGGTCGGCGGTCTGGGAGCGCGCCGACCGAGATCTCGAATCGCTGATGCAGTGACCTCCCGCGCGCCCGGACCGTCGGTCGGTCCGAGTGACCGTGACGAGAAGGAAGGCCGATGCCCGAACACGATCCGACCGTGGTCACCGACACCGCGCCGATCGCATCCCCGACCTTCCGTGTCCTCTTCGTGGGGAAAGCCCCTCTCTCGTACGTCGGAGGGGCGGAAACGAGTACGCGTCATCTCATGACAGCCCTCGTTGCCAGAGGCCACACGGTGGCCGTGGTGACCTCGACGAAGCGGCGATCGATCCGAGGTGTCGTCGATCTCGGTCTGGCTGCCCTGACCCGTCGGACGCGACAGCGCACGGATGCGCGCGCCGGCTATCTGGCCACGAGCTCTCTCCGCCCGCTCCAGACTCTGCGGTCGCGCCTCCACGACTTCCGGCCGGATGTCGTCGTCGTGACCGGGACGGACCCCTCGTTCGCGAGGGAGGCGCTGCGGCTGTGCGCGGACCGACCGAGCGTCCTGTACGTGAGAGTGAGCGACGGCATCGAGGCCGCCCCCGATGCGCACGCCGATGTCGTGGTGACGAACTCGGGGTTCATGGCCGACCGGATACGCGAGGTCGGTGTCGACGCGACGTTCCTACCCTCGGTCTTCCCGGTCGGAGACTATGACCTGACGCCGTCGAGCGAGAAGGTCCTGTTCATCAACCCCGTCCCCAAGAAGGGGGTCCACATCGCGCTCGCCCTCGCGGAGCGGCGTCCGGACATCCCGTTCGTGTTCAATCTCAGCTGGAGAGTTGCGCCCGACGCACTGAGGAACCTCCGGAAGGACGCGCGCCGACTCGGCAACATCGAGGTCAGGAAGGCGACCCGGAGTCCAGAGACACTGTTCCGTGATTGCCGCGTCCTCCTGGTCCCCAGCCAGTGGACCGAACCGTGGGCCCGGGTCGCTTCGGAAGCCCAGATCAGTGGGATCCCGGTCGTCGGCAGCCGCATCGGCGGCTTGCCGGAATCGATCGGGCCCGGCGGGATCCTCGTCGATCCACCTGATTCTCAAGACGCTTGGCTCAGAGCCCTGTCCGAGGTCTGGGATGACGAGGATCGATACAACGATCTGTCGCGTAGGGCTCTCGAGCACAGCCGCCGAAGTGAGATGTCCGTCGACGTCATCGTCCGACGGTTCGAGCACCTTCTTGCGGAAACGATCGATAGGCACGCGCGCAGTCATCGGCCGACTGCAAGGAGCGATTCCAGAGTCCCGGACGGGGGGATCTCGCATGAGCGTACGGTTTGAACGGCGGGAAGGAGCGCAGTGAGCCTGCGCGTCCTCCATGTCGTTGCGACGGATCAGCGGCGAGGCGCCGAGGTCTTTGCAGCGGATCTGGTGCGAAGCCTGGATGAGCTCGGCGTCGCTCAACTGGTCGTGACGATCCGACCCGGTTGGGGAGGCGTGGCCTATGTTGCCGAGACCGCCGAGCTGATGTCGGGGAATCCCCGCCCTGCAGGACCGTCCGTCCACGCGCGTGCGGTGCTTCGACTCCGGCGGCTTGTTCGGACATGGAAGCCAGATGTGGTTCAGGCCCATGGCGGGGAGGCTCTGAAGAACTGTGTGGCCGCGCGTGTCGAACGGCAGGCACCGCTCGTCTACCGGCGAATAGGGGGAGCGCCGAGGAGCCTCCGTTCGCGGCCGCGTCGAGACCTGTACCGCTGGTTGATGGGCCGATCGAGAAGGATCGTATCCCTCGCGGAAGCGATCACCCGCGAAACGATCGCTCTCTTCGACATCGAGCCATGGAGAGTCGTGACGATTCCGAATGGCGTTGATCGCCGACGTCTCGATGGCTCTACGGGGAGGAGCGGGGCAAGGAAACGACTCGGCCTCGCGCCCCATGCACGGGTGCTTCTGTCGCTCGCCGCCTTGACCTGGGAGAAGGATCCGATCGCACACCTCGATGTTGCGTCCCGGGTGCTCAAGAGGTGTCCCGACGCGGTTCACCTCTTTGCAGGTGATGGCCCGATGTCGAGGGACGTTCACCGAAGGATCGCGTCGCTCGGGTTGGGCGATCGTATTCGCCTGCTCGGGGCACGCGGCGATGTCCCAGACCTGATGTCAGCGAGCGACGTTCTGCTTTTCGCGAGCCGCCCGGATGGCATGGAGGGGATGCCCACCATCATGATCGAGGCCGGCATGTCGAGTCTGCCGGTCGCTGGTTTCGATGTCGCGGGTGCGGGGGAGGTGGTTATCGAGGGCGAGACCGGCGTCCTGGTCCCGTGGGGCGCTCGCGAAGAGCTCGGTGACGCCGCCCTAGCGATCCTGATCGACGACGAGCGTCGGAGATCTTTGGGCACTGCGGCGCGACGTGCGTGCATCGAGCGATTCGACGTTTCTCAGCTGACACCTCGCTACCTGGGGCTCTATGAGGAGCTCGCAGGAGCCGATCATGGCGCGTGACATCACGCCGATGCCAGGGAGTCTGACGTGCGCTTCTGAGAGATTCCGCGGCGCCGCGATGCTTACCGTGAGGCGCTGTCACGACGGGACGGCACCGCACCCTCGGTCTCGGTTGCGAATGAGTCTTGATGGATGAGTACGAGCGTCTCAAGAGGTTGTTCGACGTCATGGTGGCTGCTCTCACCCTGGCCCTCCTCTCGCCGGTTCTGGCCCTCACGGCGATCGCAGTGCGGCTCGGGCTCGGCCGACCCGTACTGTTCCGGCAGCTCCGTCCCGGCCTACATGGAGAACCCTTCACGATCCTGAAGTTCCGAACCATGCGGATGGCGGGTGTCGGAGATGGGCGCCCAGTCCAAGACGCCGAGCGGCTGACCCGACTCGGACGCATCCTCCGGTCGACCAGTCTGGACGAGCTGCCCGAGCTCGTGAACGTGCTGAGGGGTGAGATGAGCCTCGTGGGGCCCCGACCTCTTCGGATGGAGTACCTGGAGCGCTATTCGCCGACACAGGCGCGACGGCACGAGGTTCGCCCCGGCATGACGGGCTGGGCCCAAGTGAACGGTCGCAACGCTATGACGTGGGACGAGAAGTTCGATCTCGATGTCTGGTACGTGGACCATCGGTCGCTGCTGCTGGATCTCAAGATCGTGATCCGGACCGTCGGGCACGTCCTAAGACGTCAGGGCATCACCCAGCCCGGATCGGTGACCACCGAGGATTTCATGGGAGGAGGCGGATGATCCGCACGGCCGACACCGCGAAGCTGAAGATCCTAGGGATCGCCCACGACGTCTACATCTGCTCCGCCGCGGTCGTCCTAGACGGAGAGGTTATGTCCGCGATCGCCGAGGAACGGCTCGACCGAAAGAAGCAGAGCCGCGTCTTTCCGTCCTTGGCGATCGACAGGTGCCTTCGCGAGGCGGGCTTGACGATGCGGGACATCGACGAGATCGCCGTCGCCTGGAACCCGGCCATCGAGATCCAGTCGACGCCGGCCGGCTACCTTGATGCGCGACGCTGGAGGACAGAGCATCTCGCTCAGGTCCCCGCAAGGCTCGCGTCGATCCTCGGCACGCCGCCGAACGGGGAGATGACGCTGACCAACCTGGCGCAGGATGCTCCCCCGGTCACGTTCGTCGACCATTACCACGCGCACCTGGGCAACGCGCTCACGGTCTGTCCCGACGATCCAGTCGCCTTCCTAGTGATGGATGGGCGGGGAGAGACGCTCACCGGTCAGTCCGGCGTCTTCGCCGGCAATCAGGTGGACGTGCTGTCAGAGGTCCACTACCCGCACTCGCTCGGGCTCTTCTACGGGATGGTCACGCAGTTCCTGGGCTTCAAGCCGGACTCTGACGAGTGGAAGGTCATGGCGCTCGCGTCCTACGCAGATCCCATGGGCGACACGTACGACCGGCTGAGCAAGCTGATCTCCGTGGAGGAGAATGGGGAGTTCCGGCTCGCCCTCGAGTACTTCGAGCACTACAACTTCTTCGATCGTCGGCTGTATTCGGACATCTTCGTCGGCGAGTTCGGGGCCCCACGGCGCGCCGGCGAGGAGATCACGGAGCGGCACGAGGCGCTGGCCGCCGCGATGCAACGAGTCTTCGAGGAGACAGTTACCAAGATCCTCACGGCGCTGCATCGGCGCTCCGGGGTGGACGGCGTGATCCTTTCCGGCGGATGCTTCATGAACAGCGTCTTCAACGGGAAGGCGGCCGAGCTGACTCCGTTCTCCCGCTGCTACGTGTCAGGCTCTCCCGACGACTCGGGGACCTCCGTCGGGGCCGCGCTGTTCCTCCACAACTTGAGGACGGCCCGTCGGCCAACCCTGTCGGCCCACAACTACTGGGGTCCTGAGTACGGCGACGACGAGTGTCTCGAGGTGGCTCGCCGGTACAAGCTGCCGGGTGTCTCGGTCGTCGCCGACCCCTCGCGCCGGGCGGCCGAGGAGCTAGCAGAGGGCAGGATCGTAGGCTGGTTCCAAGGCCGGATGGAGTTCGGGCAGCGGGCACTCGGCAACCGCTCCATCCTGCTCGACCCCCGCCGGAGCGACGGCCGTGACGTCTTGAATCACGCCGTCAAGTTCCGAGAGTCGTTCCGCCCGTTCGCGCCGGCGATCCTGGCGGAGCGCGTGAACGACTACTTCGCGGCCCCCCACGACGCCCGGGTCCCCTTCATGGAGCGCGTCTACCCGTTCAACCCCGAGAAGCGGGCCGACGTCCCCTCGGTCGTGCACGTCGATGGCAGCGGGAGGCTCCAGACCGTGAGCCGAGAAGACAACCCGCGCTATCACGACCTGATCAACCACTTCGAGAAGCTGACCGGCGTTCCGATCGTATTGAACACGAGCTTCAACCTGAATGGAGAACCGATCGTGTGCTCTCCGGACGACGCGATCAGGACCTTCATGACGTGCGGGCTGGAGACCCTCTACCTCGGGAACGTTCGGATAGCGAAGCAGGTCTGAATCGCATCGCTTACTCGGTCTGGGGGAACGGCATGCCTCACAAGCGGATCCTGCTGCTCATCAAAGGGCTGGGGCGGGGCGGGGCGGAGCAGCTTCTCGCCAGCGCGATCTCGTACTACGACCGGGATCGGTTCGACTACGAGGTGGCCTATCGACTCCCCTGGAAGGATGCGCTCGTCGCCGACCTGCGGAAGGCGGATCTCCTCGTCCATTGTCTCGACGGCGCTAAGGGTATGGGGTGGGTGCGGCGGCTCCGGCGCCTGATCGACCAGCGTGGCTTCGATCTGATCCATTCGCATTCGCCCACCGTCGCCGTCGCAGCCAGGGTGATCGCGCCGTCGCGGGTTCGGCGCGTCTATACGGAGCACAACGTCTGGGAGCGCTACCACCCGCTGACGCGCTGGACGAATGCGCTCACCTTCCCGCGCAGCGACCATGTCTTCGCCGTCTCTGATCATGTACGAGCCTCCATCGGCTATCCGACGGTCCTGAAGGGCCTCCTCCCCATGCCCCCGGTGGAGACGCTCTATCACGGGATCGATCCCACCGCCGTTGCTCGTTGGTCGGAGGTCGACGGCGTGAGGACCCAGCTGGGCATCGGTCCCGATGCGCCCGTCGTCGGGACCGTTGCGAACTTCAAGCAGCACAAGCGCCTGGATCGGATGCTCGACGTGGCCGATCTGGTCCGGCGACGGCTGCCGGAGGTGCGCTTCATCATGGTCGGTACCGGACAGCTTGAAGACGAGATCCGCCGTTCCGCGCATCGACGAGATCTCGATCGAACGATCGTGTTCACGGGATTCCGGGACGACGCGCCCCGTCTGGTGTCGGCGTTCGACGTCTTCGCGATGTCGTCGGAGTTCGAGGGTCTCTCGATCGCGGTCGTCGAGGCCCTCGCACTTGGCATCCCCGCGGTCGTCACGAACGTGGGCGGGATGCCGGAGGTCGTCAACGACGGAGAGCAAGGGTACGTCGTGCCGCCTGGCGATACGTCCATGCTGGCCGAACGACTCGTCCAGCTTCTGCAAGACCGGCCGCTCCGCCTGCGGATGGGCGAGGCCGCTCGGGCTCGAGCAGCGAAGTTCGACATCCGGAACGCCGTCCACCGGATGGAGTCGGTCTACGCGGAGCTGCTTTCATGATCTCGACGTCGGTCGATCTCCGTCCCTACGTCGACGAGGACGAGCCCGCGGTCCTCGAGCTCCTGACGACGTGTCTCGGCGGAGGACCCGCCGGAACCAGGCCACCGAGCTTCTTCCGATGGAAACACCTCGACAATCCGTTCGGCCGGTCGTACATGCTGCTCGCCTGGGACCACGATCGACTCATCGGCTTCCGGTCGTTCATGCGTTGGCGCTTCGAAGCGGACGGGGAGCCCGTGACGGCGGTGCGAGCGGTGGATACCGCGACCCACCCCGACCATCAGGGTCGGGGGATCTTCCGCCGGCTGACGACAGCGGCGATCGACGACCTGCGGTCGGACACCGACGTGATCTTCAATACACCCAACGACAAGAGCCTTCCCGGCTATCTGAAGATGGGGTGGCAGCGGGTCGAGGACGTCCCGATCCGGGTTCGCGTGCGACGCCCCGTTCGGTTCCTCCGGCACGTTCGCTCCTATCGCCGGTCGGTGGCCGAAGACGACGACGGCCGTGACGGGGTGATGACCCAAGACACCGATTGGAGCGGACTGGCGGCGCTCGCCGAAGGCAACACGGATGCGCGACTCCGAACACCACGTTCCGAGACATATCTCCGATGGCGGTACGAGGGGTGTCCGCTCTTGCGCTACCGCCTCGCGGTCGACCATGACGAGGCAGGCCCGCACAGAGCTGCCGTCTATCGCGTTCGGCCTCGGGGAAACCTCCGTGAGGCGACGGTCACCGAACTCTTCGCCGCATCGGGTGATCGTCGACGTGCATCGACGATGCTCCGCCGCGTTGGACGCGAGAACGGCGTCGACCATCTGACGTGCAGCTTCCCGCGCGATTCGATCCAACTGAGCGCGGCGTCGCGAGCCGGCTTCCTCCGCTCGCCGGCGGGGCTCACGTTGATCGCGAATCCGCTTCGATCCGTCCCGATGGACCTCGCCTCGCCGAGGTCCTGGGCGCTCACCCTCGGCGACCTCGAGGTGTTCTGATGGCCGTCCGCACACTCGGCTCGTCGCTGCGTGCCACGCCCGTCGTCGCCCTGGGGGGCGCCGCGATCGCAGCGTACGTGGCCCTCCTCGTGTGGTCGATGGGCGAGGGCAACTACGACCTCTGGATCGCGACCTTGCTCGTCCCGATCCTGATGCTCGTCACGATGCCGGCACTCCGACGGCAATCGACGCGGGAGGACGACCCGACCCTGTTCCGCCTCCTCACCGTCGCGCTCGCGGTCAAGCTCCTGTCGGCTTTCGTGCGGTTCTTCGTGGCCTTCGGGTTGTACGGCGGCGTGGCGGATGCCGCCGTGTACCACGATTGGGGCGTCCGGATCGCGGAGAACTTCCGCTCGTTGGTGTTCGATACCGGGCTGACCAACCTGGGCGACACCGAGTTCATCAGGTTCTTGACCGGGATCGTCTACACGGCGATCGGACCGACGGAACTGGGCGGCTTCCTCGTGTTCTCGTGGTTCGGGTTCCTTGGGTTGTTCCTCCTGTACCGGGCGTTCGTGATCGCCGTGCCCGCAGGTCGGAACCGCTCCTACGCTCGACTGGTGTTCTTCGTCCCCTCGATGCTCTTCTGGCCCTCGAGCATCGGCAAGGAGGCGTGGATGATCCTCGCGCTCGGACTGGCCGCCTACGGTGCGGCGAAGCTCCTCTCCCGTGGATCGCTGCACGGGATCGCTCCCCTCTTGGTCGGCGAGTGGATGATGCTGATCGTGCGTCCCCATATCGCGGCGATGTTCGGCATCGGCGCCGTCGTCGCGTACGTGGTGAAGCGCTCCCCCGCCGAACGAAGCGAGTTCGCGCCGTTCGTGAAGGGCCTGGCCATCGGTGCGATGGTGCTCGGCGCCGCCTTGCTCGTTCAGCGGACCGACGCCTTCCTCCGCCACAGCGGCGTCGGTCGGGACGACGTGACGAATACGTTGGCGGAGACGAGCTTCCGCACCCAAGAGGGAGGATCCGCGTTCCATGCCTCGGTGCTCGACTCACCGCAACGCGCGCCGTTGGCGGTCGTGACGGTGTTGTTCCGCCCGGTGCTGCCGGAAGCCCGGAACCTCCAGGCGGCGCTCGCGGCGCTCGAGGGGTCGGTGCTGCTCGCGTGGTGCGTCTGGCGATGGCGCTGGATCCTGGCCGCGATCGGCAGCATCCGCCGGCAGCCGTACGTGGCGATGGCGGCGACGTACATCGGCCTGTTCGTCTTCGGGTTCTCGAGCATCGCCAACTTCGGGATCCTCGCGCGGCAGCGCGTGCAGGTGCTTCCGTTCCTGTTCGTCTTGCTCGCGATCCCGCCGAGGGAGGGAGGTGAGGAACCTGAGCGTCGTCCATCGGCTGCGCTCGAGCAGGTCGGCTGACCGGTACGCGATCTGGCGCATGACCCATCCCGGCCTCCGGCCGGGATGGTTCGTTCTCGGGGTCCTCCTCGTCGGGTCGTTCGTGGCGGTCGCGATCGCCGTCGCGAGCCGCACGGCGACGTCGTCGGCTCCGATCGTGCTCCTCGTCGTGAGCGTGGTCGGCACGGTCGTGGTTTCCGGGCTCCTCGGAGCGGTCCATCGGTCGATCGTGCCGCTCTCGCTCGCCTCGGCGATCTCGTGGGTGGCGTGGCGGTGGAGCGCCGACCTCGTCGGAGGGCCCCTGGCGGGTCCGTTCGGGTACCGCAACGCGTTCGGCGCGTTCCTCTTCCTGGGCGCGGCCGCGTGGCTGATCGGGGGACTCGCTATGCGCTCTCGCCTCGCGACGGGCGTGTCGATCGTCCCGGCGGCGGTCTTGGGAGCCCTCGCAGTCCGCTCGAGCTCGGCGGCGGCGGCGGGCGTCGCCCTGGTGGTCGTCGCGGCGTCGATCGGCTGGCTCAGCTCGAGAGCGGCACGAACCGCCGTGACCATCAGCGCGGCCGCGACGCTCATGGTGCTGGCACTCACGGTCTGGCTGGGAGTTTCGTTCGACTCGGCCCGACCGCCCACCGGACTGGCGGCCGCGATCGTCGATGCCGGCATCACCGAGCGGCGGCTCGCCCTGTGGCACGACGCCCTCGAGATCACGGAGGCCACCCCCTCGGGGATCGGTCACGGCGCGTTCGCCACGACGAGCCCGACCGCGCTCGACGATCGCGACACGATCTACGCGCACAACGAGTTCCTCGAGACGTCGGCCGAGCTCGGCGTCGCGGCGGCCGCGCTGTTGGTGCTCCTCGTCGGATGGGCATTCGTGCGCTTGGCCGTCACGCGACACGCCGACGTCGTGACGGCCGTCGCGGCCGCGGCGCTAGCCGGCAGCACGATCCAGGCATCCGTGGACTACGTGTGGCACTTCCCCGCGATCCCGCTCGCGGCCGCGGCGCTCGTGGGGACGGGGTTCGTTGGGCGGCGGGACGATCGATGAGGGCCGGACCGGGGATCCGCAAGGCGACGAAGCTCGCGACGCTCCCCCTCGGCCTCTGGCCGCCTCGTCGCCCGGACGACGTCGTGATCCTCCTGTATCACCGGGTCGGGGCGGGAGAGGCCGAGATCGAACTTCCCCAGTCGGAGTTCCGAAGGGAGCTCTCCTACCTCGCGAGGCGTGAACGGGTGACGACACTCGACGACGTTCTCGAGCGGGGAGCGGGGGGCGTCGTCCTGACGTTCGACGACGGAACGCCCGATTTCACCGAGCGGGTCGTTCCTCTCCTCGAGCGCTATCGGCTCCCCGCAACGCTCTACCTGGCCACGCGTCTGGCGGAGAGCGGCGCAGGGGTCACGTGGTCGCAACTCGCGGATGCCCTGACGACCGGCCTCGTCACGATCGGGTCCCACACGCACTCGCACGCGGACCTCGCACACGCGACCACGGGAGAGGCGATCGACGAGATGCGGCGGAGCAAGGACCTGGTCGAGGACCGGCTCGGGGTCGCGTGCCGCGACTTCGCGTTCCCGTGGGCGGTCGCCTCCGCGCCGGCGATCCGCGCGGCCCGGGAGGTCTTCCGGTCCGCGGCCCTCCACGCCTGGCGAACGAACCGTGGCGAGCGGGTCGACCCGTTCGCGTTGGGCAGGATCCCGGTGCTCCGGAGCGACGGCCTCTTCTTCTTCCGACAGAAGGTCAAAGGCCGTCTCGACGGCGAATCGGTCGCCTACCGACTGCTGCGTCGAGGACCCTGGGAGCGGATGTGACGGCGAGGGTGGCCCACGTCTCGACCGTCGATCTGACGCCACGGTTCCTGCTGCTCGCCCAGCTCCGAGCGCTCCGTGACGAGGGGTTCGACGTGACTGCCGTCTCCGCCGCCGGCCCGTGGGTCGACGACCTGCGGGCCGAAGGGATCGAGCACTTGGCGTGGCCGAGCGCGACACGCGGATGGGACCTCGCCGCCGACCGACGCGCGTTCCGTGAGCTCGTCGGGATCCTCCGCCGCGGACGATTCGATCTCGTTCACACCCACAACCCCAAGCCCGGCGTGATGGGTCGCATCGCGGCGAGGTTCGTCGGGATCCCGTGCGTGATGAACACGGTCCACGGGCTCTATGCGACACCCGAGGATCGCCTTCGCCGGAAGGTGCCGGTCCTCGCCGCCGAGTGGTTGGCGAGCAGCTGCAGCGACCTCGAGCTATACCAGTCGGCCGAGGATCTTGCGTGGGCACGGCGCCTGAGACTCGTGCGATCGGGACGATCGATCCACCTCGGCAACGGGATCGATCTCTCGAGGTTCGAACCGGACCTCGCGCAAGAGGAGCGGGTCGCGAAGACGAGGCGCGAGCTCGGATTCAGCGACGACGACCGGATCGTCGGGACGGTGGGGCGGATCGTCGCCGAGAAGGGGTACCGGGAGCTGTTCCAGGCAGCCCGCGAGGTCCACCGCCGGTTTTCGGAGGCTCGCTTCCTCGTCGTCGGCGAGCGCGACCCCGAGAAGTGGGACTCGCTCAGCCAGGAGGAGCTCGACGAAGCCTCCGGCGACGTCGTCTTCACCGGCTGGCGGGAAGACATCCCGGAGCTCGTCGCGTCGATGGACGTGTTCGCCCTGCCCTCCTGGCGGGAAGGGATGCCGCGATCGGCGATCGAGGCTGCTGCGTGCGGCATCCCGCTCGTCCTGACGGACATCCGGGGCTGCCGGGAGGTCGTCCGCGACGGGGTCGAGGGGTTCCTGGTCCCGGTGCGACGTCCCGATCTCTTGGCAGCGTCGATCGAACGGCTCCTCGCCGACGGCGACCTCCGCGCTCGGATGGGCGACGCTGCTCGGCGACGGACGGAGGAGCGGTTCGACGAGCGACGCGTCGTCGGGATCGTGCTCGAGGCGACGCGACGTCTCCTCGTCCGTGCGGGACGGCTCGAACCTCGGGCGGATGCGCGTGCGCGGGTCCGGTCCGCCTCCCGACGGGACGTGGCGGCGATGGCCAAGATCCACCGGAGGACGATGCCGACCGCGTTCCTCCCGATGCTCGGCGACGGCTTCCTCCGACAGCTCTATCGGGTGGCGATCGACGACGGGGATACGGTCGCGCTGGTGGCCGAGCGCGACGGAGCGATCGCGGGATTCGCCGTCGCCACCCCGTCGGTGCGACGCTTCTATCGACGGTTCGCGCTGCACCGGGGTGTGCCGGCTGCCGCGATCGCCGCGCCGAGACTCGTGCGCCCGACCGTCCGACGCAAGGCGTGGGAAACGGCCCGGTACGGGAGCGGCGGCTCGGATCTGCCGAGCGCCGAGCTGCTCTCGATCGCCGTCGATCGCTCCATGCGAGGTCGAGGGGTCGGGGCGATGCTCGATGTGGCCGTCCGGGAGGGGTTGTTCGGCAAGGGCGTCGATCGATACAAGGCGGTCGTGGGCGCCGACAACGCGGTCGCCGATCGCTTCTATGAACGGCAGGGATATGCCCGGGCCGCCGACACGTCGGTGCATGCGGGCGCGGTCAGTCACGTGTGGGTGGCGACATGCCCTTCGTGATCGCGACCGTCGTGGCGGCCCTGCTGACGCCGCTCGTGATCCGAGCCGCGGCGAAGGTGGGTCTCGTCGACCGACCGGGAACGTTGAAAGTGCACGAACGGCCGACCCCGCTCGGGGGCATCGCCGTCGCGACCGCCGCGCTCGTGTCCGTGGTCGTGTCGTCGGCATTGGGAGCACCATGGGTCGCCTCGGCCCTCGTGATCGCGCTCGCGACCGGGCTGCTGGACGATCGGCGATCGATCCGCCCGACCACACGCCTGCTGTTGCAGGGAGCGGCGGCGGCAGCGCTCGTCGCGGGTATCCCGGAGATCACGTCGCTGGGGCCGCCCGCGATCGTCGGCGCCGTGGTCGTGACCCTCGCCACGATCAATGCGGTGAACATGGTCGACGGCCAGGACGGGCTCGCCACCGGGTTGGTCGTGATCGCCGCGGCGGGACTCGCGATCATCCTGGGAGGTGGATCGGCGGCCGTCGTGCCCCTGGCCGCGGCGGGCGCCGCGGTGGGGTTCCTCCCCTGGAACCTGCCTCCGGCGCGCGCCTTCCTCGGCGACGGCGGGGCCTACGTCTTCGGGATCCTGCTGGCTGCGGGCGCGTTGGAGGCGTCGTCAGCGGGGTGGCCGGATCTCCTGGCAGCGGGAGCGTGCCTGGGCGTCTTCGCGTACGAGCTCCTGTCGACCGTTCTCCGACGCGTCGGGCACCGCGTGCCCACCCACGCCGGCGATCGAGCGCATTCCTACGACCTGCTCGCGTCGACGCTCGGTTCTCGGGCGAAGGCGACCTACGTGTGCTGGGCCGTCGGAGGTGCTTCGGCGCTGATCGGTCTCGCCGTCCAGACGATGCGGCCCGTCGTGGGCGGCATCGTGATCGCGGGTGCGACCGCCGTCGCGGCCGCGATCCACGTCCGTCTCCGACCCCCGATGGAGGTGCCCCGATGATCGTCTCCCAGCCGACGGATCGTCCGGCGATCGCCGGCGGCCGCCCGGCGTTCGCCGGTGGCCTTCCACTCGCTCGCCCTCGCGTCGCTCCACCGGAGGCCGTCGCCCGCGACGTCGAGTCGATCCTCGCGGACGGGGTACTGACGAACGGTCCGTTCGTGCGTCGGCTCGAGGAACGAGCGGCGATCTACCTCGGGGTTCGTCACTGCGTGGCGGTCGCCTCCTGCACCCAAGGCTTGATGTTGATCCTGAGGGCGGCGGAGCTGTCCGGTGAAGTCGTGATGCCGTCCTTCACCTTCGCCGCGTCGGCGCATGCGGTCGACTGGAACGGCCTGCAGCCGGTGTTCACAGACATCGATCCCCGCTCCCTGACCCTCGACCCTGAGTCCGTCGCGCGCGCGATCGGGATGCGCACCTCCGCGATCCTCGCGACGCACGTGTACGGAACACCGTGCGACGTCGAAGCCTTGACCCGGATCGCCCGCGAGCACGGGCTGAGGCTCTTCTTCGACGCCGCCCACGCGTTCGGATCCAGCCGGAAGGGTCGGATGATCGGGGGCTTCGGCGACGCCGAGGTGTTCAGTCTCTCGCCGACGAAGCCACTGGTCGCCGCCGAAGGCGGGATCATCGCGACCGACGACGATCTGCTCGCCGAACGATGCCGGATCGGACGCGACTACGGCAACCCGGGTGACTACGACTGCCGGTTCGTCGGCTTGAATGCTCGCATGTCGGAGCTCCACGCCGCCACGGCGCTCGTGTCCTTCGACGGTCTGGAGGAACGCCTCGTGGCCCGGAGGTCGCTGGCGGATGCCTACCACGGAGCGTTCGCTGGGATCACCGGCATCACGACCCCCGACGTGCCGGGAGTGGATCGGAGCACGTACAAGGATCTGACGATCGTGGTCGCTCCGGACATGTTCGGGGTGTCCGCCGACGACTTGGCGGGTGCGCTCTCGGCCGAGGGCATC
>Ga0111539_10002492_pt1 | contig 24416 bp, 18 predicted proteins | sample RhiMethybrSRZTD1_FD_79667 | JGI IMG/M metagenome (GOLD analysis project Ga0111539, IMG submission 79667) | Populus rhizosphere microbial communities from Tennessee, USA - Rhizosphere MetaG P. TD hybrid SRZTD1 (version 2) (version 2) | ecosystem: Host-associated > Plants > Roots > Rhizosphere >...
CGCTTCTCGCCTTGGCCGCCATCGCCTGGGCGCTGCTTCGGGTTCGGAGCCGCCGGATCGAGGCGCGGCTCCTCGACGATCCGCAGCCCGGCGCGCACACGCGTTCCTCGTAGCGAGCCCGCAGCGTCGCTGCGATAGTGGTACGGCCTTGCACGTCAGCCTGACCACCGCTTCGACCGGCGACGAGCCGGGCGAGAACGCCGCCATGGTCGGGGAGGAGATGACCGGCTGGCTGCGCGGCGTCGAGGGTTTCGCCGGGATGCTGATGCTGTACAGGCCGGGCACGACGATCGGGCTCACCTTCTGGGAGGACCGGGAGGTGGCCGAACGGGCGGTGTCGCTGCGGATGCAGTTTCTGGAGCGGATCGCCTCCGTCGCCGACGTCGAGATCGACCGCGTCGAAACGTTCGACGTCACGGTCGCGCGGCCGGCCCCCCGCCAGAACTGAGGTACGGTTAGCCGTACCCAAAGCCGCCTGCTCACCGTACTGCGGTGACCCCCGAGCGGCTGCGACTCTGACAGCTTGCCGCAAACCGATGAAGGGATCTCTCCGATGACGAGTAACGCCGCGAATCCAGCTCCTCCGCTCTCAGACCGACGCGCAGCGCACGAACGCCTCTCCACGGGGACGTTGGCGCGCTGGGCGCGGTTCTGCGCCACCCACCCGTGGCGCGTCGTCATCGGCTGGGTCGCGATCATCTTCGTGCTCGTCGGCCTCGTCGCGACCGTCGGCGGAAGCCTGCGCGACGAGTTCGAGATTCCCGGCTCCGACACGCAGCGCGCGACCGACCTGATCGAGTCCAAGTTCGCCTCGGAGCAGGGCGCGGTGCTGAACATCGTCTTCGCCGCCCCGGAGGGCCAGCGGCTCGACACCCCCGAGCGCAAGGCCGCCATCGAGAAGGCGATCGCGCTCATTCAGAAGGCTCCCTACACGCCAACCGCAGACAAGGCGGGCATCGAGAGCGCCGGCGATCCGTTCGACGCGTCGACGTTCTCGGACAACGGCCGCATCGCCTACTCGGAGGCGCAGTTCGACCAGACGATCGAGGACAAGGACCGCGACGCCGTCGTCGCAGTCGAGGACGCCGTTCGGAACACCGTCGCGCCGGTCGGCGTGACCGTCGAGTACAACGGCGAGGCGGAGTTCCCGCCCATCGAGCAGGGAACCTCGGAGCTCCTCGGGATCCTCGCGGCGATCATCATCCTCATCTTCGTCTTCCGTACGTTCGTGGCCATGATCATCCCGATCGTGCTCGCGCTCACCGCGCTTGCGACGGCGTTCCTGCTCCTCTTCATCCTCGCCGGTCTCACCGACATCAACACGATCACGCCGATCCTCGTCTCGATGATCGGGCTCGGCGTCGGGATCGACTACTCGCTCTTCATCGTCACGCGCTTCAGGCAGCTCTTGCACGACGGCCTCTCGCCTCAAGATGCGGCGGCCGAGGCGGGCTCCTCGGCGGGACGAGCCGTGCTGTTCGCCGGCATCACCGTGGCGATCTCGGTCACCGGGCTCGCGTTCTTCGGCCTCGACTTCGTGACGAAGCTCGGGCTCGGAAGCGCCCTCGGCGTCCTCACGACGGTGCTGATCGCGAACTCGCTGCTCCTCGCGGTGCTCTCGAAGCTGGGGCACAAGATCGATCGCCTGAAGGTGCCGTTCCTGAGGCCCGTCGACGACTCGGAGGAGAGCCGGGAGAAGACGCTCGTCGCTCGCTGGGGGAGGTTCGTGACGGCCAATGCGCGCTACGTCCTCCCGATCATGGTCGTGGCAGGCCTTGCGCTCGCGTCGACGTCGCTGCTCGTTCGTCTCGGCGCGGCCGACCAGGGCACGCAGCCCACCGAGCAGACGAGCCGCCGCGCCTACGACCTCCTCGCCGAGGGCTTCGGGCCGGGCTTCAACGGGCCGATCCCCATCGTCGTCGACGTGCGCGGCGACGCGCAGGCCCCCGAACGCGTCTACCAGGACATCCGCGGGATCCAGGGCGTCGCGTCCGTCCGCGAGCCGCAGTTCAACGACGAGAAGAGTGTCGCGATCGTCTTCGTGACGCCGACGTCGGCCCCGCAGGACGAGGCAACCGACAAGCTCGTCGACCGGCTGCGCACGGAGGTCGTCCCGAAGGCGACCGCAGGAGGCGACGCAGTGGCGTACGTCTCGGGCCAGACCGCCGCGTTCAAGGACATCGCCGACCGGATCATGGAGCGGCTGCCGATCTTCCTGCTCTACGTCCTCGGCGTCACGTTCATCCTGCTCGCAATGGCGTTCCGGTCGGTCGTGATCTCGGCGACCGCGGCGGTGACGACCCTCATGTCCGCGTTCGTCGGTTTCGGCGTCCTCGGGCTCGTGGTGCAGGAGGGCCATCTCCTCGGGCTCACCGGGCTCGACCGCACGGGGCCGATCGAGACGTTCGTCCCGCCGATCGCGTTCGCGATCCTCTTCGGGCTCTCGATGGACTACATGGTCTTCCTCATGAGCCGCATCCGCGAGGAGCACGTGAACGGCCTCCGGTGCCGCGCGGCCGTCGAGCATGGAATCGCCGCGATCGGGCGGGTCATCGTCGCGGCGGCGCTCATCATGGCCACCGTCTTCGCCGCGTTCATCCTGAGCGTCGACCGCGTCCCGAAGGAGTTCGGCCTGCTGCTCGCCGTCGCGATCCTGACCGACGCGCTGGCCGTGCGGCTCACGCTCGTGCCGGCTCTGCTCACCCTGCTGGGAGAGAAGTCCTGGTACATGCCGCGCTGGCTCGACCGGGCGCTGCCGAACCTGACGATCGAGCCGCCGGTGGACGGGAACGGCCGCGAGGCGCCAGCCGCAGCGCCGCCGGTCCCGGCCGGGCGCTAGTCCGGAAGCAACGGAACGGTGAAACCCGGGTCGCGCCCAAGGAGCACGGCCCGGGTCACCGCCGCCGTTCCGAAGCGGGCGCGCACCTCGTCGAGGGCCGCGTCGAGGCCCCATGTGCGGTCGAACGGCAACGTGAGCTGAACCGCGTCCTCGTTCTCGAGGTTCGCCACGGAGATCCCGAGCAGCGTCAGGCCTTGCCCCTCGATCAGCGGGCGCGCCTCGGCGAGGAGGCCGCGCGCCGTGACGAGGATCGCCGAGGTGCGCGCCGTCGCGCCCGGCATGGTGTGCGAGCGCGTCGCGCGCGTGAAGTCGTCGAAGCGCAGGCGGAGGACGACCGTGCGCCCGACTCGCTTCGCCTTTCGCATCCGCAGCGTCACGCGGTCGACCAGACCGACGAGGACGGTGTCGAGCTCCTCTGCGGATCTCCGCCGCCGGCCGAGCGCGCGCTGCGACCCGATCGAGCCGCGCCGCCGGCGCGCCTGAACCGGGCGCGGATCGCGGTTGTGGGCCAGGGCGTGCAGGTGGCGTCCCGACGCGCGGCCGAGCATCGCGACGAGGCTCGGCTCGGCGAGCTCCGCGACCTGGCCGACGGTCTCGATCCCGGCCTTGCGGAGCTTCGTGGCGGTCACGGCCCCGACACCCCAGAGCCGTTCGACGGGGAGCGGGTGGAGGAACTCGAGCTCCTTGCCCGGCGGGACCCGCAGCAGCCCATCCGGCTTCGCGACCCCGCTTGCCACCTTGGCGAGGAACTTCGTCCGTGCGACTCCGACGGTCACCGGGATGCCGACGCGCTCGCGGACGTCCCGCCGCAGCCGCTTCGCGATCTCGAGCGGAGTGCCGGCGATGCGGCGCATTCCCCGGACGTCGAGAAACGCCTCGTCGATGGACAGGCCCTCGACGAGCGGGGTGGTGTCTTCGAAGACCCGGTAGAGCGCCTTGCTCGCCTCCGAATAGGCGGCCATGCGCGGCGAGACGACGATCGCGTCGGGGCAGAGTCGCCGCGCGCGGCCTCCGCCCATCGCGGTGCGCACTCCGTGAGCTTTTGCCTCGTAGCTCGCCGCGAGCACGACTCCGGCGCCGACGATCACCGGGCGTCCGCGAAGCTCGGGATCGTCGCGCTGCTCGACGGAGGCGAAGAACGAGTCCGCGTCGGCGTGCAGGATCGTCGCCTCGTTCCACACGAACACATGTTCGCATAGCCGCAGGCCGGACTCGCCCGTTCGATTCCGCTACCCCCTTAGGGGGAAAGACAGAAAGGCACGGCGGCCTACCGTGAGACACGGTGGGCCGCCGCACTTCCACTCGGGTCTTCTGCGCTGCCGTTCTCGCGGCGCTCGTCGCTGCCGTGCTCGGCGGGAGCGCTGCCGCGGTCTCGTTCTCCATCTCAGCCAACGGCTCACCGGTCACGGTCACGATCTCGACCGCGGGCGACAAGGCGACGGCGACGTTCTCCGGGACGAAGAATCAGCGCGTCTCGCTCGACATCACGAACTCGACAATCGCCTCGATGAAGATCTCGCTCCTGAAGCCAGACGGGACAGCGGTCTTCACCGTGTCCGCGACGAAGACCGCGAAGTTCGTCGACACGAACACGCTGCCGGTGAACGGCACGTACAAGCTCGTCGTCAATCCGAACCTGGACTACACGGGCAAGGTCACGCTCAAGCTCTACACCGTGCCGCCGGACGCGTCGGCGTCCGCGACCTTCGGAGGCGCTCCCGGCACGGTGACGACGACCGTCCCGGGCCAGGACGCCTACGTCACCTTCAACGGCCTCTCGGGACACCGCGCCGCCGTCAGCCTCACCGGTGTGACAGTTTCGTCCGGCAGCGTGACCGTGCTGAACCCCGACGCGAGCGTCTTCGCCTCGACCCGCGCGTTCGCCAAGGCCGGCATCTTCATCGATCCCCTCGACCTCACTCAGGACGGCACGTATACGGTCGTGCTCAATCCGAAGAGCAAGGCGATCGGGTCGGTCTCCGTGACTGCGTACGACGTGCCGGCCGACACCTCCGCCGCACTCACCCTCGGATCGCCTGCGACCGGAACGATCAGCGTCCCGGGTCAGCGCGCCATGTTCACCTTCTCGGGCACGCTCGGCCAGCGCATCAGTCTGAACGTCGAGTCGTCGGCGTTCAACGGCACCCTCTCGTTGCTGCGCCAGAACGGGTCCTCGGCGGCGTCGACCGTCATGAGCCCGGCCGGCGGGTTCCTCGACACGGTTGTACTGCCCGCGACCGAGACCTACACCGTGCTGGTCGATCCGAGCGGTGCCCAGACCGGCGCCGCGCAGTTCGTCGCCTACGATGTGCCCGCCGACCAGACGCAGGCGATCACGGCGGGCGGGCCTGCGGTCACCGTGACGACGACGGTGCCCGGCCAGAACGGCTATCTCACCTTTGCCGGCACGGCCGGCCAGCGGATCACCGTCCTGGTCTCGAACGTGAACGGCCTCAACCCGGCCGAGCTCGACCTTCAGAAGCAGGATGGAACGCACGTCATCGCGGCGCCACTCACGGTCACGAGCGTCGGGGCCTGGATGAAGACCACGACACTGCCCGTGACCGGGAACTACAGGATTTTCCTCGACCCGCAGCAGTACAACATCGGAACGGCCGATGTGAACCTGTTCACGGTGCCGAACGATCTGAGCGGGACGATCACGCTCGGCACGCCGCTCGTAGTGACCACGACCGCACCGGGTCAGGGCGCGAAGTACACGTTCACCGGCGTTCAGAATCAGCGGATCAGCATGAACCTCACGTCCGTCTCGATCACGAGCGTCAAGGTCTCCGTCCTGAAGCCGGACGGCACGAACCTGATCGTGAAGACCGTCGGAGTCTCGGGCGGTTTCGCCGAGCCCGTGAAGCTCCCGATGGGTGGCACGTACAAGGTCGTCGTCGACCCGCAGAGCTCCGCCTACGGCAGTGTGACCGTCGGCCTTTATGTCGTCCCGGCGGACACGACGGGAACGTTGACCCTCGGCACGCCGCTCACGATCTCGACGAGCGTCCCGGGGCACAACGCGACGCGGACGTTCACCGGCACCGCCGGCCAGCGCGTGAGCTTCAACTTCACGAACGTGACGATGCCGAGCGTCAAGGTGATCGTGAAGGCGCCGAACGGCTCGACCGTGCTGCAGGACACGTTCGGAACGGACGGCGACTTCGTCGATCCCCGGACGCTCCCCGTCGCCGGTACGTACACGGTGACGATCGACCCGCAAGGCGCCTCGACCGGCAACGTGACGCTGACGTTCTACAACGTGCCCGCCGATGCGTCCGGGACGACCAGCTGCGCGAACACCGTCCCGGGCCAGAACTGCAAGCTGACGCAGACCGTCAGCTCAGGGTCGCACACGCTGACGGTGACGACGAACGTTCCCGCAGCCGCCGGCCAGACGCAGAGCGTCTCGCTCACGGTCTACCAGGGCACCTCGACCGTGCCGGCCAACCAGGTCGGATTCGGCACCTCGGGTCCGTCGGGCAACACGTTCGGCGTCTTCTTCCCCGCCAACGGCACGTACACGATCGTGGTCGACCAGTTCGGCGTCGCGACCGGCACGACCACGGTCGCGGTCTCCTAGGTCTTTCCGGCCAGCCCGCCTCATAGGCTCCCCGCGTGAGCGAGGACGAGCCGCGCGCATCCCACGAAGCCGAGCGCCTCGGGCCGGCCCCTCCTGTCCCTGCGGTCGCGACCGAGGACACGGGCTCGCTCCGCCGGCTCCTCGGCGTGGCGACGATCGACCTCACGCCGCTCCGGCGGCATCGGGACTACCGCCTGCTCTTCGCCGGGCAGGCGCTCTCGTTCTTCGGCGCGATGCTCACGTACGTCGCGATCCCGTTCCAGGTCTACCACCTCACCGGATCGCCGCTGGCTCTCGGTCTGCTCAGCCTCGCCGAGCTCGTTCCGCTGCTCTTCACCGCGTTCATCGGGGGAGCCTTGGCGGATGCGGTCGACCGCAGGCGCATGCTCCAGCTCGCCGAGGCCGCTCTCGGCCTCGCAACCGCCATCCTGTTCTTCAACTCGCTCCTCGACGAGCCGAAGGTGTGGGTGCTCTTCGTCGTCGCGCCGCTCATGGCTGCGCTCGACGGCTTCCAGCGGCCTGCGCTCGACTCGATGGTGCCGCGCCTCGTCGCGCGGCACGAGCTGACGGCCGCGGCGGCGCTCGACTCGCTGCGGGGGGAGTTCGGGATGATCGCCGGCCCCGCGATCGGCGGCGTCCTCATCGCGACGATCGGCCTGCCCGCGACGTACGGGATCGACATCGCGACGTATGGAGCCTCGGTCGTCGCGCTCGCGCTCATGCGCGCCATCCCCCCGCCGCCGGATGCCGTGCCTCCGAGCGTCAAGAGCATCCTCGAGGGCTTCAAGTACGCGTGGAGCCGGCAAGAGCTGCTCGGAAGCTACGGCGTCGACATGGTCGCGATGTTCTTCGGCATGCCGATGGCGCTCTTCCCCGCGATCGCGACGCAATACGGCGGGGCGGAGGTGCTCGGGCTGCTCTACGCCGCGCCGTCCGTGGGCGCGCTCGTCGCCTCGCTGACGAGCGGCTGGGCGGCACGGGTCCATCGGCACGGGCTGGCGATCATCTGGGCGGCCGGCTCCTGGGGGCTCGCGATCGCGGTCTTCGGGCTCGTGACGAACCTGTGGGTGGCGCTCGTCTTCCTCGCCCTTGCCGGCGCCGCCGACATGATCAGCGGGATCTTCCGCGGGACGCTCTGGAACCAGACGATCCCGGACCGGCTCCGCGGGCGGCTGGCGGGGATCGAGCAGGTGAGCTACTCGAGCGGGCCCCTCCTCGGGAACCTCGAGTCCGGTGTGGTCGCCTCGCTCTTCAGCGTGCGCGCGTCGGTCGTGTCGGGCGGAGTCCTCTGCGTCGCCGGCGTGGCCATCTTCGCCCTCTTCCTGCCTGCGTTCCGGCATTACGACTCGCGGGCTCCACTAACGGCCAGTCCCTCGGAAGGGGCCTTGTAAGGGACTGAGACCGCGCCTACGCTCGCTACATGGGACCGAGATCGATCGGTCCTGCGGCGATCCTGCTGGCGCTGGCGGCGGCAGTCCTTCTCGTCGCGCCCGCATCCTCAGCGCGCCGCATTCACGAGCCCCGCGCGCGGATCCTGGTGGGTTTCGACCCGGGTGTCGGCCTGAGCGCACAGCGTGACGCGCTCGAGCAGGCGGACGCGGCGCCGAATGCCCGCCTGAAGCCCATCCGCACCTTCGTGGCGTCGGTGCCCGCCTCCGACCGCGCCGGAGCTCTGGCCCAGCTTCGCAGGGACCCGCGTGTGCGCTTCGCCGAGCCCGATGCCTTCTACGCCGTCGACACGCTCCCCAACGATCCCTCCTTCGGCCAGCTCTGGGGCCTCCACAACACGGGCCAGTCGGTGAAGACTTCCGTGGGTACGGCGGACGCCGACATCGACGCGCCCGAAGCGTGGTCGACCACCACGGGCAGCTCGTCCGTCGTCGTCGCCGTCATCGACTCGGGGGTGGACTGGCATCACCCCGACCTCGCCGGGAACATCTGGACGAACCCGGGCGAGTCGTGCCCCGGGTGCGCCTCGGACGGGGTGGACAACGACGGCAACGGCTACGTCGACGACGTCCACGGCTGGGACTTCGTGAACGACGACAACGATCCGTTCGACGACCACGGGCACGGGACGCACGTCGCAGGGACCATCGGGGCCGTCGGGTCGAACGGGCTCGGCGTCGCCGGCGTCAACTGGAACGTCAGCATCATGCCGCTCAAGTTCATCGCCGCCAACGGCGAGGGGACCGCGGACGACGCGGTTCGCGCGATCCTCTACGCGACGCGGATGGGCGCCGTCGTCTCCAACAACTCGTGGGGCGGGGAGGAGTTCTCCCAGGCGCTCGAGGACGCGATCGTCGACGCAGACGCCCACGGCTCCCTGTTCGTGGCCGCGGCGGGCAACAGCGCGAGAGACACCGACGCGCGGCCGGACTATCCGTCCGGCTTCGACGTGCCGAACGTCCTCACCGTCGGCGCCACCGACCAGAACGACGTGCGCGCGTGGTTCTCCAATTACGGGAAACGCTCTGTCGACCTCGCCGCGCCGGGAACGAACATCTACTCGACCTGGCCTGGCGGCTCGTACCGGTTCCTGGACGGGACGTCCATGGCCGCGCCGCATGCGACCGGCGTGGCCGCGCTCGCGAAGGCCGCGTTCCCCTCGGCGAGCGCCGTCGGCTTGAAGACGCTTCTCCTGCGCAGCGTCGACCCGAACGCCTCGTTCGCCGGCTTGAGCTCGACGGGCGGCCGGCTGAACGCCCGCTCCGCGGTGACCTGCGGAACCGGGGCCCAGGCCTGGATCGAGTCCCCGTCCTCCGGTTTCGACGTGGACGTCGGCAAGCCCGTCTCCGTCACCGTCCTCGGCGCCGCCTGCGGCGACCCGGCGGGCGCAGAGGTCGAGGTCACGGCCAACGGCGATCCCGTGGCGCTCACGCCGCGCGGCGACGGGCTCTACACCGGGAGTTTCAGCCCTTCGGCAGCGGGCCCGGTCGACCTCGTGGCGACGGCGACTGCGGGCGCTGCATCCGACTCCCGCTCCGTGTCGGGGACGGCGACGTCGGCGCCGCCGATCGTCCCGGGTGGAGACCCGGTGACCGTCACCGTCTCGAGCCCTGGGGACAAGGCGCGTCTCACCTTCGACGGCGCCGCGGGTGACCGCATCAGCCTCGAAATCAGCGACGTCACGATCGGAACCTCCTGCTGCTCCTCGGCGTCCCTCTCCATCGTCGGGCCTGACGGCGTCGCTCTTGTCGCGCCGTCGAACTTCGGCACCAGAGGGGGCTTCGTGGACACGCGCACGCTGCCGCTCTCCGGTTCGTACCGGATCGTCGTCGATCCGGCGGGCGACTCGGTGGGCTCGGTGACGTTGGCGCTCTACGACGTGCCGGACGACAGCGAGGCCTCGATCGAGCCAGGGGGAGACCCTGTCTCCGTCGGGGCCACCGTTCCGGGCCAGGACGCTGCGCTGACCTTCTTCGCCTCGGCCGGCGAGCGCGTCAGCCTCAAGCTCGAGGACGTGACGATCGGCTCCTCCTGCTGCTCTTCGGCCAAGGTCTCGATCCTGAAGCCCGACGGGACGGCGGTGCTCTCCCCGACGAACTTCGGGACGAACGGCGGCTTCATCGACACGAAGACGCTCCCGCTCACCGGCCCGTACCGGGTCGAGATCGACCCGCAGGCGAACGCCGTCGGGAGCGCGACCGCGACGCTCTACGACGTTCCGCCCGATTCCGAGGCGAGCGTCGCGCCGGGCGGAGGGCCCGTCTCGGTCGCGACGAGCGTTCCGGGCCAGAACGCCGAGGTCGCCTTCGGAGGAACGACGGGCCGGCGCATCAGCCTCAAGCTCACGGAGGTGACGATCGGGTCGTCGTGCTGCTCCTCGGCGAAGGTCTCGATCCTCCGGCCCGACGGCACGACGCTCCTCTCGGCGACGAACTTCGGCACCACGGGTGGATTCGTCGACACGAAGCAGCTCCCGCAGACGGGGACGTACCGGATCGTCCTCGACCCGCAGTCGAATGCCGTCGGCTCGGCGACCGTGACGCTCTACGACGTGCCGGCCGATCCCACCGGGACGCTCGTACTCGGCGGGCCGGCCTCGACGCTCACCCTCGACGTTCCGGGCCTCAACGGCTGGAGGACGTTCTCCGGCACTGCCGGCCGGACGGTGACCCTGAAGCTGACCGCCGTGAGCATCGGCACGTCGTGCTGCAGCTCGGCCAAGGTCTCCGTCCTGCGGCCGGATGGCACGACGCTCGTCTCGCCGACGAACTTCGGGACGACCGGCAGGACGCTGACGTTCTCACTCCCGGCGAGCGGCGTGTATTCGATCTTCGTCGACCCGCAGTCGAACGGGGTCGGCTCCGTCACGCTGGCCGTGAGCTAGACCGCGTTCCGGCCCACGTGAGCGCGCGTGACCGCGCTCGGGGTGGCGCAGCCGAGCAGCCGGAGGGCGAGCTCGATCTCGTCTCGCAGGAGCTCGAGCACACGCCTGACGCCGTTCTCGCCGTCGACCGCGAGGCCCCAGAGAGCGGGTCTGCCGACGAGCACGGCCTGTGCGCCGAGGGCCAGCGCCATGGCCACGTCGGTCCCTCGCCGGATGCCTCCGTCCATGAGGACGAGGCAGCGCCCTGCCACCGCCTCGGCGACCTCCGGTAACGCGTCGAGGCTGGCCGGGGTGCCGTCGAGCTGGCGGCCGCCGTGGTTCGAGACGACGACGCCGTCCACGCCGTGCTCGCAGGCGAGCTGCGCGTCCTCCTCGGTCAGGATCCCCTTTACGAGGAGGGGCAGTGAGGAGACGGAGCGGAGCCATTCGAGGTCCCGCCACGTGACCGTGGGGTCCACGACCTGGCCGATCGTTGCGTGGAAGTCGCCGCCGCCGAGATGCTCGGCCAGGTTGGGTAGCGGTGTGTCGGGAGGGATCTCGAACGCGGCGCGGAGGTCCCGCTCCCGCCGGCCTGCGGAGGCGAAGTCGACGGTGAGCACGATGGCTTCGAATCCGGCGTCCGCCGCCGACTCGACGAGCGACTGCGTGAAGCCGCGGTCGCGCGACCAGTAGAGCTGGAACCACTGCCGCGCGCCCGGTGCCGCCTGGGCAAGCTCCGCGGGTGGCGCGCCGCCCAGCGTCGAGAGGCACATGATCGTGCCCGCCGCGGCCGCGCCGCGCGCCATCGCGAGATCTCCCTCCGGGTGGGCGAGGTACTGGAGCGCGGTCGGCGCGACGAGGACCGGCAAGGAGATCTCGTCGCTCAGGATGGTCACCCTCGTCGAGACCGAGGCGACGTCCACGAGCATGCGCGGGCGCAGGTGCCAGCGCCGGAAGGCGGCCACGTTGTCCGCCATCGTGCGCTCGTCTCCGGCTCCGCCCGCGACGTAGCCCCACGCGCCCGCCTCGATCTTCCCCTCGGCGAGGCGCTCGAAGTCCCAGGTGTTCAGCGGCTCGTCCACGCCGCCGCCGATCCTAACCCCCCTGTCCCCACAGGCCACGCCCGGGGTCAGACCCCGGGGCATGGCCGAGAAGGCCACGTGGGCGCATGAATGCTCGCGCCTCTGGGCGTTGCGCCGGCGTTCTTCCTGGCCGCAAGAGACATGTCATGGGGTCAGACCCCGGTGTCCGTCAGGGGCATGTCAGGGGTCAGACCCCGATGTCCGCGCGGGACAGGCTTTCTAGAGCGGGTGCGCTTCGAGGGCCGCGGGGGCGAGGCGCAGGAACGCTGCCACGACCTCGGGGTCGAACTGGGTCCCCGCGCCATCCTCGAGCTCCTTGCGGGCGTCCTCGAAGCTCATGGCGCCGCGGTACGGGCGGTCGGTGGTCATCGCATGGAAGGCGTCGCAGACGAAGATCACGCGGGACTCGATCGGAATGTCGCCCTCGCCGATCGCATCGGGATAGCCCTTGCCGTCCCAGCGCTCGTGGCAGTGGCGCACGATCGGGCGCACGCTCTCGAGCCGCGCGATCGGGGCGAGGATGCGCTCGCCGAGCTCCGGATGCGTCTCCATGATCGTCCGCTCCCGCTTCGTGAGCGGGCCGGGCTTCAGCAGGATCGTCGAAGGGATGCCGATCTTCCCGATGTCGTGGAAGAGAGCGCCGAGCTCGAGGCGCTTGAGGGCAGCGGGGTCGAGCCCGAGCTCGCGGCCGACTTCGAGCGCCATGTCCGTGATCCACCGCGCATGGGAGGACGTGTACTCGTCGTTTGCCTCGAGGGCGTTCGCGAGGGCCTCCACGGTGGAGAAGAACGTCTCCTCGAGGTTGTCGTAGGCGCCGGCGTTCTGGATCCCGAGCTTCGCCTGGTCGGCGATGCCGGCGAAGAGGCGCATGGTGCGGGGGCTGAAGCCGTGGTTATCCACCACGACGATGCAGCCGAGCCGCTCGCCTTCGAAGTGGAGCGGCGCAACGGCGTAGCTCGAGTCGGGGTCGAGGACGCCGTCGATCGCGGACGGCTCCTGGTTGCCCATCGTGAAGGGCTCGGAGGCGGAGAGGAACGTGCTTGCGACGGTGTGCGGATAGCTCAGCTTCTCGGTGCGAGCGCGAATCTCGTCGGCATAGCCCCAGAATGCGCGTGGGGTCAGGTCGCCGCCGGCGAAGTCCTCCAGCCAGACCGAGACGCGTGGCGAGTCGAGCGAGTGGGCGGTGAGCTCGACGATGCGGCCGAGCACGTCGTCCATGCCCTCGACGGTCGCGAGCTCACGACTGAAGTCGAGGAGCGCGTTGGCGATCCAGAGCGACTCCTTGGCGCGCTCGGCTTCCTTGCGCTCGGCCTCGTAGAGGCGTGCGTTCTCGAACGCGACCGAGGCGTGGCCGGCGAGCACCTCGAGGAGGCGGACGTCGTCCTCGTCGAACTGGGCGATGCCGAGCTTGGAGAGCACGACCACGCCGCTCACGCGCGACCCGTACTTGAGCGGCACGGCGACGACCGATTCGTCGATGTCCTCCGTGTTCGGGATCGTGACCGCGAAGTCGCAGTCCATCGCGTTCTCGAGGAGGAGCGAGCGCCCGGTCTCCGCCACCCAGCCCGTGAAGCCCTCGCCGAACTTGCAGGTGAGGTCTTCGGCGCTCTCCTCCGTGTACTGGCCGAGGGTGCCCTTGAAGGCGATCGGGAAGAGGGCGTCCCCGTCGGCGATGTACACGCGGCAGTTGTGGTAGTCGATGAGCGCGTGGAGCTCGTTGACGATCACCGAGCCGATCTCGCGCATGTCGTTCAGGCGGTTCAGCCGGCCGGCGAGGCTCTGCAGCATCTTCAGGTGTGCGATCGAGCGGACGTCCTCGCGGCCGTTGCTGCCCGGCCGCTCCGTGGCCGCGTCGTCGAAGAGGACGCTCTGGTTCTTGCCCCGCGCCTTGGCGGCCATCATGGCCGACTCGGCGCAGGCGACGAGCTCGCGCGGGTTCATCGCGTGCTCGGGGCCCTGTGCGATGCCGACCGAGAGCGTCAGCCGCCCCGCCTGCTCGAAATCCTCCGTGAGCAGGCGCTCGGTCAGGCGCGAGGCGAGGCCCATGGCGTCGCCCGCGTCGCAGGAGGACATGATGACGCCGAACTCCTCGCCCCCGAGTCGGCAGACCACGTCCGAGGCGCGCACGGTCTGGCGCAGGATGTCGGCGAGCGCGACGAGCACCTGATCGCCGGTGCCGTGGCCGTAGATGTCGTTGACGCGCTTGAAGTCGTCGATGTCGAGCATGAGCACGGCGATCGAATCGTGCGCGCGGCTGATGCGGTTCAGCTCGGCCCGCAGGCGGTCGTGGAAGTAGCGGTGGTTGTAGAGGCCGGTGAGGGAGTCGGTCTGCGCCTCGAGCTCGAGCCCCGCGCGGACCTGCGCGTTGTCGAGGGCGAGTGCGGCCGCGTCGCCGAAGCGCTGCGCGAGGTCGAACTCCTCCTCGGTGAACGCTGCGTTGTCGCCGAGGCGGTAGACGTTGAGCGCGCCCTTGATCGTCCCGCGCGCTACGAGGGGAACGGAGATGAGCGCTTCGGGCTCGTCCGGGGGCGTGCCCGGGACGACCTTCACGCGCGGGTCGAGGTGGGCGTCGTTCACGAGCTGGGGCTCGCGGTTCTCGACCACCCAGCCCGTGATGCCCTCGCCGTAGAGCGGCTGGTCGCCCATGATCTCGTCCGCCCACTTGTCTCTCGACATCAGCGGGATGAGAACCCGTCGCGACTCGTCGGCCTGGTAGATCGTGAAGGCGTCGAAGGGGATCAGATCTCCCAGCGTGTCGGCGATTCGCTCGAGGACGGCGTCGAGCTGCTGCTCGGAGAGGACGACGTGGAAGACGTCCGCGAGGCGGCGGTAGGAGTCGACCAGTGTGTCGACCCGAGTAAGCGCAGGGCGAGTGGAGGGCGTCATTGACGCATCGTCTCGAGCGACGTGTTCTCGCAGTACTCCCATCGACCGCAGCTTCCTTCCCGAAACCTGTCTAGACCTGAATTCTTGCGGCTTTCGCGGGCGCTCCCCTCCCTGGAAAGGGGGATTAAGCGAACCCTTGCCCGTAGGCGCTCAGTTGGAGATGATCGCGCTTGGAGTCACATCGAAACGGAGGCTGCGGTGCCACACCACTGGAGGCCGATCAAGGAAAAGGGCGGAGGTTCGACGCGCCACGACGAAGTGAAGCGAATCGTCGAGGATGCCGGCGGCGAGCTGGTGTTCGCCGAGGCGGAGGAGAATAGCCATCCGGCGCGCTGGTTCGTTCTCGTCGATGTCCAGAATGTCGGAGATCCCGACGCGATGTGGGACGCCATCGGCGTCAATGGGAACGCGAAAAAGTTCCCGTAAAAAGGGAGGTCGTAATGCCGCATCATTGGAAGCCAATCGACCCGAACAGCCCCGATGAGGAGGAGAAAGTCGGTCGGCTCGCGTTGAGGCTGGGCAAGAAAGTCAACTTCGTCGGCAGAGCTGACGACGGCCGCGTCTGGGCACTGCTGCACGTGGGCGACGACGAGCTCGCAAGGCTGGCAGAAGAGGGGCTCGTGACCCTCGAAGACCCCGGCGCTCAGAGGTTCGAGAACTAGGCCGGCCCGGCCAGGAGACCTTCGGCTCGGCGTACATAGCCGATCGCACCCACGCTCCGGAAGAATTCGACCGCGCGGGCGAGCTCGGCTTCCGCCTCTCCTCGACGATCCGCTTTCGCGAGCGTGGCCGCGGCACGCTCGCGTGCGAACGCCTCGTCCGGGCGGGTTCCGATCTCGGCGTAGATCCGGGCGGCCGCGAGGTCGTCTCCGGCGACGACGGCGAGGGCGCCGTCCCGCCAGCGCGACGGGATACGCAGGAACGACGCGCAGGCCGTCTCCAACTCGTTTCCTCGCTTGAGATCGGCCAGCACGACGGCGAGGTCGGCGAGCCAGAATGTCGCGAATGTGAGCCCCGCCTCTGCCCAGCGCTCGAGGAGCTCGGTGGCCAGCGCAGACGCGTGGGCCGGATCGTCGGAGAGAAGCGCGCGAGCGTAGAAGGCGAGCGCAGGGAACAGGGTCTGTGGGTCATGAACTCGCCGTCCGAAGTCGAGCGTGGATCTCGAGTCCTCGAGCGCCGTATCTTCGCCGCGTGCGAGGCGGATCCGGGCCCGGGTCAGTCTCGCGTCCACCTCGCGGTGATGTGGAAGGCCGCTCTCGGCCTGCTCGACGAACGTCTGGGCGAGCGCGAGCGCCTCGTCCCACTCGCCGACCCAGTAGAGCTCGCTCATTCGCTCGGCCTCGAGCCAGCGGAGGGCGCGCACCCTGCCGAATCGCTGCGCGGCACTCGCGGCACGAGCGTAGAGCTCGAACGCGGGCTGCAGCTCGCCGAGCGACGCGTTCGTCGATGCGAGGTTGTTGTAGCCGCGGATCATTTCGGGCGAGCCGACGCGCTCGGCGATCTGGATCCCCCGCTCGATGTCGTCCTTGCCGGTGAGATCCCCCGTCATCAGACGTGCGATCCCCACCGTCGAGAGCAGGTTCGCCTGCACGTCGTCGAGCCCGAGCCGCTCCGCCATGCGCAGAGCCTCGCGCCCGATCGGGATCGACCGTTCGGCTTCGTCGGCGATCATGCGGAAACGAGCCAGATTGGCAAGGACGTACGCCTTCGAGCGCGAATCCGGCTCCTCTGCGAGGAGCTTTGCCGCCCCCTCGAAGTGGCCGAAAGCCGCCACCCGGTCTCCCTCGATCCAGCGAAGCTCCCCCACGAGCGTCTCTGCCTCCGACGCGCTCGCGCGGTCGCCTGCGTCGAGGAGCTCCTCGGCAGCGCGCGTGAGGCTCTCCTCGCCCTCGTCCGCAGAAAAGAAGAGCGCGCGGCCGTGCCGGAACAGGAGTTGCGCGTACTCCGCGTCGCCTTCGGGCCAGAGCTCGAGAGCGTCGTCGTAGAAGCGTGCGGCGGCGGCGAACGCGTTCAGGGAGGCGGCGCGGTCGCCCGCGTCGCGAAGCGCGCGGCGCGCTCGTTCGGCGAGGTCGCCTTCGGGGCGCCTCGACGCCCGCGCAAGCTCAAGGGCGTTGGAGTAGTGGTGCGCGACCATGTCCGCGAGATCCTCGGGGCGGTCGACGGCCAGCGACTCGACCCACTCTGCCACGCGCCGGTGCATGTCCGCCCTGCGGGCGCGCGGGATCTGCCCGTAGGCGACGTCCCGGACGAGGGAGTGGCGGAAGACGTACGCCGTCTCCCCGGCGACCGACGTGCGACGTTCGCGCCGGACGAACTCCCTGCGCTCGAGCGCCGCCAGCCCGTGCTCGATCGCGCCCCGACCGGTCGTGAGGGTGGCGGCCACGGAACCGACCCAGAAGACCTTCCCGACGATCGCCGCGGCTTGGATGAGAGCCTTCTCGTCAGGAGGAAGGGTGTCCAGCCTGGCGGCGATGATCCCCTGGATGGTCTCCGGAAGCGGAAGCTCCCCCTGGGCCTGCACCAGCATGCGAACGTACTCCTCCGCGTAAAGCGGATTCCCGCCCGCTCGTGTGAGCAGCCCCTCACGGCGCTCCGCACCGAGACCGCCGTTCGAGATCAGTGACGTGAGGAGAGCGCTCGTCTCCTCGTCGGAGAGCGGTGCTAGCGAGATTGTGGTCGCATTCCGCTTCCCGCCTCCCCAGCCGGGACGCCGGTCGAGCAGCTCGGGGCGTGCGGTGCAAACGAGCACGAAAGGCACTTCGCTGGGCGACTCGGCAAGGTAATCGACGAAGTCCAGGAGGTCGTCGTCGGCCCAGTGGAGGTCCTCGAAGACGAGGACGAGGGTGCTCTGCTCGGCGATCGCCTCGAAAAAGCGCCTCCACGCAGCGAACGCCTCGTCGCGCCCTTCGGCCCCTGGATCGCTTCCACCGCCGAGGCCCGCCAACGGCCGCAGGTGGCCTTCTAGCCACCGAGCCTCCGCGTCGTCGCGGACGACGCCTTCGACGGCGGCCCGGAGCTTCGCCTCTGCCGTGGGCGCGTCGTCGCTCTCGAGCACGCCCGCATGGGACTTCGTGACCTCGCCGAGCGCCCAGAATGCGACCCCTTCTCCGTAGGGGAGCGAGCGGCCCTGCCGCCATCGAGCGAGCACGTTCGGGTCGGTTTGGAGGGCCTCGTAGAGCTCCCAGACGAGCCGGCTCTTGCCGATGCCGGGCACGCCGACCACGGTGACGAGCTGCGCGGCCCGTGACCGCTCTGCGCGAGCGACCGCATCGCGTAGCAGCGCCAGTTCTCCGTCGCGGCCCACGAGCGGTGCACCTCCGCGAAACGCGATGTCGATACCGAGGCGCGCGATGCGCGTGACCGCTTCCCAGGCGCCGACCGGCTCCGACTTTCCCTTTGCCCGCACGAGGTCCGCTTCGCGGTACTCGACCAGGTGCTCGCTCGCCCGTCTGGTGGCATCGTCGACAAGGATTCCGTCGACGGGGGCTGCGGACTGGAGGCGTGAGGCGGTGTTGAGAACGTCGCCCGCCGCGATCCCCTCGCCGTGTTCCGGCCGTGCGTCGAGCCGAACGAGCGCTTCGCCCGTCGTGATGCCCATGCGAACGTGGAGATCCAGCGCGGGATCGTCGGCGTTCAGGTCGGCGAGCGCGTCACGAACACCGAGGGCCGCGAGGACTGCGCGGGCCGGGTCGTCCTCATGGGCTGCGGGAGCGCCGAAGAGCGCGACGACGGCGTCACCGATGAACTTCTCGACCGTCCCGCCGTAGCTTTCGATCTCCCGCTTGACGCGCGCGTAGTACGGCGTCTGCAGCCCGCCGACGTCTTCGGGATCGAGCTTCTCGGCTCGTCCGGTGAAATCGACGAGGTCGACGAACATGACGGTAACGACTTTCCGCTCCTCCGCGCCGCCGGCCTTCTCCTCGCCGCCGAGCGGGGTGCCGCAGGACGTGCAGAAGGCGAGCTCGGGCGAGACCACGGTTCCGCAGGAGGGGCAAGGCCGCCCGAGTGCGCTGCCGCAGTTCCCGCAGAAGAGCGCGCCCGCGGGGTTGGCGAAGCCGCAGGCCGCGCACGTGGAGGCAGACATGGCTTGGCTAGTCTAGGCTCGCCGCGAAATGGAGCAAAGGCGCCGGCCCGGCCTTCTCGAAGCGGCGGCGGTCTGGGGGCTCTTTGCGCTCGTCGCCCTCGCGATCCTCGTCACGTACTCGCGCCTTTCGCCCGGATCGCTCTACCACACGAGCGGCGCCGGGCTCGTCGGCGGAGCCTCTCGCGCACTCGTCTTCGCCGGCTTCCCGCTTGCCCTCGTCTCCGTCCCGCTCGCGTGGATCTCGGTCGCGCGGCTGCGGACGCGGCTCGCCGCGGCCATCGCGATCCTCGCGACCGTCCTCTGCGCGACGGTCGGCCTCCCCGGTGTCATCGACCAGGCCGACCTGGACGCGAGGCCCGTCAACGCACTCGCGGGCGCCGGCGCGCTCCTCGCGCTCGGCCTGACCGGGGCCGCCTGGACGCGCGGGGGCCTCGGCGAGTCGGCGCGGTTCGGGCGGTCCGATTGGCTGCGGGTCGCGGTCGCGGCCGTGCTCGTCGCCGTGGCGCTTCCGTGGATCTGGGCCGACCTCGGCTACTACGTGAGCGACGCGCCCGTCGTGGGCGATCCGTTCATCGCCGAGCAGATCAAGCCGTCCCTCGGCGGCGAGCCCTCCCTCCACGCCGTTCATCTGGGCCACCACCACGGGCTCGACGGCATCCTCCTCGCGCTGGCGGCGCTCCTCCTCTCGCGCGTCCCCGCCCACATGCCGCGGCGCGGGGAGGGATCGGCGCTCGCGATCTACGTCGCCCTCCTCCTCACCTACGGCCTTGCGAACGCCCTGCAGGACGCCTGGAACGAGCAGCTCGTGAAGCGCGGCACGACCGACTCGAAGCTTCCCAGCGTCATCCGTCCCGATTTGAGCGCGGCCTGGTTGGGCATCGTCCTCGGAGCCTGCCTCATCTACTTCGCGCTTTTCGGCGTAGGTAGAGTGAACCGACCCGAAGGAGGGATTCGATGACAAGACGCGCGTTGCCGCTTTTGCTCGTCCTTGCGGCTTCCGTTCTCGCCCTCTCCGCCTGTGGCGGCGGGGGAAGCTCCTCCTCGACCACGCCGGCCGCGACTGGTGGCGGTGGTGGGGGCGGCTCGACGGTGCAGATCTCGGCCGATCCGAGCGGAGCCCTGAAGTTCGAGCAGACCGATGTGAGCGCCACCGCGGGGTCGATCACGATCGACTTCACGAACATGTCGTCGCTTCCACACGACGTCCGGATCGAAGGCAACGGCGCGAGCGGCGGCACCGATCAGATCACGAACTCGTCGACGAGCGCAACGGTCGACCTCGAGCCGGGGACGTACACGTTCTTCTGCTCGGTCGACGGCCACCGCGCGGCGGGCATGGAGGGGACGCTCACCGTCAAGTAGGTTGGCGCCGGTGCTGATCGACCTGCAGCATCTCGGGCGCTCGCGGGTCATCGCGTCGTATCTCCTCGCGGGCGACGAGCCGGTGCTGGTCGACTGCGGGCCCGCATCCTGTCTCGACGCCCTCGAGGCGGGGCTCGGCGAGGAGGGCGTCTCGCTGGAAGACCTTCGTCATCTCCTGCTGACACACATCCATCTGGACCACGCCGGCGCAGCGGGCGCCCTCGTCCGCCGAAACCCCGGCTTGCAGGTGTACGTGAGCGAGATCGGAGCCCCCCATCTGATCGACCCTTCGCGTCTCGAGGCGAGCGCGAGGCGGCTCTACGGCGACGACTTCGACCGCCTGTGGGGAGACCTCCTGCCGGTTCCCGGAGAGAAGGTGCACGTCGTCGGGGACGAGGTGCTCGGGCTCGCGGCCTGGCCGACTCCCGGCCATGCTTCGCACCACGTCACGTACCTCTCGGAGGACGGCACGTGCTATTCGGGAGACGTCACCGGCGTCGTCATCGCGCCCTCGACGGTCATCGCCCCCGTATGTCCGCCTCCCGACGTCGACCTCGAGGCCTGGGAGCGCTCGCTCGACTCGATCGCCGAGCGGAGCCCCGAGCGCCTCTGCCTGCCGCACTTCGGCGTCGTCGAGGAGCCCGCCGGCCACATCGAGCGCACGCGCGCGCGTCTCCGTGAATGGGCCGAGCGCGTGCGGGGCGGTGCGAGCGAGGAAGAGTTCGTCGAGGCGGCCGAGCGGGAGCTCGCCGAGGCGACGGATCCCGAGACGGCCGCGGCCTACACGCAGGCCGGGCCGCTCTGGCAGTCGTACGCCGGTCTCGTCCGCTACTGGAAAAAGGAGGGGGAGGCGGCCGCCGGAGAGGCCGCTACCCTGTGACGCCGATGCGCCGCACAGTCCTAGGGGTTCTCTTCGCTGTGCTCGCGCTTGCGGTCTTCGCGGCGCCCGCCGCTGCCGTGAAGAAGCGCCTGGTCGGCAACTTCGACAACCCGGTGCAGGTCGCCGCGCCGTCCTGGGTGCCCGCCTCGACGATCTATGTCGTCGAGCAGCCGGGGCAGATCGTGCGCCGCCAGAAGGGCGGCCAGCGCAACGTCGTCCTCAACATCAAAGGACGCGTCGCGTTCAACGGCCAGGAGCGGGGCCTTCTGTCCGTCGCGTTCGGGCCGAAGCACAAGATGTGGGTCTACTTCACCAACAACGACGGCGACCTTCGCGTCGTCCGCTACACGTTGACGAGCGGCGGCGGCCACGTGAAGAGCGGCTCGGCGCACACCGTCTTCAGGGCTTCCCATTCCAGCCAGTCCAACCACAACGGGGGCACGTTGCAGTTCCACGCGGGCCATCTCTTCCTCAGCACCGGAGACGGCGGGGGCGGCTGCAACGACGGGGTTCCCGGAAGCGCCCAGAACCTGGGCTCCAAGCTCGGCAAGCTCCTGCGCAAGGACGCGAACGGGTGGAAGGTCGTCGGCTACGGCCTCCGCAACCCCTGGCGCTGGTCTTTCGACCGCGCGAACGGGGATCTCTACATCGGCGACGTCGGCCAGCAGACGCGCGAGGAGGTCGACTTCCTTCCGGCCTCGAAGGTCGACACCTCGGCCGAGAACTACGGCTGGAACGTTTGGGAGGGCAATGCTCACCACACGTGCCCCGACGAGTTCGGCGGTCTCAAGGGCCCCGGGGACCTCATCTTTCCGAAGTACGACTACGGCCGCGGCGTCGGTTCCACCGTCATCGGCGGGTTCGTCTACAGGGGCAAGAGCATGCCGGGGCAGCGCGGCCGCTACTTCTTCGGCGACCTCGGCGCGGGCGGCTGGATCAAGACCGCCGACGCGCGAACGCTCAAGAACCGCCATACGCTCGGCTTCAGGGTTTCCGGCCTCACGTCCTTCGGCGAGAACTCGAGGGGCGAGCTCTACGCCACCTCCGGGGCCGGCGGGGTCTACAAGCTCGTCTCGGGTTAGCCTCCCGTTGTATGCGGGCGCAGTTCGTCGACTGTCGGTGGGAACTCGGGCATCCCGAGACCGGGCGTGAGCTCTACCTCGCCGGGCACGTTCCAGGCGCATCGTTCCTGGACGTCGAGACGGACCTCTCGGCGCTGCCGGGCGGGGTGAACGGAGGCCGGCATCCCCTGCCCGCGCCCGAGGATTTCGCGCGTGCGGCCGGCGCGGCCGGAATCGGGGACGACACACTCGTCGTGGCCTACGACCAGGGCATGAACGGCGGCGCGGCGCGCCTCTGGTGGCTCCTGCGCCACTTCGGCCACGACGACGCCGCCGTCCTGCGCGGCGGGCTGGACAACTTGCTCGGCCCGCTGCGCTCTGGCGAGGAGCGGATCGAGCCCACCGAGTTCCACCTGCGCCCGCGCGAGCACGACGTCGTCTCGGCCGAAGAGATAGAAGCGCGCCTCGGGAAGCCGGGCTTCGTCCTCGTCGACGCGCGGCTTCCGGAGCGCTACCGCGGCGACGTGGAGCCGATCGATCCCGTCGCCGGCAGGATCCCGGGCGCGGTGAACATGCCGTACACGGCCGAGCTGGGCGCCGTCGACCCCGACGCCGAGGTCGCCGTCTACTGTGGCTCGGGTGTCACGGCCGCCGTGACCGTGCTCGCCCTGGAGCGTGCGGGCGTCGAGGCGAAGCTCTACCCGGGCTCCTGGAGCGAATGGTCGAGCCGCGGCCTGGCGGTCGAGCGTGGCTGAGTGGTCCGTCAGGCCCGCGCGTCCGGAGGACACCGACGCCGCGTTCGAGATCTTCGCCGGCTGGCAGAAAGCCAGCTACGGAGAGGTTGAGATCGGCGCCGAGATGTTCGCGACCACGCTCGCCGGAGCGGACGCCGTCTTCGTCGCGGAGGCAGACGGACGCGTCGTCGGCCAGTCGGACGTGGACGGCGGCTGGATCGGTCTCGGGGTCGAGCCCTCGATGCGCCGCCGCGGGATCGGCACGGCGCTTCTGCAAGCGGCCGAGGAGCGCGCGAGCGCGGAGCCGACGCTGCTCGCGGGCCTCAGCACCGAGCCGGCGGCCCCGGCGTTCGCCGCCGCCAACGGCTACTCCAAGGCCTGGGAGGTCTGGCTTATGGGCATCGACCTCCCCGACGAGATACCGCAGCCGCAGTGGCCCGAGGGTGTCTCCGTGCGGACGTACGGCGGCGAGGAGGCCGAGGCGAGGGAGATCAAGGACCTGCTCGACCTCGCCTACGCGGAGGAGTTCCACCACCATCCGCCGACGTTCGAGAACTGGAGCCGGTTCATGTTCGAGGATCCGATGTTCGACGCGAACGTCTGGTTTCTCGCCGTCCACGACGGCACGATCGTCGCCGCCGCGCTCAACTGGGACGAGGGCTACGTCAAAGACCTCGTCGTCCGTCCCGACTGGCGCGGGCGAGGCCTCGGGAAGGCGCTCATGTACCAGACCTTCGGCGAGTTCAAGCGCCGCGGTCTCCCGCGCGTGACGCTCAAGACCGACTCGAACAACCCCACGGACGCCTGGCGCCTGTACGAACGCGTGGGGATGAGGATCGAGCGGACCTACGAGATCTTCCAAAAAGGCTCGACCTAGCGTCGGGGAACGGCCGTTTCAGCCATGTCCGGGGTCTGACTCCGGCCATGTCGCTTTCGCCTAGCCCTCCGGGTTCGGCGCGGACGAATCCGTCTGCCAGAGCCCGAAGGAGTTCCCCTCCGGATCCTTGCACTGGGCGAACCAGCCCATGCTGGGCACGGGCATCTTGTCCTCCGCCTCGCCTCCCGAGTCGCGCACCTTGCCGACGTGCGCGTCGATGTCGTCGACGTCGTAATAGACCATGAGGCCCCGTTGCTCGGCCGGGAAGACGGCAGCGCCCTCGTTCTCTCCGGTGCGCGCCATCCGGTAGTCCATGCCCTCCATCGGGGAGCCGAACTCCCAGCCGAAAACCCCTTCGAGGAAGCTCTGCAGGCGGTCGGCGTCCTCCGCCGGCCACTCCACGTGCGTCACCTGCGGCATGCGTTGCTCCTTTCGCTAGACCGGGATCTCGGTTACTCCGGCGAAGCTATCGGCCCCGGGGTCGGCTCGCCAGGCCTCGTAGACGGCGAGCGCGACGGCGAGATCCTGCACGGCCAGGCCGGTCGAGTCGAACACGGTGATCTCGTGCTCGTCGCGGCGCCCCTCCTCCTCGCCGGCGAGGATGCGGCCGAGCTCGCCGACGTTCTCGCGCTTGAGGCCGTGGTCGAGCGCGTGGGCGATCTCGCCGTTGTGGCTCGCCTGCTCCCACTCGTCGCACACGACGTGTGCGCGCA
>Ga0111539_10002494_pt1 | contig 24401 bp, 19 predicted proteins | sample RhiMethybrSRZTD1_FD_79667 | JGI IMG/M metagenome (GOLD analysis project Ga0111539, IMG submission 79667) | Populus rhizosphere microbial communities from Tennessee, USA - Rhizosphere MetaG P. TD hybrid SRZTD1 (version 2) (version 2) | ecosystem: Host-associated > Plants > Roots > Rhizosphere >...
CTTGTCTCTATTTGACGCATTAACAACAACTAAAAACTTTTCCTCAGTGTTCCTGTAAATTATTAAATCGTCTACTATACCTCCATCATCGTAACAAAAGGGAGAGTAGAGTGCACTGTAGTCTTTTATCTTGGAAACGTCATTAGTAGCCAGTATTTGTAAACAATCTAAGGCATTGGGCCCTCTTACCTCGAAACGGCCCATGTGAGAAACATCAAACATACAAACTTTGATTCTGGTATTGACATGTTCGTCAATTATTCCGGAGTATTGCAGAGGCATTTCCCATCCATGAAAATCTACCATTTTTGCTCCGTACGATTTATGAATTTCATAAAGAGGGGTTTTCATTGTGAACCAGATAAGCCTTTAACAAATCAATCTCTGTCTATTAAGTTAAACTTTATTATTATGAGGATATATGCTTCAAATAATTCAAGTGGAACTCATAAGAAAACCAAAGTGGCTTCGTATCAATGCACCTGGTGGGGAAAATTATTCCAGAATTAAACAATCACTTAGGTCCAGAAATCTTCATACTGTATGTGAAGAGGCAAGATGTCCTAACATTTGCGAGTGCTGGGGCGCCGGTACGGCTACAATCATGATAATGGGTGATATATGTAGCAGGAGATGTAAATTTTGTTCTGTTAATACGGGTAAACCCCTTCTGCTCGATCCTTATGAGCCTAGCAGAGTAGCGCAGGCAATTAAGGTCTGGGGTTTAAAATATGTAGTAATTACATCTGTCTGTAGGGATGATTTGGAAGATGGTGGAGCTGAACACATCTATAAAACGATAAAAGCGGTAAAAAGCCTGTGTCCTAGAACAATTGTTGAAATTCTCATTCCGGACTTCAATGGAAAAACTGACTCCATAAAAAAGGTGGTCGAATCTGGATCAGAAGTTATTAGTCATAATATTGAAACGGTCAGACGCCTTACATCTAAAGTCAGGGATTTTAGAGCCTCCTACGAACAGTCATTGTCTGTTCTGAAAAAATGTAAAACGATAGCGCCATCGGTCTATACAAAATCTTCCATAATGCTGGGTCTTGGAGAACATGAGGACGAAATTATTGAAACAATGAAAGATCTTAGATCAGTTGGAGTAGATATAGTTACTATGGGACAATACCTTCAGCCCACGTCTGGACATTTGCCAGTTGTGGAGTACCTTCCACCAGAAAAATTTGATACTCTGCGAGATATTGCACGGTCACTGGGATTTGCTTATGTTGTAGCCGGTCCACTTGTTCGAAGCTCATATAGGGCAGGCGAGTTTTTCCTAGAAAAGCATCTAACCCACAATTAGCTATTCATAGTCAACCAATAAACTAAGTAAGCAGCTTAATCTACTGTAGACGAGGAACCTTGTTTCTATCAGCAATATTCCAGAATTTTTCTTTAAGATTACTATTAAGTAGTAAGATAGGACTTGCCGTAAGGTCTCTGAGATCATCTCTGTACTCCTGACTAAACCAATCGTTGTCAAATACGAAACTAATCTCATCTTCATAAATTTCAAAATATGGTGGAATCCATTTGTAAACAATGACTACTGCAGCAGTGTTGTTCATTGTTCCTGAAAATAGTAGCGGGCGATCAAATTTCTCAGTTCTAATGTTATGGATTTCATTTAAATCAAATAGTACTGCCTGTTTCTCGTTTAGCGTGTTCCAGTCACCATCAGTACAAACTTCTATTTGGCCAGCCAAGACATGAATGGCCTCTCTTACCAGAACGTGTTTGTGCGGCGTTTGAGTTTCATTTATTGGCATAAAGGATAAATTGGATCTGAAGGTAATAAGATCGTACGACTCTCTTACCTCATGTGTACACTTTTTTATTCCCAGTGCAGAAAATTCCTCCCGCATGTTTCTTGTTCTTGGCTTAATGACTTGCACATTTTTTATGGGAAATGCAGTTGTATAAACATAACATGATGGGGCCTGGTGCACAGATTTACAAAATCAAATGTAGGTCGTCTGACTATGCTGCCTTAAGCCCTAAGATTGTTGTGGCATCGCCCTATCATTTTTAGTCTCAATTCTCATTTATTACATCTTTCCTATGCTCGGGATCTAGATAGTAATTAATTTGATCTTTGATTATGTCAACAAGCTCCATTTTAGGATCATGTCCTAATTTCTTTATCTTCTCAATATTTGCCATGAGGATTGGAACGTCTGATGGTCTGAATTTATCTAGATCGAATTGTACTTTAAATTTGCGTTTATTTGTATCAATTACTAGCCCTTCATCTGCTAAACTGAATTCTAATTTACCCGACATCAGCATCTCATCAATGAGATTCGTTTTTACTTGTATTTTTCCAACCTGCATTTTAGAGGCTGTCAAGGGATTTCTAATTTTCTTGTCATCCTTAGCCGTACGAATCTCTTTAATTTCGTACCCTAATTCTGATATTGTGCATAAAATGTAACTTAGCACAGAATTTGTCCTCATCGAGCCCTGAACGTAAACGGATCCGGGAGCAGCTCTTTCGGCTAATTGTACATAACCCTTCACTGTATCTTCAACATGACTCCAATCCCTAAACGACTGAACGTCTCCGATACTCATAATGTCCTGTTCGTTTAAATGCATAGAAATTACTTGTCTAACTATTGAAGAGGTTACAAAATTATGCCCTCGTCCCGGACCTTCATGATTGAAGGCTCGCGAAATGACTGTATCAAGACCATAACTATTGTGGTAATTTCTAAACGCAAAGTCTCCGTATACCTTGCTAGTCGCATAAGGACTCATGGGTCGGAGATATCCCTCTTCACCTACTGGCAATTCTGGAAACTTTGTTGGAATTGGCTCAACTACACCACCGTATTTCTTTTTCATCTTTTCAAAATGATCTGCACTGACATATTGGAGTCCGTATTCCTCAGATGAGCCAGCAAAAACTATTCTACTTGTTGCGTCTTTCAACCGGACTGCTTCTAAAATGTTTTGCGTACCTAAGCAATTAACTTTGAAAGTTCCTAGAGGATCTTTAAAGCTCTGAGGTACATATGATTGAGATGCCAAGTGAAAGATCCAATTGGGTTGACAATCTTGAATTGCTGATAGAATAGAAGTCAAATCAGTAACGTCACCATATACGAGATTGATGTTTGAAACAATATTCATCTCAGTCAGACGTCTAGGCTTTTTACCATCGGCACGTCGAAGGATTAGGCCGTTAACTTCGTGCCCTTCATCTATTAGCTGCCGCGCCAAAAAGGGCCCTACAAAACCTGAAATCCCAGTAATAAGCACGCTATGTGTTGTCAAATCAAATCGCTCTGCATAATTTTATTGTGCTTTATTATAAAGTTTATTAAACCTAGAACTCATTCGCGATAGAATATATATCTTGGAATTATGAATATGTTACCAAAGAAAGTCTAATGACTATCAGAAACATCATGTCAGTTGACCTAGAAGATAATTATTGTGATATGCCATTTTCTACATGGGAAAATTTTGATAGCAGAATTCTTATTACAACCAAAGTAATTTTAGATTTATTTGACAAGTATAATGTTAACGCGACCTTCTTTACTGTGGCTTATATTGCACAATAGTATCCGGGATTGATTGAAAAGATAAAATCAAAGGGCCACGAGATTGCAAGCCACGGATACTCACACAAACATGTTTCTGAAATGGATCAACAAAGCTTTGAGTTGGAATTGATGAAATCACGCGACATTCTAGAAAGGTTAGCGGGAGAAAAAGTTCTGGGTTTTCGATCTCCATACTTTATTACTGGAGAACAGACATGGGTTTTTAAAATTCTAAAAAAATATCTTCGGTATGATTCGAGCGTATTCCCAGTTAAACCGCATTATAATTCTTCAGAAGCCCCTAGGCATATTTATAGAGTGTCAGACAAGAACCCCATGAAAGAAGATCCTGAAAATAGCTTTATCGAAATACCAATGGCTACCTTAAGAATACCCATGTTTGGACTGTTACCTATCGCAGGAGGCTTTCATATGAGATTTCTTCCATACAGATTTTTGAAGCTCGGAATCAATCAGCTAAACAAATCTGGAAACCCTGCTATGATATACATTCATCCCGAAGATCTGCATCCCAAGAGATCACATCTTCCCGGTTATGCTTGGCATTATTTTTGGGGGCTGAAAGGGGCAAGAAAAAAATTTGAGACACTTTTGAGAAATTTCAAGTTTTCATCAGTTCGTGAAGTTCTGAATTTGTAAAAATGATTGATCTTTCATATTAATTCAATCATGCCATAAAGTTACAAGCATCTCATTACGAAATGTTCAGGTGGTTGAACCGTCCAGTATGATGCTTGCAGAATTGTTACTTAGCTTGGTAATATACGAAAGCGAAGATCTCGAGTTTGAACTTGGCGTCAACAGCACATTCTGGCGCAATTTCACAAGCTTACTCAACCATTCGCGATAACAAAGCACATAGTAATACTGGCAGCTTCGCGAATACGGGCGGTAAATATGGAACCCATACTAATGTTGATTATACAACTAATACCAGTAATGAGAAAGGCCCTGTATGCCATGACAACACGAAATATCGATTGGCTAGAATACCTCCGTTTTTGTTTTTATTTAAATATCATAACCTTTTAAACTACTTACGAACATGAATGCTTTACTTGTTTATCTTCTGCCTTTTGCTCTCTCTAGGAATATCATAAATTAATAGACTGTCAAAGAATCCTATATTGAGTAAAGTTAATGTAAAATCTCTAAAAAGAAGATAAAAAATAGGATCTCATGATATAAAGTCACAGTCTTAGGCGAAGATCATTATTATTTGGGTTGATTTATTGTGTTACTTAGGGCAGTGTGATTTAACATTGTTACGAAGTTACTCGGATGATCAAATGTAGTAGTATTTGAATTCATTAGGTTCCCAAAACTTTCAGGATCTTGCATTTGTAATCCAAGGTCTAAAGCGTCATGGGTTGTAGATGGTTTTCTAATAAGTTTCGCTTGATCACATCTCCATGTCTTGCCGTCAATATTTTTCGCACATTTCCATAATTCAAGATTATTGCTCTCACTGTTATTCACGACACAATTACTAACGAATTTCCCTTTATCACAGAAGACAGTTCTAGCATCCGCAAAAATACCAGCTATCAATGAACTGTAAACTGCTGCGATTAATAAGATCGATGGAACCAAAAATAACACAAATTTACTCTTCAATATCTATCCTTTATGGCTCAGCGTATTAAGTTTTTTCATTGTTTACGGGAAAAACTGTAATTATCACTTTCGCAATATATGGAGTTTCTATTTTATCTAATTTTTTCTAGATCTTCATTTTTATGAATATATTGAGACTGTCGGGACAAATAAAAAATGCTGTATCAGAGGGTCCCGAAGGTGTGACCGAAAATTAACCACTCATATGCTAATTGGATTTTGATTATTGCAATACATGCACAAGAAAACGATCCATTTGATACGCTTTATAATCTGCCCTCTGGTTGCATCACAGCGATGATTACCAATTCCGACAAATTAGCGACAGAAGAGGCTCCAATAAAGGATTAGTGTACATAGTTAATTGATACTATATCCATTTAAAGATCATTTTTACGCTTCTGCAATATACTCTTCCTCCCTCCTTTTTTAATTTTGCAAAGAGGACTGAATCCTGTATCGCATCCCAAATGTCTTGGATTTTCTTAACTGTGCTTCGTTCCCTCCTTATTTTCTTTGGATCCTTATTAAGTGGCAATTTTAGTTTGGCAAACTCCTCAAGGCTGCGATCACGCATATCAGAATCTAGTTTAATAGTGTTTCTTGCCATTTATTTTATTGAGCATAGTAACCCTAAAACCATTTTATTTCATTTTCTAAAAAGTTGCATTAAAAATTTTATGTTGGATATGCATAACTCACCTGAAAAATTCAAATATTCCCTCTAAAAAAGCACGGTAATTGTTTTGAGATCCCACTGCGTTACCATCTTGCAGAAATTTACCAAAATGAACGTATGGCTTACCTAGATTGGACGGCATTTTATAAGTACATAGTCTAAAATCCCTTTCTTGTAGGCTTCAGCAGTTTTCAATACTGATTTGTATAAAAGAGACTCTACAAAAGATGGGTATTTCTTCAGAATCCTATCTCGCAGCATCTTCCTATTCTGGATATAATAGTTAGTTAATGGTTCATATACCTTTGAGCCTATATGCGATACATCTTTAATCTGAAAACCACCATTTGTAATTGTTGATTCAAGGTTCTGGAGTAGATAACCCTTTGACGGCATGAATAGGGAAACTATTCCAAATTTTGTTAGGTTGGTCAGACCTTCATTCATAATAGATTTGATTGGAGTTGTGAATATGAGCCATCCTTTCTCCACCAGAACTCTCTTACATTCGCGGATAAAGAATTCCAGTGGTCTAAAATGATGTGCAGATTCTACTGCGACAATTCTATCGATAGAATGATTTGAGAACGGCAATTCTGTGGCCGATCCATTTATGAGTGACAAAGTGTTAGCCCTTGTTGGACTCATTGAAGTTCCACCGGGAATGCTCTTACTTTCTCTAGCAGCAACCTTCAATCCCTGAAAATTAATATCCAGACAAGTAATATTCAAGAATTCATATAACGTACTCCAATGAATGGCAGGAATTGAAAGTCCGCTTCCAACGTCAAGTAACGTTTTAGCGGAATCATACTCTGCAAATTCGCCAACTAACTTGCAGAATTGATGTTGCGCTTGTAAAGGATTTTTAGCATCTTTATCCCAATATCCTCTATTGAGCATTTGACCGCCGTTTGCAAGCTGAATTACTGGAGTTACATAATTATAAATTTTAATAATATCACTCTCCTTACCTCTAAGCATCCAGAAAAGAATTCTTAATACATCTACCGTTAACATCGAGGTAGTTATTTGGATTACTGATTTAAGGTTTTACAGATAGACCATGTCAAATGACTAGATAGCAGCTTTATATGCTGTGGTCCCGAAAATATCGGCTCGATTGATCTCTGAATCCCATTATGCACAACTGCTTTGTTTTGATCTGCTATTGCATTTACTCTATCCTAGTATTACCATGAAATGAAGCATATTTTCGTCTGCTGAGTTATTTTAGACAGTAATCTCTCCTCTCTCAAGATGACAAAAACTTACTTTCAGTAAATTCAGTCTACATTGAATGACTCAATGCGCACAACAAATTAATTTTTGATGATTTCTCTCAATTCCCCTGAGGCTATATTGTCCCAATTCATATATTTTGTTGCCTCTTTCGCCAGAATACTTGCATGTTCCAGCTTACTTTTGTCATTAAGAAAGTCGATAACAACCTTTGCCATGTCCTCTTTATTACCAATTTCGAGTCTTATTATACTATTGCCGAAGACATCGTAGGCCTCTAGATCGTAGCAAACGACCGCCAATCCGCAAGCCATGGCTTCGGTAATCGAAATACCCCATCCTTCCTCGTAGCTTGGAAAAATAAAAAATTTAGAAGATTTCATCGTGGAAATTTTCTGTTCTTCAGATAGATATCCCAAAAGCAAAATATTTTTTTCCAACCCTTTTTTTCTGATTATTCCAAACAGTTGTTCATACTCTGGTCCTTCACCAATTAAAACAAGTTTGGAAATTGGATATCTCTTTAAAACTATCTCCCATACGTCCAGTAGATCATAAACTCCCTTCATTTTGTCTAGTGACCCGCAATAACAACCATCAAATTCATGGATTTTCATTTTTACGGAATCTATAAATTCATGTTCGACACCGTTTCCAGTTATTAAAATCTTATGAGTGTTGAAACCTTTACGAATCAAGTTCTGCTTAACCTCGTCATTGTATACGAAAATCAAGTCTGCCCTCTTGCACAAAAATAAGCTAATCTTTTCAATGAGTAATGATATGCTAATCCACATTCCTTGTTTGTAAGCTCTGTAAGAGTGAAAAATATGGTGCACATAAACCACCAATTTGGATTTGAATTTTTTACGTAAAATAACTGCAGGGAGAATATCATATAAAAGATGAGACGAAGCGATAATAATATCTTGGTCCTGTGCACTAGTAAAGAATGCGCTCTTTATGCTACGATAAAGATAGGCTAAGACAAATGCTGACGTTGATTTTGTTTCTTCACCTTCATTTGAAGAAAGATAAATTGAATAAAGTCCAGGCAGTAATCTTTGTGCGAATTCGTAACCTAACCGAGGTAAGATAAGAGATATTCGATGTTCAGTGCTCCAGTTTCTTAGTACTCGCAAAGTACGGTAGTCTCCACCACGTGCATTCTTATTTCTCCAGCCGTTCATGACTACTAGTATTCTAAGAACAACAATAATCCTTAGATAAAGCGGACTCGCTCTTATTAGGCTTTCATGATGGTAAAAGTAGAAAGCATTGGCAATAAATTATGAACATTTTGCAGGTGGTCTAATGAAGTTCCTTAGCGCCTGCTTCCAATTAACCTCAACACAGCCCAGATGACCAAAAGTGTAACCTGAGCAAGGAAGAGAAATGTATGGCATCTGATAAATTTTCTTAAGGCCGGCTTTACCATCGTTATAGAAATTTATATTAATTCCTCTGGCTGAAGATAGGGATGTTATTTCTTTGCGAATATTGTGGTATAATTGGCGTGACATTAAAAATCCAGAAGCTGGAGGGGCAGAGGTATTTTGCCATCAAATAATCATACGGCTTTTGCAGAAGGGTCACAATATTACACTATTTACGTCCCAATTTCCAAATAGTCCACATAGCGAAATAATTGATGGGCTCAAAGTAATCAGGTCAGGGGGACGATATAGTGTATATACTAAAGCAAGAAAGTATTTTAAAAGGAATAAGCAACACTATGATATTTTTATTGATTCAATAAACACGATCCCATTCTTGTCTCCAAAACTTGTTCAGGAAAAAACACTTTTACCTATTGTTTACCAGCGAGCTGCGGAGATTTGGTTCCATGAAGTACCTTTTCCAATTAGTCACTTGTTTTATTATTATTTAGAAAAGAAGTGGTTGAGTCGCTATAAGGAAAACCCTACGATCACAATTTCAAACTCTTCGCAAGATGATCTGAAGTCCATCGGATTCAAGAGGACTTTTATTGTACCTATTGGATTAGGCTTTGAACCATTATTTGAAATGGCACTAAAAGAATCAAATCCCACCGTAATTTTCTTAGGAAGACTGAAAAAATATAAACTGCCAAATCATGCATTAGAAGCCTTTACTATAATTAAGGAACATATATCTGGTGCGAAATTATGGGTCATTGGCGAGGGGCCTATGCTAAATGATCTTCGAACTATGTATAAAAGTCAAGATATTACCTTTTATGGCCATACCAGTGAAGAACAAAAGTATGCGCTTTTAAGAAGGGCACACATACTCTTAGTCCCCAGTATAAGAGAGGGCTGGGGTTTGGTTGTGACAGAGGCCAATGCAATGGGTACACCGGCAATAGCCTATGATGTTCACGGTCTAAAAGATTCTGTGGTAGATGGAGAGACAGGTATCTTAATAAAAGATAGGTCAGAAGAGAGCTTGGCACATGCTGCAATAACTCTACTCAGCGATAAGGACTTATTGAGGAAATATAGCGAGAATGCCCTAGCCTTTTCGAAACGATTTACTTGGGACAATTCAGCCGAAGAATTTGAAAGAATAATCGAAGGCTTAATTTAGCATTTCTTGTCCTAAAGTCGTAATTAGTTAGTACTTAATCTCCAATGTGCATATCATGTTGAGTTAAAATTCGTTCTTTCCTAATAAATGCAATAAATGTACAAGCCACTCCCACTATCAAGAGTAAATAGCTTGATATGGCCATTTGTGCCGCTAACGTTTCATTTTTCATTGAAGTGAATCCGGCAGCTATTATTAAGAATAAAATCCCAAAACCGATGGGAACACTCGGACTAAATTTGTAAACCGCAAAAATAGGGATAAGCATTCCTAGTAAAATAAGGCTCCTGAATTCGTCGCGAGGAAAGAAATTGTACAAAATAATAGTTCCAGCAGTCAAAATTATTGAAATCTTGTTTCTATGTAAAAAAGCTGTAAAGCGTTCGAATATGGCGGTAGTGTTCACTGTTTTTTTAATAGGCAATTGTTAATATAAAGTATAATAATGTAGCATATCAAGCTTGGAAGTTGTTATGAGCAGAGAAGCGACTAGCACCTATATTCCTATTCGTGTTGACAATCTTATAATTTCTGTTGAATGTATTACTTCAAAATGCTATAGCAAGATCCTCGGAATTTTGGTGACTTCCACTCAGAGATTTATTGGTAGCATTGTTTTGTATTTTTATGCAAAGAGCTACTTGACATTTCATTCAATGAGAATTAATCAAGGATTACGCTCGTACTATTTCTACAGCGCTATTGTCTGACTCAGATGTTCACTTTTCGAATCGTTCAACAAATGCACCTTCCAAAAATGAAGAATTTTGATTATCTTATCGCCTTTGCAGCTTATTTTGGAATTGCAGTCTTTATTCTGAGTGGGATCCTGTTCCTTCCGGGAACAATTGGATGGTTCCATGACTGGGTGATAGGTCCTTATCATGAAATGACACGTATGTTTGCAGATCAGGGTTTGTTCTCATGGAATTCGAAATACGGAAACGAAGTCTATCATGTCGATGAGATCTTTAGGATTAGTTTACTGCCTTTATCATTCCTCAACGGCGAAATGTTCTCTAAAGGGGTGCTGATTATTGCTGTGACTCTAAGTGGATTTAGCTCCTTTTGCCTTGGGAAAAAACTAAAATTAAGCTTTTTATCTTCGTTTTCAGCCGGATTAATATACATCTTTTCTCCAATCATCTTCACTAGAATCATAGCGGGGCACTTTTTTTGGCTTATTGCATATTCTCTAAGCCCCTTCATAGTAGCTAGTTTCTTAAAAGGCAAGGAAGAAAATAGAAATAAATATTTTATTATTTCCGGCCTGTTACTATGCATTGCTATCGTTCAGCTTCAATTCATAGTTATGATCCTAATCATCTTAGCAGTTTTTTGTCTCGTTGATTTTAGACATATTAAAAGAGGTCTACTAGGAATGTCAATTATTTTCTTGATTGTTTTTCTGGTCAACGTATCTCCTGTTATCCTTTCTCAGTTTTATATGGTTCCTGATTTACCTTTTAATCCGACCCAGCTTTCTACAGTTATTTCTCAGACTAACCTGCTTCCTGGATTTAGACTTTTGGGATGGGATAACCCAGGCATTGGATACAGTTATTCAAATTTAGGTACTCCAGCAGATATCTTTTCCAAGACGAATGCTGGCATGATTCCTTCATGGATATTCATTTTGGATTTTCTACTCCCAATTATCGCCTTTTCTGCTCTATTAGTTAGGAGGGATAAGTACACCATATCTTTTGGTATAATCTCATTAATCGGTCTGTTTCTCCTGAAAGGTTTCTATCCTCCCCTGACACAAGTTTCCAAATTTTTATTTTTGACTGTTTTATTTGTTTTCCGAGATACTTGGACTACATCTTTCGTGTATGCTTTTGCTTCAGCAATTTTGGCGGCTATCTTTATAGAAAAAATAAAATCATTTGACCATTCCAACATTTTGTTCAAAGCCATCATCCCAATAATTTTAGTCTCTCTTTTAGTAATTTCTGGTGGCTATCCTCTATTAATGAGAAATTTTGGTGGATACGTGCAGACTTACAATTTCCCTGAAGAGTATAATACTATTTACAAAAAATACGCGTTAAATAGTTCTTACAACATCCTGCTTCTTCCCGCGCTTGAGCCGATGAGCTACGACGGTTTAAAGTTAGGAGGGTTAGATCCATTAATTGAATATTCGCCTAATCATATTTTTACTGAGGGCGTCGGAGCTGGGTATCAGGAATATCCGTCAACAGGTCTCTCTTCGTGGTTGATTTCGGTCATACGGGAAAATAAAACTGACCATTTTGGGGGCCTTATGAGCGGATTTGGTATTAATGAAATAATCCTAAGAAAGGATTTTGTTTCAAATTTCATAAACTTTACTTACCAAGGGCAATATCCAGAAATATTACGTAAATGGGGCGGCGTATCTTTCAAAAATACGTCTTTTGAACCATTCCTAGATAGTCAAAAGGATCTAATAGTTGTTTCAGACACGCCGAAATACAAGATATATGAAAATACTAATAATGCCAAAAAAATTTTTGCTCCCGTAGACTTTGCAGGAAGGTTGTCTGACTTTAACGATTTACTTTGGATCTCAAATGTTACATCGCTCTCAAATTTAGCTGCCTATCCCTCCGTCTATGATAGGGAACCGTTAATATTATTAGATAGCGCACAAGAAAAAAGGTTCCCTACTGGAGATTTTGTAGATATAGGTAAATACACTGACTCAGTTGATGCAAATCATGGATGGACTGAGAACAGATATTGGTTCGCATATGATTATTTACTTTCATCTAGAATTCATGAAGGAGCTTTCACCAGTATGAATGATGCTAGGTTTTCATTTGAATTACCTTCATCAAAATTTGAAAATAAGCCTGTGGAAATATGGGCAAAAGCTTTGAAATGGAACAAGGGGGGGAAAGTCAATTTTAATATAAATGGAGAAGAAACTTCCCATACATTATATTCATTAGATCAAAAGTTTGATGTTTTCAAAATTTTTGCAGGAAATTCCAGTTCTCCGTTTAGAATCTCTATAAATAATATTAATGGAGGAAACTACATTGAAGGACTGTACATCCAACCAATTGAAAAAGAAGTCACTTCAGCCCAAAATTACAAAAATGAGACCCTCTTGGTTGGTATAGAAAACAGGAAAGCTACGATCGATATCTCCAAGCAGAACAAAAGTAATAGTACAAATTATGTATCTAATTCCGAATTCGTGCTTGTAAATAATACATCTGGTTTGCCACTCCAATGGGATGATACTTATGAGCAATGTGGCGATATTTTTAGTTGCGCCGTCAATACTACGGCTGGATGGAACGATAACACGAGCTTAATGATCTCTACTAATACAAGTATTCCCAAAACCTGGTCACATATTTCAGGCAATGAGATAAATGTTAGACCAAACGACCAATACGAAGTCATTACCCATATGAGACTTAATGATTTCGCTACACAATCACATATAGTTATAGAGGGATTTAATGGAACCTCTATAAAATGGTATCAAATCAGGCACTGTCCTACAGGCTCTAATGGACCTCTTGAATGGCATAGGTTTGGATGCGTAGTAACAGTTCCAGCGGCTACCAGTAAAATAAGACTCACGTTAAACGCTGGATGGTCCTCACAAGAAGGGAGTGAAGCTACTACCTTCTTTGATGCATTATATATAACCAAACCAGCTACTACTAATTCTTCCAATTCCGAATTCGTGCTTGTAAATAATATAACTGGTCTACCGCTTCAATGGAATGATAATTTTAACCTATGTGGCGTTATTTTTAGCTGCACTGTCAATACTGCAACTGGATGGAATGATAGCACAAGTTTCATGATTTCTACAAATACAACTATTCCCTTTACCTGGTCACATATATCAGGTAAGGAAATAGGTGTCAAGCCAAACAATCGATTCCAAATAGTTACCCATATGAAATTAAATGATTTCGCTACACAGTCGCATATAGCCATAGAAGGATTCAATGAAACGTCAAGAAGGTGGTATCAAATCACCCACTGTCCAACAGGCTTTAATGGACCTCTTGAATGGCATATGTTTAGCTGCGAAGTAACAGTTCCTGCGGCTACAAGTAAAATAAGACCCACGCTGAATTCTGGATGGTCCTCACAAGAAGGGAGTGAAGCTGCGAGCTTCTTTGATGCCATATACATAACTAAGACAGCACCCTACGATTATCTTCAAAATGCTCCGGGGCAAAACCGTAACCAAATAAAACAAATCATTCTGCATGACCTAACCCACAACGAATTATCATCATCCATCGCAGAAAAAAGATATGAGAAAATTAATCCAACTCTTTGGAAGATCCATGATATAAAAGCAACAAAACCATTCATTTTAGCATTTGCAGAACCTTACGATCCCGCTTGGGAGGCGCGAATTTATAGCGATGGTAAAAAAGTGGATGCTGTAAAATCAGTCCCATTGTACGGGGCAATAAATTCTTTTCATGTCAATCAAACAGGAGAATTAGATATAGCGATACGGTACGTAAGGCAGGATTGGTTCGAAATTGGCCTGTTGATCTCTGGAATAACTATTGCTTTTTGCATATTCTACCTATTTTATGATTGGCCACGGCTAGGATTGTCAAAAAAAATCAGATGGAAGACAAAAGGGAAAAACCATAAAAAAGTAGAGAGATAAGACCATAAAGTAAATAATAAAATGCACAGACATCACTTACGAATATATACCAATTAACTCAATCTTTCAAATTGACAAATTGCAAAAATGGGTAGATTAGAAAGGAAAAATTGAATTATGGCAGTAAATAAAATTATCAGTTCAGGATTTCTTGTATTTCTTGACCAGTTGGTATTTGGACTGACAGGATGGATATATTGGTTGGTTATTTCCAAGTACGTTTCCACCTATGAGATAGGTCAATCAACTGCCGTCTATAGCCTCATTCTTCTATTTTCAGCACTTGCTCAGTTGGGTTTGCAGTATCCAATGCTTAATAGATCATCGGTAGAAAGATCGCAAATTCTGGCATCGGTTCTTATTATAGAATTAGCAGTCACTTTAGCACTCATACCAATCGTTGGTTATTTTTTCTATTATGTATATCCAGTATCCTTGCAAGGATTCAGTTGGATGGGTATTGGTATTCTCATTTTTCTGAGCGTAGGATTTGTTGCTCATTTTGTACTGCTAGGGATTTCTGAAGCAAAAAAGGTCTTGATAATTGATACTATTGGTACAATTATAAAATTCGTGACAGGGTTGATACTTGTGGTAACTGGATTTGGAACATGGGGCATACTCTTATCTTTTTTGCTACAAGCATTAGTGATTGGCTGCATCACACTGGCCCTATCAATTAAGATATTTGGATTCAAATTGCAAAACCTGAATTATCTTAGCAAAATTATGCGCGATGGATTAGTTAATGTCCCTTCCCAACTATCTGGTCTACTAATATTTAGCCTTAGCGTGGTTCTTCTTGCTTCATTTGCGGTACCTAGTTCTGATATTGGGATATTCTACATAGCCTTAATGGTCAGCTATATAGTGGGCACTTTTGCTTCAAGTATGGCGTTGATGATAATCCCTTGGTCATCTGCATCGAAAGTCGATTTATCCACTGTTACCACGAGAATTAGCATTAGCTTAACAGCTCCCCTGGTAGCAGCACTTATCGCATCACCAAAATTGATACTTTCTATCTTTGGAATAGAGTATCTATCAGGGGCAACAATATTGGTTGTCCTTTCCATTGCAATATTACCATTCGCTATAATGATAAACGCAATATCAAAATTTAATTTTAAGGATGATCCAAAAAAACTCATTTTAGTTGGTTCTACTCAGCTACTGACATTTCTCATTGCATTTTACTTCCTGGTTCCCACTTTGGGAACTCTTGGAGCTGCATATTCCGTCCTTATAGCGTTTGTTGCATCAGCCATACCCTCGATAATTTGGTCAGATCGGGCCCTAATAAGGTATATCATTAATACTTGTATTGCTATATCAGTGGGTTGGGTTATAGGATTTGGTTTCTCATCAGTAATTGGAGGAGGAATCTTCATTCAGATTGCATCAGTGTTAAGTTCAGTAATTGTTACTTTTGCGATAATCCTTGGCTTGCGAAATACTTCTAGGAGTGAGATAACTCAACTAATAAAAACATTCATCAAAACAGGATAGATTATTTACAGTTCTAAGTTATGCCTTGCGTAACTTCTCAATCGCTAAGATAACAGTTGAATTTAGACTTCAGATTTGGGACCTCTTACGATATGTTGATTTAAGATATCTACACGAAAGGCTCGAGGTCTCATTCTTACACAAGGAACCCCGTAACAGGGACGGAGAAATAAGTGGGTCGAGATTTAAATTAGAATATATTCTTTTAATGTTAATATGAATCGCGATAGTATTGTCATACGATAGATTCAGTTATTTTCTTTTGATTTCAGAATGAACCTACTTTTGAAATACGAGCATTATGCTTGTATGAAGCATGTTCCTTGCTCTAATAACGATATGCGGATGCCTATTCTGGTATTCTAGATCTCCTTTTGTCCAGTGTACCGCAGAATAGAAATCTAACACATTGTCAAGGGTTGTTGGATTTAATTCTAAATTCAGAGGTTCTATCAATTTCATTTGAAGATGGTCTATTAAATCAGCATACAAGTTTTGGTTATTGAAAAATTCTTTATGTTCTTTTCCATTGATCACATATTCGGTTGCAATAGCGGCTATGCCTCCCTTTTTGAGGACACGCTCCATCTCCTTAACGGATCGTAATGAACCAGCATGTCTATCTCCGCCGAAGTGTTCTATTGATGAGAACGAAAAGACAAAATCAAAAGTCTCATCCGGGAATTCAAGCCTCGTTCCGTCCATCCTTAGCGCGGTCAACCCATCTTCTCGATAGTTAAAGGGAGCATATTTTTTGGGATTGTCTGGAAAGTCAGAAGGAGCTTCTTCCCAGTCGCCGCGATAGAGATCTGTTGCGTAAACCTGGTTGATATTATTTGCAAGGTAAAATAAGACATCTTCTTTACCAGCCCCCACTGCCAATCCTTTTATTTTATTATTGAGCAGACCAAATCTTTTTATTGCAATGATCCCAAGGACCCACTCCCAGTGTTTTCTGTGCATGTAAGTTACAACCTTACCATCGAATAATTCTGCAAGTGTTTGCTTAAATTCTAAATTCTCCCAATCGTCTATGCAAGCTATTTTGTTCAGCGTTATCGGCGCATCGGGTGGGCCTTGCTTGTAATTTGATACCTTTTTGAATTCATCAACAAATTCACGCGCACTTTTATCATCCTGTCTCACAAATTCTAATACTTTAACTACAATTTCCGTAATCCTGTTCGGTCGTTTGAAGATCTTTGATGCAATGAGTCTAATCTCGGACATACTAAAAGACAATCACGTTTTCAAATGATCCTACTACTTTCAATTAATTAAACATAGTTCTATATTATTTATTAAATGCCAGTTTTACCAGTTTAGTTCTCTCTTACCGCACAATGGACTGATATTGCCTCATCTCATTATAAATAAAACTGCTAATGTTACTCTTTGAGAGTATCAAGGTGGCAATTAGCGATTTCATTCCAGGTACTATCGTTTTTCATGATATGTAGTGGTTCCATTCCTCTGCTCAGCAGGCATCGAAAACAAATTATGTATGAAGGATTCCGCTTTGTACTGATCATCATTTGGTGCGGTGGGGACAATTTTGAATATTATTCCCTGGTTCATTGCTACTACGTATAGATAACCATCAGGCCCAACCGCTAAGTCAGTAACGTCAGGAAGCATGGATCGGAAACCTTTTGCAAAAATTAAACTTTGGAGCTGATCATCATTTGTGGCTATCTTATCAGCAAGCGAGCTAGGAAGTTTTAATTCAGTTCTGTTTTGGGTCAGATCAAAATGATAAACTCTTCCATTATTTACTTCTCCGACAAAAATATCATTTTCATATTCCTTGCCATATTTATCAGAATTTAGAAATTTCAATGCAGTAGGTCCCACAGTATGATTCCAAGTGAATTTAGGGGCACTGTATTTCCCCTTGCCATTAAAGTCTACCAAGCCTTGGGGTAATTGATAATTTGCATAATTACTATCATTAGCGACTCGCATCGTCCCGCTGATATAGGCCCATCCACCATTAAATCCGGGTTCGACAAGATCGATTTCATCACCATAATCTGGTCCATTATCTGTTATCCATAGTTTTTTCGTTATTGGATCGAAATCCATTCCGAAGCTATTCCGTATTCCATAGCCATAATATAAATTCAAAGGCCAAGAGTATCCCAGAATTCCACCCACCACGTGACCATCCATGGTAATTCTTAGTATGCCCGATACTCCATCGGGGTCAAGTCCGGTGTTATAGTTTATGGCTTTGTTTTTAAGAGGAGGTGACCTATCTGCATATGCAAGTTCGCCAGCAGCGATATATACATTATTATCAGGACCAATCGCAACTGGCCCCCCGTTATGAGTTTCCCCGTATGGAAGAGTCAAGAGGAGTTTGGGATTCACTAACTTACTTCCATTTTCAGCCAATTCATATCGGTATAGCCGATTACCAATTGTGTTGTTATCATCTTCGTGATCTTCATTCTTTGCTTCGGTAAAGTATAGGAACACGTACGTGCCGGTATGTGTTCCATTTATAGTTACATTCTTTGCAACTGCAATTCCCAATAAACCGTCATGTACTGCCACGTTAACATCCAGCAATGGTCGCTCTAGCTTTACACCGTTTACTATCCTCTGTACTGTGCCTTTGTGATTCTCCAAAACTAATATATCGTTAGGGCCCAAAAAAGCCATCGATACAGGCCTATCAAGACCTTTGTATACAATCTCGGTCTTTAGATGGGGATCAGTAAGAAGGGGACCAGTTATTTTTATCATATATAAACTGTCAAACAGAGTTACAGCTTCCTTATTTTTTTGAGATGAAAAACCAGCATACAGTACTGGCCTAATTTGATTTATGCCTGGTGGAATAGTTATTTCGCATCTGAATTCATGCCAATCAAGAGGTCCATTAGTCGAGTCTGGACAAGATGGCGTAATCTCATTCCACTCTTCAGCCGATTCATTAAGACCCTCCATGAGTATATGGGACCACCTAACGAACTCGTTTAATTTCATATGCGTAATGATTTCGTATTGGTCGTTTGGTCTAACATTTATCTCCTTGCCGGTGATATATGACAATGTATTATTATCAGTTTTATTTGTCGCAAGTTGTAGTGATGTCTTATCTTTCCAACCCGTGGTAAAATTATTCACACAGGTAAATATATGTCCACATTGGTTTAGGGAATCATTCCAATATGAAAGTAGACTCACACTCGCAATTCGAGATTGATTATCAACGACAATAAACTCAGGATTAGCGAGCTGGTCAATAGCCTTTCCATTTGCTTTTAAAGTCCAATCAACAGCAGACTGGGTATATTGGGTAGACTGAGCATTTATAGAGGCTTTTTTAGCTGCCACAGTATGTGTCTCGTTATACGCTGCAATAATTTGTACTGCAAGTATGATATTGGCTGCAACAATTGTCATCGCCAAGATCCTTGCTATCAATCCAGCCATGCTACGTTGAGCGTCTAATTTTAAGTTTTTATCTGAATAGTCGTACAACCGGCAATTATGAATAATTTGGCATAATCCGCTAATTGTTGAAACAGATACGAACTCAATTCGTTAAGTTGATAAATATATCGGTCTTAGAGGACTCTGTGGCGAGGAGAAACCGTTGTACTATATAAATTAACTAATGTTATTACGCTTAGGAACCCAAATATCGCTTAGGGCTCCTATCTTTTAATCATTTCATGTTTCCCATATTATCCAACAGACGTACTTGTCTAGTCTAACAAAATATTTAACTTGACCTATTTTTAAATTAAATTATGGGAATATTAAACGTGATTGCAAAGTATTTGCCTAGCTCCATAAAACCAGTAGCTAGAAAAATCTACTATTATAAAGTGGAGTCAGTTGATAAGGATAGTTTAATACCACCTAAAAGATTAGCGTTGCTTTATGGGGAGGATGAGGGTAAAGACTTTGTCGCCGTTGGGAACTACTTATTAGAAAAATTAATAGAATATGCCTATGTAGACTCGGGTGACGCTGTTCTTGACGTAGGTTGTGGAACCGGTTTGCTCGCGGTGCCCTTAACTACCTATCTATCAGAAGGCTCTTACGATGGATTTGACACCATTCCCGCGGGGATTAAATGGTGCCAGACTCATATCACGGCGAGATTTCCTAAGTTTCATTTTCAGGTAGCTAATATTTATCACAAGTCATATAATCCAGGCGGAAAAATTCAAACATTAAACTACAGGTTCCCATATAATGATTCTACCTTCAATATTGTTATTCTTCGTTCCATCTTTACTCATTTTCACTCAAGAGAAATCGAACATTATTTGTCAGAGATTTCAAGAGTCTTGAAAAATGGTGGTAGATGCTTCATAACGTATCACATCATCAATCCAGAGACGAAGGAGCTTATGAATAAAAATAGATCTTATTTTAATTTTGAACATGAAGTAGATGTTGATGGTTATACAACTGATTTACGTTCCATGCCAGTTTTCGCATATGAGGAGTCCTATTTGAGAAAAATCTACCAGGATAAAGGGCTAAAAATAAAAGAACCCATTATTTATGGGGGTTGGCGCGTAGGTAAGGATCTGAGACAGCTTGACTTTCAAGATATAATCATTGCAGTAAAATGAAAATTTTTAGTAGGCGTAAATGAGAAAGCCATCTAATTCTGATAATAAGTTACAACAAGGCTCAATTGTTAGCAGAGATTCTTGGATTTAAGCCAGCTTATGATAAATGATTTTATTCTTTCCTTGAAAGATTCTGGTGAATAATTCTTTGCTACTTCCCGTAACATATGTGCTTCATTGCAGTTCCACGAACTGAGTGCATCATTAACAGACTTGACGGCACCGTCGATGTCTAGGTATCTGAATCTTTGTTTCACAAGACCATCGACTTTAGCCGCTCCCGAATCAAACGTTACTGGGATAATTCCTGCGCTCATTGCTTCGACGATTGCAATTCCAAAATGTTCACCTGCAAAGGTATGAAGTAAAACCTTCGACATCATTAGTACAGAAATTTTCTCTTCGATAGTAGCGTTCATATGAAAAGTTACATTTTTCGTTGCGATATTGCGAAGTTTTTCTGAATATGAAAGGTTTTCTGGACTGACATTACCTAGAAGTTTGAACTGTATATTAGGCAATCTGCTAGCAATTTCAAGAACGGTCTCATAATCCTTATCAGGAGTAAATCTTGCCAAGGTACAGACTACGTCATCTCTAAAATGATTTAATGAAAATGAGTATTGAGGACTTGGTGGATATATGACAGTGGCATCCTTTGCCCATGCTTTCGTTATCAAATTTTTTTCATAGTTGCTATTTGTGAGTAGCGTTACTCTATTTATATTAGAAATGTACTGCCAAGTTTTGACCTGTATCTTTTTGATTCTGCTCTCCATTTCGCGTTGCTGAGCAGTGAATAAACCAACAGGGAAATGAATGTACGCTATGGTCTTATTTGCTATTTCTCTGGGTACAATAATAGGCTCCCCGGTGATAATAATAAAGTCTAGATCATACTGCTTTAAGAATTTCTTTACTGAAAAGTGTGAATAAATCATCATTTGGTATGGTTGGAGAATTGGAGGAATATCATGCCTATTAATTGCCTTGAAAAAACCACTTATGGAATTACTAACGTCAATGCCTAGCCTCTTTGAGGTTATAGTTGCGTCTGGATAACTGCTTGCACATAGGTAAATCTTAATACCCATCTCATCCAATGCCTTGATAGTTTGCAAACCAACATGCTCACCACATACGGGAATTTTGATAATTCTCTCCGTAGGTTTCCATGTTGAAGTGGATTATTCCGGCATTAATGCTACTATTCATCAGAGTCGTCACACCGCATGTATTATCTAAGACTAGATACTAAAATGTAGCGAACTGAAACTGTTATCAAGAAAAAGCGTGGAACAAGACATAATATCCTTGCTATTCATTAAAGTTGGATGTGATTAAGGTTCTATAAATTATTAACATTCTATCGCATTGATTATAGGGTGCAATGTAACTAATGTTTAAAATAGGATTCACTCTTTCTACAATGGGGTTTGGTACTAGAATCAATATCCGCATCATATACGCATATCGTGAAAATGCTTGGATATGGTAGTTCTATCCCAACAATATTAAGCTCTGCTATTATAGCTATAGTTACCTTTTTTTATATCTATACTGTCGGTTCGTTCCTTAGAGTCAATATTTACATTTTATTGCACCGAGTTAGTTATAACACGTACTTTGATTTTTTCATAGTTAACAGATATATCGACCACATAATCATTGCAACGGGCGTAATCTTGTGGTGTGCTATCTCATTGCAAGGTAAAGCAAGAATTATTATAACCGTGAGCTATGGAGCATTAACTTTATTTGCAATAACTAGTGGAATTGAAATACTTCTTGATATCACTGCAGTAATTGCCATACCTATTGTTTTCTGTTGTTTGACGTATAACAGAATTGCGTCAAAAAAGATCCTAACATCATATCCAAATTTATCTATAAATTACATTGCATTATTTGTTATTGCTACAAGTATTGTCGGAATTATCATATCAATGGAAGTGTTGTTCTCTCTTCCAGTAAATCTAAAGCATCCAATACCTAATTACACGTTTGAGATATTCGTATTATTTTCAGGTATTTCTCCACTTCTTATGCTATTGCTGGTCAGTTGTTTACCTGTAAAGATACTGATAAAAGAAATCAAGCTTGCTATAGGGCGCGTTAAAAAATTCAGCAATTATTCGATAGATTTTTCCAATGGATATGCAATGAAAAGACGGACAAAAATAATTTGTCTGTTACTTATTATGCTGCTGTCAGTAATACTAGTACTAATCCCTCATCATCCTGTCATAAATAATGACAACCAACAGGTGGGAGTTGACACTCATTATTATATTGATTGGGTAGGTGCATTGCTACATTCTAGTTCTCCTCAAGATTTTCTTTACCAAGCTTTCATTGCGCAGAATGGTGGGGACAGACCAATTACTCTAATATTTCTATTTGCACTTAACAAAATCCTTCCCTCTAATATAGTCGATACAATAGAATATGTGCCCTTAATATTAGCACCTGCACTAATTTTTGTTGTATTTCTATTAACAAGAGAGTTAACATCTAATGAAGTAACGGCACTTTTTGCATCTTTCTTAACTGCAGTTTCCTTTCAGACCTTGATTGGAATTTATGCAGGATTTTACTCGAATTGGTTTGCAATAATAATCGGGTACTTGTCTTTTGTTTTTCTGCTGAAGTTCTTAAAAAAATCAAGTAAACTGACTTTGTCATTATACACAGTGACAATTATGTTACTAGTCTTTGCTCACGTTTACACATGGAGTGTATTTTTCATAGCGACTACTATATTTCTAGCGGTTATGCTTAAACTAAATTTTTATAGCAAAAAAAATATAATTTTACTGTTATTGATACTATTTGTTTCTGTCATTGTAGACATTGCCAAGGTAGCCATTATAGGTTCTTCTAGTGGGATAGTCAAAGACATAATTATTGCAGGTGGAGGAGGGATCGGTTTAAAGGAATTTGTTCTAAGGTGGAGTAATCTTATTGACATTGTTCAAAATTGGTACGGTACTCAATTCAGCAATTTTATAGTTCTTATACTTGGAGTGCTCTGGTTGTGGTTCTTTAGTTTTAAGAGACAAGTTAATATTTTTATCGTAATTTTTATGTCAATAGGGCTTGCTACCCTGTTTTTTGGCAGTGCACTAGTTCAAGGCAGAATACTTTATGATATTCCATTCCAGATTCCAGCAGCATTGTCTTTGACTTATATTAAAAAACAGCCTGGTGGAACTTTGGTATTTTTAGCTATTTGTATATTGCTTGTATCTATCTCTATTAGAACTGTTATGAATTTCCACTTCTAAAATATACACACAGTCCAAGAAAGTCAATACTTAAATAGTAGTTTTTGACTTGACAGTAATCACTACGAAAGTGCCATAAATCTATATATATATGAATAATCAATTAACAGCGTATCATTAATGCCGAAAATGAGTGAACTATTAAATAACAAGAAGCGTTTGGCGACGATAGCTTTTGCTGCGGGTATACTTATTTTATATATTGTTCCTTTAAATCAGGTGACTACCGCCGGAAATGGGAATGGTAATAATGGTAATGGGAATGGTAATCAGTACGGACCTAAAGGAAATGGACCTCCAGAATTTGTGCCTCGTGGACCTAATCCAAATCCAGGGGAACCTAGAGGAAAGCCAGATGGGGTACCTCCGGATGGCAGTGGAACACCACCAGGACAAGAAAAGAACAAAGGTACTAACAGTCTAGATACTCAGACGAATACTGACAACAAGAATACCAATACTGACAACAAGAATACCAATACTGACAACAAGAATAGTGATAACAAGGACAATAACAAGGACAATAACAAGGACAATAACAAGGACAATAACAAGGACAATAACAAGGACAATAACAAGGACAGCAGCAGTAGTAGTGATTCCAGCAGTAGTAGTGATTCCAGCAGTAGTAGTGATTCCAGCAGTAGTAGTGATTCCAGC
>Ga0111539_10002495_pt1 | contig 24393 bp, 22 predicted proteins | sample RhiMethybrSRZTD1_FD_79667 | JGI IMG/M metagenome (GOLD analysis project Ga0111539, IMG submission 79667) | Populus rhizosphere microbial communities from Tennessee, USA - Rhizosphere MetaG P. TD hybrid SRZTD1 (version 2) (version 2) | ecosystem: Host-associated > Plants > Roots > Rhizosphere >...
AAAAATTGGGCTGTAGCTGAATGCGGGTCGGAAGTGCGGGCCATTGCGATGGTCCCCGTATCATTCCTCAGTCCGTTTGCCGCTTCGTTCTCCACCGGCTGTCGGGTCGGCTTCTGCATGAGTGCTTTATCGAAGCCGCCACCCTGAATCATAAAGCCAGGGATGACCCGATGAAACACAGTGTTGCGGTAGTGGCCATCCTTTACATAGCGCAGAAAATTATCCACGGTCTTGGGAGCCTTGTCGGGATAGAGTTCCACCGTCATATTGCCCAGATTTGTCCTGATCTCAACCTGAGGATCGGCGGCGTAGCTGGCCATGTTGACACAAAACGCAAGAGCAATGACGAGAAGTCCGGAAATATGCATGATGGGAAGGGGGCCGGGAATAGGATGGTTGGATAAAAAATTGGAAAAATTAGTAAACCGATTTCAGCGTTCCGGACATCTTTTGTATGAACGCTGCACGACAGCAATTCACGAAGGGGTTATGCGGCACTTTCGTAGATTATTTTCCACGGGCCCTTGTTGTGATCTCTCATCCAGTATTGACGTTTTCTCATTTTGTTCGAGAGATTATTACTCGCGTATTCCTGATCGAAATCCACTACTGCCAGATCCTCTCTTCCAGGGTAGAGAAACATTCCAACATTGCTGATTCCAACCTTGATCCAGCTTTTGGCGGCATTGACCTGGCGCTTGTGTTGCGCCCATTCGGCCAAGCGCTGGTTCCCGCTGAAAAAATCACGCCCATAGTTCCTCAGGTAAGCTTCGACATTCCCGCTTTCCCAGTCCCGTCGCCAATTTTCCAGATGCTGGGCCAGCTTTTCACGCATGATCTCCGCATCGGTTGGCTTCACCCATTCGATTCCATCGCTGATGATAACGGGCGTAATCCCAACCTGCAATTTAGCGCTAAGCCGGTCAAGGTCCTGGTTCGACAGCACGACACAGCCATCGCTGGCCCTAGGGGCGCGGCTGAACGTATCCGAGGGCGTCCCGTGGAGCCAGATACCATATCCGCTACGGCCGTGCCGTTTATCCCATTCGTTAGGGTAGTTGATGGGAAATGCCTTTCCACCATAAAAATCGGTCAGTTTTTCGCGCGGAACATTCGCCGTAACAAAGTAGACGCCGATGGGCGTTTTTTTGTCTCCTTCCTTTAATTTTTGCGAACCGTTTTTCCCGCTGCTGATGTAATAATCGGCCACATAGCGGACCTTGTCGCCCAGATTCTGATATACATACAGCCGCGACTTGCTCGTATCGGCGATTGCGGCATATTTCTGTTCGGGTTGCATTTTCAGGAGATACTTGGGCACCCTGTCGCTGGGTACTGGCTCAAGGTGGCGTCGCACTCGCGCTCTTGCTTCCTCCCGAAGGTCGGTGATTTGTTGTTGAGCGAGCCCGCCGGTTTCGCCCATATCGCTGATAGGGCGGGTGCGAGCCAGCAACATATCGCCTTTTATCAGATGAGCGAGCCGGAAGTTCGGATTTGCCTGGAGAACCTGTTCAATTCCGTTTAAGCCGGAGTCTATGCGGCTATCTGCGATTTCCTGCAAGCTCTTGACAAGCATCGCTTCGGGTCCCGCAACGGAAGGACCAGAGGAGGCTGGACGATCACTTGCGAACGCATCCGTCATGAAAGGCGCGGAGGTCACGCCGGCACCCATGAGCGCGACAAGCAGATAGCCTACTGCTATGCGCCCTGATGTCATCGCCCTACATTTTCCTGGTTGATGAGCCACGTGTCCCCTGTTTTTACCAACTCGAGCGTTTTCAGCGTATTACTCTTGATCGCATCGGAATGATAGGATTGCTTGAAAGTCACTCGGGCATGGGTGTCGTTGATAGCATTAATCCTGGGGCTGACAATTGCGACGTGGATGGATTTTGGCTTGAGGATACGTTCACGACGGGCTTTCTCCCATGATGCACGGGATACGCCCCCAGGCGCGCGGAAGTCAGTCGCATAAAAGGCCAGGTAGGCCGTTACGTCCTTATCCGACCAGGCCTTCGCCCAGGCATTCACAGTCTTTATTATTTCAGAAGTATCGCCTGAAGCACCCTGTTTTTCAGGAGAGGGTTTTTCGGCCACGGCGGTTCCGGCCGCAGTTTTTTCGGATACCGGCTTTTCCGCCTGTTCCGCTTTTACAACTGTCTTCTCCGCGGTTTTTCCCGAAGTCTTTTCCGGCGACCCTGCCCGCGGTTCATCCGCGAGGGCAGATGTTGCAGGAGCTGACGCTACGGTTTGAGTCCTCGCAGATCTGTTCGCGAAAAGGCCCTTGATCATCGCGAGCTTCGTCTGCGCAGCGGCATTCCGGTTGTCCAGTTGAAGAGCCTTGCCATACGCCTGGCTGGCCATTTTTGCGTAAATATCACCTAGATTTTCGTGGGCAGTGGAATAGCTCGGGTGAGTGCGTATCGCTGCCTCAAGGGCTTCCTTGGCTTTGTCATACTGGCCCTGGCCCGCGTAGAGCACGGCAAGGTTGTTGTATGGTTCGGGCAGGTCAGGATAATCCTCTGATAGTGAAGTAAAAACCTTGATAGCGTCGCCGGTTTTTTTCTGCTCCGTAAGAATCAAGCCCTTGTTGAAGCGCATTTGAGCGTCCTTCGGCCTGGTGGCGAGATAGGCGTCTGCTTGCTCCAGCGCCTTTACCAGGTTGCCTTGTTGATAGAGCTTGACGACCTCCTCGTTTTCATCGGCCAGAACGACCGGGCTCATCAGTCCGAGTGAAGCAATCGTACAGGCTGAAATGAATGCGTTTATCCGGCGAAAATCGAGCCTTTTCATTATGCTATACTTCTCCGGTTCTTGTTGAGTCATCTTGAAATCTGCACGATTCTACCAAGAAGCCTGTTCAATTCACAATCTCGCAGCATGCTCAGAATCCACAATTCGCTCGCCAGGGAAAAACAGGAGTTTATTCCCATACAGCCCGGCACGGTCAAAATGTACGTTTGCGGCATGACGGTTTATGACTATTGCCATCTGGGCCACGCTCGAATGTTGGTAGTTTTCGATATGGTGCAACGCTGGTTGCGGACGAGCGGTTTCGACGTTACCTATGTACGCAACGTAACGGACATCGACGATAAAATCATCCGGCGCGCGCACGAGAACGGCGAGCCCATCGAGGTATTGACGCAGCGGTTCATCGAAGCGATGGAAGCGGATGCCGCCGTGCTTGGGGTGCAGCCACCCTCCTCTGAGCCGCGGGCTACGCAGCATATAGATCGCATGATTGCCATGATTGACATTCTCGTGAAAAAAGGCCTCGCGTACGCGGCAGGCAATGGCGACGTGTACTTTGCCGTGCACAAATTTCCCAATTACGGAAAACTTTCGGGAAAATCGCTTGACGATCTGCGCGCCGGGGAGCGCGTAGATATCGACCCCAATAAAAACGATCCGCTGGACTTTGTATTGTGGAAGGCAGCAAAGCCGGACGAGCCACAATGGGGTTCGCCTTGGGGAATGGGACGTCCTGGCTGGCATATCGAATGCTCGGCAATGAGTGAATATTACCTGGGCGAGCACTTTGACATTCATGGCGGGGGACAGGACCTGCAATTCCCGCATCACGAAAACGAAATTGCGCAGAGCGAGGGGGCGCACGATCATCCCTTCGTCAATTATTGGATGCACAACGGTTTCGTGCGCGTCAACGACGAGAAGATGTCGAAGTCGCTGGGTAATTTTTTTACCGTGCATGACATTCTTGCCCGCTACCCGGCGGAGGTGGTGCGATTCTTTATTCTGCGGGCGCACTACCGTAGCCCGCTCAACTATTCCGACCGCCACCTGGAAGACGCCCGGCGTGCGTTGGACCGTCTTTATACCGTGCTGAAAGGTTTTCATCCGAGTCAAGGGAGTCAGGAACAGGAGGAAATCGACTGGGACGAACCGCATGCGGCGCGCTTCAGGGCTGCGATGAATGACGATTTCAATACTTCCGAAGCTGTTGCGGTGTTGTTTGACCTCGCCAACGAAGCCAATAAGCTGGTTTCATCAAAAACCATCGAATCAATGAAAGTCCTGGGCGGAGTGCTGGGACTGCTGCAGCAGGACCCACAGCGGTACTTTCAGGAAGCGGGAACGGCGGCGGACTTGGGGTTTACCCCGGAACATATCGAACAAATGATTCAGGAGCGCCTTCTTGCCCGCGCGAACAAAGATTACGGCAAGGCAGACCGTATACGCAATGAGTTGATGAGCGCCAGTATCATTCTTGAAGACACCGCGAAAGGCACGACTTGGAGGCGTTGCTGAATGTTGACCTGCTTGAGGATGCCCCATTCAAGCGCCACGGATGTTGCGTCATATACTACAGGTGGAGCCGCGGCGCCGCCGACAATCATCGCCCGTGCTTCATACACGGCCAAGTTGAGGCCTGTGTTGCGTATTCTGGAACCGGTCGAAGGATGTGAGGCCTCGTTCCTGTATTTACTTGAGGAGAGCTGGAATGGAGTTGCGCATTAAGCGGACCGATTTATCTGACGAGAGCACAATTGGGGAATTGTCGGTGAACGGCCAGTTTGAGTGCTATACCTTGGAAGACAAGATCAGGCCGGAGAAGATCGCGGGCAAGACCGCCATACCGGCGGGGCGCTACGAGGTGGTTATCAGTTTCTCGCAGCGGTTTCAGCGTCAGCTACCGCTGCTTTTAAAGGTGCCAAACTTTCAAGGGATAAGGATACATCCCGGAAACACGGCCGCGAACACAGAAGGATGCATCCTGGTAGGCGAAACGAAGAGCGGGAATTTTATAGGACAAAGCAGGGTCGCGTTCGACAGGCTGTTTGAAAAGCTGAAGGAGGTGGCCGCGACCGAAAAAATCTTCATGGAAATAGCATAAAATCGGAAATAGTGTTTGTATATCAAGGTTCATGGCGAAGCCCAAGAGCCGGCGCGCAGTGTCGACCTTGCTGAAATGGCTGCTTATCGGTTGTTTCGCCGGCTCCTCCCTGGTCCTTGCGCAACTGGACGAGCCGGTACCGTACGTGCATGAGAAAACGCATGTGCTGCCCTCCGGTAAAAAAGTCCAGGTCAACTTGCGGGAGCGGCGTTGCAAAAGCGGCGAGTGCCGCGAGGTGGACGGGGGCATGTGGGGAATGGACGGAGGTATCCCACGCGTTATTACTGAAACTTTCCGTGTTCGTATCGACGGCCAGCCGTTTTTGATTCCGGAGAAATTCTATAAGGATTTCAACAATACTCGTGGGGTGAACGTTACCGAAGATAAAGAGCGAATTATTCTGGAGCTGAAAGGTGGAGATGGAGCGGGGGCATATACCGCACGATTCATGCTAGGAGGCATGTGCGGCTTCGAGCGGAGAGTCTGCGGCGAGGTATGCGAAGAAATCTGGGAGCGCACCACCTGGTACAATTCCTTCGCTTACGGGTCTGACCCGCTGTGCAAAAGCGGGCTCCAATGACCCCGTCGCAGCACTCGATGCTATTCTGAACGCGCGCGATGGGCATATATTGGAGATTGTTTAATATGTCTAATTCCTCTTTCGGGTCTCGCCGGTAGAACGCAGGTTTCCTCTCTGTGCATCATTCCGCCAAGGAGCATGAGTGACGCCCGTATTCGAAGCAATTTCGCGTGCATTTCGGGATATGTTCCAGTTTCAGGTCCTGTGGATTATTATCTGGCCCATTTTGGCTGCAGGCTTGTTGTGGCTGGCTCTGGGAGTAGTATTCTGGAACACCTTCTCGGTATGGATCGCCAGCGGTCTCACCGCAATTGGTATCCAAACCTGGCTCGAGGGCGTCGAGCCGCGATGGATTGCGTATGGGATTCAGGGCATCGCACATCTGATCCTGTTTGTGCCGCTGGTTTTCGTGACCGCGCTGGTCGTAACCGCCTTATTCGCCATGCCTGCTCTGATTCGCCTGGTCGCCAACCGCAATTACCCCCATCTCAAAACTGAACAAGGCGGCGGGTTTGCGGGAAGCGTGCTCAACGCCCTGATCGCCGTGGGAATCTTTGTTGCTATCTGGGTGGTTTCAATCCCCTTGTGGCTGGTCGGCGCGGGTGTCATTATTCCCTTCGTCGCCACGGCATATCTGAACCAGCGTCTATTCCGTTACGACGCCCTCGCGGAACATGCCAGCAGGGAAGAAATGGGCGCCATATTTTCCGCGCAGCGCCCTTCCTTGTGGGGCCTGGGGTTTCTGACCGGTTTAATGCAATTTATTCCGTTTCTAAATCTGGTCGCGCCGGTGTTGGCGGCGCTGGCTTTTATTCATTTTGGACTTGCCCGCCTATCTGAATTGCGGCTTCAGGGGCGGGACTCTGAGCCCAGATTATGAGGTGACATTTATGGAGACCAAAGGGGCTCCTTTTATGGCAATTTCGTGGGCGGCACTGGGGGCATGTGTCGCTGCTATGTTCGCTCATGCTGCCCACGCGCACGAACCCGCTGTGGCGACCGGGAGTTCCGGTGGCGCTCATCATCAGAGACAGCCTGATCCAAAAAACGGGCAGGATGACCGCGCACCACCAGAACTGTTGAATCTGGGCCCGCACGCATTTCCGGTCAGCACGCGGAACAGGCTGGCGCAGCAGTTCATGAACCAGGGGTTGAATCTTTCCTACGCGTTCAATCATGGCGAGGCGGGGCGAGCATTCCGGGAGGCGGCAAGACTAGACCCCTCGCTTGCAATGGCTTATTGGGGTCAGGCGCTTGTGCTTGGGCCTAATATAAATGCTCCCATGGAGCCAAAGGATGAAATGCCGGCTTTGCAACTGGTGCGCAAGGCAACCTCTCTCAGCGCGACAGCATCGCCGCGCGAGCAGGCCCTTATCAGCGCCCTGGAAAAGCGCTATAGCGGCAATGCGGATCGCCGCAAGGCGAACGATAAGGATTATGCAGAAGCGATGCGGGAAGCGCACCGCCGCTTCCCGGCTGATCCTGACATTGCTATGCTCTATGTCGAGTCGATGATGGACCTGAATTCCTGGGGTTACTGGATGCGTGACGGGTATCCAATGAGAGGGACCGCCGAAATTGTCGCAACCACCGAGGAAGTGATTCATCGCCATCCCAGGCACCCTGCGGCGCTGCATATGTATATCCACCTCGTGGAGGCGACCGCGACTCCCGAGCGGGCCGAAAAGGCAGCCGATACGCTGCTCACTCTGATGCCCGCAGCGGGCCACATCAAGCATATGCCGTCACACATCTACATGCGGGTAGGCAGGTATGAGGACGCAATAAAGAGCAACCAGGAAGCAGTTGCGGCGGACGAAGCCTACTTGGCGCAGAAGCGCCCGCAGGGGCTTTACCCGATAGTTTATTTTCCGCACAACATCCATTTTCTTTGGGCGGCCGCGACCGCGGAGGGCCAAGGCCGTCTTGCCATCGAGTCGGCGCGCAAGGTGGCCAGTACGGTGGACGACCGGACGCTTGCGGAATTGCCGCCGACGGCGGTGTTTCGCGTCGTCCCGTATTGGGCGCTGGCACGCTTCGGGAAATGGAACGAGATCCTCCAGGAACCTTCCCCTTCAGGGGGAAACGCGTTCGTGAGCGGCTCCTGGCACTATACGCGCGGACTGGCATATGCCGCTACGCGGCAGCTGCAGAAGGCGGAGCAGGAGCTCGAAGCGTTGCGCCGCATCATGAAGGACGCACCCCTGGACCATCCGCTCATGTCGGTGAATACCGCGCGATCGGTGCTATCAATCGGGCCAGAAGTGTTGGCGGGAGAAATTGCGGCTGCGCGAGGGCAGTCGGATGCCGCCATCTCCCACCTTGAACGGGCGGTCCGCCTGGAGGATGCCCTGGCGTATACCGAGCCGCCGGAGTGGCAATCCCCCCCAAGGCTCACACTCGGCGCCATCCTGCTTGAATCGGGGCGCCCAGCTGAAGCCGAAACTGTTTACTGGGAGGACTTACGACGCAATCGCAACACCGGGTGGGCGCTCTACGGTCTTTGGCAGGCGTTGCGTGCGCAGGATAAGAAAGACCAGGCGGAGCTGATTGAGGCGCGTCTGAAGGAAGCTTGGGCGCGATCGGATGTAAAACTTAACGCATCGCGTTTTGGGTGCATTGCAGCGCCGCCGGCACCCTAGGGGCCGTGGTCATACCGTTAAGTGCATATCTATATATACTCTATTCCGGCGGATGTTTGAGTTTCTCTCCATGTTCCTGAAAAGCATAGAGGCGGCACGTGGTTGATGTAGTAGAGGTTCTACCGACGTCCAGCGAAGGGGGAACCCAACCCAAGGAAAAACACGACGCGGAGCCCGCGCAGTTAATATACACGATCGGACATTCGACACGCCCCTTGGATCTGTTCGTCGACATGCTCGCAGCGAATGGGATTACCCTCGTTCTTGATGTTCGTACCATCCCCCGTTCGCGGCGGAACCCCCAGTTCAACCAGGAAACGCTGGCGCCGGCCCTACAAGCATCAAACATCGGTTACCAGCACTTGCCGGGGCTAGGGGGATTGAGGCGTGCAAACAAGGGCTCCATTAATGGAGGCTGGCGAAACGTATCGTTTCGCGGCTATGCGGACTATATGCAAACGCCCGAATTCGCCAGTAACATTCAGGCTGTCGTCGTGACGGCCACAAACGAACGATTGGTGCTGATGTGTGCAGAAGCCGTGCCTTGGCGATGCCACCGGTCGCTGATCGCTGACGCGCTTGTGTTGCGCGGGCTGCGAGTAGAACACGTCATTGGGACGCAGCAGCGGAAAAGACATGTAATCACGCCTTGGGCTCGAACCCATGGCTTGCAGATCGTATATCCCCCGTGCAACGAGAGCATTGATAGATCAACGATGGGCAGCAACGACGCATAGAGTTGAAGCTTTGCCGGGGTATTGGGTGAGGTTATTTCGCGATCCACGACGGGTTCCCTGCCGAACAGCGAGAGGTGACAATATAAGATGAGAATACGATGTAACAGATGGGCGGTGCTGGCCGTGCTGGCCATGTCTGCGGGTCAGGCGACGGCGGAAGAGGGTAGCCTTGGCGGATACCTGGGGCCCGGCACGGGTCATGCAAAGCCGGGCTCGCAGGATAGTGCGCCGCCAAAGCCGTGGGAAGCGAAGCCTTGGGAGACAAAACCGTGGGAAGCGGCACAGGAGGAATTGCGACCTGGGGTGAAAAAACCGATGGAAGAGAGACGCCGGGCCGGCCGAAAAGCACGAAAGGAGCGGCTTGAGAACAGAAATGAAAATATGCAGCCCGTGGGCGAATCAGTTGCGGGGGTTGAGGAACAGTTTCGAGAGCGTCAGAACAAATGGCGCAGGCACCAGATGGAGAGCCAGAGATATTATCCTGGAGGCATGAAGTAAACTGGAATCCACCGGTAAGCGGGAGTGCCGGTGGCAGATGGACATGGAAGAGCTCCTGGGCTAGACACGAGCCATAGGGGTTCCCATTCTCCGGTATACTTTAATGCATTATGTCTGAAATCCTGCTGATTACCCTCTCCGCCGCCGTGATGCTGATCACAATGGCTTATCTCGTGATCAGGCTTGGCATCCTTTCCACCATGGTGCGTGAACTGCTCGGGCAGCAAGCGAAGCTACTGGAAGATAAACACCGCGACATGCTCAAGGATTTGCATGGGGGATTGGTCGACCAGGGCGACAGGTTGTCAGAATCGCTTTACAAAACCTCCGAGCAATTGCGCGGCACGATCGAAACGCGGTTGGATCAAATCAGCGGACATGTCGCGGAACGGTTGGATGAAGGATTTAAAAAAACCAACGAAACTTTCACCAGCGTGATGGAACGGCTGGCAACCATAGACGAAGCCCAGAAAAAAATCGACAGTCTTACCACCAACGTGGTGAGCCTCCAGGAACTCCTTGGGGATAAGCGCTCGCGCGGGGCTTTTGGCGAGGTGCAACTGGAAGCCCTGGTGCGCAATGTCCTGCCTGCTTCCGCATATACGATGCAGCATACGTTGTCCAACGGCAGCCGCGTGGATTGCGTGTTGCGCCTGCCCCCTCCCACAGGGATGGTGGCGATCGATTCGAAGTTTCCACTGGAAAATTTTCATCGCATGTTTGACCGCGACACCGACGAGGCCAGCCGGGCTTCCGCACAAAAGCAATTCAAGGCCGACGTGAAACGACATGTGGATGACATTGCTGTCAAATATATTGTTCCACCCGAGACATGCGATGGCGCGGTGATGTTTGTGCCCGCGGAGGCGGTTTTTGCCGAAATTCATGCTTATCAAGCCGATGTGGTCGATTACGCCATGCAGAAGCAGGTATGGATCGTTTCGCCGACGACATTGATGGCGGTTCTGAATACTGCGCGTGCGGTGCTGAAGGATATCGAAACGCGCGAGCAGGTCCATATCATAAAAATCGAGCTTTCCAGGCTCGGCAAGGATTTTGCGCGCTTTGACGAGCGTATGAAGAAGCTCGCAGAACACATCCGCCAGGCCAACCAGGACGTCGAAGAGGTACATGTTTCCAGCCGCAAGATCAGCCAGCGCTTTGCTCGGATTGACGCAGTCGACCTGGATGCGCCTCAAGGGGAAAATCAGGTTCAGGGTTCCCGGAGTGACTGATTTCGAGGTGGTGTAATGCCTTTGGATGTCAAAGCCTGGTATCGCGGCCGAGTTCTCAAGAATGAGTCCCTCCCTGACGACCTCTGGCAGCAAGCAGTAGCTCGTCTGCGGTTCCTGCGCGGCCTCACTAGCTCCGAGGTTAAACGGTTGCGCGAGTGCGTCACGCTTTTTCTTCATGCCAAACAAATAAGCGGGGCGCACGGGTTGGTTGTCACCGGTGAAATACGTGTGACGATCGCAGCACAAGCCTGCATTCTGATTCTGAATCTAGATCTGGACTATTATGATGGTTGGGTTGAAATCATTGTTTATCCGGGTGAGTTCGTCCGCGATTACGAATACATGGATGAAGACGGGGTGGCGCACCATGCGCGGGAACCGGCGTCGGGCGAGTCGTGGCTGGGAGGGCCGGTGATTGTTTCCTGGGAAGACGCGGCCGCTGTTGAGCCTGACGAAGGTTATAACGTGGTAATACACGAATTCGCCCATAAGCTGGATATGCTAAACGGCGATGCGAACGGTTTTCCCCCGTTGCATGCGGATATGAGCCGGGAAGCGTGGAGCAAAGCGTTTAGCAGTGCGTATGCTGATTTCTGCATGCGTGTAGACGCAGATGAGGCGACGGCGCTGGATTCTTATGCAGCGGAAAATCCGGCGGAATTTTTTGCGGTGATGAGTGAGGCTTTTTTTCAAACCCCCCGAGTGGTCAAATCCCATTATCCGGCGGTATATGAACAACTGGCTTTATTTTATCGCCAAGATCCGGCACGACGACTGGGCGGGCAATGATGGGTTATTTTATCAGTGGTGACATTGGTGGCACCAAAACCTTGCTGCAGGCATTGGAGTGGCGGGGTGGCGAAGCTGAAGTACGTTTTGAACGTCGGTATGCGAGTCGCGAGTACTCAAGCTTTTCCGATGTACTCCGCGATTTTCTGCATGCCGCCTCGGCGCTTGGTATTAAACCTCCGCTGAGCGCATGTTTCGCGGTGGCAGGGCCCGTCACGGAACAAGGCATCAGGCTGACTAATTTACCGTGGCTGATGAATGCAGGGGCACTGGAGCGGGAATTCGCCATCCCCACCGTGAAGCTCATCAATGATTTCGAAGCCGTAGCGCTCAGCGTCGCGGTCCTGGCGGCAGATGACCTCGTGACGCTCCAGAAGGGCACCCCCTATGCTGAGGGCGTGCGCGTGGCGCTTGGAGCAGGAACCGGCATGGGCGTCGCCTGGCTGATATCGCAGGGCGGCCGCTATACCCCTTTACCTACTGAGGCGGGGCACATCGATTTCGCTCCCGCGGACGAGTTACAGGTAAGGCTGTTTGTTTATTTACGCCATCGTTTTGGCCATGTATCAGTCGAGCGCATATTGTCCGGTCCGGGGCTCATCAATATTTTCGATTTCCTCATGGATGAATGGGGCGCTTCCGAGAATCTGGAGCAGCCCCGCATTGAGAGCGTTGATGCCCCTCAGATATCTGACCTCGCCTTCAACCAGGGACATCCCGTTGCGATGAAAACGTTCGATCTGTTTGTGGAAATTTACGGCGCCTATGCTGGCAATCTTGCGCTGGCGGGATTATGCCGCAACGGGGTTTATATAGCGGGCGGAATTGCGCCCAAGATCATCGGCAAGTTGCAGGAAGGGGCCTTCATTAAAGCGTTCCGCGACAAGGGGCGATTTTCTTCGCTGATGGAGGAAATTCCTGTGCATGTGGTAATGAATTCAAAGGCCGGGCTCATTGGCTCGGCGGAAGAGGCGAAACGGATGCTCGTTGCTCTGTCGGCTGGCAGTGAAGGTGCCTCGCGTTTTTCCGAATTCAACGATCCAGGCACAAGCTGAATATGAGCAAGGCATTTACCAGGGAAAGGGAAGCGGATAACGATTTTGCGGAAGAAGAGGCGAGCAACTCCTTGTCGTCTTTGCCTCCTCTGCCCGCGGGCAGCAAAAACTACATCACGCCCGACGGGCATCAGCGATTGCTGGACGAGTTTCAATGGCTGATGAACAAGGAGCGTCCCCAAGTGACGGCTACTGTCGCGTGGGCCGCCGCAAATGGTGACCGGTCGGAGAATGCGGACTATATTTACGGCAAGAAGCGTTTGCGTGAAATAGACCGGCGCATCCGTTTTCTTACCCGGCGGCTGGATATAGCCGAAGTGGTCGACCCGGCAGCCCGGCGAGATGATGAGGAGCGTATTTTTTTCGGTGCAACGGTCACGTTTGCGAACCGAAAAGGTGAAGAGAAAACAATTTCCATCGTCGGCGTGGACGAGATCGACACTTCTCGCGGTTATATCAGCTGGGTTTCGCCCATGGCGCGAGCGCTTATTAAGGCGCGAGAAGGCGATGTCGTAACGCTGCATGCACCCGCAGGTACTGAAGACCTCGAAATCCTTGAAGTAAAATATCGTATGATTCCCATGGAGCCTTTTGGAACGTGAATGCCGGGTAATGATGACTCCTGATGCGGGCGCCGGCGACTTAAGGTGTTGGAAACGGGGCTTTCGGTCATCCTGGCTGAGGAAAGAGAAGCGGCGGTCGACGCGCTTCGCCCGGAGCGTGGCGCAACTTGGGCCGCATCGGCGGGGCCAGCGGGGGCCGTTTCCGACGAACGAGGCATTTTTTTGCCTAGCCCTTCCACAACCGTTTTTGGTCCCTATTATCATCGCAGGTCCCTCCTCATCGCATAGCTGTAGCTAATGTGAAAATCATTTCCTCTCGCGATAATTCTTTTTTCAAGCAACTTGTCAAACTGGGGGAATCCGCGCATCAGCGCAGAGAGAGCGCGTTAACGCTGCTCGACGGTGTTCATCTGATCCGTGCCTACAGGCTGGCGCTGGGAGAGCCTCAACATCTGATAATGAGCGAGTCAGGTTGCAAGAGTGAGGAGATCAAGCAACTGCTCGCGGAAGAGGGGGAAAAAGCGGTCGAAAACGAGGTGCCGGTGACAGTATTGAGCGACGGATTGTTCCGCGTGATCTCGCCGGTGAAGACGCCGAAGGGTGTTATTGCGCTGGCCGCCATTCCTGCAGGGCATGTGTTTACCGGGCCCAAGGAAAACTTTTTTTGTGTATTGCTCGAAGCGATACAGGACCCGGGAAACCTTGGGTCGATCCTGCGTTCTGCCGCCGCTGCGGGCGCAAGCAATATTTATCTTTCAGAGGGCTGCGCGGACGCGTGGTCGCCGAAGGTGCTGCGTGCGGGTATGGGAGCGCATTTCCTGATGGCGATACATGAGCAGTCCGATCTGGTCAAAGTGGCGCGGGGCTTCAGCGGCAAGGTGATCGCCACGTCACTTAACGCAAAAAACAGCCTCTACCAGACCAGTTTAATCGGGCCGGTCGCGTTCGTGTTCGGCAACGAAGGGATGGGCATATCCGATGCGCTCCTGCATGCGGCCACTGACCGCATCGTTATTCCCATGCGGGGCCGAACGGAGTCGCTGAACGCGGCGGCCGCGGCAGCCGTGTGTTTTTTCGAAAGGGTGAGGCAAATGGACAGCAGCAATGGATAGCCGTACTGGATAGCCGTTCCTGTTATCGGCCTACCCCGATATGGTCGAGCCAGTTCTCCAGTCCTTGCGAGTTCAGCCTGACATCCAGGTCCAGCAAGCGGCGAATTTCTTCCTCGGGCAATTTGCAGCCATGATTGAGGATGCGGCGCAACAGCAACTCGCGAATCTCCTCTGTCAGCGCCGCCAGTCTTTCCGGCCCGCGGTCACGCAATTTGAGGGCTGCCGCAACGTGTGCATCGATCAGATTGTGCATTTCGGCTGCGTGGCGCGCCAGGTGGCCAATGCGACCGTAATGAGTAAGGAAAGCGTATGAGGGGTGGTAACTCATGAGCCGGTCCAGAGATGCGTGAGCGGCGGCAGGATCGAACTGAACCGGTGTGGTAGTCGGAAATACCCATTCCATTCCGTCCACGTCAAATTCACGATAAGAGATGCCGAATGTATCCCCGGTGAAAAATGAACGATATCGCTCGTCGAAAATGCAGTAGTGATGGCGCGCGTGACCCGGTGTGTCGAGGAAAAGCAGGGGCCGGCCGTTGAAATCGAGGCGAAATCCATCAGGCGCTTCGATAATGAGGTTCGGATCAACGGGGCGCAGGTCGCCATATATGCGTCTGAATTCCGCTTCCCCATAAACCGTCATTGCGCTGGCGATAAGCCTGGCTGGATCGGCCATGTGCCGCGCCCCCCGGGGATGCACCACCAACTTCGCGTTCCGAAACCGGTGCATGAATTCACCCGCACCGCCGGCATGGTCGAGATGTATGTGGGTGAGGAACACATAGGTGACATCCTCGGGAGCCAGGTTTTTTTCTTCCAACGCATTCATTACGGCGGAAACAGAGGACAAGGTTCCGGTATCCACCAGCGCGGCCTGGCCGTTCTCCCGGATCAGGTGGATCGCCGCCAGTCCCGGGCGCAAGTAGTCTGCATCGATCGCGCTCACACCGTTCTCGTAATTAATGACGCTGGCCGCGCCCGGGCTGGATGGGTTTATTTTTGCGTCCACTTGCGCCGCTGCAGGCGAGCTGTTATTCATAAAACATGTATTTGGCGTATGTCGCGGAGGACCCTGGCTACCCGACCGCGAGCTTCAATTGCTCCAATATTGCCGGGTTTTCCAGGGTGGACACGTCCTGGGTTATTTCCTCGCCCTTGGCCAGGGTGCGTAGTAGCCGCCGCATGATCTTGCCGGAGCGTGTCTTTGGCAGATTATCGCCAAATCGGATCTCATCGGGCCGAGCGATCGGTCCGATTTCCTTCGCTACCCAGCTACGCAGCTCAGCTGCAATATCCTGAGCCGTCTTGCCCTCGGGCCGTGCGCCTTTCAATACGACGAACGCCACGATGGCCTCAGTTCTGATCTCGTCCGGCTTCCCCACTACGGCCGCTTCCGCCACTAGCGGATTTCCCACCAGCGCCGACTCGATTTCCATGGTCCCCAGACGGTGTCCGGAAACGTTCAGTACGTCGTCGATTCGGCCCATAATCCAGAAGTATCCGTCCGGATCGCGATTGGCTGAATCTCCTGCGAGATAATAATTGCCGCCCAGTTCCTTTGGGAAGTAGGATGCTTTGAACCGGCCCGGATCCCCCCACAATGTTCGTGCCTGTGAGGGAAAGGGGCGTTTGATGACAAGAAAACCGCCGCTTCCGTTGGGAACGTCATGCCCGGCTTCATCTACAATCGCGGCCATGATGCCTGGCAGGGGCAAGGTGCAGGAGCCCGGCTTAAGCGGGACGGCGCCCGGGAGCGGAGCAATCATGTGGCACCCCGTTTCCGTCTGCCACCAGGTATCCACCACAGGGCAGCGGGATTGACCGACAGTCGTGTAATACCACATCCATGCTTCCGGGTTGATCGGTTCGCCGACCGAACCAAGCAGCCGCAGCGAGGAAAGATCATATTTTCCTGGCAGGTCCGCGCCAAGTTTTATCAGCGAACGAATGGCCGTAGGTGCGGTATAAAACGTGCTGACTTTATGATCCTGTATCATTTTCCAGAAACGCCCGGCGTCCGGATAGGTGGGAACCCCCTCGAATATCACTTGCGTCGCGCCCACGGCCAGCGGCCCGTAGGTGACATAGCTGTGCCCGGTGACCCAGCCCACGTCGGCCGAGCACCAGAAAATGTCATTGGGCTTGTAATCGAATACCCAGTTCATGCTGGTGATCGTGCCGAGCAGATAACCTGCGGAGGAATGCTGCACGCCTTTAGGCTTGCCTGTCGAGCCAGAGGTGTAGAGCGTGAATAACGGGTGTTCAGCATTGACCCATTCGGGTTCGCAATGATCGCCTTGATGGCTTACCAAGTCATGCCACCATACATCCCGGGAGGAGCCGAAGGACATGTTGCCTGCGCCGCGCCTATATACGACCACTGCTCGAACCGACTCTGTGCCCCCCATAGCGAGCGCCTCATCCACAGCCGCTTTCAGGAGATTAATCTTGCCGCCGCGGTGTTGCTCATCCGCCGTTATGACGGCCACCGCTCCTGCATTGAGAATGCGTTCCTGCAGGCTTTTGGCGGAAAAGCCGCCGAATACGACTGAGTGAGTCGCGCCGATACGAGCGCAGGCCTGCATGGCGACAACTGCTTCGATGCTCATCGGCATGTAGATGATAACCCGGTCACCCCGGCCGATGCCCAGCGATTTAAGGCCGTTGGCCAGTTGGCAGACGCGGTGATAAAGGTCGCGATACGTGGAATTCGTCACCGTGCCATCGTCCGCCTCGAAGATGATAGCTATTTTGTCAGGCTGAGCAGTCAGATGTCGATCAAGGCAGTTGAACGAAACGTTTAATTCGCCGTCGTCAAACCATTTGAAAAAAGGATGATCGCTTTCATCCAGCACCCGGGTGAATGCCTTATGCCAAGTGATGTGTTCCCGCGCGAGCCTGCTCCAGAACCCGGGCAAGTCTTTCTCGGCTTCGGCACAGAGCGCCTGGTAGCGTTCGATGCCGGCAACGTTGGCCTGCCGTACGAAGTCCGCACTAGGGGGAAATACCCGAGTTTCATGTAAAATGGATTTAATCGCAGACACGAAGCGCCTCCGGTAAGTTTTTCCTGATAATCGCGAACGGAAATTGTATCATCCATAGCCAAAGGAATCTCTTATCCGGTCGGCATACCGCAAGAAACAGCGCATATTGGAGGGTATTGTCCATTAGCAGGAGCCAGGATGATCTGTATTCTTCTGGCAGGATGGAAAACTTCTTTTGCGCAAAGACGCTCTAATGGCCATACAAACTACGAATGAATACGACCTAAGACAAGCAGTGGAGATTTGAGTGGCGGAACGGTTGGGAAGGGAGTATCCAGCCTGTTCTGACCAAGGTGCCCGTGTAAGTCTGTGCTACCGCAAGAATTTATGGCCTTTCCTTAGTTATAAATTTTTGCTAAAATAGCGCCGATTATGGGCTCTTTTCAGCCCATTTTTTGTTTGTGTCGGTGCCATGGATTTGCATGAATTGCTCGAATCGACGTTGACTGGACTTGGATACGAACTGGTGGACCTGGAGCGATCGATACGCGGAAGGCTGTTGCGAGTCTTTATTGACAAACCAAATGGCGTGAACGTGGACGATTGTGTGGCGGTCAGCAATCACTTGAGCCGATTTTTGGCGGTTGAGAATATTGATTACGATCGGCTGGAAGTGTCGTCACCAGGTCTGGACCGGCCGCTAAGGAAGACGGCTGACTTTGTCCGCTTCTCGGGCGAGTCGGTCAAACTGCGGCTGCGCGTGGCACTCCAGGGCCAAAGGAATTTTGTCGGGATTCTGCGCGAAGTAAGCGACGGGATGCTGAAGCTGGAAGTGGACGGAAAAACGCTGGATCTTGAGTTGAGCAATCTTGAAAAGGCTCGTCTGGTTCCAAAATTGTAGTTGTAATAATCCGAGAAATGGGGTGGAGGGAACATGACCCGCGAGGTTTTGCTATTGGTGGACGCGCTGGCGCGCGAAAAGAATGTCGAGAAAGACATTGTTTTTGTCGCACTCGAATTGGCGTTGGCATCCGCTACGAAAAAGCGTTTTCACGAGGACGCTGATGTGCGCGTGTCGATCGACCACCAGACCGGCGATTACCAGTCGTTGCGGCGCTGGCAGGTAGTGCCGGACGATGCGGTGGAAGACCCGTCCCGTCAAATCGCTTTGAGTGAGGCCCTCGAGCGCAACCCGGAAATCAAGGTGGATGAATACATTGAAGAGATTCTGGAGCCGGTCGAGTTTGGGCGCATAGGCGCGCAGGCGGCGAAACAAGTCATCTTCCAAAAAATACGAGATGCGGAACGCGAACAGATCCTGAACGATTTTCTCGAACGCAAGGAATTCATGGTCACCGGGACCATCAAGCGCATGGAGCGCGGTAATGCCATTATCGAGTCCGGCAGGGTCGAGGCGGCATTGCCACGCGATCAGATGATCCCCAAGGAAAATTTGAGAGTTGGCGACCGTGTGAGGGCTTATTTATACAAAATTGATCGCAATGCGCGGGGTCCGCAGTTGATCCTGTCCCGGACCGTGCCGGAATTCCTCATTAAACTGTTCGAGCTGGAAGTGCCGGAGATAGAGGAAGGTCTGCTTGAGATCAAGGTTGCGGCAAGGGATCCGGGTTCGCGCGCCAAGATCGCGGTCAAGTCCAACGACGCGCGAGTCGACCCCATTGGTACCTGCGTGGGCATGCGTGGTTCCAGGGTCCAGGCCGTGACCGGAGAATTGGCAGGAGAAAGGGTAGATATCGTATTGTGGGCCGACGACCCTGCCACATTCGTGATCAACGCCCTGGCGCCAGCTGAAATCAGCAGTATCCTCGTGGATGAGGAAAAGCACAGCATGGATATCGTGGTGGACGAGGATAATCTTGCCCAGGCTATCGGACGTGGGGGGCAGAACGTTCGGCTTGCTTCCGAGTTAACCGGCTGGGAGCTCAACATTATGACAATGGAAGAGTCTCAGGCAAAAAACGAAGAGGAATTTTCCGTGCTTAGGCAACTCTTCATGGAAAAACTCGATGTTGACGAGGAAGTGGCGGATATACTGGTGCAGGAGGGTTTTACCACCTTGGAGGAGGTTGCCTATGTACCTCTCGGTGAAATGCTGGAAATCGAGGCGTTTGACGAACAAACCGTCAACGAGCTGCGTAACCGCGCTCGAAATGCGCTCTTGACTGAGGCGATTGTCAGCGAGGAAAAAGTAGAACACATCACCGAAGATTTGCTTTCCCTGGAGGGTATGGATAGCCAGACGGCGCGTGAGCTGGCCGCCAAGGGGGTGAATACCCAGGAGGACCTGGCCGATCTGGCGGTGGATGATCTGGTGGAGATGGTCGAAATGGATGCGGAACGAGCCCGGCAATTGATCATGGCTGCGCGCGCGCCGTGGTTTGCCGCGGCCGATAGGCCATAGGGCAGACGGTTATAAAAGGTTATCAATGTCTCAAACGAATGTAGAACAATTTGCAAGTGAATTGGGTGTGCTTCCAGCAGTACTGCTGGAGCAGCTCCGTGCTGCGGGCGTCAGCAAGAATCTAACGGTAGACAGCCTGACGGAGAAGGACAAAACCCAGCTTCTCGATTATTTGCGCAAAATTCACGGCACCAGAGAGGAGAAAAACAAAATTTCGCTTCCACGGCGGCAGACGTCTGAAATAAAGAAATCGGATAGCAGCGGTAAAGCCCGTAGCATCCAGGTCGAGGTGCGCAAGAAACGCGTACTTGTAAAGGGTGATCTGGACGATCGCGCAACAGCAGGCAAGCCCGCCGAGGTCGCACCTCGCGCACCCGCCACTGCCGCCCCGGTTACGCAGATTATCGACGCGGCACAGCAGGCATTGAGGGAAGAAGAGGCAAGAAGACAAGCGGAATTGATTGCGCGGCAAACTGCGGAGTTGAGGGAAAAGAAACAGCGCGAAAGGCCTGCCCAGGTTCAAGGCAAGGAAGCGGAGCCGGCCGAGCAGGTTTCGCCCGGCGCTCCGACTGGGACGGCAGTTCCTGAGCCCGCTCCCGAGTCTGCGGCGGTAACCGCGCCAGTTCAGCCGACTGAGCCGCCTCAGCCACAGGCCGCCACAACTGAAGGGACGTTGCATAAGCCGGTAGTCAAACCGGAGGACAAGGCGGCAAAGGCTGACAAGAAAAAGAAACAGGCAAAGCAGGTCGTCTGGAAAGACGACCGGGTGGAAAAACGCGGACTCAAGACCCATGGCGATTTATCCGGGGGCAAGGGCTGGCGGACGCGTAGGGACAAACACGGCAAACATATATCGGACGAGCAGGGTGCTCACGGTTTTTCCGCGCCGACGGAACCGGTCGTGCATGAGGTAATGGTGCCCGAGACCATCTCTGTTGGTGCGTTGGCGCAGAAGATGTCGGTAAAGGCGGCCGAAGTAATCAAAGCTTTGATGAAGATGGGGAATATGGTAACCATCAATCAAATGCTCGATCAGGAAACTGCCATGATCGTGGTGGAGGAGCTCGGGCATGTGGCCAAATATGCGACCCTTGATAGTCCGGAGGCGTTCCTGACGGATACCGAGGCGCCGGCTGCGGAGGTTAAAACAGAACCCCGTGCGCCGGTTGTTACTGTCATGGGCCACGTCGATCACGGCAAGACATCGCTCCTCGATTACATACGGAGGACGCGGGTCGCAAGCGGGGAAGCGGGCGGGATCACGCAGCACATAGGCGCTTACCACGTGGAAACTGAGCGCGGGATGGTGGCCTTCCTCGACACGCCCGGTCACGAGGCTTTCACTGCCATGCGTGCCCGTGGCGCAAAAGTTACCGATCTGGTTGTATTGGTCGTGGCGGCCGATGATGGGGTCATGCCTCAGACCATCGAGGCGATTCATCATGCGAAAGCTGCGAAAGTACCGATCGTGGTGGCGGTGACAAAGGTGGACAAGCCGGACGCAAACCCCGAGCGCATCAGGCAGGAATTGGTTACGCAAGAGGTTGTTCCCGAAGATTGGGGAGGCGACACGATGTTTGTCGACGTATCCGCGAAGACGGGTGCTGGCATCGACGCACTTCTCGAAAGCGTACTGCTGCAGGCCGAAGTGCTGGAACTGCGCGCGCCACGGGATGCGCCAGCAAAGGGTATCGTGATCGAATCACGACTGGATAAGGGCCGCGGCCCCGTGGCGACGGTGCTGGTTCAATCGGGGACGCTGAGGCGGGGCGATGTAGTGCTCGCAGGCGCGGTATATGGCCGGGTCCGGGCGATGCTGGATGAAAACGGCAAGCCTGTTGAACAGGTGGGACCATCCTTTCCGGTTGAAATTCAGGGTCTGTCCGAAGTGCCGGTCGCGGGGGAAACGGTCGTGGCGCTTTCTGATGAGCGAAAAGCCCGGGAAATTGCGCTCTTTCGTCAAGGCAAATTCCGCGACGTCAAGCTTGCCAGGCAGCATGCAGCAAAATTGGAAAACGTATTCGAGCAGAAAGGCGAGGTGAAGGTGCTTGCGCTCATCATCAAGGCCGATGTCCAAGGCTCCTACGAGGCGCTGACGCATGCGCTACAAAGGCTTTCCACGGATGAGGTCAGGGTGAATATCATCCACAGCGGGGTGGGTGCAATCACTGAGTCTGATATTAACCTTGCACTTGCATCCAAAGCCGTTGTGATCGGTTTCAATAGCCGCGCTGACGCGGTCGCGCGCAAGCTTATCGCCTCCACGGGGGTGGATGTGCGTTATTACAGCATCATTTATGAGGCTGTGGATGAAATCAAGGCTGCGCTATCCGGCATGATGGCGCCTGATCGCAAAGAGAATATCACGGGATTGCTTGAAATCCGCAATGTCTTCCGTATTTCCAAGGTTGGTGCGGTAGCGGGGTGCTACGTACTCGAGGGTCTCGTCAAGCGGGGTTCCTTGGTGAGATTGATACGTAATGGCGAGCTGATTCATACGGGTGAGCTTGACTCGCTGAAGCGCTTCAAGGACGACGTGCGAGAAGTAAGAGCGGGTTTCGAGTGCGGCCTTTCGCTCAAGAACTTCAATGATATCCAGGTTGGGGACCACCTGGAAGCATACGAGATCGTCGAGGTCGCGCGCAGCCTGTAGTGGGCGGTTACGTGCGTGGATGCATTATGCCTAAAGATTTTTCCCGTTCTTTGCGCATCGCCGACCAGATTCAGCGCGAGCTGGCGGATTTGATCCGAAACGAGCTTAAAGATCCACGTATCGGGATGATCACACTGACCGGTGTTGAAGTGAGCCATGATTATGCCCATGCCAAGGTTTTCTATACGACACTGCGCAGTGAAAGTGACAATTTCCTCATCAGTAATGGGCTGGAACATGCGGCTGGATTTTTACGCAGGCAATTGTCTCATCGGCTGAAGCTCCGGGTGGTGCCGCACCTCCATTTCATCTATGACGAGTCGATTGAGCGCGGTGTCCGCCTGTCCCAACTAATCGATGAGGCCGTGGCACGTGAAGGTGCCTCAAACGAACCGGATGAGCACTGATTTGTCGTGTCCCTGGGAAGTTCTAATTCGCGCTGTATATTGAAAACAGAAGTTGCGAGGACCGCAGGCGTCAAGCGCGGAATTAGCGGCGTCCTGTTGCTCGATAAGCCCCAAGGGATATCCTCCAATCGAGCGCTGCAAATTGCGAAACATCTCTTCAGCGCACGTAAGGGCGGCCATACCGGCACGCTCGACCCCATGGCGACAGGCCTCTTGCCCATCTGTTTCGGCGACGCGACCAGATTTTCATCTGCATTGCTGGGAGCGAACAAGACCTATGAGGCGACGCTGAGACTCGGATATACCAGTTCGACTGGGGATGCCGAGGGCGATATTTCGGTTGCGAAAAGCGTTTCCGATCAAAATTCAAATGACGTAGGGTCTCAGGTAGAGATGGTACTGAGGAGTTTTACTGGCTTGATTATCCAGATGCCGCCCATGTACAGTGCGCTGAAGCATCGTGGGAAGCCCATGTATGTCTATGCCAGGGAAGGGGTGGAGATCGAACGGCAACCCCGTCAGGTGATCATTCATGAGTTGCATCTCATGGCGATGGAGGGCGATGAAATAAGGCTCGAGGTGCATTGTGGTTCCGGAACGTATATTCGCACGCTTGCTGAGGATATAGGGAAAGCGCTGGGTGTTGGCGGCGCTTATCTCACAGCCTTGCGTCGTACGGCAATTGATGATTTCGATTTATCGCAGGCGGATACCTTGAATAACCTTGAGACGATGTCGATGCCTGAGCGCGATTCCCGCTTGCTTACGGTGGACACGCTACTACAGGGTCTAACTGCCGTTGTGTTGGAAGCACCAACGGCCGCAGCGCTAAGACAGGGACGTAGCGTTGAGGGCGCTGGCGCCGCGGTGGAAGGAGAGAAAATTCGGTTGTATGACGAGCAAAGAAACTTTCTGGGTCTTGGGGTAGTGACGGCAGGCGGGGCTATTGCCCCGAAAAAAATCCTGGCATCCGGACCGAGGTTATGACTGCTCCTTGGATCGCATACTGTCTGTTACGTCTTTTCCTATTCCCCGGTAACCAGTAAAGCGTCCTGACGCGTCAAACATCGGTTCGCCGCTCACCATTAAATATTGTTGTGACCCATCGGATCTGGTACGGCTGTATACAAAGTCGATAAAAGGGCGCCGCGCCTCAATGTTGGCCTTGAAGACGGCATACTCAGCCTCGTTCCAGTGTGCCCCGACAGTTTCTTTAGGTTCACCCAGGAGGTTGTCGACCGTAATTCCGAGCATGTCGAGAACCGGGCCATATACCTTTGTGAAATTCCCTTTCTCGTCCTGCTCCCAATACCAGTCGGAGGCCAGTTCGGTGAGGCGGCGGAAGCGTGCCTCGCTTTCGCGGAGTTCTGCAGTCCGCTCAGCCACGGTTTGTTCCAACACCTTGTTGTAATTTTCCAACTGCTTGTACAAAAGGCGCACTTCGAGCATGTTGTGGATGCGAGTTTGCACTTCGATCAGATCGAAAGGCTTGCTAACGAAATCTTTTGCGCCTGCCTGCAGTGCTCGCAATTTATGGCCCGGTTGGGCCGTGATCACAAGGACCGGTAGATATCCATGTGCTTCAATTTTCTTCAGCTCTTCCAGAACCTGGAAGCCATCCATTCCGGGCATTTGAAGATCAAGGAGAATCAAATCATACCGGTTCTGGCGATAGAGATCGGCTACCTCATATGGGTTCATGGTGGAAGAAATGTCGGTGTAACCGCCATCGCTCAGCATTTGTTCAAGCAGTCGGACATTCGCCTCCTGGTCATCCACCACCAGGATTTTCGCATTGAGAATTTCGGGTTTGCTAATCATTATTTTCCCGTTCACTGCACCTTATCAACTCGGCGCG
>Ga0111539_10002497_pt1 | contig 24390 bp, 11 predicted proteins | sample RhiMethybrSRZTD1_FD_79667 | JGI IMG/M metagenome (GOLD analysis project Ga0111539, IMG submission 79667) | Populus rhizosphere microbial communities from Tennessee, USA - Rhizosphere MetaG P. TD hybrid SRZTD1 (version 2) (version 2) | ecosystem: Host-associated > Plants > Roots > Rhizosphere >...
CTGCAGTTCCTCTTCCAGCAGGGTCGCGAACCGCCACCTCCGGGACCGGGCCTCGACGCCCCCGCGGGTCCTGACCCGACAGCCGACAAACTCGACTGCAAAGCAGGCAACGACTGCGTCTGATAGGAAGATGTTTGAGGGTCGCAACGTCGCGGTCAGGTTCGCCTGGCCGCGGCGTTTCGGCCTCATTTCGGGCCGAGAGCGAACGCCGGTTCACAAAACCCCGGTGGGGTGGGAGAATGGTGGACCAGCGCCCGGACTCGGGTCGGAATTCTTGTCGGAGATCCTTGACCGGAATTCTCAAGTAGAGGCGGGCGCAAGCTTCGAGCCACGCGTCTCACGGCGTGGCCGCAGCAGCGCAAGCCATCGAGGCTCGAGCGCAGCAGCTCTCGACGTGGAAAAAGTCGGAACTCTGCCTCGATGCACGAACGTGCGGCCGGCGCGGCTGCGGACGAAGCTAGCCCAGCGCCGGAAATCGGTTGAAGATCGAACCCCATCTCCCGCCATGCAAGTCAGCAAAACTGAACGAAGGCTTAGGAAGGAGTCATTGATCATGCGGTATCCCCTCTACGGCGCACTGGCGCTGGGTGTCGGCCTCATTGTCAGCCCGAGCGCGCCTGGGCAGGAGACCTTCGCACTGACATCGCCGGTCGAGAGCGCCACCGTACCCAATCTAGACACGACGCTGCTGATCGAGGGGGAAGTCGGGCAGATGGTGGACTTCACCGGTAAGCTGACCCTCACTTCGAGCGGGCTCACCGTGGACCCCGAGGCGCCCGAAGGTCCGCAGGGCTGGTCCCTGGGCATCCGGAACGAGGGCGTCGACATCCTGTCGACTACGGTCGAAGGAACCGTCTCGGCCCGATCGGACCAGGGCGGCCTCGTCAATGGCGGTTTCGTGGTCACGGAGCTCATCGACCCGAACAAGAAAGGCAACGACGGCAAGCAGGGAATGGTGCAGGCCGTGGTGCTCTCCTTCACGCTGCCCGTGTCACTTCCCCCGAATACGTCGCAGATCACGGCCATCAACTCCTACCGCGCCACGATCGCCGACACCGAGGTGAACGCGGGCTTGAGGTTCGAGGACGGATTGATTGGCAAAGGCCAACCGGTTCAGAACAACGTGACGTACAAGGGGGCGACGCGTATCCCGACGCTTGGCGACAAGCGGATCACCATCCGCAAGAGCGTTCAGACGACTCCCGAAAACACGGACGCCGCCTGCAAAGACAGCGTCGACAATGACGGCGATGGTAAGACGGACTGCGCGGACGAGGAATGCGCTGCTTTCTGCCCGACGCCGGAAAACACGGACGCGGCCTGCAAGGATACGCTGGACAACGACCAAGACGGCAAGACGGACTGCGCGGACGAAGACTGCGCTGCTTTCTGTCCGACGCCGGAAAACACCGACGCGGCCTGCAAAGACACGGTGGACAACGATCAGGATGGCAAGACAGACTGCCAGGACGAGGATTGCGCCGCATTCTGCGGCACTGGCGACACCGGCTTCGACCTGATCATCAGCGCGGCCGGCTCGACGCGCGACGGCACCAAGAATGTCGTGAACGTCGAGTGCCCGGGCACGCCCTCGATTACGGCTGTCTTCTCCATCGCGCCGACTCAGCAGCCCGAGGCCAACGGCGCACAAGGTTGGTCGATCTCCGTCACGCATGACGCGACGAAGCTTGACATCGAGAACGGGAACGGCTTCCCGACGATCGATGGGACCGACGCTGCCGCTCTCTTCAACGGCGGCTTCAAGAAGACGGAGGTCGTCGACCCGGCGAAAAACAACGGGAAGAGCGGCTTCGTGTCGGCCGTCGTGCTCTCGTTCACTTCGGCGGCGAACCTCGATCCCACGAAGGATCAGACGATCGCTTTGTCGAAGTACACGCTCAAGGACGGCGCCTGCGACACGCTGCCGACGTCCATCATGTTCATGGATGGGCTGCGCGGAGCCGGACAACCCGTGCAGAACATCATCACGGTCAACGGTTCAAGCGTGAACCCGACTCGCCTGATCTCCCTTGAGATTGGCAAGGGCATCGGACCGCCGCCGCAGGGCGAGTTCATTCGCGGCAACGCGAACGATGACGGCAAGGTGAACATTGCCGACCCGATCTGGATCATCAACGAGCTCGTGCGTCAAGGACCGAAGACGCAATGTCAGGACGCAGCGGACGCGAACGACGACGGCCTCTTGGATCTTTCGGATGCCATGTTCTTGATCCAGTGGCGCTTCCTGGGGGGGACGGCTCCCACGGCGCCCTTCCCCGGCTGCGGAGCGGATCCCAGCGCGGACAACCTGGCGTGCCCCGAGGATTCCGCAACGAGCTGTCCGTGAGGTTCTACGCCTGACGCCTGGACGACGAGATCGATTGGATTCTTAGCAGAAAACGGTTCCCCGGATGGGCCGCGCAGTCGCACTGCGCTGGCCCCTCCAGGGAACTTTTGGGCTTTCAGCACGACAAGCCCCGCACCACGTTCGACACCCAGAGATACAAGCCAACGCAAGAAGCACCCTGCAGAGTTGGGAGGCCTGAGCAGTTTCAGGCGCGCCGGCCGCGGGGCGGTTGATAGACGAGGAAAAGCACTCATGAACCGACTCCCTTCGATCCTCCTCTTCGTAGTCGCACTCACTGCGCCAACGTTTTTGTTAGCACAAGGCTCTACCGTCAATGAGCTGAAGCTCGGCGAGGCGTCTGCGACGCAGGGATCCCTGGCGTCGATTCCCCTCACCATGACTTCGACGGAGCAAGTCCAGGGGATCGTCGCCGTCTTCGAGTGGGACGGCGCGGTGGGCAGCGGCGACAGCTTGAACGCCGGCGCCGCGATTCAGACGGCGGACACCGTCGTGCGCCGCGTCGAGGCCAGCTTCATGGTCCTCGGCGTCGTCATCGACTCGGACGGCACGCCGCCCGCCTTCATCGAGCCCGGCACCAACGTGGACCTGGCCACCGCAGTGATTCGCTGCGCGACCGGAGCGGCCACTGACGTCTCGACGGATCTCACTTTCGTCGACAACAAGTACGGCGCGACGGCGGATGGTCCTCTCCTCGAGAATCTGGTCACGGTCGGCGGGCTCTCCATTACGAAGACTGAAGGTCTGACACTAACCAAGGGCAAGCTGACCTGCCGTCTGCCCGCCGAGAACGTCGTCTGGACGATCCAGAACGGCTCGCCGGCGACGGGGACCGACTGCGGCGAGGTCCCGGTCCTCATGGATTCCGGCCTCGTGGTGCAAGGCTACGAAGTCGCGATCGGGCACCCCGACGCGTTGACGCTCGACTCGATCACTGCAGGCTCCGCAGCGACGCAGAACGGCGCGGACTTCACGGACGTGGAAGTTCTTCCGAATGGCGGTGTCCTCGGCGTCGTGCTCGACCTGATCGAGCCTTTTAACGGCAATACGATTCCGCCCGGCCAAGGGCTCGAGATAGCCCGGTACAAGTACTGCTGCAAGACGCGGCCGGCCGCCGGTCAGCCGCCTGCGGTGCACGCCCTCACTTTCGTCGACGGTGTCCTGAGCAACCCTCCGAAGGACAACCTCGTGGTCGTGGGTGGGTTGGCGATCACCCCGGAGCTCCACAACGGGACGTTCACGTGCCCGCCGTCCGCCGCGGTCGAGGACTGCGATGACGGCATCGACAACGACGGCGATGGCCTGATCGACGCGAACGATCCCGACTGCCAGCTGCCTCCGCAGATGTTCGCTTGCGGAGGCGAGAGCCTGGGTACTGACGGCTTGCCGGTGCCTCCCACGGGAAGCGTCGGCGGCACGGTGGATGTGTGCTTCTACTACAAGTCGCCGGAGGACAATCTGCCGGGGCATCCGCAGTTCGACCATATCCAGGGCCTTTCGATGGCCGTCTGCTATCCTTGCGACCTCCGTTGCAACGAAGGGACGTTCGACATCACGGGCACCATTGTCGAGGCCGTGAACGCAGACTTCGTGAGCCACCAGTGCGACAACGATCCAAACGATGGCGACGGCTGCGAGCTCATCATCGGAATCTTGATCGACTCGCTGCCTCCGTTCGACGGAACGACGCTCCCTCCGACGGATAAGTTCGAAAAGGTGGGGTGCATCCAGTTCACCGTCTCGAACGATTCCACGGTGTGCGGCAAGTGCCTCCCGATCACGTTCTGTGACGGGGCGAACGGTCGCGGCAAGGTGCCGATCAAGAACTTGATCTCCGCGGAGAACGAGTCGCGGAAGCCCCAGCTCATGAACTGCGAAGTCTGCATTCGCGGCGAGCCGGTGTTTCACCGCGGCGATTGCAACTTCTCGAACATGGGGAACATGTCGGTGGACATCGCCGACGCGGCGGCGACGATCAGCTTCCTCTTCGGTCAGGAAAGCTGGAAGTTCAATCCTCCCTGCCTCGACGCGTGCGACTGCAACGACGACGGCAGGATCGACCTCGCCGATGCCACGTGTGTGCTCACGTTCCTCTTCCAGTTCGGGCGGTTCCCGCCGGCGCCCGGCCCCGGCTTTGACATGGCGGGGAACGATGAGCCCGCGGGACCGGACCCGACGCCCGACAAGCTGGATTGCAAAGGATCGGGCGACTGCTGAAACGAGCTGCGACGGACATTGCCCGGACGGGAGGCCGGGCAGCAAAATCACTTTAGATTAAGGCCGGCGGGAGCCTCTCGCGGGGCCCCCGCATTGGTAGGGACGATGGCCAGGGAGGTTGGGAACCTCCTTGGTTTGGGTTGGGAGAGAGTTTCCGGATAGCACCAGGTGGTCGAGTCCGGACCTGCGGCCCGGGACGTTGTGGGAGGAGAAAAAAATGAGACAGTCTTGGATTGGTAGGGGGACTCTTTTCGCGTTCATGGTGTGGGGTGGATCAACTCAGGCGCAGCAGGACGGCCCGAGTTTCGAGCTGAGCCTCGCAGCGCCGGCCAGCATCAGCGGCCCCGCGGGCGGCGTCGTGAGCTACGAGGCGACGGGGAGCCTCACCACGAACGGCTTGCTTGAGGATGAAGACGGCGCGCAAGGCTGGTCCGTCAGCGTGAGCGCGGATGTGGGCCGGGTCGTAGGCATCGGCACGGACGGCACGATCGTCGACGCGATCTTCAAAGGGGGGTTCAAGAAAACGGAGCTCACGACGAAGGGCACCGGAGACTGTGCGGGGAGGGCGGGAGCGGTCAGCGCCGTAGTCCTCTCCTTCACCGAACAGGTCACCCTCCCGCCGGCTGGATCTGCGGACATCGTCAAGGTCTCGCTCGAGGCAGACGTTCCGCAGCCCGTGGTCGATCCGGCCGGGGATCCGAGCTGCGAGCCAAGCCTCAGTCGAGTCTTCTACGTCAATGCGTGTCAGGGCGCCGGGCAGCCGGTCGAGAACAAAGTGACCTGGTCCGGCCAGACGTTTTTGCCCACGCTCGGCGATGCCACGACGTCGATCTGCCCCGTCGTTCAGAAGCCCGTGGCGTTCCGGGTTGACGTGCTCGATCCGGCCGGGACGGCAGGGCCGCCCAGCGGCAACGTCGTTCCCTGGACCCTCAACGTCCCCGTGGGAGGGGGTGCAATCCCCGTGGAGGTTGGCGCCATTTTGGTTTCGAACCTTCCCGACGACCCCGACCCGCTGGTTTCGGACGGATCGCAGGGCTGGAGCATGTCCGTGGTGACCGAGGAGTGCTTCGGCATCCAAACGGCCAGCACGGACAACACCGACGTCGACGCGAACTACTCCGGCGGCTTCAAGAAAACGGAGATCGTCGATCCTGGAAAAAATAACGGCCGGCACGGCGCCGTGAGCGCTGTGGTGCTCTCTTTCACGGAGGCGCGGTTCCTGGATCCCGTGAGCGAAAGCCTGGTCCTCAGAGTGCGTGGCTCCATGGATTCCTCGGGCTTGTCGCAGCCGGGCGATGCCACGCCGGCTTGCCTCGTCCAGCTCTCCGACCCGGCCACCGACCCAGGACTTCGCGGATCGGGGCAGCCGGTCAAGACGGCCGTGAGCGTTCAGGGAACCACACGGTCCCCCGGGGTCACTGGCGCGTCGATCCAACTCGTGGGTGCCGGGGAAGGCCGGTTTATCCGTGGCAACGCGAACAACGACCCAAAGATCGATATCGCGGATGCCATCTGGATCGTGAACCAGGTCTTCCGCTCGGGCCCGGCCGCGGAATGCAGCGACGCTGCGGACGCGACGAACGACGGCCGGATCGACATCACCGATGCGCTGTTCCTCGTGGGATATCAGTTCCAGGGCCAGTCGCCGCCATCGGCTCCGTTCCCGGGATGCGGCACGGACCCCGAGGGAGACGCGGACGGTCTCGACTGCGCTACCTCTCAGGACAACTGCTGAAAGTTCGGGAAGCTGGCCCGCGCTCCGCGCAGGCCCAGAGGCTTCACACTTTGAAGGCGAGGTGAATTCTCTTCGACGCTGGGACGAGGCGCTTGCGCGCCAAGGCCCGGCGGGATTTAGAGCTTTGCTCCGCAGGGTTGCTTCGTTACAATCCTCGAGCAACAGAAAAAAATGGTTCCAGGACTCTCGGGGAGTCCTCTCGGAGGAGGTCAACACTTGGGTCTTGGGGTTGACGCCAGCCCGGCATGATTTCGGTCGGACAGGTCCCGCCCCTGGTAGCTTTTTCCGTTTCATAGCGGGAGGAGAAAAAATGAATTTGTGGAAAGTTTCGTTGGCAGCGTGCGCCGTGCTCGTGCTGGGAAGCTACACGGCGTTCGGGCAGTCAGTGTTCACCCTGGGCTTCTCCGGGCTGGATTCCTTCTCGGGGGGAGCCGGCGATCCGTTCGCGTCCGACTACAACTTGACCCTGCAGCAGGAGAACGGGACGGACAACCAGGACGGGCAGGATGATGAAGGGGCGCAGGGCTGGTCGGTCAGCTTGACGGCGGACAACGCATCGATCAACAGCATCGACTTCGACAGCAGCGAAGCGGCGGCGCTCTTTGCCGGCGGCTTCAAGAAGTCGGAGCTCACGACCAAAGGCACGGGCGACTGCGCGGGCCTGAATGGCGCGGTGAGCGCGGTCGTGCTCTCTTTCACCCAGGCAGTCACGCTGGGCCTGAACGCGACGAAGTCCATCGCCATCATCGGCGTCGGCGGTACGCTTCCCGCGGGCGGCGGCACGGCGACTCTGCGCTACGTGGAGAACTGCCAGGGCGCTGGCCAGCCCGTCCAGAACAACGTGACGGAGCGTGGCGCGAGCGTTACCCCGGTAAAATCGAACAAGGAGATCCGGCTCTCGGTGCAGGCCAGCTGCTGTAACGCCCAGGGCAACGTCGGCTTCTCGAGCAGCAAGATCTCAAGCGCGACTCCCTACGATGGAATTCTTGACGACGGCAGCGGCAACTGCTCTGCCTTCAACGGCACGATCTCCGCTGACGCTGCTCCCGGCGCGACGGGGACGACCCACGCGTACGCCAACATCAGCTCGAATGCCGCCGGCGAAGGCGTGCAGGGCTGGTCGTTCTCGATCGCGCTATCGGGTGATGCAATCTCCTTCGGCGACGGCGGCGTCACAGTCGAAGGCACGCCCGGCGTCGATAACAACTACTCCGGCGGTTTCAAGAAGACCGAGATCGTCGACCCCGCCAAGAACAACAACGTTCGCGGCGCGGTGAGCGCCGTGGTTCTCTCGTTCACGGAGAACCGCGTCCTCCCGCCGACAGGCACGGAGACCGTCCTCGACCTCAACGTCAAGAGCACCGACCCCCTTGGGAATGACCCCGTTGGCGGTGGCTTGGCCTTCTTCTCAGGGTTGCGCGGCGCCGGTCAACCGGTGCAGAACGCTCTGACCATCGGCGGAAACACGGCGGATGCCTGCAACTTCCAGACGGCGGCCGTCAAGATCCTCTTCTCGCCCGTCACTACGACCGACAAGAGCTTCCTCCGCGGCAACGCGAACAACGATGCCAAGGTGAACATCGCCGACCCCATCTGGATCATCAACGAGCTCTTCCGCAGTGGGCCCTCGTCGGGCTGCGCGGAAGCATCTAACGCGAACGGCGATGGCGTCATCGACGGCGCCGACGCCGTGTACCTCATTGACTACGAGTTCCGCTCCGGCAGCCCGCCGCCAGCGCCGTTCCCGGCGTGCGATACGGCGCCGTCGGAGAAGTGCGCTGAAACGCAGGACGTCTGCCCCTAACTGCCGGCGAATTCAGCTCGCCTTCGCCAGGCGTTTGGGTTTCGGAGGGCCTACGAAAGCCTGACTCTCCGCTCGACGCCAGGTGAAGCCTGCCCGCGGGGCTGGACTGTGACGCAGTCCAGCCCCGCGGTTTTTTTTGAGATTCATTTTTTTGGTGACAAGCAGCGCGCGCAATGTAGATTGGACGCGCCTGGGCGAGGTTGCGTCAGGCTGTGGTTTCCGGACTCTCGTGGAGTCCGTCGGTTGTTTCTGACCGGGTTTGGGTTCTCTGGAGTATTGGTTCGAGCGCGCACTCTCGGTTCGTTCCTGAGCGCCGCAGCGTGTGGGTTTGCCTTCGGCACTGGGAACGGATCGCGTCCTGCGTCGGGATAGAGCGGGTCTCTGTTCACAAACAAACAGGAGAGAAAGAATGGTACGTGCATGGTTTTGTTCGATCGCGATCTGTGCGATCGCGACGGGGGGATTGTCCGCCGCTTCGACGTTCGAACTGGGCTTTGCGGGGGAAGTATCGAAGAGCGGCGGCGCGGGAGCCGTTTGGTCGGACACGTATGACGCCACTTTGACGAGCACCCTCGACGGCGGACTGAATCAGCCGGGCGCCCAGGGATGGTCGGTGAGCGTGAGCGCGGACAATGCGTCCATCACCGCAGTCGATTTTGAGTCGAGCGAGGCGGCCGCGCAGTACAGCGGCGGCTTCAAGAAGTCCGAATTGACCACGAAGGGCACTGGCGACTGCGCGGGCCGCAACGGCGTCGTGAGCGCGATCGTCCTGTCGTTCACCGAAGATAAGAGGCTGAGCGCTGGCACGGTTTCGATTGCGAAGCTCAGCGTCGAAGGCACGATTCCCACGGGCGCAGGTACGGCCACGCTGCGTTACGTGAATAGCTGCCAGGGCGCAGGCCAGCCGGTCACGAATAACGTGACCGAAGAGGGCGCGACGGCTACGCCCACTCTCGGCTCGCTCGAGATCAGCCTGCACGAGGTCTTGTCGTGCTGCGACAGCTCGCTCAACCTCGGTTTCTCGGGTGACGCGATCGACAGTCTGTCGGCCTACGATGGGATCGTCGACCCGGAAGTGGGGGACGTGGCGCTTTGCGATGGCCTGGGCGGCACGATCAATACGGCCCTGGCAAAGGGATCGACGGGCCAGACGGATGTCCACGCGAACGTCAGCTCGAAGGCAGCGGGCGATGGTGTCCAGGGCTGGTCGTTCTCGATTGGCTTCACGCTCGCGCTGGGAGACCTCAGTCTGCTATCGGCTAACACGGAGGGAGAGCCTGGCGTCGACAACTACTATTCGGGTGGATTCAAGAAGACCGAGTTGATCGATCCTGCGAAGCCCGAGAATGCCGCCTTCAACGGTGGCGCCGTCAGCGCGATCGTGCTCTCCTTCACGGAGAACAAGGTGCTGCCCAGCACGAGCACGCAGTCGGTGTTGCGCCTCACGATAGCCGCCAACAGCCCGCAGGGCGATGACAACCAGACGGGAGCGCTCGCGTTCAAGAGCGGTTTGCGCGGCGCCGGACAGCCCGTGCAGAACGCGCTGACCGTCGGCGGCAACACCGCCAGCGCCTGCAATCAGGACACGGCGCGCGTGATCGTGTCGTTTGGCCCACTCCTCGCACAGACCTTCGTGCGCGGAAACGCCAACGACGACATCAAGGTCGACATCGCTGACGCGATCTGGATGATCAACGAGCTCTTCTTCAGCGGCCCAGCATCGCCCTGCCGCGACGCCGCCGATGCGAACGACGACGGCGCGACGGACTCGGCGGACGCGGCCTACTTGATCGCGTTCCAGTTCCAGGTGCCCGAAGGATCTCCTCCGCCTCCGGTCCCGTACCCGGACTGCGGCGTCGATCCGAGCGGAGACGATGACGGAGTGCCCTGCGAATCGAGCGGAGACCTCTGCAACTAACTCGACCCGTTCATCGCGACGCGTTCGCGACCATCGCTGTTCGTGCGCTGTCGGGATAAACGGCGCCTAGACAAGATTGGCACCCCGGGGGGTCGGCACATTCGACCCTCCGGGGTGCCTCCTTTTTTGCACGTCATGGTGGATGTTCGGATGCCGGGCGACGTTGACAAACAGTTTTGACGGGCCCTATAATCGCTTCTCCACAAGCGTCTGGTTCCTGGACTAGGAAACTAGCCGGCTCGAACGGCCAGCTCTTCGTGGGTCTCGGAGATCGAGCGCAAGACGAGGCGCTTCCAGCGATGTCCGTGCGGCATCTTTTCCAAGATCCATATGCAGCCCTTCGCAATCTGGCAAGCAGTCTGGGCACCCCAGGCGTGTGTGCGAAACTGCCCAGTTCGCAAGCTCCCAAGGCCGGGTCTCCCAAGAATGCCCTGACGAGCACCAGCGCGAACGCAGTGAACGAGAAAATGCAGTGAATGAGAATACGGAAAGTAACTGATCCGAAGCTTTGAATCGGAAGCAAATGATGGAGAAGGAGATCGTAATGCGACGAAATGGGTTCCTTTGGCCGGCGTGCCGGGCTCTGGGTATGTTGATTTGCCTTTCGCCGGCGTGGATTTTGGCCCAGCAGCCCAATCCCAACGATTTCAGCTTCTCCATCCGCGTGGATAAGCAGTCCTACGCTCCTGGAGACACGGTCAAGGCGACGATGGGCATGACGGCGAAGGCGACCGGCGCACAGGGCTGGTCCTACGGCGTGCGCCATGATCCCGCCGTGATGGAGCTGCAGACAGTCAACACCGACTCGACCGATGTGCCGAGCGTGTTCAACGGCGGATTCAACACCACGACGATCATCACGGAGAACGGGGTCAAAGTTGGCTACATCCAGGCCATCGTTCTCTCGTTCATTAGTCAGGCCGAAGTTCCCATCACTGACTTCTTCAGTTTTTGCGCCACGACGTACACCGTCAAGGCGGACGCTTGCACGGGCAAGAACGGCGACTTTGAGTCGGAGATCAAGTACGTCCACAAGGAGATCGGCGTTCCTAACAGCCCGCCGGTCGACATCAACCTGACTGTCAACGGGCAGGCGCTCGGCCCGGATGAAGGGCTGCGCACGGATCCCGTGAAGGCCAAAATCACCTGTGGCGGCACGGGGGAGGGCGGACTGGCGCTCAAGTTCGACCGGGGCGACACGGATGTCGTCGCGGACACGAGCTCGACGCTCGATATCAAAGTCTTGATGAGCAATACGCAGACGACCGGCGCCGGATTCGACGTCCAGGGCTGGTCCTACGGTCTGCAGATCGACACGGCAGAGCTCGAAGCGGTGAAGGGCGAGCCCGGGGCCGACTCCAAGGCTCTGCAGGGTGGAAAAGGTCCGGACTTCACCAACTACAACCTGAACGATCAGAGCGCGGATGGACAGGTCCACGGCGTGACCGTCGGTGTGGTGATCGAGCTCGACGCGCCCGGCACCGCGGTGCTCGCAGTGGGGCCGGGAGCCTCGAAGCACATCGACACGATTCAGGTCCGCTCGAAGCAGCAGATTCCAACCGGGGGCCAGTCCCGCACCACGCAGGCCGGCTTCAGCGACAAACTAGGCGGCGATCGACCCCTCGAGGTGCTTGCCGTCGTGGCGGGCGAGGGTATCGTCCCTGACTTCACGGACAAGCTCGACATCACCCTGTTGCCGGGAGCGGATAACACGAAGCCACAGTTTATCCGCGGAGACTCGAACAACGACGCCCGCGTCGACATTGCGGACGGTATCTGGATCATCAACGAGCTCTTCTACGGCGGCACGGCGACGGCTTGCAAGCTCGCCGCGGACGCCAATGCGGACGGCACCCGCAACATCACGGACGCAATGTACATCTTCAACTACCAGCTGCAGCCGGGAGCCACTCCGGGGAACCTGTTCCCTGCTCCTCCGGCGCCGTATCCGAACTGCGGCACCGTGGATGGCGCGACGCTGGCGGACTGCCCGAATGGATCGACGACCTGCACGCAGTAGTCCAGAGGTCAGCCGGCCGTGTGGCCGCGCGGCGTCCCTGAGGGACCCCGCCAGCGGCAGTTGGCCGAGTTGAAGGCAGCGCGAGCTGCCTCCGAGAATTCAGCGCAGGGCTCCTCACCGCGAGGAGCCCTGTTCTTTTGTTGGATAGGCTGAACGAGTTTTTTGCGGCACGCCTCTTGCCAACACCTGGATACTTACGTCTGGATATACGAACCCGGCGGGACGCAATGCCGCTCCCGGGGCAAGCCCGCCGAACTGTGCTCGCGTTGACTTGAACAACACCCACCGCTAACATTGGCTTCAACTCCCGTCCGTCAGCCTCCCGCCTCTCCACTCCTTGAACTGGGCCCGCCTCTGCTCGAATCGTCAACTGTTGAGGCAAGGTTTGCCATGAGCCTTCACACGCGTTCAAGGTGCCTGCTCCTCTCCACCCTGTTGGCGTGCCTTGTCCTGGCGCTCGCCGCCTGCGACAGCCAGACGGAGGTTTCGAGCACGATACCGAACGAGAATGCGACCGATGTCGCTCCGCGATCGATCATTGCCGTCGAGCTGTCGAATGGCATCACCGAGAAGGACACGGAGACGAGCGATCCCACCAACTTCATCGTGACCGGCGACCTGACGCAGGGGGGCTACACCGGCACCATTGCGCTGTCGCGCAGGAAGAAGCTGCGGCAGGGGATGACGGTGGAGGAGTTCCAATCGCTGCAGTCCGGCGACGCCGGCGACATGGGCACGTCGACGCAGAAGAACAACACGATTGTTTTCCTGCTCCCAGCGGGGACGAGCTTCAAGGAAGGAGAGCGCGTTCACGTCACTGTGAAGGGCAAGGTTCGCGCGAATGGCACGCCGATCCGGCGCCACAAGTCTTTCTCCTTTACGGTCCGGGGCAACGCTGGCGCCGCCGGTGACCTCCGCGTCACCGCGTTCAGCCCGGAGAACGGCTCGGTCGACACGGCCTTACGGCCCCGCCTCTCGGCCGATTTCAGCCGCGCGGTGCGGACGGACGGCCTTGCCGCTGGGATCACAGTCCGAGGCTCGCTCTCCGGCACGCACTCCGGCGGCGAAACCTCGTTCCCCCGAACGAGCGGCACGAATCAGGTCCTCCAGGTCGCGCGCCGCCTCGCGCAGGACGATGAGTTCCTTCCGGGCGAGCTGGTTCGCGTGACGCTCGCTTCCACGATCACCGAGGCCGCTGCGGCCGGTCAAACCAACCCGGCGAAGCTGGTGCCTTACCTCGCCGAGTTCCAGGTGGGGAGCGGGACCGTGAGCGGCGGATGGACTTCGCTCGATCTTCCCGAACTCCCCGAATCCACTTCCGCAGTGGCTGTCGCCGACTTCCGGCCCCTGTCGCCGGGTGCCGAGCTCGCCGTCGTCGGAGCATCCCAGGTGCACCTTTTCCAGACCGCTGGCGGCCGGACGTGGACCCGGACCGACACGGAGATTCCCCTCGACGATGAGAATGCCGCGCGCTGCATTGCAGCGGTGCCGTACGACCTCGACGACGACGGCGGCTCCGAGCTTGTCTTGCTGCTCGAAGGCTCGAGCGGCAGCCGGGTGCAAATTTTCGAGTTCTCGGAGAGTGGAGAGCTCGAAGCGGCCGACGATCCCCTCGATCTGCCGCTGCAAGAGCTCCATGCCTCCGCGCTCACCGTCGCCGACCTCGATGGCAACGGCAAGCCGGAGATTCTCGTCGCCCATGCTGCCGGCAGAGTGGAGTCCGGAACGTCGAGCTCCGCGAAGACGGGGCGAATCTCGGCGATCGAGTTCACGCTCATCCCGCCGGACCCGGAGGACATCGATCCCACCGATCCGGCGACCGCGATGCCGCATGCGGGGTTCGCGGCGAGCTACGACCTCATCGAGGGCTTCCCCGGCGCGGACCGCCTCGCCGCTGCGGACCTCAATAAGGACGGCAAACTGGACCTCGTCGCTCAGTCAGGCTCCACGCTGACCCTGTACCGTAACATCGGGAATGCGACGCAGAAATTCACGCTGCGTAAGGCGGCGGAAATCAACGGTCGCTCTGAGGGCGGATCGCAGCTAAGCGCCTTGTCCGTGGGAGACCTCGACGCCGATGGAGACGCGGACCTCCTCGTCTGGGATGCGGCGGGAGCCGTGCTCTACCGCAACTCGCTCCAGAATGGTGACTCGAGCTCGCCGCAAGGGCTGTTGGGGGACGGCGCCGACCCGGAGCCCGTGCCCGCGCTCCCGGCATTCGAGGGCACAGCAGAGGCCCGCATCCTGGACGTTGATGGCGCCGGCGGCCGCGACGTCGTGGTCGCGCGCGCATCGGGAGTCACGACGATTTTCCTCGGCAGCGAAGGGACCGAGCTCGAGTTCCAAGCGCACGACGCTCCGAGCCTGCCGGGAGTCCTCGGCCTCGCGCTGGCCGACCTGGACGGGGACACTGGCCTCGACGTCGCTGTCGCGTCCGGTAGCTCCGGCGGAGTGCGGCTCTTCCTCTCCGAGGGCGTGGAGCCGCCGACGTCGTCGCCCCCGAGCTCGTTCCGGTTCTCGCCCGACGGGGAGCTGACGGACCTGTCCGGATCGCAGCTGCGCGTCACGGTGCTGGGCACTTTCACGGAGCTCTTCACAGGGTACGGCGTGGCGCTCGATTACGACGAACGCCTCCTGACCTACCGTGGCTTCGAGACGCCGGAGGCTTTCGCGGGCATCGCCACGTTCACGCTCTGCCCCGATGCGCAGCTCCAGGGCTGCGCGGGCAATGTCTCGAGCCGCATGACGTACGACAAGAGCACGCGGGGGGCGCCTTCCGAAGACGTCGTCCTCGGCACTTTCCTCTTCGATCGCAAACAGGTTTCGACGACCACGAGCACGAAGATCGAGTTCAAGTCATTTGCCGGATCGAACAACACCTCGTTCGACAACGAGGTGGCGGTCGTCGATGGATCCTCCACCGTGGACCTCGCGGTGGAGATCGAGGGTGATCCCTTGACGGTAGAGCTGCGGCCGCCGGCGCCCGCGGACCTCACGATCCAGTGCGCGGTGACGGCACGAGCCGACGCGAGCCTCACCGGGCGCGTCTCGTGGTCTTCTCCCTCGAGCGCGACGTTCCTGCAGTTTGAGGTGCAGGTGGGCGACGCCGAGCCCGTCGTCCTGCCGGGAACCTCTACCTCCCATGAATTCACGACGGAAGAGGCTGGCATCGTGCCGGTGACCGTGACGGGAGTGCTCTCCGAGACGAAATCGGTGACGTCGCAGTGCCAGGTGGTCGGAATCCATCGGCCCCAGGTGACCTGCACCGTGATGGAGGAAGGTCAAAGAAACCGCATCACGTGGACGCTCTCGCACCTCGTGACGCACCCCGTCGAGCGGTTTTTCGTCTACCGAAACGGCGTCCGGGTTCTGCAGACGCCGGATGGCACGGTCACCGAGTTCATCGACACGTCGCCTTCCACGACTGGCGCCGACAATTACGAGGTCTCTGGCGTGCTGGCGTCCATCGAAGGCCCTCGAGGCTCCTGCGCCGGCGGCCCGATCGGCGACCCGGATCCGGAGACGACTCTGCCTCCTCGAACACTCACGGCGTCGCTCGTCAGCCGAGCGAAAGCGTCGGACCCGAACCAGCTGCGGTGCGCCTGGGTGAATGGCGAGGGCTACGACATGGTCGCTTTCAAGCTCGAGCGCATCGGACAAGCATCGCCGGTCGTCACGGAGGACCTGCCGGGCAGCGCTACCGAGTTCCTCGCCACCGGGGACCTCGACGCCGGAGGCCTGAAGCCGGGGCAATACACGTTCACCGTCACTGGGCGGGTAGCCGGCATGGCGAGCTCCGCGGTCGTGTCGAGCGTCGTGGGTGTGTCCGTGCCGACGCTTTCTGTCCCCTTCGTCTGCAACGTCACTGCCACGGGCGACGTGGAGCTGACCTGGCAGGCCGTCTGGCCCGGCTACTCGGCGCTCAAGATCGTGGAGGAGCACCGGATCGAAACCGGTTCGCCGCCCGTGAAGCGCGAAATCCCACTCGACTTTGAAACGACCGAGCTGAAGCTGACGGACGTCTCGCCAGTCGGCGTCTACACGTACCGCCTCACGGCCGTTTTCAGTGATCCGCTTCCCGACCCGCTGAAGCCTCAAGCAGGCTCGCTCGAGAAGACCTGCGAGCTCAGCTTCATGAGCCGCGTGTATACGGGTCGCGTGGAAGTCGGCGTGGGTGTGTCCCGCGCCGAGCTGCCGGTGCGCGCCGACGCTTTCGGCGTCGTGAACGGCTTCCACTTCGAGCTCGAATTCCCTGCCTTCTTCGCCGTGAGCTCGAATGCTTCCGAGGCGCTGCGCATTGATCACGCAGGGGCGACCGTCGAAGAGTTCACGCTCACCCCTGGATCGACGCCATCCACGCAGAAGGCGATCGTCACGGTTTCCGGTGTCGAGATCTCGCCGGACTCGGACGGCGATGGCGAAGTGGACGGCAAAGCGCTCCTCGCCACGCTCCTCGGGGCCGTCCCTCAGGATTTCTCGCTGCCTCGCCAGAGCGCGCTCGTTTTTCCGAGTCCGCCGACTCTGAACTTCGGCGATGCCGGCAATCAGCCAGTCAGCGCCGACACGAACGGCTCTCTCGTGGTGAGACGCCGGTTCGTGATCCTCGATCGCGGCTCGGTAGCCGCCGGGGTATCGGATCCCATCAAGCTCGCAGTGCACACGACGTTCAACGCGCCCGCCACTTTCCCCGACTACCGAATCAACGCGTTCCAGCTCCACCTCATCTGGGACCCGGAGGAGCTGGAGCTCCTCCCGATGACCATGGATGACCAGAAGGAGACGGTGCTCTACGACACGGCGAAAGCCAAGATGCGGGGGACGATTTTCCTGCCCACTGCGGCGTCGCTCGCGGAGAGCAACGCGCGGGGGGACTTGAAAATCGCCTGGTTCGGCTTCGATCTGACCAACCCCAGCGCGCCGGGCAGCTTCCTCCTGCCGGGAGTGAACCAGTCGATCCTTGTGACGAAGTTTCGGTCGAAAGTGCCCGGGGACGCCGCCGAGCGATTTGCCTCCATCGATTTCTTGACGACGCCGCGGCCGGGCATCGAGAACGACCTCGTCACTGCGTTCTTCCCCGAAGTTGCGGTGCCTTCCGAGCCGCCCCTCGAAGGCTTCTTCGGCGGCGGCATCGACGTGACTTCGTCTTCCGAGACGCTGACGCTTCGGTCCGTAAGCCCCGCCATGGGGTCGCTCCTCGGTGGGAGCGAAGCCACACTCAGCGGCTCCGGCTTTCCGGTCGGAGGCTCCTCGCCTGCCGACCTGACGCTCAGTTTCATTCTCCATCCCGCCGCGGGCGGGACGGTCACGCTCCCTGTCCCCGACGTCATCTCCGTGGAGAGCGATAAGATCCGTTTCCGCGTGCCAGATTCCGGCCTCCGGCAGCCTGGCGCGCAGTCGACCCGAGCGGACATCAAGCTGAGCACGAACGCGGAGCAGCAGACTTTGCCCCTGGCGTATTCGTACGAGCTGCCGAAGCTCGTGAGCGCCGACCGTGCGACCATCGCGGCCGCTGGCGGCGAGCAGCTCACGCTCCAGGGGCTGGGACTCTCCGCAGACACCACGGCTGCCCTGAAAGTGGCTGGCGTGGCGAATCCCCTCAGCGCGACGGTGACGCAAGTCACTCCCGATGGGGCTCGGCTCTTCCTCGTGACGCCGGACCTGCGCGGCCACGAAGGCAAGAAAGTGACCGTGCAGGTCACGGTGCCGGGCGTGGCCACGGTCAGCCTCGCGACACAGCTCACGATCACGACGACGGGCGGCGGAGGCAACCTGCGAATCGACTCGGTGACTCCTGACCACGGCGTGATCTGCGGCGGCGAGACCATCACCCTGGCGGGCGACGGCTTCCTCGCGAATTTGCAAGTGACGTTCGGCTCGACGCCGGCGCAGCAGGTCGAAGTGCTCGATGGCAAGACGTTACGCGTCGTCACGCCCTCTGTGCCCGAGGGCACGAAACAAGTCGCGGTCACTGTCGCCAATCCCACCGGGAATCCGGTGCAGCGAGATAACGCTTTCACGTTCGAGCATCCCGCGCCCACTTTCCTGCGCGGGGACGTCAACGACACGGACGTCGTGGACCTCGCGGACGCCGCGCTGCTCTCCGACCTTATCCTCGGCAAAGCGACGAGCTTCCCGCCGAATCTCGACGCCATGGACGCCAACGACGATGGCAAAGTCAACGGCGGAGACGTCACCACGATCCTCGAGCACCTGTTTGGTGGACGCGTCGAGCTACCCGCGCCGTTCCTTGCGAAGGGGCTCGACCCGACGCCTGACGGTATCACCTCCTGCGGCGAATGAATCCCGGCGCAACGGAACCGAATCCGGCAGCGTCGGATCCGGAGGGACCGGCTGCGTTCTGGCGGCTCGAGCTGATCCCGGATCCTCGCGGGTTCGTCGGCTTCGCGATGGTGATGGGAGTCCTGTGCTCCCACTTGGCGCTTCCCGCGCTGTCCTGGCGGTCGTATCTCTGGAGCGAGAATCCCACTTGGGAGGTGCTCGGTCACATCTGGCTGCTTCTCGGTCCTCCGCTGGGCGTCTACCTCGGGCTGCGCAACTTGATCGTCGCCCGTGACAGCGTGCTTCCGCTCGTTAGCGTGCCCGTCGGCTCCGTGCTTAGCCTTCTGACGTGCGCTTCGCTCGTCGTCGCGTTTTTCCTGAGCTGATCGCCGCGCGATAAATCCCTGGGGTGGCGCGCGCTCCGCACGCACCGTCAAACTATGCTTGACACCTTGCGCGAGCGTAGGTAGCCTGCGGTCTTGCTTAACTCGCTACTCCGTGTCGTCTTACGTGAACTTAAGGCTGTCCGCGCCTGCTCCCGGAACTGACGGCGCTTGGCGGAGAGCCAAAATGACTTCAACGTGCGATCGGGAGAAGAAATGTGGCGTGAGCGCACGAGGTGGAGTGACGGAGTGCAGAGGAGACCTTGGCCGCGCCGAAGGACTTCTGGACTCCGGACACCGCAGCCCGCTCAATAAGAACGGTCCAGTCTTGAGGGACTCGGAAGAGTTCAGCCGCTTGTGAAGCGCGCCATCATTTCGGATATCCACGGAAATCTCGCCGCTTTCGAGCGCGTTCTCGGGGACATCGAGCGGGAGGGTGTCGATGAGATCTACTGCCTCGGGGACATTATCGGCTATGGCCCCGACCCTCGCGGCTGCATTGAGCTGGCCAGAAATTTTCCGGTCAACTTGCTCGGCAATCACGAGGAAGCCGTGCTTTTCGGGGCGATCGGATTCAATCCCAAAGCCAAAGTAGCGATCGACTGGACGCGCGAGCAACTCAGCCTCCGGTCGGAGCCCCAGGAGAAGAATCGAGAGCTCTGGAATTTCATCGGCGGTCTGGCCCGACAGCACAGGGACGGCTCGTTCCTCTTCGTGCATGGGTCCCCGCGCGACCCGACCCGAGAATACATCTTCAAGCAGGACTACCAAGACCGTAAGAAGATGGACGAGATATTCTCCGCAGCCGATGAACCACATTGGCAGGTTTGCTTCGCGGGCCACACGCATCACCCCGGCATTTTCGCGCAGGATCATCCGTACGCGTTTCTCGAGCCGACGGATATAGGCCACGAGTATCCTTACGCCTCGCGCAAGACGAGGATCCTCGTCAACGTCGGGTCAGTGGGGCAGCCGCGGGATGGGGACTGGCGAGCCTCCTACGTCATCGTGGATGACCGCCAGATCCGGTTCATCCGCCTCGACTACGACGTCCAAAGGACGATCCGGCGCTTCAAGGAATGCCCGGACCTGCCGGAGTACCTCGCGAAGCGGCTCGAGGAAGGGAAGTAACGCCGCGCCTCGAAAGGGGGCTGCAGCGAGCGCCTGCGCACGCGCACGCGTCCGAGGCCTTTTTTCATAGCTTTTGCACCCCCTTTCAGTATCTTCCCCAGATCGTTTTTCTGTCGAACAGAGGACTCCGCCCCGGGTGTCCTCGCTAGGATGGATGGAAGCAATCGCATGCTCTGGCGGAACCTGCTCGCGATAGTCCTCTGCATGCTCGTGTTCGTGCTCTGGACAACGTTCAGTCCGCTGCCCCACAGAGCCCCGGCGCCGCGGCCCGCCGCACCGGAAGCGCAGCCTGCCAAGGAGGCCGCGCCGGCCCCCGGCGCGCCAGCGGCGAAAGCGCCAGCCGAGCCGATCGTCCCCGTGGTCGCGCCCCGCGAGCGCAATCAGATCCCTTTCCGCGTGAGGGACGATCTGGCGTTCGAGGGGGACTCTCTTTCGGGTCGACTGTCGAAAGCTCTGCTGCCGCACTTTCATGAAAGCGTCGGCAGCCCCGATCCCTACACGTTCCTCGTGTCCCCGGAGGGCGCCCCTGGCATCTTCTCGCTCGAGGTCGAAGACCCGACGAATCCCGCCAAGCCATCGCTCCTCCCTCTGGACGCCAACTGGGAAATCGCTCCGGTCGCGGCCGGAGATGCTTCGTCGGGGCTCGTCTTCCGTTGCGACCTGGCGGGAGTGGCCATCACCAAGACCATCGTCCCTGCAGGGCCCGAGGATTTCCCCGCGGCCGGGCCGGAAGGTCAGGTGTGTCGCCACCTGAAGCTCACCGTCGAGGTCCAGAACAAGGGCACCGAGGCGAGGGACTTCACTTACCGGATCATCGGGCCGACCGGATTCGACACCGAAGACCTGCAGACGGCGGGAAACGACCTCGAGCTCGTGTCGGGGACGTGGGGGAGCGGCGGCTCGGTCCAGGTCGAGAGTATCGCGGCCGCCAAGGTGGGGCATCGCGATCTCGCCAACGGAGGCCTGGCGTGGCTCGGAGGCTGCAACAACTACTTCACGAGCATCTTCTTTCCCTTGCCCGTCGACCCGGGGCACCAGGCCAGCTTCATTGAGAAGGGGTTCGCAGACGCCTACCCCGACACTGCCAGCCTGGACCTGCACGCGCAGGAGAAGTTCGGTCGTCCCTTCGCGCAGCTCGATCCGGCGTCTGCCGCAACCGTGCGCGACAAGGCATACAAAAATCTTCGCGTGGCGTTCCGAAGCTTCAAGCTGCGCCTCGAGCCGGGCGCTGCCCCCGTCCGTCACGAGTACGGCCTCTTCCTTGGCCCGCGCGATCCCGTCGTCCTCGAGCGCTTCTCCACGCTCAATTTCCAGGGCGTGAACCACTACGGAATGTGGAGCCTGCTCGTCAAGTTTTTCATCTGGCTCCTGGGAGTGTTGAAAGTGGCGGCGTTCGGAAGCTGGGGCGTCGCCATCATGCTGCTGACCTTCCTCGTGAAAGTCTGCCTGCATCCCATCAACAAGCGCACGCAGTCGCAGATGCAGCGGTTCCAGAAGCAGATGCAGAAGATCAAGCCGCAGATGGACGAGCTCAAGGAGCGCTACGGGAACAATCGAGCTCGCATGCAGCAGGAAGTGCACAAACTGTGGAAGGAGCACAACATCAACCCCGGGCAGCAAATGGCAGGCTGCCTGATCATGTTCCTGCAGCTCCCGATCTGGTACGGCCTCTACTCCACGCTGCGTTACGCCCCTGGCCTGCGCCAGGCGGGCTTTCTCTACATCAAAGACCTCACGAAGCCGGATCACCTCATCGGCTTCGGCACGACCCTCCCCATCCTCGGCGAGTGGTTCAACCTGCTGCCTATCCTCTACGTCATCCTGACGCTCGTGAACCAGAGGCTGCAGCCGAAGCCCGAGGATCCGCAGATGCGCCAGCAGTACAACATGATGACGTTCATGATGGTCTTCTTCGGGTTCATCTTTTATCAGTTCCCGGCCGGCTTCATGCTCTACATCATGACCAGCGCCGCCCTCGGCATCCTGGAGAGCAAAATCATCAAAGCGGAGCTGCGCCGCGAGGAGGCGAAGGGGGGCAGTGGCGGCAGTGGCGGTTCCTCGGCGTCCGCCGTTCCTTCAGGCACTGTGCCGCCCGGCGGCGCGATGTACCCCGCGCGCTCGCGCAAGGCCGAGGCCGATCGGCGCGAGAAGCGGCCTGGGAAAGGCTTCTGACCCTGGCGTCGCCTCGATGACCTCGGGGGATGACGAGACGATCCTTGCCGTCAGCTCTCCCGCCGGGGCATCGGCGATCTCTCTTCTGCGATTGAGTGGCCCCGCGGCGGTGGCACGCGTCGGAGAGCTTGCGGAGGATCGAGGCGCAGCACTCGCCGGCCTCCCCGCGTACCGTGTCGCTCTGGTGGCGCTCCGGGGGTCGTGGGGGCGAGTCCAGGCTTCCGTTACCGTTTTTCGCGCCCCGCGTTCGTACACGGGCGAAGACGTTGTCGAGGTCGCATTGCCCGGCTCGCCGCCGCTCGTAGAGCGCGTCGTGGCCCGCCTGCTCGAGGAGCCATCCGGCCGGCGCGGACCCGTGCGCTGGGCTCGACCCGGCGAGTTCACGCTGCGAGCCTATCGGCGGGGCCGGATAGACTTCGCTCAAGCCGAGTCCGTCGCGCTCCTCATCGGCGCCACGGGAGAGGCGGAAGCGCGCGCGTCGCAGCGAGGGCTTCGTGGCGAGCTGGGAACCCGCATTGAGGAAGTTGTGCACGACGTGCTCGAGTGCCTCGCGCTCACCGAGGCCGGCATCGATTTCCCCGACGAGGACCTGCCGCAGGTGTCGGCTGCCGCCCTGGCTCGGCGCGTGGAGACGGCGCTCGAACGCCTCCGCCAGCTGCAGTCGGTCGCGGCGCTTCGTATCTCGCGCGATGGCGCGCTCCGAGTCGCCATCACCGGCTTCGCGAACGCGGGCAAATCGAGCCTCCTCAACGCTCTTGTCGGCCGCCGTGCGGCCCTGACATCTTCCATCCGGGGCACTACTCGGGACCCCGTGCGCGCCGTGACGATCCATGACGGGCGCCGCGTGGAATGGATTGACCTCGCTGGCATGAGCGATCCGGAAGCGTTGCGCTTCGAAGGCGAGACAACGGGGGAGGAGCCGATCTGGGACATCGTGCGGCGGCTCACGCGCCTAGAGCTCGAGACCTCCGACAAGGTGCTGTGGGTCGCCGACCCCGTAGACGACTTGGAGCGGTCGCTCGCAGAATTTCGGCGCGCCCAGCTGCCGGGCAAGATCCTCGTGCTGCAGAAAGGGGACCTCCTCGCCCCGAGCCAGGTTGAGCGCTTCCGCGCGCTGAGCGAGCGGCCCGTCGTCGTGTCAGCCCATCAGGCCTGGGGCCTTGACGAACTTCAGTCCCGCGTCCTCGGCCCTGCCGGCGGCGGCCCAGACTCCACGACGGGGAGCGCCGCCGGTGGCGCCGAGCCGCTCTACCTCGTCAGCGCGCATCAGGAAGTCCAGCTGGGGCGGGCGCGCGAAGCGCTCGAACGGGCCCGGGAATCCGCCGCCTCGGGAAGCGGCGAGTGCGCTGCGTCGGATCTTCGGGACGCGCTGGCGCCCCTTGAGGCCTTGCGAGGTCCAGTTGGCCGGGAAGCTCTCCTCGACCTCGTCTTCTCGCGCTTCTGCATCGGAAAATGAGCCTGTGTCGAATCGGGACAAAGATGCAAGTTGACGTTCTTCCACGCCCAGGTCCCCTCGGTGGCAACGACGGGACACGCAGTCATTCGCTCTTGCTCGGCTCCTCCGGCATCGGGAAGCGTTCCTGGATCCACGCTTGCCACAGCGGTGTCTCGTGGGCGACGGTTCCGGCCGCCTGATCGCCGTAGAGGTAGAAGCTGAGCGTCACCATAATCGGGCCGCCGCAGTTGACTGCGCCAAGGGCGGCGGCGCCTGGCCCCGGCTTGTCGAGCCGCAGCAGGGCGTAGCACGGTTTCGGGGTGGTGTGCTCCACTACGCCGCTGAGCGCCGGGACGCCCGCCGGGGCGGTCCAACGCTGCCCGGCGCTCACGCCGTTCAGCCCCAAAGCCGCGGTCAGCGCTTCCCAGGCCTCCGCTTCGGTTCCCGCGACGGGGGCAATGAACTGCATGATCGCGGAGCGCTTGCCGCGGAAGTGCGTGAGATACATCCGCAGGATGCGGAAGAAGCCAGGCCAGCCGGATTCGGTGCCTTCCAGTTGGTTGTCCCAGTCGTCCGTGCTGGCGAAGAGGCTATGCACCACGCGGACGACGCAGATGCCTCCCCCGCGCGCTTCGACGCTCCACTCGTCCGCGATGGGCGGCGAGCCGCCCCAGCCTTCGCCCTGCGCGGCAAACATCCGCGGCGGATCCCAGGTTGTCACGACGGAACGGGACTCCATGCCCGGGCCGAAATTCAACTTCACCGCGACGGGCTTCCCGTCGCGCTCCTCGAACTCGGTCGGCACGAACCAGGACGAAACTCCCTGTCCGGTTGCGATGGCTTGCCAGACTTCCTCCGGTGTGCCGGGGACCTCGACTTCAACCTGGATGGAACGGCGTCCGGACGCTTCTTTCTTCACGCTCATGTTGTC
>Ga0111539_10002498_pt1 | contig 24389 bp, 18 predicted proteins | sample RhiMethybrSRZTD1_FD_79667 | JGI IMG/M metagenome (GOLD analysis project Ga0111539, IMG submission 79667) | Populus rhizosphere microbial communities from Tennessee, USA - Rhizosphere MetaG P. TD hybrid SRZTD1 (version 2) (version 2) | ecosystem: Host-associated > Plants > Roots > Rhizosphere >...
CGCAGCTCGTCAGCGTCGTCTACTTCCTGGTTGCCTTCGTCGGCCTGGGTGCCAGCCTCACCGTGCCTGTTGTTCTGCATCGCGTTAGACGGCGGTGGGTCCTGACGATCGGCGCCATCACGCAAGTGGCGAGCGTGGTCCTCCTGGCGCTGGGGACCACGGCCTCGCTGGTCGCGGGGCTGGCATTGCAGATGCTGGCCATGGCCGTGCTCGACGTGGTCATCAACCTCTATCTCCTGGACCACATTCCGCGCCGCCGGCTCAACAGCTTCGAGCCGCGGCGGCTGTTGTTTGCCGGCGCCGCCTTCGCCGCGGGTCCGTGGATCGGCGTCTACCTGCACCGCAACGTGGCGGAGAACCTCACCTACCTGGTGGCGGCGCTGGCCACCTGCACGATGCTCACCTTCTTCTGGACGCTGCGGCTCGCCGACGATCCCGGCCTGCAGGCGGCGACGGCGCCGCCGCCCAGCCCGCTGCGCTACGTGCAGCGCTTCGCGTCCCAGCCGCGCCTGCTGCTGTCCTGGGTGTTGGCGCTCGGCCGCAACGGCTGGTGGGTGATGTACTTCATCTACACGCCGATCTACGTGGCCAACGCTGGCTACCGGCCCGAGATCGGCGGTGCGCTCGTCTCGCTGGGCCTGGCGCCGATGCTGCTGGTGCGCGTGTGGGGGCGGATCGGCCAGAGCATCGGCACGCGCAATCTGTTGACCATCGCCTATGGGCTCACGGGTCTCGCCAGCCTGGCCGCGGGCGCGGCGGCCGGAGCACCACTCGCCTGCATGACCCTGCTGCTGGTTGCAGCCTTCTCCGCCACGCTTATCGACGGCGCCGGCAATGTGCCGTTCCTGCGCGCCGTGCACCCCTACGAGCGCGCGGCCATGACGTCGGTGTTCATGACCTTCCGCCATGTCGGCTCGCTGGTGGTGCCGGGCGTGCTGGCGGTGGTGCTGTGGCTACTGCCGTTGCCCTTCGTGTTCGTCGCCGGCGGCCTGATGACGCTCGTCATGGCGGCCCTGTCGCGCTACCTTCCCCGCCGATTGTAGAGAAGCTCGAACCCATCGCCACCGACCCCCAAGACTGGAGCCCGACATGCCCAAGCACCGCATCGTCACCCCTGCTGGCGCATCTTTCTCAACCGCGGGAGGCGGCTACGCCCACGAGATGGAGGCGCTCGAGGGCCTCGATGCGGAGATCGTCGAGTGCCCGGCCACGCAGGAGGGGTTCATCGCCGCGGCCCGGGATGCCGATGCCGTCTACGCCAAGGGCATGAAGTTCAATTCGCAGATGATCCAGGCGCTGGACAAGTGCCGCCTGATTGCGCTCGGCACCGTCGGCGTCGACTACGTCGACGTGGCCGCCGCCACCGAGAAGGGCATCCCCGTCACCAACTGCCCCGACACCTTCATCGAGGAGGTGGCCGACCACGCCATGATGCTGTTGCTGGCCACGCATCGCCGGGCCATCGAGCAGGACCGCATGGTGCGCGAGGGCCGCTGGACGGAAGGGAGGCCGCAGCTTCTCAAGGTGCCGCGCCTGATGGGCCAGACGCTGGGCTTCATCGCCTTCGGGCGGGTGGCCCGCGCCGTCGCCGAGCGCGCGCGTGCCTTCGGCCTGCGCATGCTGGCCTACGATCCGTTCCTCGACGAGCTCAACATCTCCGCCTTGGGGGTGGAGCCGGCAAGCCTCTCGGAGCTGCTGAGCCGCTCCGATTTCATCTCCATGCACCTGCCCGCCACGCCGGAGGCCGTGGGCTTCCTCAAGGAGCAGCACTTCCGGCAGATGAAGCCCAACGCCATCTTCATCAACACCGGCCGCGGCCCGACCGTTCACGAGCCGGCGCTAATCAAGGCGCTGCAGGAGAAATGGATCGCCGGCGCCGGCCTCGACGTGCTGCAGGTCGAGCCGGTGAAGCCCGACAACCCGCTGTTGAAGATGCCGCATGTCATCCTCTCCCCGCACAACGCTTCCGCGTCGGCGCGCTTCGATCCGGCGCGCAAGCGCCGGGTCGGGCAGGAGCTGGCCCTGGTGCTGGCGGGCCGATGGCCGATGTCGTGCGTCAACCCGACGGTGTTGCCGGCGAGCGGCCTGCGCCGCTGGCAGCCGATCTCGATGCAGCGCGGACCGAATGCCTGATGGACGCATTGAGTAAGGCGAAGGCGCCCCTCCCCCTTCGAGGGGGGAGGAAGACGCGCCATGAGTTAGCTCCGCCGACTTGCGCCGACCGCTCCGCGCGGGAGCCCCGCGGAGCTAACTCATTCGGCGCGTCAGGTGGGGGTGTCTGTCGCGCGCTCACCCCCACCAGGAACGCCATCGGACTTAGCTCGTTTGTCGGCGTGCAGTCCACTGACGGAGGTGGCGAGCTAAGTCCGTGGCGTTCCGTCCTCCCCCCTCCAGGGGGAGGGGCGCGCGAGCTTGGTGCGGAGAGTTCAGCTGCGCAGGTGGCAGGCGACCCAATGGCCGGCGGCGGTTTGCTTGAGCTCGGGCGTCACCTGGCTGCACAGCGGCAGCTCGCGGATCGGGCAGCGGGTGTGGAAATGGCAGCCCGACGGCGGGCGGATCGGGTTCGGCACGTCGCCCTGCAGCACGATGCGCTGGCGCTTGGCCTTGGGATCGGGGATGGGGACGGCCGAGAGCAGCGCCTCGGTGTAGGGATGCAGCGGCGAGGCGTAGAGGTCCTTGGCCGAGGCGATCTCCACGACCCGGCCCAGATACATCACGGCCACGCGGTTGGAGATGTGCTCGACCACCGACAGGTCGTGGGCGATGAACAGGTAGGTGAGGTTGAATTTCTGCTGCAAGTCCTCGAGCAGGTTGATGACCTGGGCCTGGATCGACACGTCGAGCGCGGACACCGGCTCGTCGCACACGATCAGCTTGGGCTCCACGGCGAGCGCGCGGGCGATGCCGATGCGCTGGCGCTGGCCGCCCGAGAACTCGTGCGGATAGCGGCGCATGTGGTCGGCCTGCAAGCCGACGGTCTCGAGCAGCTGCACGACCCGGTCCGTGAACTCCCGCCGGGTCTTGGCGAGATTGTGGATGACCAGCGCCTCGCTGATGATGGTGCCGACGGTCATGCGCGGATTGAGCGAGGCAAACGGGTCCTGGAAGATGATCTGCATGTCGCGGCACAGCGCGCGCAGCGCGTCGCGGTCCAATGCGGTGACGTTCTTGCCCTCGAACCAGATCTCGCCGGCGGTCGGCTCGATGAGCCGCAGGATGCAGCGCCCGGTGGTCGACTTGCCGCAGCCGGATTCGCCGACCAGGCCCAGCGTCTCGCCGGCGGCGATGTCGAAGCTCACATGATCGACGGCATGCACGCGGTCGAGCTCGCGCGAGAACAGGCCGCCGCGCACGGAGAAGTACTTGACCAGGTCCTTGACGCGCAGCAGGGGCTCGCTCATTGCGTCAGGCTCTCCGCGCGCACGCAGGCGACCTTGTGGCCGGGCTCCAGCTCGCGCAGCGCCGGCACGGCCTCCGTGCAGATCGGCAATGCGAAGCGGCAGCGCGGCGCAAAGCGGCAGCCGGGCGGAGGGTTCAGCAGGCTCGGCACCACGCCGGCGATGGCCTCGAGCCTCGACTTGTGGGTGGCGGCGCGGTCGATGCGCGGGATCGAGCGGATCAGGCCTTGGGTGTAGGGATGCATCGGACGGCCGAACAGCTGCTCGACCGGGGCCTCCTCGATGACCTTGCCGGCATACATCACCACCACGCGCTGCGCCGTCTCGGCCACCACGCCCATGGCATGGGTGATCAGCATGACGGCCATGCCGAGGCGCGACTTGAGGTCGCCCAAGAGCTCCAGGATCTGTGCCTGGATGGTGACGTCGAGGGCGGTGGTCGGCTCGTCGGCGATCAGCAGCTGGGGATTGCACGCGAGCGCCATGGCGATCATCACGCGCTGGCGCATGCCACCGGAGAACTGGTGGGGGTAGTCGCGCACGCGGCGCTGCGGATTGGGGATCTGCACGAGCTTCAGCATGTCGACGGTCTTGGCGAGCGCGGCGCGCCGGCCGAGCCCCTCGTGGCGCCGGATCACCTCCGCGATCTGCTCGCCCACCGTGTAGACCGGGTTGAGCGAGGTCATCGGCTCCTGGAAGATGATGGCGATCTCCTTGCTGCGGATCTCATCCATGCTCTCGTTCGACAGCGGGACGAGGTCGCGGCCGCGCCACAGGATCTGGCCGGCGACGATTCGCCCGGGCGGCATGGCGATCAGCTTGAGCACGGAGAGCGCGGTGACGGTCTTGCCGCAGCCCGACTCGCCGACCACGCCCAGCGTCTCCCCGCGCGCGAGCGTGAGGTCGACGCCGTCGACCGCCCGCACCATGCCGTCGTCGGTGGCGAAGTGCGTCTTGAGGCCACGAATCTCGAGCAGCGGCTCGCCCATTTACAGCACCCTGCGCGGATCGAGCGCGTCGCGCAGGCCGTCGCCGATGAAGTTGATGGTGAGCACGGCCAGGAAGATCGCGGCTCCCGGAAACATCGCCCAATGCGGGGCGATGTCGAGATAGTCCTTGGCGTCGTAGAGGATGCGGCCCCAGGTGGGGATGTCCGGCGGAAAGCCGAGGCCCAGGAACGACAGGGTCGACTCGGCGATGATGGCGGCGGCGACGTCGATGGTGGCGGCGACGATCACCGGCCCCAGCGCATTGGGCAGGATGTGGCGCACCACTTGCCGCGTCTTGCTGGCGCCGAGCGCGCGGGCCGCCTCGACGAACTCCTTCTCGCGCAACGACAGAAACTGGGCGCGCACCAGCCGCGCCACCGGCATCCAGCGCAGGCCGCCGATCACGACCACGATCAGGATGAAGACGCCGCCCTCCGGACCGAACATGATCTTGAAGGAGTTCTGGAAGAGATACATGACGAGCAGCAGGAGCGGCAGCTGCGGCAGCGACAGGAAGAGGTCGGTGAGCCACATGAGCACCGAGCCCACCGCCCCGCGCGACATGCCGGCGGTGGCGCCGACGATGGTGCCCACGCCGATGGCGACGAACATGGCGGCGAGACCGACGGCCAGCGAAATGCGCCCGCCATAGAGCATGCGCGCCAAGAGGTCCTGGCCGAGGTCGTCGGTGCCGAGCGGATGCGCCCACGACGGCCCCTTGAGGCGGGCGGTGAAATCGATCTCGTTGATCGGCACGTTCCACACGAGCGGGCCGAGCGCGATGGCCAGCACCATCGCGATCAGGATCGCGCCGCTGGCCAGCGCCAGGCGATGGCGGCGGAAGCGGCGCCATGCCTCCAGCCCCGGCGAGAAGCCGCGGGCGCGGGTCGGCGCGGCGGCGCCGGCCTCAACTGTAGCTAATGCGCGGGTCGAGCCATCCATAGAGGATATCGGCGATCAGGTTGAAGAGGACCACGAGACAGGCGAACACGAACGTCACCGCCATGACGACGGGGGTGTCGTTGGCCAGGATCGAGCTGATCAGCAGCGAGCCGATGCCGGGGATGCGAAAGATCTGCTCGGTGACGATGGCGCCGCCGAAGATGGCGGGCATCTGCAGCATGACCAGCGTGACGACCGGGATCAGCGCGTTGCGAACCACGTGCTTGACGACCACCTTGCGCTCGCCGAGGCCCTTGGCCCGGGCCGTGGTGACGTAATCGAGGCGGATGACGTCGAGCACGGCGGAGCGCACGTAGCGCGTCATGGAGGCCCCGACCGCCAGGCCGAACACGGTGATCGGCATGATCGACTGCCGGAACTGCTCCCAGTACCAGCGCCAGCCGACGGCGGCGAGGTCGGCCCGATAGACGAACGGCAGCCAGTCCAGATAGATGCTGAACACCAGGATGAAGAGCAGGCCGGTGAAGAAGGTGGGCAGCGAGAAGCCGATGAGGGCCAGCGTGCTGGCGATCTGGTCGAAGAGCGAGTAGGGCCGCGTCGCCGCGAACACGCCGACCGGAAGGGCGACCAGGATCGCCAAGATCTGCGCCGAGCCGATGACGAACAAGGTGGTGGGCAGGCGCTGCAGGATCAGCTTGTCGACGTCGACGCGGCTGACGAACGAGAAGCCCCAGTCGCCGTGCGCCATGGCCGTGATCCAGCGCACGTAGCGCACCGGCACCGGGTCGTCGAGGCCGAACTTGGTGCGCAGGGAAGCGCGAACCTCGGGGGGCACGGCCGGGTTGGTGGCCAGCTCCTCGAACGGATCGCCGGGCGCCAGCGCCAGCACCATGAACAACAGTAGGCTGATGCCGAGCAGGCTCGGGATGACGATGAGGAGGCGCCTGAGCAGATAGTACCCCATCACCCACCATCCCGGTCCCGATTGCCGCCGTCAGCCACGCTGCGGGCTCATGCCTCCCGATACCAGTCCCTGAGGTTCCACAGGTCGTTGTCCCAACCGCTGAGCGAAGCCTTGAGCTTGCTGGAGATGGCGGCAACGCGCGGCCGATAGACGACCGGGATCACCGCCTGGTCGCCGCAGGCCAGGTCGTTCATGCGGATGAACAGGGCCGCCCGCTTGACCGGATCGAGTTCGCCTTCCGCGGCGCGGAACGTCTTGTCGTACTCCTCGCTCCGCCAGCGCGTGATGTTGCGGCCCTGCCACTTGTTCTCCTTGGTGGCGACCTCCCAGGAGGTGAACTGGTTCATGAACACCTCGGGATCGGGCTGCGTCATGGTCGTCGTGTACATCTGGATGTCGCAGTAGAACTTGGCGTAGGTGTCGGGGTTGGCGACGTCGGAGGAGAAGAACACCGAGGCCGTCACCGACTTGAGTTCCATGTCGACGCCGGCCTTCTGGGCTGCCTGCTTGACGATCGCCTGGTTCTTCTGGCGCGGCGTGTTGATGGAGGTCTGGTAAACGAACTTGAGCTTCTTGCCGTCCTTGGCCCTTACGCCGTCGGGTCCTTTCTTCCAGCCTGCGTCCTCGAGGAGTTGGCTCGCCTTCTCGACATTGAACTCCCATTTCGTGTTCTTCGAGCGGACGCGCTCGGGGTTGTTGAGGAAGTTGCCGGTGGCGCTGCCGGTACGGCCGTAGATGTGGTCTTCGACCGACTTGCGATCGACCAGCATGGCTAGCGCTTGCCGGACGGCCGGGTCGGAAAGCAGCGGATGTTTGGTCTTGAGGCTGGAGCGCTCCCCGTCGACCTCGGTCCAAGGGTCGGTGCTGTTGAGCTGGATGTGCTCGATGTTGCCGCCGGGCGTGATTGTGGCGACGCCTTTGCCGCCCTTCTCGAGCCGCTGCAGGATCTCGTCCTCGACCTGCATGTTCCAGGCATAGTCGTACTCGCCCGTCTGGATGACGGCGCGCGCGGCGGAGACCGCGTCGCCGCCGCCCTTCATCTCGATCGAGTCGAAGTGCGGCCGGTTGGCGACGTGATAGTCGGCGAAGATCTCGCCCTTGACGATGTCGCCCGGCTTGAAGTCGACGAACTTGTAGGGTCCCGTGCCCACGGGCTTCAGGTTGGCCGGCGCGTCGCGCGACTTGCCGCCGATGTAGTCTGCAAACAGGTGCTTGGGGATCAGCATGCCGCGCGTGCCGACGAAGGCGTCGGCCCAGAACGGCGTCGGCTTGGCGAAGATGACGCGGACGGTGAAGTCGTCGACCTTCTCGACCTTGACGTCCTTGTAGCTGCCGATGGTGACGGCGGCGGTCGCCGGGTCGGAGGCGTATTGCCAGTTGAAGACGACGTCGTCGGCGGTGAACGGCTTGCCGTCATGCCACTTCACGCCCTGTTTCAGTTTCCATGTGACGGACATGCCATCGGCGGCCAGGCCGCCGTTCTCGCGGCTCGGAATCTCGGCAGCCAGTGCCGCCACCAAGTTGCCGTCCTCGTCCCACCCGGCAAGCGGCTCGTAGAAGATGCGCGACCCTTCCTGGTCCTTGGTGCCGACCGCGAAGTGCGGGTTGAGCAATGTTGCGCCCTGCCACCACAACACCTTGAGAGCGCCGCCGCCGCCGCGTTTGGTGGGCTTGTACTCGAATTTGGCCTGCGCGTTCGCCACGCCGCAGAAGTCCAGCATCTGGCTCGCCATCGGCGCGGTCAGGCCGAGCGCGAGCATCTTGTGCACGAAGGCGCGGCGGGAGAGCTTGCCGACCTTCACCTTTGCGATCAGACCTCGCAGTGCTCGCTCGTCCATCTCGCTACTCCTCTACCTCGATTGTACGTGCCCGAACGGTGCGCCGTCGCAAGGCCCCCGGCGGCCGGCTGCAGTCAAGGAGAACAGGTTTGCGCGACGTGGTCAACGCGGGCTGGGGCGTGCTGCCCAGAGGGTGAGCTGCCGCGCTGCAGCATTGGGCAGGGACATTCCGTCAGTGATGAGCATCAGGTCAGGCGTTCGGCGCCTCGCTGCCCCACACCGTCTCTTCCGTCCATCCGAGCGCAGCAAATTCCGGGGCGCGCAGCGGTGCCTCGGCGACCGAGTAGAACTCGTCGAGCTGCGGCGGCCTGACGCGCGTGCCGGCCAGCATGGCGTGGGCCTGCCCGCGGTGGTGGACCTGATGCTGGAAGAGGTGCAAGAGCAACCGGTCGCGACGCTCGGTCTGCACGCGCGTATCGCGGTTGAGGCGCACATGTGCGCCTAGCGATTGCTCCGTCAGGGCCTCGCAAACGGCAATGAGCCGCCGATCGACTGCCGCTTGCTCGCGCTGCAGGTCCGCCACCGTGGCGCAGGGCGTTCGGTTGGACCATGCCTTCGGGCCGAGCCAGCCGCCCTCCAGACCGTCGACGTAGAACCAGTCGACGATGAGGATGTGGTTGAGCGTCGCCTTGAGGCTGGGAAAGAAGCCGGTCCGCGCCGCCTCGAACTCCTCCTGCGTCAGGCCCGCGCAGGCCGCCAGCAGGCGATGATTGGCCCAGGCATTGTTGTAGGCCATGGCACGATAGGTTCCGACGATGTTGGCGGACATGGGTCTCCTCGAAGTCTCCTAAAGATCAGCCTACACGATCTCGACGGCAGCAACGATCGGGGCCACACTGGCCGGATGGGCGGGGTATTGGCGCCGATGCAAGTGAAGCGAGCCATGCGGCCCCTTTGCATTGCCATTGCGACGTTGTCGGCGGGCTTGCTTGCCTTGATGCCCGGTACGCTGGCGCACGACTGGTATCCGCTGGAATGCTGCAGCGATCGCGACTGCGCGCCGGCCGACACCGTCGAGCGGCGCGAGGATGGCAGCTACCTGGTGACCTCGCGCGGTATGTCCACCGTCATTCCGGCCGACTACGCCAAGTGGCGCCGATCGCCGGACGGACGCATCCACGTTTGCATCCGCAAGCTGCGATCGGGCGCCGAGTATCTGGTTTGCGCGTTCCGCGGGCCCGGTGTTTGATCGCTCCTGCACGATGGCACTCGAGGTTTCGGAGTCGAGAATGACAAGCCCAGCTGCCCTGAGCACGATACCCCTGTCCGACGGCATACGCTCCCGCTTCGTCGACAACAGCAACGGCCTCAGCATGCACGTTCTGGAGGCCGGGTTCGAGCCCAAGGGCCGGCCCTGCCTCCTGCTTTTGCACGGCTTTCCGGAGCTCGCCTACAGCTGGCGCAAGGTGATGCTGCCGTTGGCGGTTGAGGGGTTCCACGTGGTGGCGCCCGACCAGCGCGGCTATGGCCGCACCACCGGCTGGGACAGCGACTACGACGGCGATCTGGGCTCCTTCCGTGTCCTCAACCTGGTCAGGGACGCGCTCGGGCTCGTCTCGGCGCTCGGCCACCGTTCGGTTGCCGCTGTGATTGGCCACGACTTCGGCTCGCCCGTAGCGGCGTGGTGCGCGCTAATCCGACCTGACGTGTTCCGCTCGGTGGTGCTGATGAGTGCGCCGTTCGCCGGCGCTCCGGCCATCCCATTTGGCACGGCGGATGGTCCGCAAGCCGCTGCGATCAAGCCTGGGCGCACGATCCACGACGACCTGGCCGCGCTCGATCCGCCGCGCAAGCACTACCATTGGTACTACTCGACACGCCCGGCCGATTCCGACATGCGGCATTGCCCGCAAGGCGTGCACGCATTCCTGCGCGCTTACTACCACCACAAAAGCGCGGACTGGAAAGCGAACAAACCGCACAAGCTTGCGGCGTGGAGCGCACCCGAACTCGCCAAGCTGCCCACCTACTATGTCATGGAGCGCGACAAGACCATGGCCGAGACGGTGGCGCCGCACATGCCGACAGCCGCCGAGATTGCCGGCTGCAAGTGGCTGACCGAGGCCGAACTCGCCGTCTACAGCGCCGAGTACGCGCGGACCGGCTTTCAAGGCGGGCTCAACTGGTATCGTGTCCGCACTTCCGGAAGATTCGACGCCGCGCTGCAGGTGTTCGCCGGCCGCACGATCGACGTGCCGTCGGCCTTCATCTCCGGCAAGAGCGATTGGGGCGTCTACCAGGCGCCCGGGGCGCTGGAGGCGATGCAGACGCGGGCCTGCACGCGCATGCTGGCCTGCCACCTGGTGGAGGGCGCGGGGCATTGGGTCCAGCAGGAGCAGCCCAACGCCGTGAGCCGGCTGCTTATCGAGTTCCTGCGCCGCAACGCGGTCAATGCGCAGACGTCATAGCGTTTGCGCCCCTCGCGCCGGCATTGCATAAGATGCGCGTGGCAGATTCGCTCCCTTTCGGCGCCCAGTATGGCGATGACGCGGCGCTCGAGCCTGCGCGCAACATCCTGCGCAGCACTTTCGGTCATACCGAGTTCCGCGGCCTGCAGGCGGGGGTGATCGGCGAGATCCTGGCCGGGCGCAGCGCGCTTGCCGTGCTGCCGACGGGCGGGGGCAAGAGCCTCTGCTACCAGATCCCCGCATTGATCCGCCCGGGCCTCGGCCTCGTGGTCTCGCCGCTGATCGCGCTGATGGCCGACCAGGTGGCGGCGCTGCAGCAGTCGGGAGTGGCCGCCGAGAAGCTCGACTCGGGCACGAGCCCGGAGGCACGCAATGACGTCTGGCGGCGCGTCGGCGAAGGCACGCTGGACCTGCTCTACCTGTCGCCGGAGGGCCTGATGCAGCCGGCGATGCTGGAGCGGTTGTCGCAACTGCCGCTGGCGCTGGTGGCCATCGATGAGGCGCACTGCGTGAGCCAATGGGGCCATGACTTCCGCCCCGAGTACCGCATGTTGGGTCGGCTGGCGGACGCCTTCCCACGCGCTCCCCGCCTCGCCGTCACTGCCACCGCTGACGCCCGCACCCGCGAGGACATCCGCGCCGAGCTGCGCCTGCGCGATGCCCGCGAGTTCGTCGATAGCTTTGCGCGGCCGGAGCTTGTCTTGTCCGCGGAACGCAAGCAGAGCGCCGGTCACGGGCGGGTCGTGGAACTGATCGCCGAGCGCGCGGACCGCTCCGGGGTCGTCTATGCCGGAACGCGCGATGGGGTCGACAAGCTCGCCGCCAGGTTGGCCGCCCGGGGCGTGCCGGCGCTCGCCTATCACGCGGGCCTCGACAAGGACCTGCGCACCGCGCGCCTGGAGCAGTTCCTGGACGCCGACGCGGCAGTGATGGTGGCCACCATCGCCTTCGGCATGGGCGTCGACAAGCCGGATGTGCGCTATGTCATCCACGCCGACCCGCCCGCCTCGATCGAGGCCTACTGGCAGGAGATCGGCCGCGCCGGCCGCGATGGCGACCCTGCCGACGGCATCACGCTCTATTCCGCGGCCGACCTGGCGTGGAGCCTGCGCCGCATCGACAGCCGCGACGTCGATGCGGCGGTCAAGGCCGTCCAGGTGCGCAAGGCGCGCCAGCTCTACGCCATGCTCGACGGCACCGGCTGCCGCGCGGCCGGCGTGCGACGCTATTTCGGCGAGGCCCAGGTCGAGGCTTGCGGGCAATGCGACCTCTGCGTCGATCCGCCGGAGGCCGTCGACGCCACGGTGGCGGCACAGAAGGCGCTCTCGGCGGTACATCGTCTGGGCGGGCGCTTCGGCCGCGGTCGCGTGATCGATCACCTGATCGGCAAGACCAAGGACGCTTCCGCGCAGGAGGCGCAGATGTCGACCTTCGGCATCGGCGTCGACATCAGCCCCGGCGGCTGGCGCGACCTTCTCGAGCAGCTGCTGTTCGAAGGGCTGCTGCGCGAGGACCACAATGACGGCCGGCCGCTCGTCGGGCTCGGCGATATCGCGCAGGTGAAAGCCGTCTATCGCGGCGAACGGCGGATCTCCCTGCGCCAGGCGCCGGACAGTGCGGATGCCGCGGCCGGGCGCAAGGTGCGCACGCGCAAGCGGCGCAGTGGCGAGCCGCTCGCCATCGAGCCGGCGGATGCGGCCCTGTTCGAGGCCCTGCGCGCCTGGCGGCGTGAGCGCGCCGCCGAGCAGCACGTGCCGCCCTACGTCATCTTCCACGATACTACGCTGGCGGCCATCGCGCGCCTGCGGCCGGGAGGCGCCGACGCGCTCGGGACGGTCAGCGGAGTCGGCCAGAAGAAGCTCGAGCGCTACGGCGCTGACGTCATCCGGATCGTGCGGGAGAACTGATGCTGGGTCGGCCGCTCTTCTATGGCTGGGTGATGGTGGCCGTCGCCTTCGTCACCATGGGCATCGGCGTCAACGCGCGGACGGCTTTTTCGCTGCTGTTTCCGCCGATCGTCGACGAGTTCGGCTGGGAACGCGGCGTCACGGCGGGCGCCTTCTCGTTCGGCTTCCTGGTGTCGGCGGTACTGACGCCGACGCTCGGCCGCATCATGGACCGCGCCGGCCCTCGTCTGGTGATGGAGCTCGGAGTGGGACTGATGGGCGCTGGCCTGTTGCTAGCCCCGCTGACCAGCGAGCCTTGGCATCTCTACGCCACGCTGGGCGTGCTGGTCGGCGGCGGCAGCGTGTGCCTAGGCTATTCGGGCCAGTCGCTGTTCCTGCCGAACTGGTTCGTGCGCCGGCGCGGTCTCGCCATGGGCCTGGCCTTTGCCGGCGTGGGGGTCGGCTCGATCACATTGTTGCCCTGGCTGCAGCTGCTGATCGAAAGCGCGGGTTGGCGGGCGGCCTGCGTCGCCATGGGGCTTTTGGTCCTGGTGGTGCTGGCGCCCATCAACCTGCTGCTGCGCAAGCGGCCGCAGGACGTGGGGTTGCAGCCCGACGGCGATGCCGCGCCCGCGCCGGACGCGGCGGCGCGGCCAGCCTCCAATGTGGTGGATGCCGCCTGGGCGGCCGTCGATTGGACGCTCGGCCGCGCCATGCGCACGGCTCGCTTCTGGTGGATTGCGTTCGGCTATTTCTGCGGCCTCTACGCCTGGTATGCGGTGCAAGTGCATCAGACCAAGTACCTGATCGAGATCGGCTTCAGCCCGATCGTCGCTGCCTGGGCGTTGGGCCTGGTGAGCCTGGTGGGAATCCCTGGGCAGGTCGCGCTCGGCCATATCTCCGACCGCATTGGCCGCGAATGGGTGTGGACCGCCAGCAGCGTGGGGTTCATCGTCTGCTACCTGGCCCTGATCCTGTTGCGGGAAAACCCGAGCGAGCTTCTGCTCTATGTGATGATCGTCGCGCAGGGCGCGCTCGGCTATGGGCTGACCTCGATCTTCGGGGCCATCGTCGCCGAGATCTTCGAGGGCAAGCACTACGGCAGCATCTTCGGGACCCTGATGCTGGCCGCCATCGTCGGCGGCGCCGCCGGACCGTGGGTGACGGGCGCACTGCACGATGCGCTGGGGAGCTACACGCTGGCCTTCTGGATCGGCGCCGGACTGAGCTTGCTCTCCACGCTGGCGGTCTGGCGCGCTGCGCCGCGCAAGGTGCGTGTGGTCGCCGGCCAGGCGCACCGCCTCAGGCCCCGCAACGCCTGACGGCGTGCGCAGTCTCGCGGCGCGGCGGGACCCGGGTTGGCCTAGTGGCGAATGCCCAAGATCAGCGGAGCGGACCTATACTCCCCGCCGCCGTAGGGCTGGCGCACGGACGACACGACGGGGCGCGGCTCGGCCGCCTTGGGGCGCGCTCGGGGCGCAGCGGCCGGCCCTGCGGTGGCCGTCGCATAGTTCTCGTTGACGACCAGCGGAGCGTCCTGCGCCGCTGCCATCTCGGCGCTACCCTGGCCGACCGCCGTCTGCTGCGCGGTGGTGGCAACATCGTTGGCGAAGGCGGAGGCCGATAGGCCCGTCGCCAGCATCGCGGCAAGCACGAGCTTGCGACCTTGTTGAGTGGACATGCGATCATCTCCTGTCTTTTGTCTCTGCGTTGAACCTGCCCCGAGGTCATCTTCGGTCGGGGAATTGCTTGCAATCCTTCACCTGATGCCTTGGATCGGGGCACCGCCGCCGCCGCCGCCACCACCCCCGCCGCCACCGCCACCGCCGTAATAGGGCCGCGGTGCGGAGTATTGAGGAGGACGAGGCTTTGGCGCAGGCTTCTCCACCGCCTTGACCGCGGGCTTCTCCGCCGGCTTGGCCACGGGGGCGCACAAGCCCTCCTTGACGGCGTCGGCATCCTTGAGCCAGGTCTCGAAGTCACCGACCGTGGCCTTGGCGAGCTCGATGCGGACCGGCTTGGGCTTGCCGCGCTGGTGGGCCCTGTCGACGAACTTGTCGAGCCCGTCCTGGGCGTCGGTGCTGAGCCCGGTGACGGCGCCGTCGTAGCAGCGGCTGCGCTTGAGCACCTGCTGGATCTTGCGCACGAACTCGGCGCGCGCGTCGTCGTCAGGCAAGGCCGCAAGCCGCACACGCTCGTCTTCCTTGCGTTTCTCATCGGCGCGCCGTGTCTCCTCCAGGGCGGCGATCCGGCGCTCTTCTTTCAGCTTCGCGTCGGCGGCAGCCTGCTCCTTGCGGCGCTCCTGCTCGAGGGCGGCGATGCGGCGTTTCTCCTCCGCATCGGCTTGCTCCTTGCGCTTGACCTCGGCGGCAGCCTCCGCCTTGCGGCGGGCTTCGGCGTCGGCCTGCTCTTTGCGGCGCTTCTCGTCCTCCAAGGCAGCGATCCGCAGTTTCTCCTTGCGCTCGGCCTCGGCGGCGGCCTCTGCCTTGCGGCGGGCCTCGGCGTCGCCCTGCTCCTTGCGGCGCGCCTCCTCGGCTGCCACGCGGCGCTTCTCGTCCTCCAAGGCAGCGATCCGCAGTTTCTCCTTGCGCTCGGCCTCGGCGGCGGCCTCTGCCTTGCGGCGGGCCTCGGCGTCAGCCAGCTCCTTGCGACGCGCCTCCTCGGCTGCTATGCGACGCTTTTCCTCCTCCAAGGCGGCAATCCGCTGCTGCTCCTTACGCTTGGCCTCGGCTTCCGCGGCATCAGCCAGCTCCTTGCGCCGCTTGGCCTCCTCGATCTCGATCTGGCGCTGGCGCGCGTCCGCCGCCTCCTTGTCCTTCCGGCGCTGTTCGGCCTCAAGTGCGGCCTGTTGCTGGCGCGCCTCTGCCTCCTCTTTGTCTTTCTTGAGTTTCTCAGCGTCCAGGGCGGCCTGGCGGGCTGCCGCCTCTGCCGCCGCCTTCTTTTTCGCTTCGGCGTCGACCGCCGCTAGCCCGCCGGGTCCTGTACCCTCGGACGCACTCCAGCGCCGGTATTCGAATCCGCCATAGGCGCCCGCCACCACGGCGATGGCCGCGGCGATCGCCGGCCAGCGACGCCCCACTTGACGCAAGGCGGAGGTGCCCGCCGAGGGAACGCGCTCGCTCGGGATTTTGTAGGTCGGCTCGATGAGTCGCTCCGTCCCCTTCGGCTGGGACCGGGCGCCGAGCAGCATCGGCCGCAGCTGGGCAACCGTGCGCGGCCGCTCCGAGTGCCTGACCTTGAGGCAAGTGTCGATGGCACCGAGAAAATCGCGGCGATACTTGCCCTTGGCGGCCTGCGCGGCGGGGGCCATGCGGTCCTCGTCGAAGCGCAGGGTGGCTTCCTCGGGCGCCTTGCCGGTGACGGCGCGGTAGAGCGTGCCGCCGAACGCGTAAAGGTCCGACCATGGCCCCTGCAGGCGGCCGTCGGAGGTGTATTGCTCGTGCGGCGAGTAGCCGGCCTTGACGATGCCGGTGAGCGAGCGGCTCATTTCCGCAACCGCGCGGCGCGCGGCGCCGAAATCGAGCAGCACGGGCGTGCCGTCGGTGCGGATGATGATGTTGTCGGGGGCGATGTCGCGATGCAGGAAGTTGGCCGCATGCATCATCTGCAGGGCATCGAGCAGCGGTGCGATGACGCCATCGAGCTCATCTTGCGTGGGCGGCCGGCCTAGGCCCCGCAGCCACTCCTCGAAGCTCTGCCCCTGCTCGAAACGCATCACCATGTAGGCGGTGGAGTTGGCCTCGAACACGCGGGTGACGCGCACGATGCTGGGATGCTCGAAGCGCGCCAGCGTGCGCGCCTCCTGCAGGAAGTTAGAGCGGCCCCATTCGAAGGTCTGCTTGTGGCGGTCGGACTTGGGACGCACGCTCATCGTGCGATCGCGGTCCCCGAAATCGAAGGGGTAGTATTCCTTGATGGCGACCATGGTGCCGAGATTGATGTCCTCGGCCTCATACGTGATGCCAAACCCGCCCGAGCCCACCACACGCATGATGCGGTAGCTGCCGTCGAGAACAGTGTTCACTGGCAGAAGCAGGCGGCTGTCCACTATGCTCCTCCGACCAAGCCCGCGGACCCAGGGACGTTACCAAAAAAACTTCAGCGGCGGAACAGGATAGATTGGATCTGCCGCTGCCGGGTCACGGAATGGGGATTGGCGGCGCAAACCCACCCCGTGAGTGGGCAAATCTAGGCGGTCAGGTCTCCTTTTGCTGTTCCGCTCGGAACACAGGCGTCCGGCGACATCCGCGCGGCAGGTCACAGCCCGCAGTATTCCTAGCTCTTTACTCCTAACTCTTTGGGCCCAGCCGGCCCGGAAAGGCTGGGTTGCATCGCCCCACCCTAACAGCCCGCACGCCCCCCGCCGGCACGCAGATTCTCGCCTAACGCTGCTTTGACGGCGCCCGGTGCAAGGCTGCATGAGAGGTGGCGGCACGGCGGCCGGTCATCATCGCATTAACGGTGAGTGCGATATTTAACTTTCGGATCGCTGCCGGTGGCGACCAAGGGACCGCCGCCAGGGGGACAGCCTTGCAAAACAAGGTTGTTTTTCCTGCCGCAAATGCCAACTAGGATGACCGGAGCCGGACAGGTTTATCGATGAGGGTGGAGCCTGACTGTCCCATGACATCTTCGCAGGTTCAGCGCACCGGACTGCCTCGCACCGTCCTGTTCGTGGACGTGTGCGGCAGCACCAAGCTCTACGAGACGCTCGGCAATGCGCGGGCTCAGGCGGTCATTGCCCGGATGCTGACCGTGCTCTCGGATTCGGCGACCCGGCATCTCGGCACTATCGTCAAGACCATCGGCGATGAGGTGATGTGCACCTTCTCGAGCGCGCGCGAAGCCGCCGAGGCGGCCGTCGACATGCAGCGGTCCATCAAGGAGGCGACCGCCACAGCGGAGATGGGCGTCAAGTCGCTGGCCGTCCGCGTCGGGTTCCACAGCGGCCCGGTCATCTCACACGCCGAGGACGTATTCGGCGACACCGTCAATGTGGCCGCGCGCGTGGTGGCGCACGCCAAGCCGGGGCAGATCCTGGTCGCCAAACAGACGGTTAGGCGGCTGCCGATGGAAGAGGGCAGCGTTCGCTTCGTCGGCAGCACCCAGGTGAAGGGCAAGAACGCCCCGATCGAGCTGTTCGAGATCGTCTGGGACCGCGAGAACCTGACGATGGTGAAGGATGTCTTCGAGACCAAGGTGAGCAATACCCGGCTCACCGCCACGTTCGGAGATACGACCATCGAGATGGGTCCCGCCCGGCCGGTCCTGCACATGGGGCGCGGACCGGAGAACGAGTTCGTGGTCCCGGATCCGATGGCCTCGCGGGTACATGCCCGGATCGAGTACCGCCGCGACAGGTTCCTGCTCATCGACCAGAGCCTCAACGGCACCTATCTGCAGATGCACGGCATGAAGGAGGTGGCGCTGCGGCGGGACGAGACCGTGCTGGAGCGGTCCGGCATCATCAGCCTGGGCAAGTCCGCGGCAGAGAACCGCGAGTCCTGCCTCCAGTTCTCGGTGCAGCGAGGCAACAGCCAGGTCGCCTCGCGGGCCTTGATGCGAAAAGGGCCTATCCCCTAACGGCCGGGGTCCAGAGGACCTCAGGGTTGGGCAGTCTTCAAGCCTTGGCGTCGTCGCGTTCGGATGCCGAGCGGAAGAGCCTTCGGTTGGCGATGAAGATGGCGAAGGTGAGGACCTGCAAGGCCAGGAACACCCCGAAGGCCACCTGGTAGGATTTTGGATCGTATCCGCCGGAGGCGCCCGGCGGGTACAGGCCAATGATGCCGCCGATCGCATACTGGATGGCGAACGCCGCGAGGAAGATCAGCAGGTTCATGGCGGTGGTGGCGCGCCCCGACAGGCTGGCGCCGAAGCGGCTGGACAGCCATGGATAGGCCAAGATCGCCAGCTGCCCGCTCATGCCGAACACCAGCCAGAAGGCCAGCGCGTACGAGGTTATCTCAAGGACAATGCCGAGTTGGGCGACCAGGAACGCGGCGAGAAAGCCGGTCATGACGGCGAGCTCGCTCACGCCCCGGCGCGCGAACCAGTCGGCGATGGCGCCGCTGCCCAGGATACCCACCAGGAATGCCACGCCCATGGCGAACAGGTAGTTGGCCACGCCGAGTCGGTCGAAGCCCGTGACGTCACGCAACCACGGCCCCGCCCACAAGGTCTGAATGGCAATGTGCGTCCCGGCGGTGGTTGCCAGCAGGGGTGCGATGGCGAGGAACGCCCGGTCCTTGTAGATGCCGATGAGCTGCCGCACCTGCAGTCCGAGGGATTCGCCCGTCGGCTGCGCCTTTTGCTCGGGCACGAGCGCCAGGATGACCAGCGCCACGGCGAGCGTGGCTGCGGCCAGCACGACGAATAGCATGCGCCAGCCCATCGTCCGGGCTGCGAGTTCGGTTGGGGCTGTCGCCATCAGCAGTCCCAGGGCGCCGAACGACATGACACAGGCGTTGGCGAGCGCCCGGCGCGGGGCCGGCACCCATAGCACGATGGCCTTGAACCCGCTCATCAGTCCGCCGGAGAAGCCCAATCCGATCAATGCGCGGGCTGCCGTCAGCGTGAGCGCATCGCTGCCGTAGGCGAAAAGAAGGCAGCCCGATGCGGCCACGCCGAACAGTGCGGCCTGCACGCGACGCGGCCCGTAGCGGTCGAGCAGCACCCCGAGCGGCAGCTGAAAGAGCGCGAAGGCGCCGAGGTAGGCCGCCGTCAGCAAACCGAGTTCGGCGGCACTCAAGCCGATCTCGGCGACCAGGTCGGGTGCCACCACCGCGTTCACGGCGCGCAGCAGGTAGGTGAGGAAATATCCCAGCGCAAAGGGCGTCAGCACCCGCAGCGCCATCGCGGCCGGTTGCGAGGCGGGGTCGGCTTGCGATTGTCCCGTCAATTGGGGGCCTCGGTGCTGCTGCTCTGCCGTGTGGCGTCGCGATGATGATAGTCGCCTTGCGCCTCGAGGCCTATCCGCCTTTGGCGAGCTGGCTACGCAGGGAGGGGTTGCCGATCATGCAGCGGGTAGCGCAAGCTGCCCCGGAGCCGACCAGCCCGCCCGGGCCGCGAACGAGGGGAGAGAGACAACATGCAACTGCGCATGAACGGACGCAACGCGCTCATCACCGGCGGCAGCCTCGGCATCGGCCGTGCCATCGCCAAGCACTTCGCCGGCGCCGGCGCCAATGTCGCCATCGTTGCGCGCAATCAGGACCCGCTCGACGAGGCCAAGGCCGACATCGCCGCCACCGCCAATGTGAAGGTGGCGACGGTAGCCGCAGACGTCGGCACCGCCGAGGGGTGCCGCAAGGCTTACGAGGCGGCCAACAGCGCGCTGGGCCAAATCGATGTGCTCGTCAACAACGCCGGCACCTCGCAGCGCGGACCCTTCCTGGAGGTCAGCGACGAGGTCTGGCAGCACGACATCGATCTCAAGCTGTTCGCGGCGATCCGGCTTTGCCGACAGGCCTTCCCCGGCATGAAGGCGCGCCGCTGGGGCCGCATCATCAATGTCCTCAACATCGGCGCCAAGGCGCCCCAGGCGACGAGCGCACCGACCTCGGTGACCCGCGCCGCCGGCATGGCGCTGACTAAGGTGCTGGCCGGCGAAGGCGCCCCGCACAACGTGCTCGTCAATGCGCTGCTGGTCGGCAACATCCAGAGCAACCAATGGGTCAAGCGCCATGCCACGGAGGGCAAGGGCCGCACGCTCGAGGACTTCTACGCCGAGATGGGCAAGCGCAATCCCATGGGCCGGGTCGGCACTGCCGACGAGTTCGCCAACATGGCGCTGTTCCTGGCCTCTGACGCCGGCTCCTACGTCACCGGCACCGCCATCAACCTCGACGGCGGCATGAGCCCGGTGGTGTAGTCACGGCAGGGAACGACACGATGCGGATTGCAGTGGTTGGCGCTGGCGGGGTCGGCGGGGCGTTCGGGGCAGCGCTGGCGAAGGCAGGCGGTGACGTGACCTTCCTCGCGCGCGGCGCCCATCTGGTGGCGATGCGCACGCGCGGCCTGAGCGTTCTGGGGCCGCGCGGGGATGTGCATCTCGGCTCCGTCCAGGCTACCGAAGACTCGGCCAGCATCGGCACGGTCGATGTCGTGCTGTTCTGCGTCAAGCTGTGGGACGTCGAAAGCGCCGGCGCCGCCATCCGCCCTCTGGTTGGGCCCGACACGGCGGTCATCCCGCTGCAGAATGGGATCGATGCCAGCGAGCGACTGATTCCGATCCTCGGCAAGGAACCCGTCATGGGCGGCGTGGCGCAGATCAGCGCCACCATTGCCGAGCCCGGCGTGATCCGGCAGACCGGCACCTTCATGCGCCTGGTGTTCGGCGAGCTGGACGGCCGTGCCAGCCGCCGGGGCGCCGCCTTCCATGCGCTGTGCCAGAGCGCGGGTTTCGATGCGGTAAGCAGCAATGCAATTCTCACCGCGCTGTGGGAGAAATTCGTCCTGCTCGCCACCAACAGCTCCGTCGTGGCGCTGACGCGGCTGCCGTTCGGCAAGCTGCGCGACGATCCCGAGGTGTTTGCCCTGTTCGAGAAGGCCATCGTCGAGGTCGCGGCGGTGGGCCGCGCCCGCGGTGTCAACCTGCCGGCCGATCTCGAGGCCAGGTTGCTCCAAAGCACGCGCAATTTCCCGCCCGAGATGATGCCCTCGATGGCTGTCGACCTGTTGCGCGGCAACAGGTTGGAGTTGCCGTGGCTCGCCGGCAAGGTGGTGGCGCTCGGCCGCGAGCTCGGCGTTCCGACACCGACGTTCGATGTGATGCACGCAGCGCTGAAGCCTTACGCCAATGGGGCGCCGGGCTGACCGGTCTGAGCCGATTGGGGGATGGGTGAGAACGACGCGGGGCGCATGATCTTGTTGTCTTGCATCAGGACCATGCCTTCCGTGCGCGCGAGGTACGCGCCCCAGGCTGGGTCAGCGTCTCGCACCGCGCGCTTCCGTTCCAAGTCGGCAAGGCTGTCGTAGAGCCACAGATGCACGACCTGATTGAGCGGACCGATATGGCTCACGTAGTAGCCCAGCAGCTCGAGACCGTGCCGCTGAATCACCGGCAGCGCATGCTTCTCGAAGAGATCCAGATACGTTGCCAGTTTGCGCGGGATCAGGGTGTAGGTCCGGACATCGACGATCATCTGGGCTGCTCCTGCAATACGGACTAGCGACAGCATATGGCATCGCGCTTGCCTTCGGGCAGCTAGGCAAACACAGCGGCGCTGGAGCGCGGCTTGCTATGTTGGCGCCGCGATGCAAAGGCGCTTAAGCTTCTCCTTCAACAAGATCGGGCAACAAGGGTCGGGCGGGGCGCGACATGGGCTGGCGGGTTGGGGTCGATATCGGCGGCACGTTCACGGACGTGGCGCTGGTCGACGAGGTGAGCGGGGAGATCGGCGTCGCCAAGGTGCCGACCACGCCGCGCGACCTCGCCGAGGGCGTGCTGGCCGCGCTCGGCATGGCGATGGGCCGCTACCGGGTGAAGCGGGGCGACGTGGCGCTGCTGTCGCACGCCACCACGGTGGTGACCAACGCCATCCTCGAGGGCCACGGCGCGCGCGCCGCGCTCGTCACCACGCGCGGCTTTCGCGACGTGCTGGAGCTCAGGCGCTCGGCGCGCGCCGACCTCTACGATCTGTTCCAGGACGCGCCGGCCACGCTCGTCCCGCGCCGGCACCGGTTCGAGATCACCGAGCGCATCGGTGCCGATGGTTCTGTCGTCACGCCGCTCGCGGAGGACGAGATCGAAGCGCTGGTCGCCACGCTGAAGGCGCAGTGTGTGGAGACGATTGCCGTCTCGCTGCTGTTCAGCTTCCTCAATCCCGCGCATGAGCGCCGGCTCGGAGCCCGCCTGCGGGCGGCGCTGCCCGACATCCCCGTCTACCTGTCCTGCGAGGTGCTGCCGGAGATCAAGGAGTTCGAGCGCACCAGCACGACGGCGATCTGCGCCTACGTCGGCCCGATCCTTGCCTCCTACCTTGCCGGCCTGGAAGGTGCCACGCGCAGCCAGGGTCTGCCGCCGCTTTACGTGATGGGCTCCAACGGCGGCATTCTCGAAGCCAGAGAGGCGGTGGCCATGCCCGCAATGGCCGTGGAGTCGGGGCCCGCGGCAGGCGTGGTGGCGGCCGCCCTGGTGGCGCGCCAGACCGGGCGGGGCGATCTTCTCTCCTTCGACATGGGCGGCACCACCGCCAAGGCCAGCCTGATCCGCGGCGGCCAGTACGAGACGACGCCCGAGTATGAGGTGGGCGGCGGCTCGAGCCGCAGCCGCTGGATGCACGGCACTGGCCATCCGATCCGCGTGCCGGTCATCGATCTGGCGGAAGTGTCGGCGGGCGGCGGGTCGATCGCCTGGGTGGACCGGGCCGGCTCGCTGCGCGTCGGCCCGAAGAGCGCCGGCGCCGATCCCGGTCCGGTGTGCTACGCGCGAGGCGGCACGGAGCCGACCGTCACGGACTGCAATTTGCTGCTCGGCTATCTCGACAAGGGCTCGCTGCTGGCCGGCGAGCTGCCCATCGACCATGCGGCGGCCGAAGCGGCCATCGCCAAACGCCTGGCCGAGCCGCTGGGCGTCGATGCGCGCTCGGCGGCGGCGGCCGTCATCGACGTCGTCAATCACGCCATGGCCGAAGCGCTGAAGATCGTGTCGGTGCAGCGCGGGCACGACCCGCGCGAGTTCGTGCTGGCTGCCTTCGGCGGGGCCGGGCCGCTGCACGCCGCGGCGCTGGCAACGGAGCTCGGCATCGGCGAGATCGTCTGTCCGCCGATCCCGGGCGCGTTCTCGGCGCTGGGGCTCATCGGCACCGACCTCAAGCGCGACTACGTGCGCACCGTCTACACCACCACCGCCAGCGCCGACCCCGCCGCCCTGGAAGCCGTCTTCGCAGCGCTGGAGACGGAGGGCAGCGCCATGCTGGACCGGGCCGGCGTGGCGCGGCAGCAGCGGCGCTTCGAGCGGTCGGTCGATGCACGCTACGAGCGCCAGTCCTACGAGCTGTCCATCCCGGCTCCACCGCGCTCTCTAGATGCCGCGGCGCTGGCCGAGATCGCGGGCGCTTTTCACGATCGCCACCGGCTGACCTATGGTCACGACAACCGCAGCGAGCCGGTGCAGCTCGTCAGCGTGCGGCTTGCAGCCATTGGTGCCATCCCGTCGCTGCTGGTTCGCGACAGGACCGCGCCCGCGGGGAGCAACGCGGTGAAGAGCGCGCGCGAGGTATGGTTCCGGCAGACCGGGGCCATCCCGGCCGCCGTCTACGAGCGTCGGCGCATGCCCGCCGGGCTGGTAGCGCCGGGGCCGGCGATCATCGAGTCGCTCGAGTCCACGATCCTCGTGCCCCCCGACTGGCAGGCCAGAATGAGCGAGGACGGCTTCGTGGTGCTGACCCATTCCTCCTCTCCCCGCCCTTCACGGGGAGAGGGTACACGTGCGTCCCAGGCCGATCCCGCCACCTTCGAGATCGTCAAGAACAGCTTCGCCAAGATCGCCGAGGAGATGCGCATCGTCCTCGCCAAGACCGCCTATTCGCCGATCCTGAAGTCGGCTGGCGACTACTCCTGCGGCGTGTTCGATGCCAAGGGCTCGATGGTGGCGCAGGGTCCAGACCTGCCGATCCACTTAGGGTCAATGCCCGATGCGGTACGCGCCGTGGTCGCCGCTTTCGGCGCCGACGTGCACGACGGCGATGTGTTCATCCACAACGACCCCTACTTCGGCGGCAGCCATCTGCCCGACGTCAACGTGGTGCGCCCGGCCTTCCACGGCGGCCGCCTGCTCGGCTACGCGTGCCTGCGCGCGCACTGGCCCGATGTTGGCTCGGCCACGCCCGGCAGCTACGGCGCGGTGACCGAGATCTACGGCGAGGGCCTGCGCCTGCCGCCGCTGCGGCTCATTGCCCGAGGCGCTCTAAATGTCCACCTCGAGCAGGTGATCCTGGCCAATGTGCGCACCCCCGACGAGCGCAAGGGCGACCTCGGCGCCCAGCTCGCCGCCACCCTGCG
>Ga0111539_10002501_pt1 | contig 24368 bp, 18 predicted proteins | sample RhiMethybrSRZTD1_FD_79667 | JGI IMG/M metagenome (GOLD analysis project Ga0111539, IMG submission 79667) | Populus rhizosphere microbial communities from Tennessee, USA - Rhizosphere MetaG P. TD hybrid SRZTD1 (version 2) (version 2) | ecosystem: Host-associated > Plants > Roots > Rhizosphere >...
GAATCGCCCAGGACGAGAATACGGAACGTGTTCGGCGGCTTCTCGAGCGAGTATTCCTTGCGATCGCGAAAGCCTAATGAGTTGATCCGGACCGGCACGCCCGCGAACCAGCCGTCGTAGCCGGGCGAGAGCCGCTGGCCGCGCCTCGCATCGGTGAGGAAGAAACCAGGCTGTCCCTGTCTGTCGTCCCATCGCAGCCGCACCCACAGCTCGATCAGGATCATGCAGGCGCCGGCACTCACAATCAGCGCGATGGCCGCGAACAGCAGCTTCCTGCCGCGGCTCACGCCCATCCGCGCAACCAATACACGACAATCGCCACGTACTCGTGCGCGATGCCGCGAATCTGATCGAAGCTCGCGCCGCGCTCGTGCAGGTAAAACTGGCTTTCGCCCGGCGGCGTGGGGACGACCGTGATATTCGGCGCGACCTTGTGCCAGGTCCGCGTCGCGCGCAGCATGTGATACGGCGAGCTGACGAGCAGCACGCGGGACCAGCCGCGCGCCTGCGCGATCTGGCTCGAGTTCCTGACATTCTCGTAGGTGTTCACGGCCGTCTCCTCGAGCACGATCGCGTCCGCCGGGACGCCTTTGGCGACCGCAATCGCCTTCATGCTTTCGGCTTCGCGAAGCGTGAACACATAACCTGACGAGAACACGATCGATGGCGCGTAGCCGGCCTGGTACAGCTCGATCGCCTTGCCGACACGCTCCGGTACGCCGCCGCCGGCCTGTCCCGATTCGCCGACGCCGCCGGCAAACACGACGATCGCATCCGCGGTCTGCGGCGGTGACGAGAAACGCAGCGGCTCGGCGATCCACCACGCCAGCGGCGTATAGAAGATCAGCAGCAGCACGACCGCGATCGGCAGGACGATCTGCAATGCGCGGCGCCGCGCCAGGTCGTAGATCGAGCGCAGGCGGCCTTCCCAGCCGGCCGTGCTCGCCGCCCTGTCGGCCGACGCCCTGTCAATCAGCGCCGACATCGCGTCGAGACGGCGATCCCAGCTGTTCGATTGCGCCACTTCAATCCGGCGCGCCACGATCGGCGCCGGCGATTTCTCGATCGAGGCACGAATCGCCTTGACGTAGTCGTCGACGGACGAGGCGACGCGAATCAGATCGCCATGCTCGCCGTTGAAGCGGCGGATCTCGAAGAGATCGGTCGCGACCACTGGGATGCCCATGATCAGGTATTCGTTGAGCTTGGTCGGATAGACGTTCGCGGTGTACTCGCTGATGCGATATGGCACGAGCCCGACGTCGAAGTTCTTCACATAGCCGGGCAGCTCGGTGTGTTGGCGCTGGCCGAACAGGTGGATGTTCTTGATGCGCTCGAGGCGCGAGACGTCGACCTGCGGCGGTCCGACGAGGGCAAACGTCACCTCCGGCATTTTTTCAGCAACAGCCGCGAGCAACTCCTGATCGACCCACTGGTGCAGGCCGCCGACGTAGCCGGCAATCGGCCGTGGCAGTTTCGCGATGTCATCGGGTGCCGGCGCCGCCGCATCGCGCACCTTCTCGAACGTCCCCATGTTGACCGCGAAGGGAAACAGGTGGACGCGGTCGCTGAACTGCGCGGCTCTCGCCCGCAGCTTTTCCGACGTCGTGAAGACGAGATCGGCGGACTTGAACAGCAGCTGCTCGCTCGGCGCGATCCGAGCCGCCTCCGGCGAGCTCGATGCCAGGTCGTCAATGCAGTAATAGATCGTCAGCGCCGGATTGAGCGAATCGATCACATCGCGCGCCAGCGGCGTCGGCAGGAACGTCCACACCACCGGCCGCGCCGCGCCCACCGCGCTCATCCACCGGGTGATGCTGCGTTTCAGCATCCAGCGATTGATGCGGCGGGCCAGATTGAAGTACGGGAACGGCAGCACCAGCGGCGACTGCACGAACAGGTTCGGCCGCTCTTCGCGGAAGCCCTTGGTGCCGCGGCGCCAGTTACGCAGCCGCTGCTTGAGCCGCGGCATGTCCGACCAGCGCACCGGCCGGACGCCGGTGTTCTCGACGAACAGCACGCGATGCCCGCTCGCGGCCAGGCGCGACATGATTTCCTGGTGACCCTGCCAGATGAAGTCCCAGTCGATCGACGACAGGCAGATGACGTCGCGGCCTGCCACGTTAGATCTTCGCATCCATGAAGGAACGGAACCACAACTCGAGCATCAGCAACACCCAGAGGTGGTGCGCGTAGTCGTGGACCTCTCGTTGGTGATCGTCGAAAATCCTGCGGACCGCAGCAGGCGCGAAGAGCCCGCGCGCGTTGAAGCGATCGCTGAGGATGTGATCGGCAAGGTACTCCCTCAACTCACCGCGGAACCAGCCGCCGATCGGGACCGCAAAACCCTGCTTGGGCCGATGCATGTTGCCGGCCGGGACGAGGTCGGCGACCGCCTTCTTGAGCAGGTACTTCGAGGTCCCGCCGCGCAGCTTCATGTCGCTCGGCAATTTCGCCACGAACTCCGTCAGCCGCCAATCCAGGAACGGCGACCGGGATTCGAGCGAATGCGCCATCGTCGCGATGTCCATCTTGGGCAGGAGGTCCGTAGGAAGGTACCACGCCACGTCGCCGGCAAGCATCGCATCCACGGCGTCGAGATGCTTCAGGCCCGCGAACACCTCGGCGAGGCGATCCGTCCGGGAGTGCATCGCCGGATTCGCATAGAGCGCCGCCTTCAGGTCCGGCGTGAAGACCGACAGCCAGGCGCGGTAACGATCGGGACGCGGGCGGCTCGCGCCTTTCATGAAGCGCGCCGCGCGCGACAGCGTCGATCGCCGATCGGCGCTGGCGGGAAGCAGCGCCGTGACCGTGCGCTCGGCGAGCGCGCGCAGGGGTGACGGCACCATTTGCCACCGCTCGGCGAGGCGGCCGCCATAGTGCCAGCCGTAACCGGCGAATGCCTCGTCGCCGCCGTCGCCGTTCAACGCAACGGTCACATGCTTCCTGGTCAGCTGCGCGAGATAGAAACTCGGAATCGCGGACGAGTCCGCGTACGGCTCGCCGTAGTGCCTGGCCATGGCCGGCAGGATCTCAATCGCCTTCGGATGCACTTCGAATTCGTGGTGCTCGCAACCGTAGCGCTGGGCGACCTTTCGCGCATACTCCAGCTCGTTGAAACGCGGATCGTCAAAGCCGATCGAAAACGTCTTGACCGGTGAGGATTGCAGGCCGGCCATCAACGCCACCACCGCGCTCGAATCGACGCCGCCGCTGAGGAACGCACCGAGCGGCACTTCGCTGATCAGGCGCTTGCGGACCGCCTCGGTCAGGAGCCGGCGCACTTCCGAGGCGGCTTCGTCTTCGCTGATGGTGGTTTTCGGTGTGTACTCGAGCGACCAGTAACGCTCGAGGCGCGTGCCCGACCGGTCGCGGACCAGCACGTGCGCCGGCGGCAACTTGCGGATCTGCTTGTAGATCGTCAGCGGCGCCGGCACCGACATGAACGACATGTACTCGTCGAGCGCTTCGTAATCGATCTCACGCTGAATCGCCGGATCGGCGAGCAACGCCTGGAACTCGGATCCAAACCACAACCGGCCCGCGGCCTCGGCATATAGCACCGGCTTCTTGCCGAAGCGATCGCGCGCCAGCACCAGCTTCTTCTTGCGATCGTCCCAGAGCGCGATCGCGAACATGCCGTCGAGCTCACGCGCGAATTGCTCGCCCATCTCCTCGTAGAGGTGGACGATGATCTCGGTGTCGCTGCGCGTCGCGAAACGATGCCCCTTGGCCTCGAGCCGTTCGCGCAGCTCCTGGAAGTTGTAGATCTCGCCGTTCTGGACGGTCCAGATCGATCCGTCCTCGTTGCCGAGCGGCTGGTGGCCGCCGGCGATATCGATGATGCTCAAGCGGCGGTTGCCGAGCACCGCGCGCGGCTCGGACGAAGACGGCGCTTCCGGTATTTGCCGCACACCTTCATCGTCGGGTCCGCGATGACAGATCGCGGTGCACATCGACTGCACCAGCGCCTTCGGAATGTCACGGCCGTCGAAATCGACGATGCCGGCGATACCGCACATTTAGGAGATGCGCCTCGGGCCGATGTGTTTCACCAGGAGATCGGCGATGCGTTCCGAGGCATGGCCGTCGCCGAACGGGCTCGCGCCTTTCGCCATCGCCGCGTACTCCTCGGGATCGTCGAGCAGGCGCGAGGCGAACCGCACGATGTCGTCGCCGCGCGTGCCGACGAGCCGCGCCACGCCGGCGTCAATGGCCTCCTGGCGTTCGGTGGTTTCGCGCAGCACCAGCACGGGCCGTCCGAACACCGGCGCCTCTTCCTGCACGCCGCCGGAGTCGGTGAGCACAAACGTGCTCGCCGCCATCGTGCGCAGGAACGACACGTAATCGAGCGGCTCGAGCAACGACACGCGCTCGACGCTCGAGAGCTCGTCGAGCACGGTGTCTTTCACCGCCGGATTGCGATGCACGGGAATCACGACGTGCACATCCGGATGGCGTGACGTGATCGTCCGCAGCGCGCCGCACATGTCCTTGAGCGCGCCGCCAAAACTTTCGCGGCGGTGCAGCGTGACGAGCAACAGCCGCTGGCCTTTGACGTCGACCGGCACCTTCGTTCTCGCGAACGTCTCGCTCCTGGCAATCGCGTGCAGCGCATCGACCACGGTGTTGCCGGTCACGAACACGTGTGAGGCCGGAATGTTTTCGGCGAGCAGGTTTTGCCGCGCCAGCTCCGTCGGCGCGAAATGCAGCGCGGCGATCGCGCTGGTCAGCCGGCGATTGAGCTCCTCCGGAAACGGGTTGTAGTTGTTGTGGCTGCGCAGGCCGGCCTCGACATGCGCAACCGGGATCTGCTGGTAGAACGCCGCCAGGCTGGCCACGAACACCGTCGTCGTATCACCCTGCACGATCAGCACGTCGGGCTGTTCCGCCGCCAGCGTCTTCTGCATCGCGGGCAGCACGCGCACGGTCAGCTCTTCGAGCGTCTGCCCCGGCTGCATCACCGACAGGTCGATGTCCGGGGTGATGGCGAAGACTTCGAGCGCCTGTTGCAGCAGCTCGCGATGCTGTGAGGTCGAGACGATGCGGAGCGTGACTTCCGGCCGCTGCCGGAGCGCGTGAATCACGGGCGCAAGCTTGATCGCCTCGGGCCTGGTGCCGAACACCAGCATTGCTTTCATGCGGCCGCTTTCATGAACTGTGTCCCTTCAAGAGTTCCTGGTAGAGATCGAGGGTCTGTTGCGCGGTGGCGCCAAGGCTGAAATGCGCGGCGACATGCGCGCGCGCCGCGGAGCCCATCGCATCACGCCGCTCGCGTGACGTGAGCAGCTGTTCCATGGCATCGGCAAATGCCTTGCTATCAATGTCAGGCACGAGCTCGCCGGTCACGCCGGGAGTGACGATCCAGTCCGTCACCCCTTCGAGCCGCGTGATCACCGGCGGCACGCTGGCGGCCATCGCCTCCAGCAGGACGTTCGGCAACCCCTCCCGCGCGGTCGGCAGCACGAACACGTCGGCGGCCCTGAAGTAGTGCTCGATCTTGTCGGCGGCCTCCACGAACACGACGCTGTCGATCACGCCCCGCTTGGCCGCTTTGGTCTTGATGCGATCGGCAATGCCGGCATCGATCTCATAGTACGTCCCCTGCGTCGCGCCGACCAGGACCAGCGTCGATCGCACGCCACGCTCGTAAAGCGAGAGCCACGCGTCGAACAACACGTCTGGATTCTTCTCGGCCGAGAAGAATCCGACGAACAACACCACCGGATCACCGATGGGAAGCTGCAGCTGGTTCTGGAACTCGGCTCGGAGGTCCGCAGACGAGGGCTTGAATCGATCGAGATCGACGCCGTTTGGAATGAACACGAAGCGGTCCTGATCGAGACCGGTCGCCTCGAAGCCCTCGGCAAAGCGGGGCGTGACGCCGATGTAGCGATCCGCCTGCCGGAAGGCAGCCCACTGCAACCGGCCCTTCGCTCGAATCGACGCCGGATCATCGTGGCCGACGGAAGTGAGCTTGATCACGATCTTCTTGCCGCGCAGCTTCGCGAGAGCGATGACGAGCACGCTCTTCTGCGAGAAGCCATGCAGGTGGACGATGTCGACGTCAGGGGCCAGCTCGAGGAACGACGATGCCATGCGCTCGATGGCGATGGCTTTCGAGGTGCGGCTGTTCGGATCCACAGTAATGCGCCGCACCTGGGTGTCATCGACGGTCGAGTTCCATGGCAACGCCGGATCCGTCGAAGTCGTGAGCACGGTGAAGTCGGCGCGATCGCGTAGCGCGCGAATCAGGTTGCGGCATTGCAGGCTGGCGCCGCTGGTTTCCGGCGCATAGGCGCCCGTCACCATCAGGACTCGCGGCCTCGACACGCTCATTGGAAGTCGATCATCGAAGCAGGGCTCTCTCTATTGAATGCGCGCGTATGTAATGGTGTCCGCATCGGCTCGATCGCGGTCGAAGCCAAGCGCCTGAAAGATTTTCTGTGACGCCACGTTGCTGGTCTTGACCCGGCCAACGACGCGGCCGCGATGTTCGTGCCCGAGTTCGTCGAGCGCGGCGCGCAGCAACGGAGTGCCCAGCCGGCGGCCGCGAAACTCCGGGGCCACCGCGTATTGCACGTCCCACTCGTCATTCGTGCGCTGAAAGCGAACCTGGCCGATCTCGGCGCCCCGGTCGGTCTCGACAATCAACTGCCGCGAGTCATCTTTGCTCAACACACGTTGAAACCATTGATGATGTTCGTCGGCAGTGATCGCATGCCGCGAGAACGAATCCCCGCGCGTCACCGGATCGTTGGCCCAGCGGAGCAGCCTCGCTTCGTCACCGGCCTCGGCGGGCCGCGCCCGAAGAAGGGTCGACGCCGACGCGGTCAACACCGCGGCGACGCGCGATGCACCCTTTCCGTCGACGTAGGCAAGACACCGGCGCGACCACTGGTCGTCGAGCCCGTCAGCCGCGATCGTCGCGATCGCCGGGGGCAACGCCGCTCCGGCTTCCGTGGCGTGACCGATCCATTTCGCGAGGCCGAGCCGGTCCAGCGCCGTGGCAATGGGCACCTGGTTCTCGGCGAGCGTGATCACGATCGACGGGAGGCCCAGGCACAAGCGCTCCCAGGATGTCGACCCGGCGGCGCCGATGCCAAGATCGGCCGCCAGGATAAGGGGAGCCAGCGTCGGCAGATCCTTGTGTAATGTGACGCGCGTCGATTCGCCTGCGGCCGCTTCGATGGCGGCGCGATCCTGAATCGTCGACGGAATGACGACGTCCACCTGCACATCGCCGCCGGTATTCGCGATGACCGCGCGCAGTGCGCTCAGCGTGAGACCGTAGCGATCGGAACCACCAAACGTAATCAGCACTCGCCGCACTCGCCCCGACCTCGGCCGCGCCTCGCGTCGCAGTTGCCGGTACTCCGGCTGAAGCAGCGCGTATTCGACGCCGATCAGCGCCTGCGCACCGGTGTCGTCAATCGTCGCGTCGTCTGTGCCGGACAGATTTTGATCGAGCAGCACATCGCAATCGTGCGGCCGCCGCGGGCGGTCGTCGATCGCCATGATCTGGCGCACATCGCGACGCATCTCCGATTCCCACTCGCGATCGAGCTGATAGTGATCGACGACCAGCCAGTCCGGGCGAAGGTCCACGGCGCGAAGCACCGCCGACATCGTGTTCGCGCTCATGTCGGCGATCGGAAACTGCTCGAATCCGCTTCGAGCGATGTGATCGCGAAGATCGCCTTCTTCTGGACGGCTGACGAACAGGCAGCGAGCGCCCGAATCGTTGAGCTCGTGCGCCAGCGACAGACATCGCATCACGTGGCCGTGCCCGATCGTCGACGAGGCATCCGCGCGGAACACGATCGTCACGCGCCAACTCCAAAGGCGCTGACCTTATGCTGCCAGTCCAGGTGAGCGAATGCGTACCGCCGCATCGCCGCAGGGTCAATGTGCGGCGCGGTGTCGGCAAACGCCTCGAACGCGGCGATCACGTCGCGCGTGTCCTCGCTCGAGCCGACCACGAAGCGGAACGGCAGCGCCGCTGAAAAGTCCGGATCGTGCCCGCTCGCGATGAACGGAATACCGACGGCGCAGTATTCACGCGCCTTCAGGACCGAGGCGGTCGACAGGCCGATCCGGTGAAGGGCAAGGGAGCTGACGGCAAGATGAGTGTTCGCGTACAAATCGCGGAGTGGCGCTCCCGTCACGGTGCCGGCGAACACCACGCGATCGTCGATGCCGAGCAACGCGGCCAGCGTGCGAAGACCCTCGAGTGCAGGCCCCTGCCCGGCGATCACCAGGTGCACGTCGAATGCGCGTTCGGGCCGTTCGGAAAAACTCTTGATGGCGCGCAACAGGCGGTCGTAGCCGTGCCACTTCGACACGGTCGCCACGGCGATGAGCCGCAACACCGGAGCGGGCCAGGCCGGCGCCGAGGCGCGCGGTTCGATAGCGGCGACGTCGATGCCATTTCCCACTTCAACCGTCTTCGCGGCGTTGCCCAGGCGGAACCACCAGCTCTCGGGTGCATATTGGACGATGCGCGTCGCCGGCCATAACGACCACGGCCCGCTGACGTAAAAGGCCACCGCGGCTCGCGTGCGGCGCCACAGCGACTGCCGCGAGGTCCAGATCTCCCTCACCGCCACAAAGTTGGGCGCTCCCACCTCGATGGTGACGTGCACCCCGCGACGCCTGGCGCGCCACAGCGCCGGGATCAGGAAGAAGTTCGCGAACCCCAGGCTGCGAAGAATCAGGTGCGTTTCCGGCGCCGCATCGATGGCGCGTGCGAGACGCGCGAGCGGCGCGAACTTCGAGAACGGCTCGGTCCACACGCGCGTCGCGAAACCAGCAGCGGCCGCGGCACGCAGCAAGCCAAGCACCTTCTGGTGCACGCCCGGGTACTCGCGCGGATCGTACAAGCCGAAGTAGACCACACTTCGCGGATCGCCGGATGTCGTCGATGAATTCAAGGTTTCGTCACACTGCGGCGACCGAAAACGCCCGCATCCACTGTCCGAACGAAATAGCGCGCCATGGCCGGCGATCGAAGGGGCGGGTGCCGGCGGCCATCGCATCGAAATGTGTCAGGCTTGACGCCGGCACGAATCGATCGCTGATCGCGACGGCCTGCTCGATCTCGGCGCGAAACCACTTCCGGCGCGTGCCGCTGATCCAGTACGCTTCGGCGGTTTCAAAACCGATCTTGTCGACGCGATCCCGGATGCGATCAGGCAGCACGCCGCTCATCGCGGATCGCAGTACGCGCTTGGTCACGCCGCCGCCGATCTTGAAATCGTCGGCAAGGCTGACGGCAAACTCCACCACGCGATGATCGAGAAACGGCACGCGGGCTTCGACGGAATGCGCCATCGAGCTGCGATCCTCGAATCGCAGGAGCATTTGCAGGTTCGCGTGCATCAGCTGCGCGCGTGACAACCTGTCCACGCTGGCGAGGTTCGGATCGGCGTCCGGCCGGAGGACGGCGGCGGTGCGGCGCAACGCGTTCGCCATGCCAACGCCGTGGCGTGTATTGATCGCACGCATCTCCCGCCAGGCCGTGGTGATGCGGCCGGCGCGGACCTGGCTGCCCAGGTAGGCCCACAAGAAGCTGTGATAGCCGGCGAAGGCCTCGTCGGCGCCCTGCCCGTCGAGCATGACCTTGATTCCAGCCTCGGCTGCGCGCGCGAACACCATCCACTGCGCAAACACGCTCGTCGACGTGACTGGCTCGTCCTGGTGCCAGGCCAGCGCTGTGAGATTCTCCGCCAACAAGTCGGCCGTTGGCAGGACCAGGTGGCTGTCGACACGCGTCGCCGAGACGACCTCGTCGATCCAGCGTTGCTCGTCGATGGCCGGCGACTCCGATCGCGCTGAGAATGTCTTTTGCCGCGGCGTCGCGCCCTGGCGCGTCAGCTCGCGGCCGATCAAGCACACGATGGTCGATGAATCGATGCCGCCTGACAGGCACGAACCGATCGACACATCGGCCCTGAGCATCAGGCGAACGGAATCCTCGAGCAGCCGGCGGCATTCGGCGACGGCGTCTTCGTACGATCCGGAGAAGGTTGCGGGATTCAGGTGATACCAGCGTCGGACCGGGATCCGTCCGTCGCCGGCAATCGGCGCCTTCGCGACCGGCAGCGTGACGCATTCGCCGGGCCCGAGCTGAAAGACGCGTTCGAACATCGTCTCGTCTCGGTCATCGGTCAGGCCGGTTTCCAGGAACGCCGCCGCACGCGCCGTGTTCACGGTCGCGCGCCAGCCCGGCGCCGCGGTGAATTGCTTGATCTCCGAGGCAAAATACAGCGTCTGATCCGGTGCGACCCAGTAATACAACGGCTTGATGCCAAAGCGATCGCGAGCCGCGACGATCTCGCCGGCGACGCTGTCGTAGATCACGAACGCCCACATCCCGTTCAGGCGATGCAGGCCGGCTTCACCCCACTCGGCGATCGCCGCCAGGATCACTTCGGTGTCGCAATGCGACACGAACTGGTGACCAAGAGCGGCCAGCTCCTCGCCGAGCTCGCGGTAGTTGTAGATCTCGCCGTTGTAAACGATCCAGTAGCGGCGATCGGGCGTGCACATCGGTTGATGACCGTGCGCCGACAGATCGAGAATCGACAGGCGGCGATGCCCGAACGCGACTGTTGCCGAGGCGGACTGGGCCTGATCGATGCGACCGGTCGGAGCGAAGGCGATGTAGGAAGAGAAGGCGTCGGCCGGCGTTGATGGTCCGCCATAGGCTTCAACCGGCCTGCCTGGTGCGGGTGCGATCAGAAATCCTTCATCGTCAGGACCACGATGCCGCACCAGATCGGTCATGAGCCGGATTGAGTCCACTGATCTGGGAACCGGCGACACCATCGCAGTAATGCCGCACATCCTCAGGCCGTCCGCATCCACCAGCGCTTGATCTTGCGCGCGCCCAGCGCGACGGCCAGGTCGCGGAGCCGCTGGCGACCTCGTTGTCGGCGCCAGTAGGCATCAGCATTCGCGGTCACCTCAGCGTGATAACGCTCGATGGCGCGTTTCATCTCCCCTTCCGGCGTGGCGCTGATCCGTTTGGCGCCGACGCCGTTCTTGATCAGCTCAATGAGTGCCGCCGCCTGATTGGACGCGCGCAGCGCCGCGACGTCAAGGACCGCCTCGCGCGCGTCGCGGGCCATCCGATCGACCAGTGCCTGGTCCCGCATCTGGCGCACCACGTCGACGGCGTTCGCACAATCGGGTTCAGTCAGGATGCAATGACGGCCAGGCTCGAGGATGCCGCTGTAGCGGCCGGGCGTCGCGATTTGCACGGTCGCGGCGAGTGCGGCTTCAAGGTGGCGCGGCGAGATCGCCGTGAAATTGAACTGGCCATCCAGACCTGGAAAACACGCCGCCTCGATCTCGTCGAATGTCGCAGCGGGGTGGTTGATGGCGTGGCGCTCGACACACGCGCGGATCTTGCCGTGCGGATCGATCAGGCTGCTGCCCGAATTGGTGGCCAGGCAGAACTTGGAATTCTCGAGGAAGTCGTGCCAGTCCGGCCCCGCAACGATGGCCGCGTCATCGGTCGAGATGTCCAGCGACAGCCCCCGGACAACCGGTTGCGCCATGAACGCGCGGCCAATCTCGCTCTTGATGCGCCCAAGTCGTCCATAGTTCGGCGGGAGATCTCGAGCTCGATAAGAAACGTCGATCGAACGGTCTGCTCGAGGCCTCGGCCGGCTGAAGCGATGCAGCCAGGCATCGGCGATGTAGCCCGTATAGCCAAGCCGCAGCCGTCCGGTCTTCGAGTACTCCGGATACAGGACCGGCCAGTGCTCATCGCAGACCGCGTAAACCGCATCGACGCTCCAATCGATCATCCACCGGTCGAGCAACGCGCTGCAGTCGTACTCGTCCTGCGGAAGCGCGATCTTGACGGCGTCGGCACTCCGCACAAAATCGTAATCTTCCAGCACCCTCGCGAACGCATGCGGCGTAAATCGCGCGCACAGGAAGGTCGGACCCAGGATAATCGCGTGAAACTTGACGTTCCGGACGAACGCAGGAAGGGGCTGCTCGGCGGCGTGGACGATGAAGTCATGGTTCGGCGCGTGATCCGGCAGCAGGTACTCGAGATCGCGAACCGCCTTTCGCCACCGCACCGGGTCGCCCAACCGGTGCAGCACGAGGATCTTCAGGCGAACGTCGCTGTCGGTCATCCGGCCGGTGGAAGCATCCTGCGTATCCAATCCTTGATCACATCTTTGATGGTGACCGGGACATAGGGCGCCAGTCCCTGCGCCGCCTGCTTGGCCGCTTGAACGACTATGGGATCGCGGACCAGGCGAAAACGATGCGGCCGGGTGCGGATCACCACGCCGGGCGTCTCGAACGACGCGGCTGGTCGCGGCTCGCCGCAATCCTCGAGCGACGCCATTGCCTTGGCGATCTCGGCATCGACCATGCGCACGAATGCCTCGTACCCGTACGTGCCGCCCGCGAGTACCTCGGCGAAGGCACGCTCCGTCATGGCGTCGACGGCGGCGCCATCGCGGAGCCGTTCGATCACTTCCGGAAGGTTCTGGCCATCGCGCCGCAACGGGATGAAGTGCCGATCGGGTTGGACAACGCCCGAATAGTCGCCTTCAAAGAGCACCAGCGCCGTGCGGCAGGCAATGGCCTCGAATACTCGCGACGAGACCTGGTTCATCAGCCCGTGGAGATCGAGTGGCGCGATGATCGCGTCGTAGAGGTCGCGCTCCGACGCGCCCGGGTGTGCCGCGCGATACGCCTCGATCTGCGCCGGCAGCGTCCCATCCCAGTCGAACACGTTGGAGCCGCTCTCGCTGCCGAGCACCGCGCGGCACGAGGCGATGAAGTCATACCAGTCGTCGCCATACAGGCGGTCGCTTTCCTCCCACCCGATGTCATGCTCGACACCCGCTGATTCGCAGTACGTCTTTACCAGCCGCCCGATTTCAGTCTTCTCCTTCCCCAATGCTCCGTAGCGAATGGGAAGCGGCCGCCCGCGATAGCCGATTTTCAACGGCCGCTCGGACGGCGGGCGGCGTGGTCCAACCGTCGCCAGCTCCTCGGGTGCGTAACCCGTCAAGTTGCTCACGAAGCGGACATTGGGAAACTCGGACGGCGGGTAGACCCGTCCCATCGACGGCTCCGGAACGGATGAGAAGACCAGGCGGATGCCGAGCCGCTGGATCCAGTGCCAGGCGCGCCTGGTGTGATCGTATTCGTCCTGGATGAAGAGCACCTTCAATCCGCGGAACGCAGCGAGCGCCGTCGCCGTCGGTTCGGCGATTTGATCGAATGGCAGGCGGATGCTGTAGTGGATGATGACCGCGTCGAAGCGCGCGAAGTCAGCGACCGGGGTTCGGTGGTCCTGATGCGCAAAAAACACGCGCGCCCGTGAATGACGCGCCAGGCTGTCCAGGTGTTCGAACACCGTGGACGTGAACGTCTGGGTCTCGTTGTAGAGCACCAGGACGTTCTTGCCGGATAATTGCGACGTCACGAGGTCTGGGCCTTGGCCAGCGGCATACCCGGTCAGTTCCGTCGCTTCCACGAGAGGGACTCCATCACGACGTAAGCGGCGTCGGCCCCGGATGCGACGTGAAGACGACGCGGATCCTTGATGTTAAACGTCAGTTCGACCATTCCTCGAGGAGCGTTCTGGCAGACATCGTCAATGCAGACTGTCGCCGGGGCGTCATTCGTGACCGCTGTCGCGAGCGTCCGCAGCGTCATCTCGTAACGCCCGCGCGCGCCTTTGATGGCGAAGTCGACGCCGATCGACTTTCCATCGTTTCGGTTGTCGCCAACGAATCGAGGGAGGTTGGCGAACTTCTCGACGCCACTCGGACCGCGCAGGTGAAGCGTGATCGTGCCCTGGTCGTCGCGGATGATGTCCACATTCGCGGCCGTCAAGTATTCGAAGGGATCGAACTTCACTACCGCGCGACGAACGGCATACGGGACCAGCGCCGCGTTCCAGATCGCGTCGCGCGACGGATTACCCTTCGACCGGATCTCTTCCAGACTCGCCAGGATAAACGCGTCCTGCCGTCGTTCGGTCGTCCAGTACGCCCCATAGGTGGTATCGAGAAATCGATACTTCCCGGCGATCAGCACCTCGGGAGCAATGTGGCTGTACCGTACTCCCTTCACCTCGTAGAAAAACTGCACGGGCCTGACCGTCAATCCGGCCTGTTCCAACAACGACTGGGCCAACGCCGTGTGGTTGCCGCAGATGCCATATCTCAGCTGCAGACACCGCTCCGCGTCAGTTCCGGGATTTTCAAACCCACCCTCGAGGATCATCGGGAAGTACTGGTTCAGTGTGCTGGTCAGAATGGGAACGGCATTGGTGACGGCAACGGAATAGACGCTGGCAAAGCAAGGGTTGGCGACTGCTTCCAGGGCTCGTCGAGCAAGCACTTGCGGAGCGACGTCCGTCGTGGACACAGGATCCTCTCCGCACCGTTCCGGAAAGCCTACGCTCCGCCAGAACCCAAACGCGCCCTGGTACAGCAGGCATGCTTCGTAGAACACCATGCTGTCGCGCGGGCATCCCTGCTGACGCCCGGACTGCAGCTGTGTCGACACAAGTTCCGCCAGCCTGGTCGGACGCGCCACTGCGTGCGGTGCGGCAGCGAGGGTCTGTCGCTCGTTGTCCGCGGCCGCGACTCCGGCGGCGAGTACCACCAGTATGGCGATGCTGCAGGTGCGCTCGCCGAGGGTCATCTTGGATTGCCGGCTGCGTAGGACTTCATGGCCGCATCATGCTGGTGAATGCTACGTCGAATCAGCGCGAGATTGTCGATCGTCCATCGGACGGTCTGCTCCAAACCGGCCGTCAACGCCACGGTGGCACGCCAGCCTAATTCGCGCGCGGCCTTCTCGGTGCTGCCGAAACGCTTCCCCGAATTGTCCCAGGAACGCTTCGGGCGAAGTTCAAGCCCGGTGCGATTTCCGGTCAAAAGGTTGATTTGCGTGGCCAGTTCCTTGATTGAAGTTTCGACACCGCTCGCAATGTTGTAGACCTCACCCGGCCGGCCCACCAGCGCGCAGGCCGACAGGCCCTGTGCGACATCGTGAACGAAGATGAAGTCACGAGTGGCAATGCCCTCGTTCTCCAGCGGCAGCGGTTCTCCGGCGAGGGCCTTGTAAATGAAGGTTGGCGTGACATTGCGCCACACCGTTGCCGGTGTGCCCCGCCACCGTCCCGCGCCAAGGACCTCACCCGGTCCGTACACATTCTGAAATCGCGCCCGCACTGTGGGGAGACCGTGTTGTTTATGGTAGTAGACCGAATAGAACTCGCCGAAAATCTTCGACATCGAATACGGGCTGTCGTTGTTGTGCAGCGACACCAGATCCGATTCCTCCGTGGCGGACGCCGTGCCAAAGGTCTTCTCCGCCAATGCACATCCGGCGCCGGAATAGACCACTTTCTTCAGGCGCTTGAATCCTTTGATGCGTTCGTACAGCTTCAAGGTCGTCAGCGTGTTGTTGGCGTGGTCAGCGAGCGGATCGTGAATCGAGCTCTGATTGCCGTGATAGGTGCTGAGATGAAAGACGAAATCGTATTCGTCACTCAACTCCCGCAGCACCGCGTCGTCGGCGATCGAACCCTCGGTGAAGTGGATGCGCGAATCCTGCGGAATGTTCTCTCGAATTGCCGAGAGCAGGTTGTCGACAATGTGCACGTGAGCGGCGTTACGCCGGAGTAACACGCCAACGAGGTTGCTGCCGACGAAGCCGGCGCCACCGGTGACCAGCACGCGCTGGTTTGTGAAGTCGAGCGGTCCGGTATCCACGCTCACCGCGCGCCCTGTCTATTTCTTGAGAGTTGCATAAAGGTCGAGTCCCATCAGCGGTCCCACCACCGGCAGCAGGGTGAGGCGATCGAAGTGCCGGAACGGGCGTTCGCGCTCGGCGTTCTCCTTTCGAATCACCACGTCGGAAAAATGCGCGCACATCTTCCGGAGCCGGCGGCTGGAAGTAAATACTGTCGAGGGGGCGGCGGCTCCGGAGCTCGATCGATCGTAGGCGGCGCGATCGGATTCGGTGGTGCCGTCACTGGCCGACGCGCCAAGGTAGTCGCTCGCGAAGGTGCGCCACGTGGCGCCGGTCGCCGTGAACCATCGGCGATAAGAGAACGCATTGTAGATCATGACGAGCGCGAACCCGCCGGGGCGCAGCACGCGGTGCACTTCGTCCAATGCGCGTTGGAGGTTGCCGGTGTGGTGCAGACACCCGATGGTCACAACCGCATCGAAGCTACCGCTGTCGAACGGCGCCTCGAGAATGCTGCCCCGCTGCGCCGAGCCTGGCAGGTCAAACAGCGACATGCGTTCGTTGACGACACCGACAGGCCCTGTGGCAATGTCCAGGCCTGTGTAGGTCTTCGCGCGGCTCGCGAGCAGCTGAGAAACGGTGCCGTAGCCGAGGCCAATCTCGAGCACATCTCTACCGGCGAGCCGATCCAATTGCAGATAGCCGGTCAGATACGGGTAGGTCGCAAGGTAGTAACGATCGAACTTCTCGAGAGACGGCGCCGAGAAGTCGGTGATGCCGAGACTGTGGGCGAGCTGAGTGCCGCAGAGCTCGTCCCAGAACCGCCGATTCTGCTGATCGATCTCGGCCTGGTTCATCGCGACGCCGCAGCGTCACCGGAACTGGCCGGCGGCGCCGACAAATGCGAGTAGACGTCAGTGACGCCGTGCCGATCGTACCACTGCAGTTGGCGGGCAATCGTCTCGGCAAAACCGACCCCGGCGCGCCAGCCAAATGCGCGCTCGGTGGCCGACGCATCCAGTACCACGACGCGCACATCATCATCACCCGCCGGCACCACCGGCACCGCGCCGGAGGGCGTGATGCTCAGATACGCGGACACGGCGTCGAACACTTCCTTGATGCTGTGACCGTCACCAGTCGAGGCGTTGAAAACACCAGTCGGCGCGTCAGCGGCGATCACCAGATCCATCAAGCTCAGAAAATCCGACATGTCGAGAAAATCGCGGACCGTGTCGCTGCAGAAGCAGGACTGACCGGCCTTCAGCCGCTTGTAGAACGTCGGGATCGGCCCGATGGCGAGGCGCGGACCGGTGACGTTGGCAATTCGCAGGGAGACAACCGGCAGTCCACAGCTCAAGAGGTACTGCTCGCCGGCGGTCTTCGAAATCCCGTAACTCGTAAATGGACGCGTCGGGTGCGACGGCGGAATCGGCACGACCTCCGTACGTCCGTAACAGAGCGCCGTCTGGAAATTCACGATGCGTTTCACGCCTGCGCTCGCGGCCGCCCGCGCGATGTTGACCGAGCCAAGGACGTTGGTGGCGACATCCTCGCGCCAATCCAGCGGATCTTTGTAAGACGCGGCGCTATGCACCACAATCTCCGGCCGGAACTCCGCGACGACTCGATCGATCAGCGCAGCGTCGGCGACGCTGCCCGTCGTCAACGTCATTCCAGCCACCGGCGGCACGACTTCCCTCTTGCCTGTGGCGAAGTTATCGATGACATGAATCTGGTGGCCGGCCGGAAGCCAGTGCTCGATCAGGTTCGAGCCAAGGCACCCGGCGCCACCGGTAATCAGGATGCGCTTCACGGTTTCTTGGCCTGCAAGTGGGTGTACTCCCCGAGCACGCCGTATCGACGGTAATAGTCGACGGCGGCAGCGACCGTCTCACCCAGCGGAGTAAATGCGATCGCCCCGAAGTCCTGGAAGGTCTTCGACGGATCGAGCAGGATCGAAGGCGCCTCGTCCGCACCGAGATCCCGAACCTCCGGCGCCGGATAGTCCTCGATGCCCATCGCCGCAACGACCTCGTCGTAGAGCTGCTGAATCGCGATGTCCGTGCCCGATGAGAAATGGTAAGCGCCGTGACCGGTGCCGTCGGCGGATCGGACCACCACGGCGGCCAGGTCCTTGACGAACACGAAATCACGCCGCGCTTTCGTCACGAAGCAGCGTTTGCCGTCTTTCAGCCGCTGAAAGAAGATCGGCAGCGGACCGCTGACGTTGCGGGGGCCGACGACGTTCGCCAGCCGGAACGTGACGTAGTCGAGCCCCGAGATCGACAAATAGTCTTCCGTCGTCGTCTTCGAAATGGCGTAACTGCTGTTCGCCGGGTTCTTCGGATGATCCAACCGGATCGGCTGATGCAGCGGCTTCAGGCCATAGCAGAGCGCCGTTTGGAAGTAGATGAAGCGCCGCACACCATGGCGCCTGGCGGCCTGGATGACGATGCCCCCACCAACACAGTTGGTGAGGTTGTCTTCGGCCCAGTCATGAGGATCCTTGTACGAGGCTGCGGTGTGGACGACCACATCCGGCTTGAATTCCGCCATCAGCCGCTCGACCAGATCGGCGTCGGCGATCGAGCCAATCGCCACTGAAAGATTCGGGTGATCGGCCAGATGCTCTCGCCGGCCCGTCGCCAGATTGTCGATCGCCACGACGCGATCGCCGCGAGCCAGCAACAATTCGATGACGTGCGAGCCGACCTGGCCGCATCCTCCGGTAACGAAAACGTTCATGGCACTCCTGCGAATGAATCAGCTCAGCGGCCGATCGTGAAATTGCTGCTGCCACAGCTCGAGGCTCAGCAGACCCCAAATGTTCCGGCTAAACGGCCCCTCACGCGCGATCAACGTTTCAATGTCGAACCCGCGACTGAGATACGGCCGTTCGATGGCACGACGGCTTCGGAAGACATCATGGATGAACTCGGTGACCTTGCCGCCGCCCCGCATCCACGCCTGCAGAGGAACCGGAAAGCCCATCTTGTCCTTGCGTTCGCGAATGACTGGCGGCAGCTTATCCGCGAAGGCGACCCTCAGCAGGCGCTTCAATTCGCCGTTCTGAAACTTGATGTTGGCGGGAATGGTCGCGGCCAGCTCGACCAACCGATGATCGAGAAACGGCACGCGTGATTCGACGCCGTGCGCCATGCTCATCCGATCCTCGACGTGCAGCAGCGCCGGCAGCAGGGTCTTGAAATCGAAGTGCGTCATCGAATCGAAATACGATTCCTTGCCGACGTTGGCGCCCCAGAAAATCTCGCGAAACTCGTCGAACGATGATTGGTGCTCGAACTGCGCCCAGTCAATGATGCTGCCGAAGGTGTTGGCACGGTTGATCAGCCGGAAATAGCGGCGGTCGCGCTCCTCGAAGACCCCCTGCGCCCAGAACTCCTGAATCAGGGGCTTGTAGTTCCGCAGCGCTTGCAGGTTGGGAATGATCGATTCGTAGGTCACCACGAAATTGCCGCTGTTCATGGTCCCGTCAATGGCGCCCTTGATGCACTGTTCCCAGTAGGCGATCAGGTATCGCGCATAGCCGCCGAAGATTTCGTCGCCGCCCTGGCCGCCGAGGACGACCTTGATGTGTTCTGCGACCTTGCGAGAGACCACGTATTGAGGGAACGAGCCCGGGCCGGCCACCGGATAATCGAGATGGTAGATGACCTTGGGCATCGATTCGACGAAGTCCGTCTCACCGATTTCGATCTCGTGAAGGACCAGCCGGCGTTCTTCAGCCAGCGCGCGCGCATAGTGCGACTCGTCAAACAGCGGACCGCCGGCAAACTTGCCGTTGAACCCCTGGATGCGCGCCGCCGGCATCGCTTCGCGCGCCATCGCCGACATCAGGCTCGAGTCGACGCCGCCGCTCAGATACGCGCCGACCTCGACGTCGCTGCGAAGGTGCACGCTCACTGAATCCTGCAGCGCGGACTGCAGCTCCGTGACGAACCACTGCTGATCGTGAGACCAATCGATCGCGTAATGCACTTCCCAGTACTGGCGCGTCTCCAATCGTCCGGCATCGACCCAACCGATGTGCGCCGGCCGAAGCTGCCGGACACCGGCAAACATCGTCTTGTCGCCGAGACAGAACTGGAACGACAGGTAATCGTAGAGACCGTGGGCGTCGGTGGCCACTCCAGGGAGGTACGGAAGAAGCGCCTTCACCTCCGAGGCAAAGTAGAAGGCGTCACCGACCACGGCGTAGTAGAACGGCTTGATGCCAAACCGGTCACGCGCGATGAAGAGGCGCTGAATGCGCGGATCCCAGATCGCGAAGGCGAACATGCCCCGCAGATGCTCGACGCAGCCCTCGCCCCACTTCTCGTAGGCGCGCAGGATCACCTCGGTGTCCGAGGTGGTACGGAAACTCTCGCGCCCGAGCTCGTCGCGCAGTTCCAGGTAGTTATAGATCTCGCCGTTTTGGACGATCACGCAGCCATCGGCGCCGGTCATCGGCTGATTGCCCAGGCTGAGATCGATGATCGCCAGGCGGGCGTGTCCGAACGCGGTTCGGCCATCGGGTGAGGCCCAGGTGGCGTGGCCGTCGGGCCCGCGATGCTGGAGGGTGGCCGTCATCTCTCGAACGCGCTGCAACGCATCCTGGCCGGGAACGACGGCGCCTGCTATTCCGCACATAAGGAAACTGACTGCGACGAGTCCTGCACTCGCAAATGAAACACCGCGTCAACGCCGGCGTGACGGCCGCCGATCATCGGCAGCTGGCGCGCGTCGAATTCGAGTGATTCGAGAAACTGCCGGCTTTCATCAGGGAGCCGCGGGTCCATGATCGCGGCAAACCGGGTTGGCAGCAGTGACAGTTCGATCATCGACACCGCCGCGCCGGCATACGTCGCCGCGAAGCCGGCCCGGTTCGCAATCTCGATGAACTCTTGCGGCTGATAGCAGTTCGCGATCGGGCAATCTTCGCCGTCGGTGCTTTTCGCGAACCGTTCGCGCGGCGACAACTCAGGATACCGGCCCTCGAGCAGCGTCCGATGGTAGGCCACCTTCAAGTGCATCCAGACACTGTCGGCGTTATAGATCATCACGTGCATGGTCCCGCCCGGCTTCAGGACGCGTCTGATCTCGCGCAAGCTGCGCGGCAGATCGGCAACATGATGAAGCACGCCCGAGCTGTGCACGTGATCGAAAGCGCCGTCATCAAACGGCAGCGGCGCGGTGTCGTCGATCACGCGCAGATCGGCCGCAATGTGGTGCAGCGCGAGGCGTCGACGGGCTTCTTCCAGCGACGCCGGCGAGACGTCGACGCCGCTCAATCGGACGGACGGCGAATACACGCCGAAGCCCACCAGGTCGTGTCCGGGACCGCACCCGAAATCGAGCACGCGGCGCCCGTCGAAACCGGCGACCGGCATCAGGTGGAGGTAGTTGGCGTACTGGCTGTTTCGCCAATGGAACGCGGCCAGCGACGCCTGGGCAGTGCGAAACTCACGATGGCCGGTGACGTTGTGATCCGTCCAATAGTCGGCCACTGACAATCGCTGTGCGCGACGCAGCGGTTTCATCCGTTGCAGTGCGGAGCGGAGGCGGCTCGGGCTCATAACATCGAACTGAACTGTCCCTTGACACGACGAAACATGAAGAGCCCGGACACGAACGCCACGATCGCCAGCGCCAGGACGTAGGCCAGGCCGCCGAGCGGGGGCATCGCTTGCGTCAGGATCACCGACCGATACGATTCAACCAGGATGTAAAACGGATTGACCCGTGTGATCCGCTGGAACAGCTCCGGCAAGTTGTCAATCGGGTAGAAGATCGGGGTTGAGAACATCGCGATGGTGAGCAGATTCGGCAGTGCCTGGCCGAGATCGCGCGCGAACACATTAATGGCGCTGAGCCACAGGCCGAGCGCCGCCAGCAGCAGGAAGTGCACCACCACGACGACCGGGAGCCACAGGGTGTGAATCCCCGGCAGGCGTCCGTCGGCGAGCAGCAGCAGGTTCAGGAAAATCAGGCAGACGCTCACCGAGACAAGGCCGACGAACGTCGCCGCAATCGGCAGCAGCTCGGTCTTGATCGCCAGGTTCTTGACGATGCCGGTCGCTCCAACCACCGAACTGGTCGACGCGCTCAACGACTCGACGGTGCCGATCCACGGCCCATATCCGCTAATCAACCACAGGGCGTAGGCAAAGGTCGTCTCGGCGCCCGGCAATCGCACTTTGATCACGTAGCCGAACAGGAAGGTATACAGGGCCAGCATGAAGAGCGGATTGGCAACCGCCCACGCGCTGCCAAGGCTGGAGCCCAGATAGCGATCCCTGATGTTCATGGCGAACAGGTTGAACGTCAGGCGCACGTCTTCGATGGCCAAACCGAGCATCAGGCAGGCTCCGCCACGTCGATGGCAACGGGGTAAATCAGCATCGGTTTTCCGCCGCTCATCGGCACCGAGGTGTAGACCTCGAACATGACACTGGCGGTCGTGACGCGGACCTCCTGACGGACGAGGGCGACGTCGATTCTGTAAATGGCCGCGCCGAGCACCAGCGGCTCCATGATGACAGCCAGATGCACCGTCCCGTCCGCCGCCGCGTGGTCCCGGCCCGCAAACGTTTGCGCGAACATGACCACGCCGTCGAGCCGCACAATGTCGACCGTCAGATCGAACGCGCGGTCGGGTGAGCCGGTGCCCTCAATCTGAATTCGCAACGGCGCGCCGGATTCCAGCAGCCGCTGGTCGGGAACATCGCCTTGCACGAGTGCCACCGCCACCCGCCAGCCGGCGTCGAGCGAATGACTGCCGACGTGCTGCGTGAACCGCTGCATCGCCTGCTTGTTGTCCGCCTTCCGCACCGAGTCGATGTAACTCTCGCACACCGCCGCGGGTGAACCATCCATGACGATTCGGCCGCGATCCAGCCAGAGGCACCGATTGCAGATGTCGCGGACCGATGCCATGGAGTGCGACACCAGGATCAGAATTTTTCCGCGGGCGCAGATCTCGCGAATCTTGCCGGTCGCCTTGCGCGAAAACGACGCGTCACCAACGGAGAGCGCTTCGTCGATGATCAGGATCTCGGGATCGATGTGCACCAGCATGGAAAACGCCAGCCGCGCCTTCATGCCGGTTGAATAGGTCCTGACCGGCTGATCGATGAAGTCGCCCAGCTCGGAAAACGCAATGACCTCATCGATGATGCGATCGACGTCACGCCTCGACTGGCCCTGCAGCTCACCGTCCAGGTAAATGTTTTCGCGGCCGCTGACCAGGTCGCGCAGGCCGATACCGAGCGTCATGATGGTCGTGACATGGCCGTCGACATGGCGGGAGCCTGAGGTCGGGTCGGCCAGGCCGGCGATGATCTGCAACAGCGTCGATTTCCCGGCGCCGTTGCTGCCAATGATGCCGAGACGATCGCCCGCCGTGAGCTCCAGGCTGACGTCATCCACAGCAACAACGCCGGCGGGTGCGCCGTGTTCGGGCGCGCCAATGGGCGGGAAAATCTTCCTGACCTGGTCAAGTCGAACCGCGCTCACGCCGCACCTGCCCCGTAGCGCTCGACGCGGAATGGCAGGCTGACCTGTTGATCGGCGGGGACACCCTCGACGATCAAGGTCAGCCCATTGCCCACGGTCCAACTCCGGATGTCGTGAAGGATCGGCGCCGCCAGCGGATTCTCGGGCCTGCTCCTGACAAACACATTCAGCGAGTACTGGCCGGCATTGAGCGGCAGCGCCGGGATGCGGACCGTCGCGTGATAGCGCCCGACCCGATCGCCGACGCGGATCCAATCCGACAGCAGCACGATCTCCCAGCCGCTGCCGACGCGCAATTGTTCGATCGAGATCGAGATTTCGATCGCCGCCGGTTCAACGATGTCGATCATCAGCGGCACGCTGGCGTCCCGCCCGGCGTGGGCCTCGTAACTGGGACGCGTCTCAACCAATCTGGCCACCTTCGCCGGCGGCCGCTCGATTCCCAGGTAGGCGACGACGGCCTGATCGCTCGAGCCGCTGAACGAGAACTGCCCTCGCTCCATGACGTGGGCGTGGTGGCACAGCCGCAGCACCGAAGTCCAATCGTGGGTGACCAGCACTCCCGACGCGCCACGCGTCAGCACTTGGCGAATCCGCTCGTGGCACTTGGCCTGGAAATGTTCGTCGCCAACGGCGAGCACTTCGTCGATCAGATAGACATCGTGGCGTGGCGCGGTCGCCGTCGCAAAATACAGCCGCGCCGCCATGCCGCTCGAATAGGTGCGGACCGGGCGCTCAAAGGCGGCGTCGAGTTCCGAAAATTCGAGCACGTCCGCGAGCATCGACGCCAACACGCGGCCGCGCACACCCATGATGCGGAGGTAGCGGGTCGCATATTCGCGTCCGCTCAAATGCGGGTTGCCAAGGCCGCCGAGCTCAAACAAGCCCGCGACCGAGCCTCGGGTGCGAACTTCACCGCGAGTCGGATGAAAGACCTTCCCCAGGACCCGAAGCAGCGTGCTCTTGCCGGCGCCGTTCTTTCCGATCACGCCGACGATCTCGCCTTTGGGCACGTCCAGCGATACGCCGGATAACGCCCGCACTCGCGGCGCGTCCGGCGGCAGGCCCGTCACCAGCCGCCACCAGCTGATCTCCGACGC
>Ga0111539_10002504_pt1 | contig 24346 bp, 22 predicted proteins | sample RhiMethybrSRZTD1_FD_79667 | JGI IMG/M metagenome (GOLD analysis project Ga0111539, IMG submission 79667) | Populus rhizosphere microbial communities from Tennessee, USA - Rhizosphere MetaG P. TD hybrid SRZTD1 (version 2) (version 2) | ecosystem: Host-associated > Plants > Roots > Rhizosphere >...
ACGGCTTGCGGGTGTCGTACGGCACAGTGTTGTAGTTCAGTTCGAGCCCGGCCCGGTCCAGCGCCTGGGCCGCGGGCTTGCCGCCGATGCCCTTGTTGGTCAGGTCGATGAGGATCAGGTGGTTGTCGGTGCCGCCGGTGACCAGGTCGAACCCGCGCTCCATCAGCGCCGCGGCGAGCGCCTTGGCGTTCGCGACGATCTGCGCCGCGTAGGTGCGGAACTCCGGCCGCGCCGCCTCGCCCAGCGCGACCGCGATGCCGGCCGTGGTGTGGTTGTGCGGACCGCCCTGCAGGCCCGGGAACACCGCCTTGTCGACGGCCTTCGCGTGCTCCGCCGTCGACATGATCATCGCGCCGCGGGGTCCGCGCAGCGTCTTGTGGGTGGTCGTGGTGATCACGTCGGCGTGGCCGACCGGCGACGGGTGCGCACCGCCGGCGATCAGGCCGGCGATGTGGGCGATGTCGGCCGCCAGGATCGCGCCGACCTCGCGGGCGATCTCGGCGAAGCGCGGGAAGTCGATGGTGCGGGGAATCGCGGTGCCGCCGCAGAAAATGATCTTCGGACGCTCGGCGCGGGCGATGTCGCGCACCTCGTCGAAGTCGATCCGGCCGTCTTCGCGCCGGACGTTGTAGCGCACCGAGTTGAACCACAGGCCGGTCGCGGACACCGACCAGCCGTGGGTGAGGTGGCCGCCCATCGGCAGCGCCATCCCCATGATCGTCTCTCCCGGCTTGGCGAAGGCGAGATAGACGGCGAGGTTCGCGGGGGAGCCGGAGTACGGCTGGACGTTGGCGTGCTCGACGCCGAACAGCGCCTTCGCCCGGGCCACGGCGAGCTCCTCGATCGGGTCGATGAACTGCTGGCCCTCGTAGTAGCGCTTGCCGGCGTAGCCCTCGGAGTACTTGTTGGTCAGCACGGTGCCGGTGGCTTCGAGCACGGCCCGGGACACGTAGTTCTCCGACGCGATCATGCGCAGCTTGTCGTGCTGGCGGGCGGCCTCCGCCTCGATCAGCTCGGCGAGCTGCGGATCGGCGGTGGCCAGGTTCTGCAGCGGGGGTAGGTGCATGGCGTCCTCCGGTCGGGGCACCCAGGCGCACGATGCACCAACGAACAAGCTTCCCGGTGGTCGGTTCCACCTCAGGCTGCGCCAGTCGCGGACGAAGGCGCCGAGTTTACCGCACCACAACGAGCTTCTCGTGATGCGCCGACCATGCATCGGCGGCGTCACCCCAGGGTGCCGTGGTGGCCGTGATCACCGCCGGATCGAGCCGCCCGCGGGCCACCAGATCCAGGACGGCGGGGATGTCGCGCCGGGCCTGCGCTCGTCCGGTGACGAGCGTGATTCCGACGGTGTACATCCGCAGCATCGGCAGGGCGACCTCGCCGGGAAAGATCCCGGTGTCGACGAGCGTGCCGCCGCGGTCGGTCGCCTTGATCGCGTGCAGCAGGTTGCTCTCCCGACCGGACGTGTTCACGGTCAGCGGGTACTTCGCCGTCCGGTCGGTCACGTCGCCGACGCTCGCGCCCAGGCCCTGCGCGATCGCCAGCCGCCGCTCGTCGCGGTCGAGGTAGGTGACCTCGACGTCCAGCGCCCGCGCGATCGCCGTCGCGTACAGCCCGACCGACATCCCGCCCATGACGAGCATCCGCCGGTCGCCGTCGAGGACGTCGAGGTGTGGCCCGACGGTGCGCCAGCCGTCGGCGAGGTTGTCCAGGCTGGCGACGGCCGCCAGTGGCACGCCGGCCGGCAGCGGCACCAGCATCGCGTCGGCGAACGGCACCCGCACGACGTCGCACAACGCACCACCCCAGTCGCCGCCGAGCGCGCCGAGGCCGTAGCCGGCGACGTGCGGCACCGTCGCGCAGTCGCCGGTCTGGCCGCGCACGCAGAACCGGCACGCGCCGCAGTTGATCTGGAACGGCACGGCTACCCGGTCACCCGGCCGGGCGACGGTGACCTGCGGACCGACCTCGATCACCTCGGCGACGAACTCGTGGCCGAGCGCGTACGGAAGCGGCAGCGGGTAGACGCCGGCGTTGACCACGGTGTCGAGGTCGCACGTGGCCACGGCGAGCGGCCGCACGAGCGCGGCGCCGGCGGGATCGGCCGCCGGCCCGCTCGTCCCGGCCGAGGGGCCGGTGGCGCCGTCGAGCGTCGGCACCGCCAGTGCGGTCCAGGCCGCCTTGCCGGGAGATTCGAGGACGAGCTGAGCCTGCTCCACTATGCCGACCGTCATACAGGTGAGGCTCCACTATGCTGCTCGTCATAGTCAAGGGTCGGAAGGGGGAGGCGCGGCGTGGGGAGCGACGGCCGGGAGCGGATGGTGCGGGCGGCCGTGGAACTGTTCCGCGAACGTGGTTACGCGGCCACCTCGTTCGGCGACGTGCTCGCCCGCAGCGGCGCGCCGCGGGGATCCATCTACCACCACTTCCCGGGCGGCAAGGAGGAACTCGCCGCCGAGGCGCTGCGCCGCTACACCGAGGCGAGCGTGCGGGCGCTGCGCGCCGCGGCCGAGAACGCGTCCGCCGCCGGGACCGTGCGCGCCTTCGTCACCGCGTCGCGGGAGGCGCTCGTCGCCAGCGACTACCGGCGCGGCTGCCCGATCGCCGGCGTGGCGCTGGACCTGATGCCGGCCGACAACGCGCTGGCCAACCACGTCACCGAGGCGTTCGCGCGCTGGCGCGAGGTGCTGCGCGGGGCGCTCGAGCGCGACGGCGTCCCCGGCAAACGGGCCGCCGCGCTGGCGTCGCTCGTGGTGGCGAGCGCGGAGGGCGCGCTACTGCTGGGCCGGGCCGACCGCAGCCCGGTGCCGGTCGACGAGACCGTCGACGAACTGGTCGCGCACATCGAGGCAGTCGTGCGCCAGCACGCCCGGAATGGCGCGGAGCCCAGCCGGGTAGGTGAACACCATGACGAACCCGAGCGATGAGGGCATCGGCGGCACGGCGACCGGCCCGACGGCCGTCGACCGTGAGGCGCTGCACGAGAACGTCGAGCAGATCGCGGTGCCGGCTTACGACATCGTCAGCGGTCCGGTCGAAGGGCTCGTCGAGCCGTTCGCGGACGCCATGCCGGACGCGGACGAGCCGGAAACCCGGTCCCCGCCGGTGGCCGAGCGGAGTGACACTAAGGAGGACGGCGTGACCGCCCCGTCCGCCGAACAGGGGGAGGACAGGACATGAACCTGCCGAGTCTGCTCGCACGCCTGGCCCGCGGCCTGCTGCCCGACGACAAGCGCACCGACGTCGACTTCCGGCCGGTGACCAGGCCCGGTCCGGACGTGATCGCCGGCTGGGAGACCCGCCCGCACGTTCCCGGTAGCCAGGACGACAGGCACGTCCGCTGACGATCGAGGGGCCGGGACCCCGGCCCCTCACCGGCCCCTACTCGGGCACCCGCCGGTAGGCGCCGTCGCTGGCGCTCGTCGCCATCGACGCGTACGCGCGCAGCGCCGCCGACACCACCCGCTCGCGGTCGACGGGGGTGTACGGCCGCTCCCGCTTCTCCTGCGCGATCCGCCGCGCCTCCAGCACGTCCGGCGCCACGTTCAGCTCGATCGAGCGCGCCGGGATGTCGATGCTGATCTTGTCGCCCTCCTCGACGAGCGCGATCAGCCCGTGCGAGGCCGCCTCGGGGGAGATGTGCCCGATCGACAGGCCCGAGGTGCCGCCGGAGAACCGCCCGTCGGTGATCAGCGCGCACGCCCGGCCGAGGCCGCGCCCCTTGAGGAACGACGTCGGGTAGAGCATCTCCTGCATGCCCGGCCCGCCGCGCGGACCCTCGTAGCGCACCACGACGACGTCGCCGGCCACCACGTCGCCGCGCAGGATCGCCTCGACACAGGACTCCTGCGACTCGAAGACGCGGGCGGGGCCCTGGAACGTCAGGTTCTCGGCCGGCACGCCGGCGGTCTTCACCACGCAGCCCTCCGGCGCGAGGTTGCCGAACAGGATCGCGAGGCCGCCGTCGGCGGAGTAGGCGTGCGCGACGTCGCGGATGCAGCCGCCGGCCGCGTCGGTGTCCAATGTGGACCAGCGCGCCGTCGACGAGAACGGCTCGGTGGTGCGCACGCCGCCCGGCGCCGCGTGGAACAGCTCCACCGCCTCGGCCGACGCCGACCCGCCGCGGATGTCCCAGCTGGACAGCCACTCGTCGAGCGAGGGCGCGTGTACCGCGTGCACGTCACGCCGGAGCAGCCCGCCGCGGTCGAGTTCACCGAGGATCGCCGGGATGCCGCCGGCCCGGTGCACGTCCTCCATGTGGTACTGGGGCGTGTTCGGGGCGACCTTCGACAGGCAGGGCACCCGGCGGGAGATCCCGTCGATGTCGCTGACGTGGAACTCCAGTTCCGCCTCCCGCGCGGCCGCGAGCAGGTGCAGGATCGTGTTCGTCGACCCGCCCATCGCCACGTCGAGGGCGACCGCGTTCTCGAACGCCGACCGCGACGCGATGGAGCGCGGCAGCACGGAGGCGTCGTCGCCGCCGTAGTAGCGCGACGCCAGGTCGACCACGACCGTGCCGGCCTTGGCGAACAGGGCGCGCCGGGCCTCCGACGTCGCGAGCGTCGAGCCGTTGCCGGGCAGCGCCAGCCCGATCGCCTCGGTGAGGCAGTTCATCGAGTTCGCGGTGAACATGCCCGAGCAGGAGCCGCAGGTGGGGCAGGCGGAGCGCTCGATCGCGCCGAGCTGCTCGTCGTTCACGGCGTCGTTGGCCGACGCGATCATCGCGTCGATGAGGTCGATCTTCGAGTGGACGATGCCCTCGATGGCGATCGTCTTGCCGGCCTCCATCGGGCCGCCGGAGACGAACACGGTCGGGATGTTCAGGCGCAGCGCGGCCATCAGCATCCCGGGCGTGATCTTGTCGCAGTTGGAGATGCACACCAGCGCGTCGGCGCAGTGGGCGTTGACCATGTACTCCACCGCGTCGGCGATGAGCTCACGGCTGGGCAGGGAGTAGAGCATGCCGCCGTGGCCCATCGCGATCCCGTCGTCGACGGCGATGGTGTTGAACTCCTTGGCGACACCGCCCGCCTCCGCGACGGCATCCGCGACGATCATGCCGAGGTTCCGCAGGTGCACATGCCCCGGTACGAACTGCGTGAAGCTGTTGGCGATGGCGACGATCGGCTTGCCGAAGTCACCGTCGGTCATGCCGGTGGCGCGCCACAGGGCCCGGGCGCCCGCCATGTTCCGGCCGTGGGTTGAGGTCTTCGACCGCAGTTCAGGCATGGTGCATAGTGTGCACCTCCGCCGGGCGGCCGGCCGAATCAGGCCGGATGTCGGGAAACGGGACTCCCGCGACGGCATTTGATGGGGCAGAGTGTGATCGTGCCCCACCCGGACGGTCTTGATACCGGTGCGTCGTTCGGCACAGCAACGGCGATTTGTCTGGTTCCCGGCATCATCGCGGCGATCTTCCTGCTCCGGGGCCTCCGGTCCGTGCCACCGCCGGCGCGCCGGGTCCGGCTGTACGGCGGCCTCGCTGTCTCCGTCGGCATGGTCTCGTTGGCCGCCACCACGCTGCTGATCCTCGCCGGGTGGGACGAGGACAGCCTGCCGATGTCGTTCACCGCCATCGGTTTTGCGGCGGCCGCCGTGCTGATGGGTTACGGGCAGCTGGTGACCCCGGCCGTGGTCGCCCGGGAGAACCGGCTGGCGCTGACCCTCGACGGCACGCTGTTCACGATGTGCATCCTGTACCTGATCTGGGCCGGCTTTCTGGAGCCGTGGCACCGGCGGGTACAGGACGGCGACGTGCCGCAGCCGCTCATGCTCGACTGCCTCGTCCTTGTCGTGCCGATCGTGCTGAACGCCGTGGTCGTGGGCATGGTGGCGGTCAACACGGGCCACCTGGTCCGGCTCCGGTCACCGGCACTGCTCGGCTGCGCGGGCGCGGCGCTGTTCAGCCTCGGCGCGATCCTGCTGATGATGGCGAGCACGGGGCGGTCCGGGCCGGCGGTTCTGCAGGTGGGCACGGCGGCGATGGTCGCCGGCACGACGGCGCTCGCCATCCGCGCCTACCACGCCGGCCGGGCGCCGCTGCAGCCGACCCGAGGGGGCCGGCCCACCTCACTGTCGATGGCCGCGATGGTGCTCGCGATGGGTACCACCGTCGTGCGCGTGATCACCGGCTCGACCCTCGACGCCGTCAGCATCGTGCTGGCCGTGCTGATCGGTGGGTTCCTGACCGCCCAGCAGATGCTCGCCCAGCGGGCTCTCGCCCGGATCGCGGACCGCCTGGCGCAGAGCGAGGCGCACTTCCGCACGATGGCGCACACCGACGCGCTCACCGGCCTCGCCAACCGCCGCGAGTTGCTGCGCGTTCTGGAGGAGGAGGCCAGCGGCGGCCCGGCCTGCGTGCTGCTGTCCATCGACCTCGACGGCTTCAAGAACATCAACGACATCCGCGGGCACGATGTCGGCGACGCCGTGCTGATCGAGGTCGCCCGGCGCCTGGTCGGCAACGTCCGGCCGGGCGACTGCGCGGCCCGCCTCGGCGGCGACGAGTTCGCCGTGCTGACGTGGGCCAGGCCGAGCGAGGCGATGACGGTGGCCCGGCGCCTCCTCAACGTGCTGAACCGGCCGTTCGAACTGCCCAGCGGCACCGTGTTCGTCTCGGCGAGCATCGGCCTCGCCGGCTGCCTCGAGGCCGACAGCATCGACTCGTTGCTGCGCAACGCCGATCTCGCGCTGCGCGCCGCCAAACAGTCCGGCAAGAACCGGATCGAGCTGTACGACGTCGCCTACGACGAGCTGGTGAGCCGGCACAGCGAACTGGAGCACGAACTGCGCGGCGCCGTCGACAGGGGCGAGCTGATGCTCGTCTACCAGCCGGTGGTCGCCGTCGAGACGGGTGCCGTGGCCGGCGTCGAGGCGCTGCTGCGCTGGCACCACCCGCGGCTGGGCAGCGTGCCGCCCGTCGAGTTCATCCCGGTCGCCGAGGAGTCCGGCCTGATCCACGGGCTCGGCGCGTTCGTCGTCCACCAGGCCGTGCACCAGCTGTCCCGCTGGCTCGCCGACGGGCACGAGCTGTGGATGTCGATCAACGCCTCGGTGCGCGAGCTGCACACCCAGGAGTACGCGCGGCAGATCACCGACGTTCTGCGCGCGCACCGGGTTCCACCCAACCGGCTGACGATCGAGGTGACCGAGCACGCGGCGGCCGCCGACGCCCAGCAGCTCGTCGACCGGCTCGAGGAGCTGCGGGCGAGCGGCGTCCGCGTCGCGATCGACGACTTCGGCTCCGAGTACTCGTCGCTGAAGCTGTTGCGCACGCTGCCCGTCGACGCGCTGAAGATCGATCGCGATCTGCTCGTCAGCGACGCCCGGGCCCTCGCCGCCGCCGCTGAGGCCGCCGCCGCGGCGTCCGCGGCGGCATCGGCCGATGGAGCCGACGTGGTGAGCGCCGACGGCCGCCACGCCCCGATCGTCGACGTCGTGGTGACGATCGGCCAGCGGCTCGGCCTCGACGTCGTCGCCGAGGGGGTGTCGACGCCGGAGCAGCACACGCTGCTGCGCGAGTACGGATGCCGGTACGCGCAGGGCGAGCTCTTCGGCGGTCCGATGCCCGCCGAGCGGGTGGAGACGGTGTTCCCGAACAGCGTCGCGTTCCGGGATGTGGGAGAAGTTGACTCACGCCGTGAGATCCGGCATGGTTAGCCCATGCTGTCCAATGGGTCGCGCTGCGTGCACACGATGAGTCGAGTACTTATCGTCTAGCGCGTCGCGAACCTTGCCGACGCGCTAACCCCCGTGCCCGGGCACGCGGGGTTTTTTGTTGCCCGGGTTATTCGCGATGCCGGGGCGACCACGCCGGAATCCAGCGAAACTCCAGAGTGATCCTGAACCAGAGTCGATTAGGTGCGAACCGCCATGAGCAAACCGACGCCCGAACTTCTCGCCCACCGACAGCACGCCGCCGCGGCCCAGGCCGCCGCGCAGGCCGCGCACGGCCCGGCGCAGCCGCCCGTCGAGCGGGTCACCGACGTACCGATGACGGGCGCCTCCGCGCTTGTCCGTTCGCTCGAGGCGCTCGGTGTCGACACCGTGTTCGGCATCCCGGGCGGGGCGATCCTTCCGGCGTACGACCCGCTATTCGACTCGAAGGTGCGCCACATCCTGGTCCGCCACGAGCAGGGCGCCGGGCACGCGGCCACCGGCTACGCCCAGGCCACCGGCCGGGTCGGCGTGTGCATGGCGACGTCCGGACCGGGGGCGACGAACCTCGTCACCCCGATCGCCGACGCCTACATGGACTCGGTGCCGATCGTCGCGATCACCGGACAGGTGCCCGGGCCGGCCATCGGCACGGACGCCTTCCAGGAGGCCGACATCCAGGGCATCACGCTGCCGATCACCAAGCACAACTACCTGGTGCAGACGGGCGAGGAACTGCCGCGGATCCTGGCCGAGGCGTTCCACCTGGCCGCCACCGGCCGGCCCGGCCCGGTGCTCGTCGACATCCCCAAGGACGTCCTGCAGCGGGAGACGCTGTTCAGCTGGCCGCCGCAGCTCGAGCTGCCCGGCTACCACCCGACCCTGCACCCGCACGGCAAGCAGATCCGGGAGGCGGCGCGGCTCATGGTCACCGCCCGCCGGCCGGTGCTGTACGTCGGCGGTGGCGTGCTGAAGGCCGGCGCGTCGGCGGGGCTGAAGGCGCTCGCCGAGCAGACCGGCCTGCCGGTGGTGACCACGCTGATGGCGCGCGGTGCGTTCCCGGATTCGCACGACCAGCACGTCGGCATGCCCGGCATGCACGGCTCGGTCACCGCGGTGTACGCGCTGCAGAAGTCAGACCTGATCGTGGCGCTGGGCGCGCGCTTCGACGACCGGGTCACCGGGCAGCTCTCGTCGTTCGCGCCCAACGCGACGATCGTGCACGCCGACATCGACCCGGCCGAGATCGGCAAGAACCGGCACGCCGACGTGCCGATCGTCGGCGATGCGCGGCATGTCATCGACGAGCTGATCGCCGCCGTCGGCGCGGAGCACACCGCGGGCCGGCGCGCCGACCTGACCGACTGGTGGGCGACGCTGACCGACCTGCGCGAGCGCTACCCGCTGGGATACGAGGAACCCGACGACGGCACGCTGGCCCCGCAGTACGTCATCAAGCGGATCGGTGAGATCGCCGGGCCGGACGCGATCTACTGCGCCGGCGTCGGGCAGCACCAGATGTGGGCGGCCCAGTTCATCTCGTACGAGAACCCCGGCACCTGGCTCAACTCCGGGGGCCTGGGCACGATGGGCTACGCCGTGCCGGCCGCGATGGGTGCCAAGCACGGCATGCCCGACACCGTGGTCTGGGCCATCGACGGTGACGGCTGCTTCCAGATGACCAACCAGGAGTTGGCCACCTGCGCGCTGGAAGGCATCCCGATCAAGGTCGCCGTCATCAACAACGGCAACCTGGGCATGGTGCGCCAGTGGCAGACGCTGTTCTACGACCAGCGCTACTCCAACACCGACCTGGGCACGCACAAGCACCGCATCCCCGATTTCGTGAAGCTCGCCGAGGCGCTGGGCTGCATCGGGCTGCGGTGCGAGTCGGCCGCCGACGTCGACGCCACGATCGAGGCGGCGATGCGGATCAACGACCAGCCGGTCGTGATCGACTTCGTGGTCGGCAAGGACGCGATGGTGTGGCCGATGGTGGCCGCCGGCACCAGCAACGACGAGATCATGTTCGCCCGCGGCGTGCGGCCGATCTTCGACGACGACGACGTTTAAGGAAGGTCATGAGCAGGCACACGCTCTCCGTGCTGGTGGAGAACAAGCCGGGCGTTCTGGCCCGGGTCTCGGGGCTGTTCTCCCGGCGCGGCTTCAACATCGACTCGCTCGCCGTCGGCGAGACCGAGCACCCGGAAATCTCCCGCATCACCATCGTCGTCAACGCCGAGGCCAGCCCGCTCGAGCAGGTCACCAAGCAGCTCAACAAGCTCGTCAACGTGCTGAAGATCGTCGAGCTGGACCAGGCCGCCGCCGTGCAGCGGGAACTGCTGCTGGTCAAGGTGCGCGCCGACCGGGCCACCCGCTCGCAGGTCCTGGAGACCGTGCAACTGTTCCGGGCCCGCGTGGTCGACGTGGCACCGGAGACCCTGACGATCGAGGCGACCGGAACGGCCGAGAAACTGGACGCCCTGCTGCGCGATCTCGAACCGTACGGCATCAAGGAAATGGTCCAGTCCGGCGTGGTCGCCATCGGTCGGGGATCGCGTTCGATCACCGCCGCCCCGGCGCTACGTGCCGCTAGCTGAAAGGCATTCACAGTGAGTGTGGAGATCTTCTACGACGACGACGCCGACCTGTCGGTGATCCAGGGCCGTACGGTCGCGGTGATCGGCTACGGCAGCCAGGGGCACGCGCACGCATTGTCGTTGCGCGACTCCGGCGTCGACGTGCGGGTCGGCCTGCCGGCGGGCTCGAAGAGCCGGCCCAAGGCCGAGGAGCAGGGCCTGCGGGTGGTGACGCCGGCCGAGGCCGCCGCGGAGGCCGACGTCATCATGATCCTCGCGCCGGACACCGCGCAGCGCTCGATCTACGCCGAGTCCATCGAGCCGAACCTGTCGGCCGGCAAGGCGCTGTTCTTCGGGCACGGGCTGAACATCCGCTTCGGGCTCATCACCCCGCCGTCCGATGTGGACGTCGCGATGGTGGCCCCGAAGGGCCCGGGTCACCTGGTACGCCGCCAGTTTGTCGACGGCAAGGGCGTGCCCTGCCTCGTCGCCGTGGAGCAGGACCCGTCGGGCAACGGCCTGGCGCTGGCGCTGTCGTACGCGAAAGCGATCGGTGGCACGCGGGCCGGCGTCATCAAGACGACCTTCACCGAGGAGACGGAGACCGACCTGTTCGGCGAGCAGGCCGTGCTCTGCGGCGGCGCGTCGGCGCTGGTGCAGACGGGCTTCGAGGTGCTCACCGAGGCCGGCTACGCGCCCGAGGTGGCCTACTTCGAGTGCCTGCACGAGCTCAAGCTGATCGTCGACCTCATGTACGAGGGCGGCATCGCGCGCATGCGGTATTCCGTCTCCGACACCGCCGAGTACGGCGACTACACCCGCGGGCCGCGGGTGATCGACGAGCGGGTCAAGGACGAGATGCGCCGCATCCTCGGCGAGATCCGGTCGGGTGAGTTCGCCCGCGAACTCGTCGCGGAAGACGACGCCGGCCGGCCGAACTTCCAGAAGTTCCGTGAGCAGGGCGCCCAGCACCCGATCGAGGAGACCGGGCGCAAGCTGCGCGGGATGATGAGCTGGGTCGACCGGCCGCTGACCGACACCGCCTGATCCTTCGTGAGCGGCCGACCGGCCGCACAAGCGGCTTGACGGCCGCACGAGCGCCGAACGGCCGCCCCTCCACGCTGAGGGGCGGCCGTTCGCGCTGAGTTGGTCGGGTCAGCCGTTGAGGCGGCCGGTGCCGCTGCCGTCGCCGGCTCCGGTGCCCGGGCCGGTGCCCGTGCCGCCGCCGCTGCCGTGCGCCGTCCCGGCGTACTCGGTGCCGTCGGGCGCGTGGCCCTCCTGGCCACCCTCGTAGTCGGCACCGTAGTGGGGCTCGTTGTACTCGCCGCCCTCCTTCGGGTACTCGTCGCCCTGCTCGCCGCCGTGGTACTCCCCGCCGTCCTTGTACTCGACGTCTTCGTGCCCCGGCTCGTAGCCCGGCTCGTAGTGCCCGCTCTCGTACTGCGCGACGTCGACAAGCGGCTGGCCGATGGCGTCGCCGATGTTGCCGTCGTAGTGGTCCTCCTGCGGGTAGTCGGTGCCGTGGTCGTCGTGGGTGGGCTCGTAACCGCCGCCGTCGTACTCGCTCATGGTCTCTCCCTCAATGGCCTGGTTGGGTGCTGCGCTAGAAGGTACGACGTATATCCGGAGCTCAGTTCACTCGAGACGGGTATCCGTGCTATCGGAAAATGGACCGATCAAGATCGTTGGTCGGCACTCTTTGGGGATGTGCGTCTCACCCCGTCCGGCGGGGGTGGGGTGAATTACCCATATCGGGCTAATCTGTGAGCGCACTCACGTACATCCGGTGCGCCCCCCGAGGCGGCCGCGGCCTACGATCGCCGAATAAGGAGTCGCGCATTGTTCGCGAAGTGTTTACCGATTGCGCCACTCGACAATTCTTGAACTCTTGCCAATTCGAGGATCTGATGACCTTTCCTGCTGACCGTCCGGTCGTACTGATCGCCGAGGAACTGGCACCCGCCGCGCTGGAGGTGCTCGCCGACGATTTCGACGTCCGCCACGTCGACGGAACCGACCGGCCGGCGCTGCTGTCCGCCCTGGCCGACGCGAACGCGATCATCGTGCGCAGCGCCACCCATGTCGACGCGGAGGCGATCGCGGCCGCGCCGCGCCTGCGCGTGGTGGCCCGGGCCGGCGTCGGCCTGGACAACGTCGACACGGCGGCGGCCACCGCCCGCGGCGTCATGGTGGTCAACGCGCCGACGTCGAACATCGTGTCCGCGGCCGAGCAGGCGGTGGCGCTGCTGCTCGCGGTGGCCCGGCACACGGCCAGCGCGTCGTCGGCGCTGAAGGCGGGGGAGTGGAAGCGGTCCAAGTACACCGGCATCGAAATCGCCGGTAAGACCGTGGGCGTGGTCGGCCTCGGCCGCATCGGTGTGCTGTTCGCCCAGCGCATGGCCGCGTTCGGCACCCGGCTCATCGCGTACGACCCGTACATCCAACCGGCCCGGGCGGCGGCTCTCGGCGTGCGGCTCGTCGGGCTCGATGAGCTGCTGGCCGAGAGCGACTTCATCTCGATCCACCTGCCGAAGACCCCGGAGACCGTGGGTCTGATCGGAGCCAAGGAACTCGCCCAGGTCAAGCCGACGGTCCGCATCGTCAACTGCGCGCGTGGCGGGCTCATCGACGAGTCGGCGCTGGCCGAGGCGCTCGCCGAGGGCCGGGTCGCCGGCGCCGGCATCGACGTGTACGCGAAGGAGCCCTGCACGGCGTCGCCGCTGTTCGGGTTCGACAACGTCGTCGCCACCCCGCACCTCGGCGCGTCGACGGCCGAGGCGCAGGACAAGGCGGGTCTCGCCGTCGCGCGCAGCGTCAAGCTCGCGCTGCAGGGCGAGTTCGTCCCCGACGCGGTGAACGTGCAGGCCGGTGGCGTCGTCGCGGAAGACGTCCGGCCGCTGCTGCCGCTGGCCGAGAAGCTCGGCCAGGTCTTCACGGCCGTCGCCGGTGGCGTGGCCGCCGCCGTCACCGTGGAGGTGCGTGGCGAGATCGTGGCCAACGACGTATCGGTGCTCAAGCTCGCCGCCACCAAGGGCCTGTTCGCCACCGTCGTCGAAGACCAGGTCACCTACGTCAACGCGCCGCTGCTGGCCAGCGAGCGCGGGGTCGAGGTGGCGCTCACCACCAACGCCGACTCGGTCGACCACGCGAACCTCGTCACCGTGCGGGGCGCGCTGCCCGACGGGCGGGTGGTGACCGTGTCCGGCACGTATCAGTCCACCCCGCGCGAGGCGCTCAAGCTCACCGAGCTCGACGGGTTCGCCCTGGAGCTCGACGCCGTCGGCGTGCTGCTGTTCTTCCGCTACGCCGACCGGCCGGGTGTGGTCGGCACGGTCGGCTCGATCCTGGGCGACGCCGGCGTGAACATCGCGGCGATGCAGGTGGCCCGGCGCGAGGCCGGTGGCGAGGCGCTGATGACGCTGACCGTCGACGGCCCGGTGGCGCCCGAACTGCTCGACCGCGCCGCCGGCGCGATCGGCGCGACGGCCGCGAGCACGGTGGACCTGACCGTCGAGTAAACGCCGGTCGGCGCAGGCCGCCCCCATGATCGCGTTGATCTTGCAGTTGTGGTGCCAGAATTCGTCCTGGTCCGGGGAGCTTTGTCGCCCACCACAACTGCAAGATCAACGCGATCTTGCTGGGGCTGTAGCTCGTTAGCGGGGGAGCTTGGCTGTCAGGCCCGCCGCCAGGACCTCCGCCTCGACGTCGGTGACGTCCTCGCCGACCTCCTCGACCAGCTGGACCTTCGTCAGGACCACCTGGCCGCCCATGACGTCGAACCCGGGGACCACCCGCAGCTCGTCGCCCACCAGCGCGAGCACCGCGTCCGGATCGGTCGACTGCGCGAGTACCCGGATGTCGTCTGCTGTGACCGTCGCCATGTAGGGGATCCTGCCCGGCCGCCGCGGAGCGCAAACCATCCCAGGTGATGGGAGCGCGATACCGTCAGGCGGGAAACGGCGTAGGCTCGGCGGCTGGAAACCGGACAGGAGGAACAGTGGCGCGGATCGCGGTGGTCGGCGGAGACGGCATCGGCCCCGAGGTGGTCGAGCAGGCCCGCAAGGTGATCGACGCGGTCGCCCCCGGTTTCGAGTACACCGAGTACGACCTGGGCGCGGCTCGCTACCACCGAACGGGCGAGGTGCTGCCGGACAGCGTGCTGGCCGAGCTCGAGAGCCACGACGCGATCCTGCTCGGCGCCGTCGGCGACCCGTCGGTGCCGCCCGGCGTGCTCGAGCGCGGCCTCCTGCTCAAGCTGCGGTTCGCGTTCGACCAGTACGTCAACCTGCGCCCGTCGCGGCTGTGGCCGGGCACGGCGAGCCCGCTCGCCAACATCAAGCCCGGCGAGATCGACCTGATCGTGGTGCGCGAGGGAACCGAGGGCCTGTACGCGGGCGCCGGCGGCACGCTGCACCGCGACACCCCGGCCGAGATCGCCACCGAGGAGAGCCTGAACACCCGGCACGGCGCCGAGCGGGTCATCCGCGACGCGTTCGCCCGCGCGCAGGCCCGGCCGCGGCGCAAGGTCACCCTGGTGCACAAGACGAACGTCCTCACCCATGCCGGTGGCCTGTGGGCCCGCGCGTTCGCGGCCGTCGCCGCCGGGTTCCCGGGCGTGGAGACCGAGTACCAGCACGTCGACGCCGCCGCGATGTTCCTGGTGACCAACCCGCAGCGCTACGACGTCGTGGTCACCGACAACCTGTTCGGTGACATCCTCACCGACATCGCGGCCGCGGTCACCGGCGGCATCGGGCTCGCCGCCAGCGGCTGCATCAACCCGTCGCGGGCCAGGCCCTCCATGTTCGAACCGGTGCACGGATCGGCGCCGGACATCGCCGGCAAGGGCGTCGCCGACCCGGTCGCGGCCGTGCTCTCCGGGGCGCTCCTGCTCGAACACCTCGGTCACACCGAGGCGGCACACCGAGTAACCGAGGCGGTCGCAGCAGAACTCGCGGCCCGCACCCCGGGGGCCCCGCTGCGCACCGCCGACGTCGGAGACCGGCTGGCGGCGAAGGCCTGACGCACGCTTAACGGCCGTTCGGGGTAAATTTTCAGGCACCCACGCCGAAAAACCCGGAGGGCTTGTGATGTCGCACGGCGGTGACCACCTCGACTTCGAGATTCGTCCGAATCCCGCACCGGTAGCCGCTGGCGAGCGCGACGCGCTCAAGGCCAACCCGGGCTTCGGGCGGATCTTCACCGACCACATGGTCACGATCCGGTGGGCCGACGGTAAGGGCTGGTACGACGCCCGGGTGGAGGCGCGGGCGCCGATCCCGATGGACCCGGCCAGCGCCGTCCTGCACTACGCGCAGGAGATCTTCGAGGGCCTCAAGGCGTACGCGTGGGCCGACGGATCCGTCACGATGTTCCGCCCGGACGCCAACGCCGCCCGCTTCCGCGACTCGGCCGCCCGGATGGCGATGCCGGCGCTGCCCGAGGAGCTGTTCCTCGGCTCGCTGCACGAGATCGTCAAGGCCGACCGGGACTGGATCCCGGATGACCCGGAGGGCAGCCTGTACCTGCGCCCGTTCATGTTCGCGAGCGAGGTCTTCCTCGGCGTGCGGCCGGCCACCGAGTACCTCTACTCGGTGATCGCCTCGCCGGTCGGGCCGTACTTCGCGCGCGGCGTGCAGCCGGTGGCGGTCTGGGCGTCGGAGACCTACACCCGCGCGGCGCCCGGCGGCACCGGCGCGGCCAAGTGCGGCGGCAACTACGCGGCCGGCCTCTCGGCGCAGGCCGAGGCGATCGAGCACGGCTGCGACCAGGTGATCTACCTCGACGCGGTGGAGCGCCGCTACGTCGACGAGCTGGGTGGCATGAACGTGTTCCTCGTCTTCGACGACGGCAGCATCAGCACGCCGCCGCTCACCGGGACGATCCTGCCCGGCATCACCCGCGACTCGGTGATCACGCTGGCCCGCGCCGCCGGCCACGAGGTGCGCGAGGAGCCGTACAGCATGGACCAGTGGCGCGCCGACGTCGCCAGCGGGCGGCTGCGCGAGGCGTTCGCCTGCGGGACCGCCGCGGTGATCACGCCCATCGGCCGCGTCCGGTCCGTCGAGGGCGAGCTCGTCATCGGCGACGGGGGCAGCGGCGAAACCACGATGCGACTGCGCCAGCAGCTCGTCGACATCCAGCGCGGCCGGGCCGAGGACCCGTACGGCTGGGTGCACCGGATTTCCTGAACCACCGTTCACGTCGTCTCAGTTCCTGGAACCGGCTTCCAGGAACTGGACGGCCGTGGCATATTGGCCTCGTGACCCGGCTCATTATTGGCCCCTAGCGCGCTCGCGAAGCTTTCCCGCAGCGCGCAGACCTCCCGTATCTCCACGGGAGGTTTTTTGTTGGGCTGATTTGCCCGGGCCGCCAGCGGGCGCAGCGAAGCGGAGCCCGCGGTCAAGCGGCCCGGTTGGGATCTCAGGAGGTTGACCATCATGCAGGTGTATGACACGACGCTTCGCGACGGCGCGCAGCGCGAGGGAATCACGTACTCGGTCGTCGACAAGCTCGCCGTCGCGCGGCTGCTCGACGAGTTCGGCGTCGGGTTCATCGAGGGGGGCTGGCCGGGCGCCCTGCCCAAGGACACCGAGTTCTTCCGGCGCGCCCGCACCGAACTGAACCTCAAGCACGCGCTGTTCGCCGCTTTCGGGGCCACCCGCAAGGCGGGCGCCCGGGCCGACGCCGACCCGCAGGTGCGCGCGTTGCTCGACGCGGAAACTCCCGTGGTGACACTGGTCGCCAAGTCCGACGTGCGGCACGTGGAGCGGGCGCTTCGCACCACCCTCGACGAGAACCTCGCGATGGTTCGCGACACCGTCGAACTCCTCGTACGCGAGGGCCGGCGGGTCTTCCTGGACTGCGAGCACTTCTTCGACGGCTACTTCCACAACCCCGAGTACACGACCCTCGTCGCGGCGACCGCGCTGTCGGCCGGCGCCGAGGCCGCGGTCATGTGCGACACCAACGGCGGCATGCTGCCCTCCCGGATCACCCGCGTGGTGGGCGAGGTGGCCGACCGCCTCGCCGCGCACGGTCTCGAGAACGCCGTCAGCAGGCTGGGCATCCACTGCCAGAACGACACGTCGTGCGCCGTCGCGAACACGGTCGCCGCGGTCGAGGCGGGTGTGCCGCACTTCCAGTGCACCGCCAACGGATACGGCGAGCGGCCCGGCAACGCCGACCTGTTCGCCGTCGTCGGCAATCTTCAGCTCAAGCTCGGGCTGCCCGTCCTACCGGAGGGCTGCCTGGAACAGATGGTGCGCGTCTCGCACGCCATCGCCGAGATCGCCAACATCGCCCCGGACACCCACCAGGCATATGCCGGGTCGTCGGCCTTCGCCCACAAGGCGGGGTTGCACGCGAGCGCGATCAAAGTGGATCCGTTGCTGTACAACCACATCGACCCGGCGGTCGTCGGCAACGACATGCGGATCCTGGTGACGGAGATGGCCGGCCGGGCCAGCGTCGAGCTCAAGAGCCGTGAGCTCGGCATCGACCTGGCCGGCCATCCCGAGACGCTCTCGCGCGTCACCGATCGCGTGAAGAACCTGGAGGCGCGGGGCTGGTCGTTCGAGGCCGCCGACGCGTCGTTCGAGCTGATGGTCCGATCGGAGCTGGGCGACGCGGCGGCGCAGCGCCCGTTCGCGCTGGAGTCCTACCGGGTGCTCGTCGAGCACCGCGAGGACGGCGCCGTCGTCTCCGAGGCGACGGTGAAGGTGCGGGTGCGCGGCGAGCGGGTGATCGCCACCGCCGAGGGCAACGGACCGGTGAACGCGCTCGACGAGGCGCTGCGGGTGGCCCTGACGAAGCACTACCCGGACCTCGCCGGGTTCGAGCTGGCCGACTACAAGGTGCGCATCCTGGAGGGCAGCCACGGCACCGGGGCCGTCACCCGGGTGCTCGTGGAGACCCGCGGGCGCGGCACCGACTGGACGACCGTCGGCGTGCACGAGAACGTCGTGGAGGCGAGCTGGCACGCCCTCGTCGACGCGCTGAGCTACGGCCTGGCGCACACCCCGGTGCCGTCGGTCTAAGGCTTCCAGATCACCAACTCGGCCTCGCGGGTGCGCTCGCTGAACGGCCCTCGCCCGAGGATGGCGCGAAGGTCCCGCTCGAAGGCGGGCGCGCGATCGCCGAGCAGGTGCGGGGTCGAGTTCGACAGCGAGAACACCGCCGACACGATCTCGTCGGCGGTGCGCTCGACCACCCCGCCGCCGCCGACGATGAGCCGGGTGGGGCCGCGGTAGCCGGCGGCGCGCATGACGTCCTCCTCGCCGGAGCGGCTGCCACGGCGCTCCGGGCCCAGGTAGGCCGTCACCAGGTCGTCGATGGCGTCCCAGGGCGGCAGCGGGTGCGGCATCGGCTCGTCGGTCGGGGCGCCCCGGTGCGTGGTTGCGCCGACGTGTACCCAGGTGCCGCCGCCGGCGAGCATGCCGCGCACCCGGTCGGCCACGAGCGGTTGATCCATCCAGTGGAACGACTGGGCGAACGTCACCACGCGGAACGTGCCCAGGCCGGCGGGCAGCTCCTCGGCGCGCAGCACGCGCCAGTCGACGTGCGGCGCGCGCCGGCGTGCCTCGGCGATCATGCCGGCGTCCGCGTCGATCCCGACGGCGGCGGCGAAGAGCGGCGCGAGCAGGAGGGTCAGCGAACCGGGTCCGCAGCCGACGTCGAGCAACCGGCCCGTGCCGTCGAGGGCGAGCCCGTCGCGCAGGGCGCCGGCGACCGCGGTGGGATAGGCCATCCGTCCGACGGGATAGTGCGCGGCACTGCCGAGGTAGAGCGTCTCGTCGAACACCCGGGCGAGGCTACCCCGCGGGCAGCACGAGCTCAGCGAATATCGCTTTGTGGTCGCTGCCCGGGATCCGGTACGGGCGCGCCGTCCGCACGCCGACCCGCCTGTCGGCGAGCACCCGGTCGAGCGTCACGCCGGGGATGAACCACTTCTCGTCGTAGGGCCAGGTGCTGCGGAAGCCGGCGCCGGCCACCGACGCGGCGTCCCGGTAACCGGTGCCGATCAGCCGGCGCAGCGCGACGTGGTCGAGCGTCGCGTTGAAGTCGCCCATCAGCACGCGCACCGGGCCGTCCACTGTGGCCGGTGGCTGGTCGCGCAGGTCGCGTTCCCAGCCCGGCATCCGCAGCCGGTCCGACGGCGCCTGCGGATGCACCGACTCCATGTGCACGGCCGGTCCGCCCGGCACCTCGACCGTCCCCCGCGCCTGCGTGAAGCCGCCGCCGTGGATCCGCAGCGAGGTGTCGTGCAGCGGATAGCGGCTGTACAGCGCCGAGCCGGTGACGCCGTCCTGCGGGTACAGCGCCTGGTACGGCAGCACGTCGTTGACGCCGGCCTGCACCAGCCCGGCCGCGTCGCCCGGAGTGAACTCCTGCAGCGCCAGCACGTCGACCTTCAGGTGGCGCACCAGATCCAGGACCGCGCGCTCGTCGCCGCTGCCGGCGAGCAGGTTCGCCGACAGCACCCGGAGCACCGGGCCGTTGGCGCCGCGTCCCCCGTCGGGAATCGCGCGCGGAACGACCACGGCGCACAGCACCACCGCCGCGACCACCGCGACCGCACCCGCGCCCCAGCGGCGGGTGACCAGCGCGACGGCAGCGACCACGACGGCGGCCGCCGCGACGTACGGCGTGAACGCCATCAACTGGACGACCGGGAAGCCGCGCTCGAGTCCGAACAGGCGCACCACCGCCCACCCCAGGCACGGCACGGCGAGCAGCCACAGGGCCACCGTCAGCGCGCGGAGCAGGATCATGCGGGTCACGCCGGAACGGTAACGGCCGCCAGCAAGGCGTAGTCGGCGATTGCCAGGAGGCGGGCGCGCAGCGGCGCGGCCCGCTCCGCGAACCCCTTCTGGGCGACGGCGTACGCGGCGCGGCCCTCGGGCGTCTCGATGCGCACCGGCTCGTATCCCAGATCCGACAGGTCGTAGGGGCTCGCCCGCATGTCGAGCGTGCGGATGTCGCGGGCCAGTTCGAAGCAGTCGACGACGGTGGCGCTGCCGACCAGCGGCGCGAGCTTGTACGACCACTTGTAGAGGTCCATGTTCGCGTGCAGGCAGCCCGGCTGTTCGTGCGCGTGCTGCGTCTCGCGGGTGGGCCGCAACAGGTTCAGCGGGCGCGCGGGCGGGGTGAAGAAGCGGAACGCGTCGAAGTGACTGCACCGCACGCCGCGCTCCTCGATCGTTCCGGCGATCTCGTCGGGTCCGAGTCGCAGCGGCCAGGCCTGGTGCCTGCGCCCTGCCGGCTGCCGGTAGACCATCGCCCACTCGTGGAGGCCGAAACAGCCCAGGTGCGGTGTCCTGGTTGCGGTGGCGGCGAGCAGGTCGCGGATCCAGCGGATCATGTCGCCGCGGCGTCCGACCGTTTCGGCGGCCTGCTCCGGGGTGGCGTCCGGCCGCCACCTTCGCAACTGGGCCGGGCGGTACGAGTAGTAGGTGAACAGGAAGTCCTCGACCGGGTGCTTGACGCCGCGGCGGCGGCGCTCGCAGTGGCCGGCGAGCAGCGTGTCGACGCGGCGCTCGTGCGCCTTCTGGAGCTCGGCCTCCGACGTCACGATGTCGAGGGTACGGGGCTAGATTGAGGGCCATGCGGTTCGCGCGGTTCGTGCATCCCGGTGGTGTGTCGTTCGGTGTGGTCGAGGGCGAGGCCGGGGCCGACCCGAGCGCCCTCACCGTGGCGGAGATCGCCAAGATCCCGTTCGAGGAGGTCAGCTACACCGGGAAGCGGTGGGCGCTGCCCGACGTGCGGCTGCTGGCGCCGATCTTCTCCAGCAAGGTCGTGTGCGTCGGGCGCAACTATGCCGACCACGCGGCCGAGCACGGCGCCGAGGTGCCCACGGAGCCGCTGATCTTCCTGAAGCCGTCGACGTCGGTGATCGGGCCGCGCGACGCGATCCGGCTGCCCCCGCAGAGCAAGAAGGTCGAGCACGAGGCGGAGCTTGCCGTGGTGATCGGTGCCGGCTCCACGCCGGCACGCCGGCTCGACCGGGCCGCGGCGGAGAAGGTCATCTTCGGGTACACCTGCGCGAACGACGTCACGGCGCGGGATCTGCAACGCTCCGACGGGCAGTGGACCCGGGCGAAGGGCTTCGACTCGTTCTGCCCGCTCGGGCCGTGGATCGTCACCGGGCTGGACGTGAGCGACCTGGAGGTGCGCTGCGAGGTCGGGCGGGGGTCCGGCGTCGCCGAGATGCGCCAGCTCGGGCGCACCAAGGACATGGTGTTCGACGTGGCGACCCTGGTGTCGTACGTCTCACACGTGATGACGCTGCTGCCCGGCGACGTGATCCTGACCGGGACGCCGGCCGGAGTGGGCCCGCTCACCGACGGCGACTCGGTGTCCGTGCGCATCGAGGGGATCGGTGAGCTGGTCAACCCGGTCACCACGCTGGATTAGCCGAACTGATTTGGACGGGTCGCGGCGGCACGGTACAGTTCTCTCTCGGTGCTTCGACGGCTTCGTGGCGCCTTTGGGGTATGGGGTAATTGGCAGCCCAACGGATTCTGGCTCCGTTAGTCTAGGTTCGAGTCCTGGTACCCCAGCGGCCGATGTGTCTTCCGAGGCGGGGCCCTGGTACGGTAGGGCCCCGGCGCGAGGGATGCGTCGGAGCTGGCAGATAAAGAGTTCAAGGCCCCGTCGTCTAGCGGCCTAGGACGCCGCCCTCTCAAGGCGGTAGCGAGGGTTCGAATCCCTTCGGGGCTACAGAATGAGGTCCACGTCGATGACGTGGACCTCTTTCGTTTGCCCGAGGCATATCGTGGCCCACCCGCTGGCCCACCTGCTGGCCGCGTGCATGGCCCACCTGCTGGCCCCTCCATTACGGCGCACCGATTCCTAGCGTCGTCGCCATGCCTCCCTCTCACCTCCACGAGGTTCTCGTCCAGATGTTTCGGGACCGGCCGGAGTTGGTCGCCGACCTGCTGGTAGGTCCGCTGGGGATCGAAGTGCCGGCGTTCGAGTCGGCTCAGCTGTCGGCCGCTGACCTGACCGATGTCGCCCCGACGGAGTACCGGGCCGACGCCGTGGTGACCCTCAACGTGGCCCACCGTCCGGTCTTCGCCGTCGTGATCGAGGTCCAGTTGAGCGCCGACGGCCAGAAGCGCCACGTGTGGCCGGCGTACGTGGCGACGTTGTACGCCCGACTTCGATGTCCGGCCATGCTGCTGGTCATGTGCCCGAATGCAGCGGTGGCCGCATGGTGTGCTCGACCGATCGTCGTGTCCGACCCCGGTATGGTCCTGACTCCGGTGGTCCTTGGGCCGGAGCAGGTACCGGTGGTGACCGACACCCGGGTGGCCCGCCGTCACCCGGAGTTGGCCGTCCTATCAGCATTGGCGCACGGCAGCGAGCCCGACCCGTCCATGTTCACCGCGCTGTTCGCGGCGCTCGACGTTATCGATCTTGACCAGGCGACCCTGTACATTGACCTGGTACTCATGGTGCTGCCAGCGGCGGCCCGAGTATGGCTGGAGGAGTTCATGACCACGACGCCCTTCCGGTATCAGAGCGACTTCGCCCGCCGGTTCTTCGGCCAGGGCAAGGCTGAGGGCAAGGCTGAGGGCAAGGCTGAGGACTTGCTGGAGATTCTCGGCGCTCGCAACATCCCCGTTCCGGACGACGCCCGTACACGGATCGTCGCGTGCACCGACATCGACCAACTCGACGCATGGATTCGCCGGGCCGCCATCGCCGAGAAGCTCGACGACGTACTGAACTCATAGCTGCTCACTCGGATCTTGGACGTCTGCTACGGCTGGAGCGGTAGTAGGCGTCCAAGATCGCGGGTGAACCGCGCGCGGCGGCCGCGGGTCAGAGGCCGGAGAGGCGCTGGCCGGCGCGGACCACGGCCATCGCGTGCCGGTCGCCGGGGCGGCGGCCCAGCCGCTCGATCGGGCCCGACACGCTGATCGCGGCGATCACCCGTCCGGTGCGGTCACGGATCGGCGCGGAAACGCTTGCGACGCCGGGTTCGCGCTCGGCGACGCTCTGCGCCCAGCCGCGCCGGCGTACCTCGGCCAGCGTGCGACCGGTGAACTTGCAACGGGGGAGCAGTGGCATGACCGCCTCGGGCGGTTCCCATGCGAGCAGCACCTGCGCCGCGGACCCGGCCGTCATCGGCAGCACGGCGCCGACCGGGACGGTGTCGCGCAGCCCGCTCGCGCGCTCGGCCGCACCCACGCAGATGCGCTCGTCGGCCCGGCGCAGATAGAGCTGCGCGCTCTCGCCGGTGGCGTCGCGCAGCGCGCTGAGGATCGGCTCTGCCGCCGTCAGCAACACGTCGGGCGCGGCGTTGGCGAGTTCACCCAGCCGGGGGCCCGGCCGCCACCGGCCCTGCGCGTCGCGCACGAGCATGCGGTGGATCTCGAGGGCCTGCGCCAACCGGTGCGCGGTGGCGCGCGGAAGCTTCGTTCGCTCGACCAGTTCGGCCAGGCTGGCGCCGTCGACACAGGCGGCGAGAATCGTCACCGCCTTGTCCAGGACGCCGACGCCGCTCATACTGTGTCCCACAAGCCGAAACTTACCTCCCAAATTTTAGGATGTCCAGATGTCGGGAGACCAGTCCCCGCGCACGCTCGCGCAGAAGGTTTGGGACGCTCACGTGGTTCGGCAGGCCGACGGCGAGCCCGACCTGCTCTACATCGACCTGCACCTGCTGCACGAGGTCACGAGCCCGCAGGCGTTCGACGGGCTACGCATGGCCGGCCGTCCGGTGCGGCGGCCCGATCTGACGATCGCCACCGAAGACCACAACACACCCACCGACAACCTGCTCACGATCGCCGATCCGATCTCGCGCACCCAGATCGAGACGCTGCGCAAGAACTGCGCGGACTTCGGCATCCGGCTGCACCCGCTCGGCCACGAGCAGCAGGGAATCGTGCACGTCATCGGCCCGCAGCTCGGGCTCACCCAGCCCGGCATGACGATCGTCTGCGGCGACTCGCACACCGCCACGCACGGCGCGTTCGGCGCGCTCGCGTTCGGCATCGGCACCAGCGAGGTCGAGCACGTCCTGGCGACGCAGACGCTGCCGCTGGCGCCGTTCAAGACGATGGCGATCACCGTCGACGGCGAGCTGCCCCCGGGCG
>Ga0111539_10002505_pt1 | contig 24341 bp, 27 predicted proteins | sample RhiMethybrSRZTD1_FD_79667 | JGI IMG/M metagenome (GOLD analysis project Ga0111539, IMG submission 79667) | Populus rhizosphere microbial communities from Tennessee, USA - Rhizosphere MetaG P. TD hybrid SRZTD1 (version 2) (version 2) | ecosystem: Host-associated > Plants > Roots > Rhizosphere >...
CCGTGCCATCACCCCGCTTGGGTGAGCGACGGCGGGCCTCGTGGTCGGGCCCGTCGATCAGCCCCCGGGGGCGACCGCCTCCGCCGGCGGCCGTGGCGGCGCCGTCGGCGGGGACTCCGGGGGCACCGGTGGCGTGCCGATGCGGTAGACGACCGCGGCGTAGCCGCCCACCACGGCGAGGACGAGCAGGAGCCCGAGCCACGACAGGTCGGCGAACCAGAGGATCGCCAGGGCGACGGCGGCGCCGGCGGCGAGCAGGGCGTCGCGGTGGGCGGTGATCCAGGCGACCGTGGTCTCGTCGCGAGCGCGCTCACCGGTCGCCGCGACGGCCTGGGTCCACAGTCCGGCGACGCGGCGCCGCAGCGACACGACCCACGGATAGCTGCCGGTCAGCACCGCCACGAGGGCCACGATCGCGGCCCCGGCGAGCACCCAGGCGCTGAACGTCGTCAGGGGATGGACGAACGACTCGGCGGCCAGCCGTGCGGCCTCCTTGCCCTGGGCCCGCGGCGGCAGGGCCGCCACCTCGTCCTGCAGGCGGAAGCCGACGCGCCGGAGGAGCACCATGCCGAGGGCAAGCCCGAAGCAGATCTGGAGCAGCGTGCGCCGCCGGCGGTGCGAGATCCACAACGCCGCCGCCGCCAGCAGCACCCCCAGGGGCAGCAGCACGACGACCAACCGGTCGAACAGGCTCACCGCGTCCTGGGCCGCCGCCAGCTTGCCGTCGTCGTAGACGGTGACCTGCCCGAAGTCGTCGCCGAGGTCGACGCCGAGGGCGCTCTCGAGCTTGTCGATCGCGTCGGCGGGGATCTCGTCGATTGTCACGTCCGGCAGGTCGACCTGGCGGCCGAGGATCTCGGGCGACTGGGCCGTGATGTCGGCCAGCACGGCGTTGATCACCGGCAGGAGGTTGAGCGTGACCCGCCCGTCGCCAGTGGTGACGGCATCGCTCTCGTCGCGGAGCACGCGCACCGCCGCGGTGTGCGCGACCTCGAGCACCCCGTCCCAGAGCCGCTCGAACCGGTCGGACGCGATGAACGTCTCCACCCGGTCGCGGACGAACCCCTCCACGGCGTTCGCCAGGGGAACGGCCAGGAGCTGACCGCGCTCGGGCAGCACCTCCTCGAACAGCGCCTCCGGATCGATCACGACCATGAGCTGCTCGGTGAGCCGCGTCGCCAGCGCCCCCTGCACGGCCGGCTCCTCGATCAGCGGGCCCGCCCGCTGGACGAAGCGCGGCGTGTCGAGGAAGTTCCGGCGGGCCCACAGGCCGACGACCGACGCGACGAGGACGATGCACGCCAGCAGGACGAGCGACGCCGCCGTCGTGCGCCGCCACCATCCCCCGCCACGCTCGCGGCCGCGCAGGTCGTCGACCTCGGCGCGCAGCGCGTCCCGCTCGGCCCGGAGCCGCTCGATCTCGGCGGTGACCTCTGCGTCGGGCTGCGTCGTCACTGGTACCGCTCCCAGAGCCACGCCGCCCGCCCGGCTGAACGGTCCGTCTCCGGGTCGCGGCGGCTGTCCATCGCCGTGTCGGCGTCGCCGACGTGCTGGTGCGGGCCGCTCGAGGTCGTTTGTGCCTGATCCCGGGCCCGGCGGCCTCACCCCCGGCGGGTGATCGGGCGCCGGGGGCGTGGCTGCCGGGGGGACGCGGCTGCCCGGGATACCGCCGCCCGGTGGGCCGGGCGGTGCACGATGTCGTCATGGACGCGCACGCCCCGACGGGAGCGGTGGACGCCGGCCATGCGGTCGAGCTGCGCCGCGAGGCTGCCACGATGGCGCTCTACGTGACGGTCTGCCTGTTGGCCGCCCTCACGGCGGTGGCCGACCGGGTCGACGCCGGCACCGTCGACGTGCTGCGCATCGTGTGGGGGACGACCGTCGGGTTGGCGCTCGCCCACTGGTTCGCGTTCCGGCTCTCCGCCCGGCTCGTCGCGGCCGGGACGTTCGGCCGCCACGAGGCGAGCCTGGCCGCCGCCCAGCTCGGCGGGGCGGCGGCCATCGCGGTGCTGGCCACCGTCGCGGTGGTGGTGCTCCCCGCGTCGACCGAGCTCGACGTCGTGCGGATCCTGCTCGCCGCGGTGCTGGGCGTCACCGGGTTCGAGGTGGCGCGGAGCGGCGGGGTCGGCAGGGGCCGGGCGATGGTCTACGCCGCCGGCACGCTCGTGCTGGCGGTGGCGATCGCGGTGGTGAAGAACGTGCTCGGCGGGCACTGACGGCGCCGCCGGCGCGGGCGGCGACCACGCCCGCGCCCCCGGGACGCCGCCCGGCTCGCCCGGTTCGGCTCGTCGACGCGTGTGGATCGGTCCCCCGGCCGTCATGCTGGGGGCGTGGACGGTTCCCCGGTCCCGCACGATGCGCCCGGCCCGGCTGCGACGTTGCCCGACGCCCGCCGGTTGCTGGTCGTCGAGGACGACGACTCGATCGCGGAGCCGCTGGTCGAGGGCCTGGAGCGCGAGGGGTTCGAGGTGACCCGGGTGGCGACGGGCGCCGCGGCTCTGGACGCCGGGCCGACCGACCTCGTGCTGCTCGACCTGGGGCTCCCCGATCTCGACGGCCGCGAGGTGTGCCGCCGCCTCCGGGCGCAGGCCGCGGTGCCGATCATCGTCGTGACGGCACGCTCCGACGAGCTCGACCGGGTCCTGCTCCTGGAGATGGGAGCCGACGACTACGTGGTCAAGCCGTTCGGGTTCCGGGAGCTCGTGGCCCGGGTGCGGGCCGTGCAGCGCCGCACCGGAGGCGCGGCACCGGCGACGCCGCCCCGCCAGGAGCTGGGCCCGCTGGTGATCGACCGGCGGGCCCGGCGGGTGTGGCTGTCCGGCGAGGAGCTGGTGCTGACCCCGAAGGAGTTCGACCTCCTCGCGTTCCTCGCGGAGGACCCGTCACGGGCGAGGACCCGCGAGGACATCATCGCCACCGTCTGGGACGAGCACTGGTGGGGGTCCACCAAGACCCTCGACGTGCACGTGGCGTCGCTCCGCCGCAAGCTCGGCGGCGACCACGCCTGGATCACCACCCTGCGCGGCACGGGGTACCGACTGGACCCGCCGGGCTGAGCCGTGGTCCGCCGCCTCCTCGTCACCTACTTGACGATCACCGCGTTCGCGCTGGCGGTCGTCGTGGTGCCCCTGGGCGTGACGTTCGCCGACCGTGAGCACGACCGGCTCGTCTTCGACATCGAACGCGACGCGCAGGCCGTGGCGTCCCTGGTCGAGGACGCGCTCGAGGCCGGCACGCCCCCGTCCGTCGACGCCCAGCTCGACGCCTACCGCGACTCGGGAGGGCGCATCGTGGTCGTCGACGCCGAGGGCATCAGCGTGGCGGACTCCGACCACCCCGCCGGCGACCGGCGCGACTTCTCGACCCGCCCCGAGATCGCCGCCGCGCTCGACGGGCGGCGCAGCGACGGGACCCGCGCCTCGGAGACGCTCGACACGGGCCTGATCTACGCAGCGGTGCCGGTGGCGTCCGGGGGCGTGGTGCACGGCGCCGTGCGCGTGACGTACCCGACCTCGACCCTCGATGCCCGCGTCTCGGCGATGTGGCGGCGGCTCGGCCTCCTGTGCGGGGTGGTGCTCGTCACCGTCGCGCTCGTCGGACTCGTCCTGGCCCGCAGCGTCACCCGCCCGGTCCGCAGCCTCCAGCGCGCCGCCCGGACGCTGGCGAGCGGCGACCTCGCCGCCCGCGTCGACGCGGCCGACGGTCCCCCCGAGGTGCGGGCGCTCGCCGACACGTTCAACCTCATGGCCGACCGGCTCGCGCACCTCGTCGAGTCCCAGCGGCGCTTCGTCGCCGACGCCTCGCACCAGCTCCGCACACCGCTGACCGCCCTGCGGCTGCGGCTGGAGACGCTCGAACCCGCGGTGCCGGCGGCGTCGCGACCGAAGCTGGAGGCGGCGCTGGCCGAGACCGAACGGCTGGCCCGGCTGGTCCAGTCGCTGCTGGTCCTGGCGCGCAGCGACGCCGCCACGCTCGAGGTCGGCGTGGTCGACCTGGCGGCCGTGGCGCGGGAGCGGGCGGCGTCGTGGACGCCGCTCGCCGGCGGCCACGACGTCCGGCTCGACGTCGACCTCGACGGCGAGGTCGGTGACAGCGACGTCGGCGACCGGGTCGGTGGCCACCACGAGGTCGGAGGGGACGGCGACCGACCGGTCACGGTCCGCGCCCCGGCCGGCGCCCTCGAGCAGGTCCTCGACAACCTGGTGTCCAACGCCATCGAGGTCGCCCCGCCCGGCTCCGCCGTCACGATCCGCATCGCCCGCGCCGGTCCCTGGGTCGAGCTGCACGTCGTCGACGACGGCCCCGGGATGCCCCCCGACGTGCGGGCGCACGCGTTCGAGCGCTTCTGGCGGCCTCCGGGCACCGGCGGCCAGGGCTTCGGTCTCGGGCTCGCCATCGTCGACCAGCTGGCCCGCTCGTGCGGGGGCGGGGCCCGGCTCGACCCCGGTCCGGGCGGCCGGGGGCTCGACGCGGTCGTGTGGCTGGAGCCGGGGACCCGCGCCGCCCCGGGCGCACCGGGGCGCGGCCGCCCGGACCAGAACCCTAACCCTGCGCTTACCTCGACCTGAGCGGGCGCTCACCGCACCCTCCGTACCGTCGACCCCACCAACGACGCACGGGGCCGGACGACCGACCCCCGAGGACGAGGAGCACCCATGGAACGACGTCGGGCGATCGTCGCCGCCGCCACGGCCGCACTCACGCTGGCCGCGGGCGCCGCGGCCATCAGCCTCAACAGCGGCATCGTGGGGGCGACCAGCGACAGCGGCCCGGGCCACATCGTCCCCGTGGACGACTCCGTCGGCCCGGCGACGACCGTGCACGTCGACGCGCCCTCGACCCGGAGCGCGCCCGCCCCCTCGTCGCTCGACGACGACGGCGGCGACCGCCCCGACGACCGCCTCGACGACCGACTCGAGGGCGGCGGGGACGACGGCGCCCGCCTCGAGGGCGACGCCCCCGAGTACGAGGGAGCCGGCGATGACGACTGAGCGCCGACCCCGGCGGCCCCACGCCGCGTCCGGCGCCCGGCTGGTGGCGGCAGGGCTGAGCGCCGGTGCGGCGGTCGCCCTGGTCGCCACGATGGCCGCCGCCGCGCCCCGGACGGCCCCGGCGCCCCCGGCGGCCCCGACCGTCGCGGTCGGCCGCAGCCCGGTCCCCGACTCGCCGACCGTCCGGCGGGCGCCCCCGGTCAGGAGCACCCCCGCCCCGCCCGTCACCTCCAGCCGGGCGAGCTGACCGTGGCCGTCGCCGCTCCCCCGGCCACGCCCCTCCGCCAGGCGCGGCGGCGGGCGATGGGCAGCGAGGCCCACCTCCTCGTCGTGCCCGGCGAGGGCGAGGCCGACCGAGCCGACGAGCTGCTCGCCGTCGGGTGGGCGCGGGTCGACGAGCTCGAGGACCGGTGGAGCCGCTTCCGCCCGGACAGCGAGGTCAGCGCGCTCAACCGCCACCCGGGCGCCCCGGTGATCGTCTCGGACGACACGGTCGAGCTGGTCCGCCACGCCGTGGCCGCCTGGGCGCTCACCGGGGGCCGGTTCGATCCCACGGTCGGCGCCGCCCTCGTCGCCCACGGCTACGACCGGGACCTCGCCGAGGTCGTGCGCGGGACCGCCACCGTGCTCGAGCCCCCGCCCGTCCCCGGGCCGGCCGGCATCGTCGTCGACCCCGACCTGGGCGCGGTGCTGCTCCCCGCGGGCGTGACCTTCGACCCCGGCGGCATCGGCAAGGGGCTCGCCGCCGACATGGTGGCGCGGGCGGTCCTCGCCGCCGGGGCAGCAGGAGTGCTGGTCAACCTCGGCGGCGACCTCCGCGCCGCGGGCGAGCCGCCGGACCCCGACGGCTGGCCGGTCAGCCTGCCGGACCCGACCCGCCCGGGCCACGAGATGGCCCGCTTCGCCCTCCCCTGGGGGGCCGTGGCCACCACCAGCCGACTGCGCCGACGTTGGCGCACCACGCGAGGCGAGGCCCACCACGTCATCGACCCGACGACCGGCCGCCCCGCCGACACCGAGGTGGCCGCGGTCACGGTCGTCGCCGACCAGGGATGGCGCGCCGAGGCGATCGCCACCGCGGTGTTCCTGGGGGGCGTCGGCGAGCTGGCCCGTCACCCCGACGTCCACGTCGTGGTCGTCGACGCCGACGGGCGGCGCCACGCCACCGCCGCGCTCGAGGGGGCCCTGCGGTGAGCCCGCAGATCTGGTGGTACGTGGCGCGGGCGACCGGCATCGTGGCCTGGGCGTTGCTGTCGGCGTCGGTCATCTGGGGGCTGCTGCTCAGCACCCGGGTCGCCGGCGGGCGGCCGCGGCCGGCGTGGCTGCTCGACCTCCACCGCTTCCTCGGCGGCACCGCCGTGGTCGCCGCCCTCCTGCACATCGGCGGCCTCGTGGCGGACACCTACGTCCACTTCGGCCTCGCCGACCTGACGGTCCCGTTCGCGTCCTCGTGGAAGCCGGCACCCGTCGCGCTCGGGATCGTGTCGGCCGACCTGCTCGCCGCGGTGGAGCTCACGTCGCTCGCCATGCGCCGCCTGCCCCGACGGCTGTGGCGGGGCGTGCACATGACCAGCTACGTGCTGTTCTGGTCGGCGACGTTCCACTTCCTGCTCGCGGGCACCGACGCCACCAACGCGCTGGCGCGCGGGGGCATCGACCTCGTGGCGGTGACCGTGGTGTTCCTCACGCTGGTGCGGATCCTGAGCCCACGGGGCAGCCGCCGCGCCCGCACCCCGGCCGCGAGGGCACCCCGCGTCCGCGTCCCCGCGACCGCGGGCGCGCCGGCCGCGCCCCGCGCCCCCCGCTGACGGGCCGTCGGCCGCGGGTCGACGCCACCCCCGTCACCCGGAGGCGGGCGGGTCCGGCGTCTCGTCGGGCCGGGCGGGCTCGTCGGGGAGCAGGGCGCGGATGAGCGTGTCGGCGAGCCAGTCGGCGTACTGCTCGTCGGTCCAGCCCCGGTGGAAGCACAGCAGGCGGGCGACGTCGGGGCTGGCGAGCGCCCACAGGGTGTCCGCCACCTGCTCGACCGGGGCCCGGAGCGGACCGTGGGCCGCGATCCACTCGGCCGCCCGGCGCATGTTCCCGGCGCGGTAGCCCTCCATCTCGGCATGGACGGCCGCCATGTCGGAGTCGACCGCCGCCGCGGTCCGCAGGACCTCGAACACCGGCCGCACGCGCGCCGACAGCGCGGCGATGTCGCGGGCGAACAGCCGGATCTGCTGCCGCGGATCGGGCTCGTCGCGGACCGCCACGACCTCGGGCCGGTCGAGGAGGCTCGTCTCGCCCTCCGGGGCGAGGCGGCTGTCGATCAGGGCGGTCAGCACCCGGGCCTTGGCCCCGAACGTCGCGTAGACGGTGTCGGCGGCGACGCCCGCGGCGTCGGCGATCTGGCGCACGGTGGTGCGGCCGTAGCCCTGGGCCTCGAACAGCTCGGCGGCGGCGTCGAGGATGCGCCCCCGCGTGCCGGCCGCCTGGGCGCGCCGCAACGGCGAGTCGTACCTGCGCCTGACGTGGCGCTTGACCGGTCCAGTCATTTGATCCTAATTTGATCCTAGTGTTGCTGTATTCAATCGATCGCGACCCGAATGATAGAGGAGGTCGCCATGACCGTGGCGGAACCCGCCGACCGCACGCCCACCACCGATCCGCTGCGTGCCGCGCTGCACGCCATGTGGTCGTCGGTCGCCGGCGCCTGGGCCGACCACGCCCCCTTCGTCGACGCCCGGGGCACACCGGTCGCCACCGCCATGCTCGACCTGTGCCCGCCGGTGCGCGGCGACCGCGTGCTCGAGCTGGCGTGCGGGCCGGCGGGAGTCGGCCTCCTCGCCGCCGAGCGCCTCGGTCCCGACGGCCGGGTCGTGGTGTCCGACGTGGTGCCCGAGATGGTCGAGGTGGCCGCCGCCCGGGCCGAGCGGCTCGGCCTCACGACGGTCGGCGCCCGCGTCCTCGACCTCGAGCACGTCGACGAGCCGGCCGGGTCGTTCGACGTCGTGCTGTGCCGTGACGCCCTCATGCTGGTGCCCGATCCGGTGCTGGCGGCCACCGAGATCCGTCGTGTCCTCCGCCCCGGCGGCCGCACCGCCGTCGCGGTCTGGGGCCCGCGACAGCGCAACCCGTGGCTCGGCGTCCTGTTCGACGCCGTGAGCTCCCGCACCGGTGCCCCGGTGCCCCCGCCCGGGCTCCCCGGGCCGTTCTCGCTCGACAGCCCCGGGTCGCTCGCCGACGTGCTGCGGCGCGCCGGCCTCGACGACGTCGAGGTCCACGAGGTCGACACGCCGCTCACCTGCGGCTCGCTGGACGAGTGGTGGCGCGTCGTGCCCTCCCTCGCCGGGCCGGTCGCCCAGCTGGTCGCCGCGCTCCCCGACGAGGACGCGGCGGCGATCCGGGCCCACGCGTCCGACGGCCTGGCCCCCTTCGCCGAGCCCGGGGGCTACCGGATCCCCGGCGTCAGCCTCGTCGCCCGCGCCCGCCGGGGCGACGCGGTGCCCTCGGCGCCGGCGAGCTGACCCCGCCGCGGCAGTTCGCCGCGTCGCTCACCGGCGCCGCCGGTCGCGCTTGTCGGCCAGGCGGGCGGCGTACACCGCCGCCTCGGTGCGCCGGTGCATGCCCAGCTTCATGAGCAGGTTCGACACGTAGTTCTTGACCGTCTTCTCGGCGAGGTACAGCCGCTCGCCGATCTGCCGGTTGGTGAGCCCCTCGGCCAGGAGGTCGAGGATGCGCCGCTCGCGCTCGGTCAGGTGGACCCCGCCGGTCTCGTCGTCGGGGCCCCGGCGGAGGCGCTCGAGGACCGCGGCGGTCATCGACGGGTCGAGCAGCGACTGGCCCCGGGCGACCCGGCGCACGCTGTCGACGAGGTCGTTGCCGCGCACCTGCTTGAGCACGTACCCGGCGGCCCCCGCCATGATCGCGTCGAACAGCGCCTCGTCGTCCGCGAACGACGTGAGCATCAGGCACTGGATCTCGGGGTGACGCGAGCGGATCTCACGGCACACCTCGACCCCGTTGCCGTCGGGCAGGCGCACGTCGAGGACCGCCACGTCGGGGTGGACCGGCGGGATGCGGGCCAGCGCCTCCTCGGCGGTGCCGGCCTCGCCGACCACCTGGATGTCGCCGTCGGCCTCGAGCAGCTCTCGGACGCCCAGGCGCACGACCTCGTGGTCGTCGAGCAGGAACGCACGGACCGTCGGCGCGGGCTGCTCGGCGCCCGCGCCGTCGGGCTCAGGGTCGGGTGTGTTCACGCCCTCATCCTGCCATCGCCCCCCGGGGACGGCGCAGGGCAGGGCGCCTCCGACGCCGTGCGGCCACGATCGCGCCGGGCCGCACGGTCACCGGCCGCGGTCGACCCGCAGCCAGTCCCACGCGGCCCGGGTGAACGCGTGCACGGTGTCGAGGGCGTCGGCGGTCCGGTCGACGGGCACCGCCACGTGGTCGGCGACGGTGCCGAGGGGGGCGTCGGCGTTGCCGGACGCCATCGCCAGCCCGACCGCCTGCCGGGTGGCGACGGCGACCGGGCGGTCGTCGCGCAGCACGACGACGGCGGCGTCGCCGGTGGCGACCAGACGCCGCCAGGCGTCGCCCACCGTGCTGACCGGCGTCAGCGGCGGGGGCGCCGTGCCCGGCGCCACGACCGTGGGACCGCTGTCGGTGAGGGGGAGTGCCATCTCGCACCTCCTGTTCCTGCCCCCATCGTGCGGGCCGGACCGGCCGCCCGACAGGGCCCATGGTCACGACGCCGGCCCCTGCCGGTCAGGCGGTGCGGGCCAGCGACCGGTTGGCCCGGCGGGCGGTGCGGTGGATGCGGTGCACCAGGCCGACGGGCTCGAGGAACATCAGGGGGCAGGCGCCCGCCACCACCTCGATGCCGTGACGCTCGCACTCGGCGACCGCCTCGTCCGACAGCGCCCCGGGCCCGCCCAGCCCCTTGAACAGCCACACGTGGCCGATGCCCCGCCGGGCGCAGGCCCGGACGACGTCGACGGCCTTGTCGCCCGCCACCATCACGATGACCCCGTCGACGGGGCCGGGCACCGACTCGACGTCGGGGTACGCGGCGTCGCCGTCGACCGTCGTGGCGCTGCGGTGGACGGCGACCACGTCGAGGCCGCCGTCGCGCAGGGCGCGGTAGACGGTGTTGCCGAACTGCCGGCGGTCCGGTGACGCGCCGACCACGGCGAGCCGTCCGAGCGCCAGGAACTCCTTGATCGTGCTCTCGTCGATCGTCATCGGGGACCTCCTGGTCATGGGGTGGGTTCAGCTGACGACCACGGCGGTGACCATGCCGTACATGCCCGTGTCGCGCTCGACGTGGTTGAGGATGTGGCAGTGCCAGACCCACGTGCCGGGCTGGTCGAGGTGGACGAGCACCGTGTACCGCTCGCCGGGGGCGACGTTGACGGTGTCGGCCACGTAGGGGTTGTCGAGGGGGAAGCCGTCCTTGGCGACGACGATCTGGTCGAACTGGTGCAGGTGCATCGGGTGGATCTGGCCGCCCTCGTTGACGTAGTGGACGACGATCCAGTCGCCCTGGGCGGCGGTGATCGGGGTCGTCGCCGGGAAGCTCTTGCCGTTCAGCGAGTACCCGATGGTGCCGGTGTCGTTGAGCACCAGCGGCAGCTCCTGGCTGACCTGCAGGTCGGCCGGGATCGGGTGGCCGCCCACGGTCCGCCCCCGCGGCAGCGCCATCTCGCCGACGAGGAGCGTGCCCAGCATCCCGTTCGGGACCTGCATCTGCCCGTGGTGGTGGGCGTGGTACATGCCCACGGCGGGCTCGTCGGCGGTGAACTCGTAGGTGAAGGTCTCGCCGGGGGCGACCGCGTCCTGGGTGACGGGGGCGACCCCGTCCATCTCGTTCGGCACGTTGATGCCGTGCAGGTGCAGGTCGGTCGCCATCGGGAGGTCGTTGGTCAGCTCGATGCGCACGCGGTCGCCGACCTCGACCTGGAGCTGCGGGCCCGGGACCATGCCGTTGTAGGTCCACGCCTCGACGGTGCGCCCGGGCTCGACCTCCCAGTCCACGATCTCGGCGGTGAGCCGGAACACCTTGGTGCCGTCCGCCGCCACCTCGGGGGCGAGCGGCTGGTTGCCCGTGCCCGCGGTGTCGGCGGGGAAGGCGGCGATCGACTCGTCCATCGCCCGGGACATCTCGGCGTACTCGGCGTCGGTCATGGCCGACATGTCGTGCCCCTCGTGCCCGCCGGAAGTGGCGGCCGCGTCGCCGGAGAGGCCGGTGTCGCCGGAGAGGCCGGTGTCGCCCCCGGTCCCGCTGCCGCCCACCGTGAGCGTGCCGGTCATCCCCGAGTCGGCGTGACCCGGGATCGCGCACAGCACCTCGTAGTCACCGGCGGGCAGGGAGGAGACGTCGAGCGTCTCGCTCTCGCCGGGGGCGAGGTCGGCGGTGGCCACCTCGGTACCGGTGATCGACAGGTTGTGGGGCACGGCGCCGGCGTTGGTCACCGTGAGCTGCCCGCCCTCGGGCACCGTGAGCGCCGCGGGCGTGAGGGCGAACTCCGTGAGCTCGACGGTCACGGCGTCGGTGGTGCCCGCATCCCCGCCCGAGCCGCCACGGTCGCCCACCACGGCCACGACGGCCGCGATGACGAGCGCGAGGACGGCGACGATCAGCGCCGCGCCGCCGGCGCCGAGCGGTGGCGTCGCGGGAGCGCCGCCGCGGGGTGGTGCCCCGGCCGGCGCACCGGCCGTCCCGGGGTCGGGTCGGGCGGGCGCGGCGTCGGCGGCGGACGCGCCGGTGGGCAGGTCGGGATCGAGGGTCTCCACGGTGGCTCCTGTCGTCTGATCGATCTGGTCGAGGGGGTCGCGCCCCGCGCTCATGCGCCCGTCTCCCGCGGGCGGGCGGCGGCCCGCTCCGCGCGGGACCGGGGGCGGCCGGTCGCCCGGACGAGCTCCTCGCGGAGGCGGTGCTGCAGGAGGTCGACGGCCTCGAACGCCTCGGACGCGTCGACGTGGGCGTGCAGCCGCCGACCGCTGAGGTCGAGGTCCGCCTGGGCCCGGCACCGGCGGCCCGACGCGTGGCCGGGCAGCCGGGCCATCGTGACCCGGACCCGGATGATCCGGCCCGGTGCCAGCCTCTGGAGGCGGGCCACCTTCTCCCGGGCGTACGCCTCGGCGGCGGCCGGGATCCCGGGCTCGGCGACGAACTCGAACGACGGTTCGACGGCGGTGGGCCGGCGATGGGTCTGCGTCATGGCGTCACTCCTGTCCGGGCCGCGGGGCGCGGCGACCCGCCGCATCGGTCGACCGCACGTCGTCGTCCCGGGGGGCGGTGCGGACGGCGGCGAGCTCCATGCCCGGAGAATGCGCCGCCCGGGGTCCGGGCGGGCAGGGGCCATCGGCCGGCCGGGACCGGGACGTTGGTCCCTGGAGCGTGCGTCCCCGAGGGACGATGATCACCACCGTCGCGGCCCGGGGCGCCGCCCGCGGGCCCCTCGGGACGTTCGCCCCTTGGCGGGCCCGGTCGCGCCTGCTTCGATGCTGGGTGGAAGCCGGTGCCGACAGAAGGGGGACACCCGTGAAGGCGCAGGTGGGAGACAAGATCGTCGTCGAAGGCCATCACCTCGGGGAGCCCCGGCGCGACGCCGTGGTGCTCGACGTGCGGGGCGCCGACGGCGAGCCGCCGTACCTCGTGCGGTGGGACGCCGACGGGCACGAGGGCCTGTTCTTCCCGGGCAGCGACGCGTCGGTCGTGCACGTGCCGCACTCGGGCCCGGGCTGACACCCCTCGCCCGGACGAGGAGGACGAGCAGGAGGCCCGACGCCGGGCGGTGTCAGGCCGGTGCCGCCTCGTCGCGCAGGTACAGGTACAGCACCGTGCAGGCGTCGTCGCCGACGGCCCGGACGCTGTGGTCCACGCGGGCCGGGATGTGCACGTAGGTGCCCGGACCGACGCGTTCGCCCAGCATCTCCGCCATCCCGTCGACCACCCACATGTGGTGGTGCGACAGCACGTGGGCGTGGGGCGTCACGCCGTCACCCGGCGCGATGCGCATGAGGCCGGCGACCGACTTGCCCGACCGCCACAGCAGCTTGTGGTCGACCCCGGCGTAGGGCTCGAGCGGCTTCCACGGGAGCGCCGTGGCCGCGGCGCTGGTCACGAGCGTGGCGACCGGCAGCCCCCCGGCCTCCGGCGACACGTTCACGACCCCGCCCGACTCGGGCTCCCGACGCCCGGCCCGTCCGACGGCACCGGCGCCGCCGGCACGACGAGCACGGGTCGGGTGGCGGAGTGGACGGTGGCCGAGGTGACGCTGCCGAGGCGCAGCCGGTCCCAGCCGGTGCGTCCGTGGGTGGCCATCACGAGCAGGGCCGTGGGCCAGGTGCGGTCGGCGGCCATCGCCGTGAGGGCGTGCTCCGGGTGCGAGTCGTGCAGGACGTCCCACCCCTCGACGTGACCCCACCGGCGGGCGAGGCCGGCGACGTGCGCCGTCTCGGTGGCGTCGCCGTCGGTGATCCACTCGGCGGGCGGCCCGGGCTCCCCGACCTCCGCGAGCCAGAGGGGCATGTCGAGCGCGGCCGCCCAGCGCTGGGCGGGCCCGAGCGTGCGCTCGGACTCGTGGGAGCCGTCGACGCAGGCGACGATCCGGCCCCGGAGCACGGGGTCGTCGGTGGCGCGCGGGCCGACGACGAGGGTCGGCCGGTCGATCGCCCGGAGCAGGGCCTCGGCGACGCTGCCGATGACCGCCCGCGCCGCGCCTCCCCGCCCGTGCGACGACATGCACACGAGGGTGCCCGCCCCGAGTCCGTCGAGGATGGCGTCCGGGATGCTGTCGCGATCGACGATCTGGGTCTCGGCGTCGGCCACGCCGGCGGTCCTGTCGGCCAGCTCGGCGAGGTAGCCGGCGGCCTCCTCGGCCTCGTCGGAGAAGATGCGGCGCAGCAGGCGCAGGGGCACGCCCGTCCGGGCCACGAGCTCGAGCGCGGGCCCCAGGGCACGCTCCGCGGTCGGTGAGCCGTCGAGCGGCACGAGGACGTCGGTGAACGGTGGCGGTGCGGTGTCCACGCTGGGCTCCTCCCCGTCGTGCACCCCGACGGTAGAGGCGCCTCCGCGACCCCGACAGGGCCGGAAGTCCCTTCCGCCGACCCGTCGCGTCCGCCGACCCGTCGCGGGCGGCGGGGCGGGCTCGCGCGCGCACGTGGGGACCTTCGCCCCTGGGTTCCCGAGCTCCCCCGGACGAAGCTCACCGGTGATGGAACAGCCACGAGGTGCCGACCCGGCGCCGGCGCGCACGGACGCCGTGTGGGCCGGCGACATGTCCGTGCTCGTCCCGCTCGACGGGTCCGAGGAGGCCGAGCGGGCCCTGGCGCCGGCCCGGCGCCTGGCGGCGGCGTTCGGCGGCGCCGTGCACGTCGTGAGCAACACCCGGCCCGACGACCGCTGGTGGTACGCCCGTTACGTCGACCAGCTGCGCGAGCGGGTGGCCGACACGACGACGCACCTGGCGGACGAGCTGGACCCGGCCGAGGGTGTCGTGGCGACCGCCAGGTCGCTCGACCCCTGCATCGTCTGCGTGGCGACCCACGGGCGGTCACGTGGCGCCGGGATCGTCGGCTCCACGTTCGTGGCGATCGCCCGGGCGGGAGCGGCCCCCCTCGTGGCCGTCGGGCCCCGGGTCGGGGCGGCCGCCGGCGCCGACGCCCCCGGCCACCTGCTCGTCTGCCTCGACGGCAGCCCCTCGAGCGAGCAGGCCCTGCCCCTCGCCGCGGCGTGGGCGCGCCGCCTCGGCTGGCCGATCACGACCGTGACCGCAGCCGACCCCGTCCTCGTGGAGCTCGACGTCGAGGCCTACCTCGAGGAGGTCGCCCGGCGGCCCGAGCTGGCCGGCATGACCGTCGGCGCCCGCGTGCTGTGGGGCATGGAGTACCCCTACGAGATGATCACCCGGTGCGCCGAACGCGAGCCGAACGCCCTGCTCGTGGCGACCACCCACGCCCGCACCGGGCTCGCCCGCGTCGCGTTCGGCAGCGAGGTGGCGCGGATGATCCACCACAGTCCCGTCCCGGTGCTGGTGAAGCCGGTCCGCGCGCCCTGACGACCCGCCGCGACGTCCCTCCGCTCACCCCGACCCGGCGCCGGCACCGTGCAGGCGCACCGCCCCCGCCGCCGCCGGGACCACGAGCGTGGGGCGGCGGACGCCGTCGACGACGGCGCGGGCCACGCTGCCCAGCAGGGGCCGTGCCGGGTCGCCGCGACCGCGCGTGCCCACGACGACGAGGTCGGCGTCGACGTCGTCCGCGACCTCGACGAGCGTGGGCGCGGGATCGCCGGAGCGGACGATCACCTGGACCTCGACACCCCGGTCGCGGACCGCGTCCACGTGGCCCTCGACCAGACGGGTCGTCGCCTCGATGGTCCGTTCCTCGGCCTCGCTGGTGCGCGCCGCCTCGGGGCCCAGCGGGAACGGGTCCACGTACTCGAAGACCTCGAGGACGCTCAGCGACCCGCCGGCCACGACGGCCAGGTCGGCCGCCAGGTCGAGCGCCGCCAGCGACCCCTCCGAGCGGTCGACGCCGACGAGCGTGTGACGCAGCGCGGGCGGGCCCGGCGCCCCGGCCCGCGAGACCTCGGGGACGACGAGCACGGGACAGCGGGCCACCTGGAGCAGGTGCAGGCTGGTCGACCCCAGGGCCTGCGCCGGGTCGGTCGCGCCGACGCCGCGACTGCCCACCACGACCAGCGCGGCGTTCTCGTCCTGCGCCACCGCGAGGAGCACGTCGACCCCGGGGCCGTCGCGCACGACGACCCGGTGCGGGGCCCCGGCCTCGGCCAGACCGGCGCACCACGTGCGCGCCACGCGGTCGTGCAGGCGCGACCGCCACGCCCCGGTCTCCTCCCCGGGGTCGTGCACGTCGTCGAGCAGTCCGACGGCGTGCACGGCGACCACCTCGGCGTCGACGAGGGGCCCGAGCCAGGCAGCGACGAGCACGGCCTGGCGAGAGGCCGCCGACCCGTCGACGCCGACGACGATCCGCGTGCGGTCCACGTCCCCAGGTTCACGCGGCGGCCCGGTGGGCGCCAGGGCCGAACGGCCCGGGCGCGGGAGCACGGTCGGCGAGTCGCGGGCCCGCGCTCCGGCGGCGGTGCGCCACCGCCTTGTGGACCGCGTCGGCGGCGATGACGGCGGGCACCGCCAGCAGGGCGACCGCGGTCCCCGCGGCCGTGGGCGGGGCCTGGTCGAGCAGGTCGGCGACCGGCGCCACGAACAGGAACCCGGCCAGCATCGCCAGCTCCGCCACCACCGCGCCCACGAGCAGCCGGTTCGTCGTCCACCCGATGCGCCACGGCGGCGACACGGTGCTGCGGCAGGCGAAGGCGTTGGCCGCCTGGCCGAGGACGACAGCGGTGAACGCGGCCCCCGAGGCGGCGAGCAGCGTGTCCCCGCTCGGGAACGCGTCGCCAGGCCGCCAGCCGGCGACCAGGAACACCGTGAGGAACGCCGCCATCTCGACCACCGCCTCCACCGGCCCGAGGACGCCGAAGACCCGGGCGAACATGCGGCGATCGAGGAGGTGGTGGCGGATCGGCGGTCGCTCGAGGACCCCGCGGGCCGGGGGCTCCGCCCCGAGCGCCAGCGCCGGGAGCACGTCGGTGCCGATGTCGAGCGCGAGGATCTGGAGCACGCCGAGGGCGAGCGGGAACCGCCCGCCGGACAGCGCCCACACCACGAACGGGGTCAGCTCGGCCACGTTGTCGGTCAGGTGGTAGGTCAGGAAGCGGCGGATGTTCGAGAAGGTCGAGCGGCCCTGCTCGACCGCGGCCACGACCGTGGCGAAGTCGTCGTCGAGGAGCACGAGGTCGGCCGCCTCGCGCGCCACGTCGGTCCCCGACCGCCCCATCGCCACGCCGATCGCCGCCTCGCTCAGCGCGGGCGCGTCGTTCACACCGTCGCCGGTCATCGCCACGACGTGGCCGCGGGCGCCGAGCGCCCGGGCGATGCGGAGCTTGTCCTCGGGCGACACCCGGGCCACCACGGCGCCGTCGCGGTCGAGCACGGCGCCGAGCACGTCGTCGTCCCGGGGCAGGTGGCGCCCGACGACCACGACCTCGTCGCCACCCTGGATGAGCCCGATCTCGCGGGCGATCGCCCGGGCGGTCTCGGGGTGGTCCCCCGTCACCATCGCCACCCGGATGCCCGCCCGCCGGCAGGCGGCGATGGCGGCGGCCGCCCCCGACCGCGGCGGGTCCTCGAGGGCCACGAGGCCCAGCAGGGTCAGGTCGCGCTCGGCGACGTCGGCCGAGTCCGGCACCGGCTCGCCGCGGAGGTCGCGGGCGGCGACGGCCAGCACGCGGAGGCCGCGACCTGCGAGGGCCTGGAGGGCCTCGGTCGCGCCCTCGGGCACCGTGCAGCGGGGGAAGACGGCATCGGGCGCCCCCTTGACGACCAGCCGATCGCCCACGACCACCGACATCCGCCGCCGGCGGGCGTCGAACGGGAACCGCGGCCCGTCGGGCGCGGCCTCCCGGTCGGCCGCCTCGTCGACGCCGACGCGGCGGGCCAGCGCGTCGAGGGCGGCCTCCATGGGGTCGCCGCGGGCGGTCCACCGCCCGTCGTCCTCGACGACCCGCCCCCACGAGCACCGGAGGCCGGCGCGCGCCACCTCGTACAGCGCCGCCGACGCCTCGGGCGGTTCGCACCGGACCGAGCCCACGGGCTCGTAGCCGACGCCGTCGACGACGGCGCGGCCACCCGGCAGCCACACCTCGACCGCGGACATCTCGTTGCGGGTCAGCGTGCCGGTCTTGTCGGTGCAGATGAACGTCGTCGAGCCCAGCGTCTCCACCGCCTCCAGGTGCCGCACCAGCGCGTGGCGGCGGGCCATGCGCTGCGCGCCGATGGCCAGCGACAGCGTGACGGTCGGCAGCAGGCCCTCGGGCACCAGGGCGACGGTGACGCCGACCGCGAACAGGAAGCCGTCGGACGGCGGCATGCCCACGAGCACGGCCAGGCCGAAGAAGCCGATGCCCACCGAGATGGCCACGGCCGCGATGAACCGCGACACCCGGACCAGCTCGCGGTGCAGCGGGCTCGGCGCCCGCTGCTGCGCCCGGGTCAGGCCCGCGATCCCGGCGAGCCGGGTGCCGGTGCCCGTGGCCGCCACGGTGGCCGTCGCCTCGCCCTCGACGACGAAGGACCCGGCGTACGCCACCTCGCCGGCGGCGGGGCGGGTCGGCACGCTCTCGCCGGTGAGGGTCGAGGTGTCGACCGCCAGCGCGTGCACGTCGTCGAGGCGCAGGTCGGCCGACACCCGGTCGCCGTCCCGGAGCACGACCGTGTCGCCGGTGACCAGCTCGGACGCGGGGATCTGCTCCACCGCGCCGTCGCGCACCACGGTGACGCGTCGCGGGAGGAGGTCGCGCAGCCGCTCCGCGGCGTGCTCGGCGCGCTCCTCCTGCAGGAAGGCGAACAGCCCGTTGAGCACGACCACGACGAAGACCGCCACGCCGAGCTGGGGCATGCCGGCCACGAAGGCCAGCCCCCCGGCGACCCAGAAGAGGAGGGCGAAGAAGTGGAACATCTCCCCCGCCAGGCGCCGCCACGCGGGCACCCGCCGCGGCGTCGGCAGCTCGTTCGGGCCGTCGCGGGCCAGGCGCCGCTGCGCCTCGGCCCGGGTGAGGCCGTCCGGACGCGCCGTGGCCCCGGGGAGCGGGGCGGGGCGCTCCACGGGGCCACGGGTGGAGGTCACGGGTCCCCTGCTACCGGACGTCACCCATGGGCGACGGGGACCCTGGTCACGGGCCGCCGACCCTCGTCGGCCGGCAGGGGCACGCGGACCTCGAGGATCCCGTCCTCGTAGGTCGCCGTCGTGGCGTCCTCGTCGACGCCCGGGGGGAGGGACACGCTGCGGACGAAGGAGCGGTAGCGGACCTCGGACCGGTCCACATCCCCGTCGCCGTCCCCGGTGCTCTCCTCCCGCTGGGCCCGGATGTGGAGCACGCCGTCGGCGACCGACAGGTCGACGTCCCGGTCGGGGTCGATGCCGGGGAGCGCGGCGCGGACGACCAGCGTGCCGTCGTCCACGAGCTCCTCGACCCGCAGCCAGCCCTCCCAGTCGAGGTCGACCATCCTGCGGAACGCGGCCGGGACCTCGACGTGGAACCGTGCGGGGCGATCGATGCGGCGCTTGCGGATCGGTGTCATGGCCACCTCCTGTCGGTGGGCGGGGACCACCCGCCCACCTCCAGTGAGGCACAGGCCGTCGGCCGCTCCCAGGGCCCAAGGTCACCTCAGCGGGACATGAGCACCTTCATGGCGTCGGTCTCGGCCGCGCGGGCGAACGTGTCGTAGGCGTCCAGTGCGTCGTCGAGCCCGAAGCGGTGCGACGTGAACCCGGCGGGGTCGATCCGGCCGGCGCCGATCAGGTCGAGCAGCGTGGGGATCGTGAACGTGTCGACCAGTCCGGTCGTGATGGTCACGTCCTTGATCCAGAGCTCCTCGAGGTGCAGGGTCGCCGGCTTGCCGTGGACGCCGACGTTGGCCACGTGGCCGCCCGGGCGCACCAGCGCGCAGCAATGCTCGAACGTCTCGGGGATGCCGACCGCCTCGATCGTGACGTCCGCGCCCCGGCCGCCGGTCAGCTCGGCCACGGCCTCCGCGGCCTGTCCGGGCTCGACCGCCGAGTCGGCCCCGAACCGCAGCGCGGCGGCGCGGCGCGCCTCCGCCGGGTCGACGACCACGACGTGCCGGGGGGTGTAGAGCCGGGCGCCCACGAGGGCGGCCAGGCCGATCGGCCCGGCACCGACGATCGCCACCACGTCCGCGGGCTGCACGTGGCCGTTGACGACGCCGACCTCGTAGCCGGTGGGCAGGATGTCCGCCAGGTAGAGCACCTGCTCGTCGGACAGCCCCTCCGGCACCGGGTAGGTCGACGTGTCGGCGAAGGGCACCCGCGCCAGCTCGGCCTGGACACCGTCGATGAGGTGGCCGAACAGCCACCCGCCGCCACCCTGGCACAGGCCGTACTGGCCGCGCCGGCACGACGGGCAGCGCCCGCAGGCCGAGATGCACGACAGCAGCACCCGCTCGCCGACCCGCCGGTTGCGCACACCGGCGCCGGTCTCGACGACCGTGCCGACGGCCTCGTGGCCGAGGACCCGACCGGGCACGACCTCGGGCACGTCGCCCTTGAGGATGTGCAGGTCGGTGCCGCAGATGGTGACCGAGTCGACCTGGACGATCATGTCCCCGTCGTCCTCGATCTTGGGGTCCGGGACCTCGTCCCAGCTCTTCTCGCCCGGTCCGTGGAACACGACAGCACGCATCGTCAACCCCTCTCGATAGGCATCCCCTCGAGCGTGGGCGCCGGCGGCGGTGGGCGGAAGGGCCACACGGGGGGATGCGGCGGGACCAACGTCCCGGCGACCCCACCGGGGCCGCCCGCGCGGTTCGGGACGTTCGGCCCTGGGAGGCGCCCTCCGGTGGCGCGGATGATCAGGCATGGTCACGACCACCAGCCGCGCGTCGACCCGGCGCGCCGCCGGGACCGGTCCCGACGACGCCGGCGACGACCCCTCGGCTCTCCCGCAGCGCATCGTCGTCCCGGTCGACGGCTCGCCGTTCGCGGAGCGCGCCCTCCCGATCGCCACGTGGGCCGCCGGGACGCTCGGCGTGCCGGTGCACCTGGTCGAGGTGGTCGGGACCGGCGCCGGCGCCGACGACGCCACGGTCCACCTCGACGACCTGGCCCGCCGGCACGGTGCGGCCGGCTGGAACGTCGCCCGCAGCGACGACCCCGGCCGGGCGATCGTCACCGCAGCGAGGGTCGGCGGGACCGGCCTCGTGTGCCTGGCGACGCACGGGCGGGACAGGAGCGCGGCGGCCCTCGGCTCGGTGGCCATGACGGTCCTCGACGTCAGCACCGACCCGGTGCTGCTCGTGGGCCCCGCGGCTCGGCCGCCCTGCGCCGACGACTCCCCGGTGGTGGTGGCCGTCGACGGCACCGCGGACGACGACGCGCTCACCCGGTCGGCTGCCACGTGGTCCGCCGGGCTGCGCCGCCCACTCGTCGTGGCGACCGTGGCCGAGCCGGTGCCCGGCTCGTTCCGCCCGGACCGCCCCACCCGCCGCGCCCGTGGCCCGGCTGATCCCGAGGCCTACGTGGCCCGGATGGCCGCCGCGGCCGCGGCGGCGGCCGGGCCCGGCACCCGGGTCGACGCCCGGGTGGCCTACGACCCCGTCAGCGTCCGTGACGGCGTGGTCGACCTCGTCGACCGCACCGCCGCCCTCCTCGTGGTCGGCACGCACCGCCGCACGCGACCCCGGCGGGCCGTGGTGGGGAGCCACGCCGCCCGCATCGTCCACGACCTCGAGGTGCCCGCGCTCGTCGTGCCGCTCGACGCCGGGGGCTGACCGGGGCGCGACGATGGATCACGTGGTCGCGCCGCTGGACCCCGACCACGCCCGGGTGGTGGCCGGCCTGGCCACCGGCCTCGCCGCCGAGCTGGGCATCGACCCCGGGGCGACGACCCCGCGGCGACCGCACGTCACCGTCGCGTCCTACTCGGGGCTCGCCCCGACGGCCACCGTCGACGCGCTGCGCCCGGCCGTGGCGCCGATCGCCCCGTTCTCGGTGCGCGCCCACGGCTACGGCGTGTTCGCAGGCGACGGCGACACCGACCTGTCGCTGCACGTGATGGTCGTGCGCACCGGCACCCTCGACCGCCTGCACCGCCGGGTCCACCACGCCCTGGCGCAGGCCGGCGCCTGCGTGGCCGGCACGACGGCGCCCTCGGCGTGGACCCCGCACATCACGCTCCTCGACCGCGGGCTCACGCCCCGGCTGCTGGGCGACGCGGTCGAGATGCTGACGCGCCGCCCCCACCGCAGCTGGACGGTCCCGGTGGCCGCGGTCGCGGTCACCCGGCGCGGGACGGGCCCGGCCCCGCCCGTGGGCGTGCTGCCCCTCGGCGGGGCCGCGAGCTTGCGCGACGTCTGAGCCGCGCGCCACCTCCCGGCACGATCGATCGCGTCACGGCTCGTGCCCGGAGCCCGCCCGCCGCGAGTGACCTTGGCCCCTACCCGCGCCGGGGCTCCGGGCCGATGCTCAGGGCATGGCGGACACCTCGACCACGAGCGAGCAGACGCCTCGGAACGATGCCGACGGCCGCGACACCGGGCGCGCCGCGCCCGGCGGGCCCATCATCTCGGCCGTCGGGGTGAGGAAGACCTACGACGCCGGGTCGGTGCAGGTCAAGGCGCTGGCCGGGGTCGACCTGACCGTGGCGCGGGGCGAGGTGGTGGCGATCATGGGGCCGAGCGGCTGCGGCAAGACCACCCTCCTCAACTGCCTGTCGGGCCTCGACACGTTCGACGACGGCGACGTGCGCATCGAGGGGGTGTCGCTGTCGACCCTCTCGGACCGCGAGCGCACCGCGTACCGCGGCCGACGGATGGGTTTCGTCTTCCAGTTCTACAACCTGCTCCCGGTGCTCACCGCGGTGGAGAACGTCGAGCTGCCGCTGCTCGTGGCCCGGGTCGAGTCCGGGGAGGCCCGGCGCCGGTCGCTCGAGGCGCTCGCCATGGTGGGCCTGGAGGACCGGGCCGCCCACGTGCCCGAGCAGCTCTCGGGGGGCGAGCGGCAGCGGGTGACCATCGCCCGCTCGCTCGTCAACGACCCCGCCATCGTGTGGGCCGACGAGCCCACCGGCGACCTGGACTCCGAGATGGCCCAGGAGATCGTCGAGCTGATGCGCCGGCTCAACCGCGAACGGGGCCTCACGTTCGTGATCGTCACGCACGACATCGCCGTCGGCCGCCGGGCCGACCGCATCGTCCGCATGCTCGACGGCACGGTCGTCGACGAGGAGCGTCCGGAGGGCAGCCATGTACGCGCGGGTCACGCAGCTTGAGATCGACACCGTCCGGGCCACCCTGCCGGCGGCCGTGGCGCTGTTCGAGCGCGAGGTGCTGCCGGACCTGCGGTCGCAGGAGGGCTACCGGGGCGTGTACGTGCTGGCCACGCCCGAGGGCAAGGCGGTCCTGGTCTCGCTGTGGGACACCGAGCAGCAGGCCGACGCCGGAGCGCCGTCGGGCTTCTACGCGGCGACGCTGGCCCGCTACGTGACGCTGTTCGCGGCGCCGCCGGGGCGGGAGCGCTACGAGGTCGTCGTCGCCGACACGCCGGCGCCCCAGCGGAGCTGAGGGAGGCGGTCCGGTGGAGCGCCTGTTCGGCATCCCGATCGACGCCTTCGCCGCGGGATTGGCCGTCGTCACCGCCGTCGCCTTCGGCGTCGTGGCGGTGTGCGCGGTGCGGAACCGGGTGTTCCTGCGCATGGCGGCCCGCAACGTGGGCCGCCGGCGGGCGCGCAGCGCCCTGATCGTCGGGGGCCTCATGCTCGCGACCGCCATCATCGGGGCGTCGCTGGTGACGGGCGACACCATGGGCCGGACCATCCGGTCGTCGATGCTGCGGGCCCTGGGCGACACCGACGAGACGGTGGTGGTCGCCGGGGCCGAGGTCGACCCGACGCTCGAGCTCGACGCGGTCACCCCGGTGGGCTACGCGGACGAGGGTGCGGTCGACGACGTCGGCCGCGTCGCCGCCGCCAGCCCGCTCGTCGACGGCGTGGCGGCGGCGGTGATCGAGCCCGTGGCGGTGCAGGACCGCTCGTCGCGGCAGAGCGAGCCGCGGGTCACGCTGTTCGGCGCCGACCCCGACGGCCTCGCCGGGTTCGGCGACATCACGGGGCCGGGCGGCCGGAAGCTGGCGCTGGGAGACCTCGCCCCGGGCACCGTCTACCTCGACGAGGACGGGGCCGACGAGCTGGGCGCCCGGGCCGGCGACCGGCTGATCGCCTTCGCCGGCGAGGTGCCGGTCGAGCTCACGGTGGCCGAGGTCGTCGCGTTCCGCGGGGCGGGGTTCGACGGTCCGGCGCTGCTGGCCCCGCTGGCCGAGGCGCAGCGGATCGTGGGCCAGGAGGGCCGGGTGTCGCACCTGCTGGTGTCGAACGCCGGGGGCGAGATCTCGGGGGCAACCCACAGCGACGACGTCGTCGACCTGCTCACGCCGGCCGCCGAGCGCGCCGGGCTCGAGGTCGTGCCCGTCAAGCGCGACGGGCTCGACCTGGCCGACGAGCAGGGCAACGCGTTCATGTCGCTGTTCTCGACGTTCGGCACGTTCGCGATCGCCGCCGGGATCATGCTGATCTTCCTGATCTTCGTGATGCTCGCGGCCGAGCGGCGCACGGAGATGGGGGTCGCCCGGGCCGTCGGCACTCAGCGGTCGCACCTCGTGCAGGGCTTCGTGTTCGAGGGTGCGCTCTACGACGTGGCCGCCGCGGCCGTCGGAGCGCTCGTGGGCCTGGGGGTCGCCTACGCGATGGTGGCGATCGTCGCCGGCGCC
>Ga0111539_10002507_pt1 | contig 24334 bp, 26 predicted proteins | sample RhiMethybrSRZTD1_FD_79667 | JGI IMG/M metagenome (GOLD analysis project Ga0111539, IMG submission 79667) | Populus rhizosphere microbial communities from Tennessee, USA - Rhizosphere MetaG P. TD hybrid SRZTD1 (version 2) (version 2) | ecosystem: Host-associated > Plants > Roots > Rhizosphere >...
CCCGTGGCAAAGCGCCGCACCACCTCAGCATCGAGGGGATAGATCATCCCCAAACGTAAGACCCGGATGCCCAGGCGCTGTAATGCCGCACTGTCCAGGCCCATGTCATACAGCGCCTGACGCAGATCCGCATAGCTCTTGCCGGCACTGACCAGCCCGATGCGGTCGTCACCTGTGTGTTCTTCAATACAATCGAGCCCATTTGCATGCGCATAGGCCCGCACTGCCGTATGGCGCTCGTAGAAGAGCCGCCGCTCCATGTCAATGGTGCCTGGCGGCAGGAATGTCATGTTCTGAAATTTGTGGAACGGTTTGCCGTCAATGAGGACGTCGGGAATGATGATCTGCGGACGGTCTGGCCTAACCTCAACGACACCACCACCGTCGCACAGGTTCGTTACCAGTTTTAGGGCCACCCAGCAGCCGCTGAAACGCGATAGGGCAAAGGCGTGCAGCCCAAGCTCGATAAACTCCTGAATACTCGCAGGATAGAGTATAGGGATACCCGCACTCATATAGGCAAAATCGCTCTGGTGCGGCAGGGTGGAGCTTTTACAGTTATGGTCATCTCCACCTAGAATGATGGCGGCACTCTGGGGTCCGGTACCACCAAAGTTGGCATGTTTAAAAATATCGCCGCAGCGGTCAACCCCTGGCCCCTTCCCATACCAGATGCTGTTCACGCCTTCAACACGAGGACCTGGGAACAGGTACACAAGCTGGCTACCCATCATCGCCGTAGCGCCGAGTTCTTCATTGACGGCCGGCTGGTGCACGATATCGTGGGCCTTGAGGAGCTGGCCAGTACGTGCCAGCGTCAGATCGTATCCGGCCAGTGGTGAACCTTCATAACCTGTAATAAAAGCTCCAGTATGCAGTCCTGCCTGCACATCACGACGCTGCTGATCGAGAGGCAGACGTACCAGAGCCTGAATACCTGTAAGATACACGCTCCCTGCGGTCACGGTGTATTTATCATCGAGTGTTACTGCCATGGAGGATCCCTTCCAGATGCACACCCACCTCTGACCAGATCCAAACTCTCCACATCGCCATAGCCACCACAGCTATGCTCTAGTCAGAGAGGGCATCTGATTCATATGGTACCTCACGCACAGCTGTTTTGTCAGGTGCAATAGGGACTGCCGACGCGGAAGCGAGCCAGCGGCGCTACGGCAAAAGTGCGTGTGAATCTCTTATATGCCCAGAGCTCGGATGCGTAGCCTGGACAAGGCCAGCCCCTGCCTGCTGGCGCCCCTCGGTGACCTACGCATATAGACTGCAAACGCACGTTCACGGCAACATCGTGTCTATGAATAGAAAATAAACGGAACATCAACGCTTTTCGTCAATTATTCAAACGCTCAAACGCTATACGTAAACGGTTCTTAGCGCCTATACTTTATAACAATCAGCAACAACCAGTGGGTAAGAAGTACTAGGAGATACTAGGGAGGAAGGCAAATGGCAAGCCTGACTGAACTTGTCACGAGTCGGATGACACCAGAAGTCATGCAGAAGCTGGCTGGACTGGCTGGCATCAACTCAACCAATGCTAAACGCACGATCGACGCGCTCATCCCGACCCAGTTATACGACCTGGTATCGATGGGCGCCACGGAGGCCGGTGCCAACCGATTACTGAGCGTGCTCCAGGAGCATAAGGGGACGGAGTCCTTCTCGCATGTTCTCCTCGGCGGGGATGCCATGCAGAACCAGGCCAAGGCCGGGGACGCCCTGCAGTCGGCGGTCTATGGCCCTGAGCTCAGCCGCCGCATCGGCAGCGTGGCGTCGTCCCTCGGCATTCCGCAAGGTGCCGCCTCCTCCCTGATGGGCATGATCATGCCCACGGTAGTCGGGGTCTTAGGCCGAGAAGTGCGCGAGCGCGGCCTCAATGCGGCGGGTCTCGTCAATTTGCTACGCGGCGAGCGCGAGACGGTCGAGCGCGCCATGCCAGCGGCACTGGTGCCCCAGACGGACCGCCGACCGGAACTCACGACGTCACGTGTCGTCGAGCCACCACGCCAGGCACCTGTACCGCCGCGGGCCAACCTCTGGCCCTGGCTGCTGGGGCTGCTCGTGCTTGGTGCGCTGGCTCTATGGTATTTCGCGCGGCCCACCGTCACCACCGCCAGCCTGGCCGGCACGCAGTGGCGCTGGGCGCGCACCCTCTTCCGCGATGGCAGCGAGCGGCGACCAATGAACACCGCGGCCTATAGGCTCGACTTCCAGAGTGACGGCAGCCTTGTCGTGCAGGCCGACTGCAACAGCGGCAAGGGCTCATACACGGGCGACGGCGCCACCGTCATCCTCGGGACGCTCACCAGCACGCAGGCGCTGTGCCCTGGCACCTCGCTGTCAGACGTGTTCCTGCAACAGCTCCAGACCAGTGGGACGGGGCTCCTCAAGGATGACAAGCTTCTCATTAACCTCAAGGCCGACGCCGGGACCATGGAGTTCGTGCCGGCCAAGTGAGACAAAGGGTTAGGCGGTCATGGAAGCAGTCCAAGTTATGTGGGATGATGGCCAGCAGGGGACGGTGGTCCAGCGCATTACGAAGGCCGAGGCAACACCACAGCTGGTGATCGCTTTTGCGGACGGATCACATCTTGTGGTGCCAGAGGATGTGCTCGTCGCACAGCCAGACGGGACCTACCACTTGCGGCTTAACCAATCAGCGCTCGTCAAGGAGAGTGTAACAGCCTTAGGGGCTGATGAGCCACTTGTCATCCCTGTGGTGGCGGAGGAACTCACCGTTGAGAAGCGCCAGGTCACCAGGGGAACCGTCCGCATTCACACGCGGGTCGAGACGCGCGAGGAAGTGGTGGACGAGCCGTTGCAGCACGAAGAGGTCACGGTCGAGCGCGTACCAGTGAATGCGCTTGTCGACGGTGAGACACCAACGCCGCATTACGAGAATGAGGTATTTGTGATCCCAATCCTGGAGGAAGTGCTGGTTGTCCAGAAGCGCCTGGTACTCAAAGAGGAGATACGGGTTACCAGGCGCCGCACAACCGTGAGTAGGCCACAACAGGTGACGCTGCGACGGGAAGTAGTCGAGATCGAGCGTACTGCCTCGAGCGAGCCGTCGGCGCCGACAACGGAAACATCAGACGCGTAAGTCCGCATTGTGCGTAGATGATGTACCTGGCCAGCCTTAACAGACACCGTGTACCCGGTGTGCACGGGTGATACGACGCTGTACGAAGGCGCGCAGGAGGGCCCGCAGGGCAAGGATATACCCTGCGGCTCTTTTCGGTGAGAGCTTTCCGGGAAGCGTCGGGGATGGGAGACAGAGTCGTACAAGACTCTCAACCAAGGAGGAGAGAAACTATGCCAACGGTTATTGGTCTGTTCGATGACAGAGCAGAGGCGATGCATGCCTACGACGCGTTGCTCAGTGGCGGTTTCCGCAGCGCCGATCTGGACATCCTCACCAACGACGACAAGGATGACGTGCCCAAGCTGGCCAAACTGGGCGACAGCGTCCCGGAGCCGGACGTGCACGTCTACCTCGAAGGGGTGCGCCAGGGCAGCACGCTGGTCACGGTCAATGCGACCGGGAACAACGTCACGAAAGCGGCAGAGATTATGGCGGGCTACCACATGGTGAACATCTCCGCCCGGGGCGAGGAGTGGAGCAAAACCCACCGGACCTTGCAGCTGGCCGATCCGAAGACGGATGAAAACGTCTTAGAGGTGGTCGAGGAGGAGTTAGAAGTCGGTACACGGCAGGTCGAACGTGGCCGGATGCGGATCTACTCCAAGGTCAGCGAGCGTGAGGTCGAGAGACAAGTCAGCCTGCGTGACGAGACCATTCGCGTGCGGCGCCGGCCGGTGAGCCGGGAAGTCCCTGTCTCCGACCCGAACCTGTTTAAGGAGCGCTCGTACGAGATGACGGAAGTCGACGAGGAGGCCGTGGTTAACATCAGGGCGCGTGTGATTGAAGAAGTGGTGATTGACAAGGAAGTTGCGGAGAAGATCGAGACCATTCACCAGACGCTCCGCCGTACCGACGTGGAGATCGAGGAGGTGCCCGGGGTGCGCAGCTTTGACGACTACGCCGGCGACTTCCGCAGCTACTATACGCAGCGCCTGGCGAAGAGCGGCCTGGACTATGAGAAGTACGCTCCCGCCTTCCGCTTCGGCCACAGCCTGGCGATGAACGAGCCATTTCGCAGTCAGCGTTGGGAGACGATCGAGCCGGACGTCCGCCGGCTGTGGGAGGAGAAAAACCCCGGCACCTGGGAGCAGCTCAAAGACGCCGTCCATTTCTCCTGGGAGAAGGTGCGCGGCGCGCGCTAACCACGGCCACATGTCTGGATTGGGCGAGACGGCAGTACTGCCGTCTCGTCCTGTACCGAGGTGTAAGAGGAGGGTCCCCATGCTGACAGATGTAGAGTTGCTCGTGCTTTTGCCGCTCGACCGTGCCATGCGGGCACTCGTGTGGCGCTACGTAGCCTGGTGCTACGCTACCAATGTCTATATACCTGCGACGACATACCAGGTAGCGCCAGGGTGGAGCGTGCTGGTGGGATGGCAGTGAGTCGTGCCATAGGATGACACCTGCACACCAAAACTAGTAAGAATTGAGGAGAAATGCTCTATGGAAAACAGAAGGACTGAACCCGATCGGGACGTCATTGATCAGCGTCGTGAAGTAATCCCCCCAGCGACTCTACAAGAGCGACCGGCGCGCGCCGTAGGGGTGTATGAGACTGCGCCCGAAGGGGTCCCTCCTGTTGGGCCGCGCGTCCGCTGGGGCGGGGTCATGAGCGGGATGGTCCTGGCTCTGGGGATTGTGTTGTTGCTAACCTCCTTAGGGTTAGCCATTGGGATCACCGCCGTGGGCGACCCGCGCGCTGCGACAGCCGGCACGGCGACGGGCCTGGGGATCGGCGCCGGCTTCTGGGCAGCTCTCACCCTCTTAGTCGCCTACTTTCTTGGCGGGCTGGTGTCCACAATGGTGACGGACCGTCCGGACCGGGGTGGGGCGCTGGTCCATGGCGCCTTGGTCTGGACCCTCGCCAGCGGGTTTCTGCTCTGGTTGCTCGGCCAGGGGATCAGCCTGGGCGCCTCCGGCCTCTTGGGCGCCCTCAGTGGGTTGACCCACACGGCGACGACCGCAGTGGGCGCGACAGTGGCGGGCGGAGGCGACCTGGCCCACCAGCTGGGGCTCACCGACTCCACACGGATCATCGACCGGCTGGACGAGCCGCAGACCATCTCCCTGTTCGCCTCCGTCACCGGCATGCCTACCGCTGAGGCCCGGACAGCCCTCGCCCAGTTCCGTACCAAGGTGGAAGCGGTACGTGACAATCCGGACCGCGTGGCAGCCGAGGTGCGCACCTTCCTCGCCCAGTACAAGGAACGCGCGCAACAGCAGGCGCTGAAGGCGGCAGCAGCGGTGCAAGAGGGGGCTACCGTCGGCTCGTGGGTCACTTTTATTGTGCTGGCGCTCACGCTAGGGGTATCCATCCTGGGGGCGCTGGCTGGGCTCCCGAGTCTGCGCACCTGGCGTACCCGGTGGACGCACGCCGGCAGAGCGTAACAGGATGATCGACCATTTGTTCGGTCAGCCTTGCGAGGGAATACCAGCAGGGCTGGACAGCTATGCAACACTTCTCAAAACCTCTCACTGAGACGGGGGTTGGACCATGACATCAACGCAGAGTATGATGCTGGTACTGATAGTGGTCGCGGGACTGATGGTTAGCTGCGCTACGGCGCCTTCTTCTAAGGAGGACAAGCAAGAGTTAATCACGGAGGCAACGACGAGGATGCAGCAGATGAGAGCAGAGGATCCCGCGGTGGGAGAGATAGTCAAACGGGGCTACGGCTACAGTATGTTCCCCAAGGTGGGGAAGGGGGGCCTCGGTGTAGGTGCTGCTTATGGTCGGGGGGTAGTGTACGAGCAGGGGCGGCATATTGGCTACAGCGACCTGACGCAGGGGTCGGTGGGCTTGCAGGCCGGGGGCCAGAGCTTCAGCGAGCTGCTGGTATTCGAGAACAAGAGTGCCCTTGACCGGTTCAAGGAAGGCAAGCTCGACTTTTCCGCCGACGCCTCAGCCGTGGTGCTAAAGTCTGGGGTCGCCACAAACGCTACCTTTGTCAATGGCGTCGCGGTGGTGGTGAGCCCCATCGGCGGGGCCATGCTGGAAGCTTCCATCGGGGGGCAGCAGTTCACCTATCAGCAGAAGTGAGCCAAGCAGCCGTAGGGGGTGACTCGAGCGCCAGCGCGGGGGCGATAGATAGCAATGAAGTGGTTATGCAGCCAAGAAGTAGTCGTGTACTGCTTCACAAGCAGGTATCGTATCTGATAGAGGAAATCAACACGATGGCGAACATGCAAGATCTCGTTGGAACGCTGATGCAGGGTGTCCTGGCAGACTCGAGCCACGGCCGCATCGAGCATGCCCTCGGCGGTCATGGTCTAAGTCGGCCCGGGGGGATATTCGAGCAGGTACTCGGCAGTGCGACAAGTAACACCGATACAGGCACCGGTACCGGCACCGGCGGTCTCCTCAGTAGTCTGACAGAGATGGCCAAGTCGATGTTTAGCGGTGCCGGGCAGGAAGGCAGGGGTAGCAATCCGCTCGCCATTGGTGGACTAGGCGCCCTGGCTGGCGCTTTGCTAGGAGGTAGTGGAGGCGCCACCAAAGGGGCGCTGGGTGGCGGCGCGATGGCCTTGCTGGGCAGCCTGGCTCTCGAGGCATTGCGGGGTTTGAACCAGCCATCGACAGACGCCGCCGTCGTGCCGGCCGAGCTTCCCCTGGGACTCCGGACCCCGGCCAATACGGCTGAGGAAAATGCCTTGGAGTCCAAGGCCGCGTTGATTCTTCAGGCGATGATCCAGGCGGCCAAGGCCGATGGGCAAATCGACGCCGCTGAACGGCAGCGCATTCTTGGCAAGCTCGACGAGGCGGGTGCCGATGCCGCAGCGCAAGCATTTGTGCGCACCGAAATGGCTCGGCCGCTCGACCTCGCGGCGCTGCTCCAGGCCGTCCCCAACCCACAGATGGCGGCTGAAGTGTATGCCGCCTCCTTGCTGGCTATTAAGGTCGACACACCAGCAGAGCGCGCCTACCTGCACCAGCTCGCCCAAGGCCTGGGCCTGGATGAAGGAGCCGTGCAGCGGTTGCATCTAACACTTGGCGTCGTCTGAGGCATTAACAACCACTGACCGCCTGGGTATGGGGCGAGCCATTAGAGCAGCGCAGACGGAAGCACGGACCGGACGATCTGCTTTGTCGCGCATAAAATCTGGCTTATGATAACCTCTCAAGCACCACCCGGGCGTCTTGGAGATCCGCTGTCTCATGCCCTTCGGTGAACCATCCATACAGCGGGGCGAGTAGGCTGTGCGCCTCTGCACTTTTGCCTTGCTCGTGCCATAGCTGACTCAGGCTCACCGCTGCCCGCAGCTCCCACATCTTCGCCCCCTGACGGCAGGCCACGTCGAGGGCCTGGCGGAAGCAGGCCTCGGCCTGGGTGATGTCTGGAATCGGGAGTTGAAGCTGCAAGGCCCCCTGGAGCCGATGCAACTCGGCCTCCCACCACCGCGCCTCGGTTGTGGCCACCAGCGTCAAGGCCTCGGCCAGGACAAGCAACCCAGCCTCTGGCTGTCCTGCCTGGCCATATGCCTCAGCCAGTACGGCAAGCATAGCGGGACGCCCCAGTTGTGGTCCCCTCCCACGTTCGTACGCCGCCAACCCCTGGCGGATCTGCGCTATGCCTGCGGCGGCGGCTCCTTGCATGGCCAGCGCCCATCCCCGCAGGATACGACCCTGCTCCACCCGGAACTCCAATCCCTGCTCATGGGCTAGGGTCATCAACGTGTTGGCCTGTGCGTATGTGGCCACCACATCCCGGCGGCACTGGAAGAGCGTGGCAACAAAGTATTCCACATACGTCATACTCGGGGTATGCCCGACATGCCGGGCAAGCGCCAGGGCTTCCTGGCTGCGTAGCTGGGCTTGGTCCGCATAGCCCAAGAGCCACAGGACGCGCATAAGCTTGGCGAGGCTTTCGATCTGGGGATGCAGCCCCGCGGCGGAGAGAGAGATGGCGGGCGACTGGGCGGTGGAGAGTTCCAGGCTCTGCTCCAAGTGGGCACGGGCCGCGACCTGGTCGCCATGGTCGAGCGCAGCAGTTCCCAGGAGCAAATGGCCTCCTTGCATCAGGACTGGATCGCGCTGGCGTTGCGCCAGGTCGAAGAACTGCTGGCCGAATGCTCTGCCGGTATGCAACTGCGCCTGGGCGCTATAAAATGTAAAGAGGCCGTAGAGCACGCGGAAGAGCTGTGGCGTTTCCCCCACCTGCTGGCAGAGCGTGTGCGCCCGGCTATAGGCTTCTCCCGCTGCTGGAGAGGCCATGCCTTGCGCGGCCATCAGCAGCTCCCCCAGCGTGAGCTGCAACGCCAGTTCGCGCTGGGTCCGCTCGAGACTCTCCGGCAGCGTTGACAACAACGCCAACCCTTTTCGCAGGGCGGCGACTGCTTCGTGATGGGCATTCCGTCGCGCGGCGTTGTCCCCCGTCTGCTGCCAATAGTGGATGGCCCGCTGCACCTCCCCCCCCCGCTCGAAGTGGACGGCAAGTTGGGCGGCGACCTCTCCCGCCTGCGTGCTATAACCCTGCTCCAGGCGTTCCCCCATACGGCGGTGTACCTGCATCCGCTGGAGATCCCCCAGCCGCTCGGCCAGCACCTGGCGATAGAGCGCATGGCGAAACCGGTAGCACCCGCTGAAGGTCGCGTCCGGCCACTCATCCAGGCCCGTGTACTCCAGGAAGTCGTGTTGCTGCCCCAGCGTCTCACAGAGGGTTTCGACCTGGGCCACGGGCACCTCCAGCCCCGCCGCCACCGTGGCGGCGGCAAAGACTTCGCCCGCCACACTGGCCACTTCCAGGACGTGCTGCGCATCCCGCTCGAGTCGCTCGAGCCGTTTGGTAATCAGCAGCTTCGGGGCTTCCGGCAGGGAGGTGACCGCACGCAGGGTGGACCGGAGCCGCCACTGGGCGCCCTCCTGTTTCACTACCCCTTGCTCGACCCAGTGCTCCAGCAGGTTCACCATGAACAGGGCGTTGCCCTCCGTATGGTGATACAACAGCGCCACTAGCTCGGCCGTCACCTCCCCGCCCAGCCGCGCCGCCATATACGCCTCGACCTCATCGGGGCGGAGCAGTTCCAGCGCCAGTTCGTCGCAGACCCCGCGCCCCCGCAGTTCCTGGAGCATCCCCCGCAGCGGGTGCGCCTGCACGAGCACGTCTGTCGGCCGATACGTCCCCAGCACCAGGAGCCGGGCGGCGTCGCGCCGCTGCGCCAGGTAGGTGAGCAAGTTCACTGTGGACACATCCCCCCAGTGCAGATCTTCGAGCACGAGCACCAGCGGGGTAGTCAGGGTCAACGCTTCCAAGGCTTCCGCCAACTCACGGAGCATCCGCACGGGCGTCACGCCCGCGAGCTGTGGCTGAAGGTGCTCGTGCTCCTGCGCGCCGAGCAGCACGGGTAAGTGCACCAACCACGCCGGGGCGTAGCGCTGGAGCACGGTCCGCAAGGCCTCCCGGTGCGGGGACCGCCCTAACTGCCCCAACACTTCAAACATCGGCAGATACGGTTCCCCCTCGCCGTAGGTTTCCACACATTGCCCCCGCCCCAGCCCCACCTCGTACGGCGTGGGCAGACTCGCCCCAAAGAGGTCAATCACCGTCGTCTTGCCGATCCCCGCCTCACCGCTGAGCATGACACACTGGCGCCGGCCTTCCCGGGCCCACAGCCAGCGCTCCCGCAGCCACTCCACCTCCCCCTGCCGCCCCACCACGGGGCGTGCCTCCGCCGGCCGCAAGCGCGTGGCGGCTCGACCCAGCCGGAACTGATACCCCAGCCGATCTACCGTTTCCAAATACTGCGGTGTGGCGGCCGTATCCGCTAACGCCACGCGAATGGCGTGAATACACCCCCGCACCACCGAGTCCGTGACCTGACGCCCACCCCACACGTGCTGAAGTAATTCCGCCTTCGTCACCAACCGGTCAGAGTGCATCACCAGGTAGCGTAAGACGGCAAAGGCCTGGGGCCGCAGGGTAATCGCTTGCTCCTGCCGCCAGAGACGGTTCTGAAACATATCCAGACGGAAAGGACCAAAGGTCAAGGAACGCTCTACCACTTTGCGTCTCCTTTCCTGGCCACAGACCACCAAAAAAGAAAGGCGTAGTCATCTCATGCGGCGGTAGGCATGGTCCGACTGCGCCTTCCATCTGCAGCTCTCAAGTTCGTTCTGTCCAACTCGTCCGTGTATTATGAACCCTCTATTATCTCTCTGAGTCGGACCACCGCAATTAATATCATAGCCTACGCTAGCCTTCAGGCTTTGTCAAATCTTTTTGCTGACAATCAAGGTAACTTTAATCCACTACACAGTGTATGAAAAAAGGATGGTACTATCTATGACTCTATAGCCCCTGCATGGTTATAATAAGTAAAGAACAAGCGGGAGGGGGCAGACCGTTAGGGAGCAACCTAACGAGACTGGCTCATGGCTTGCCCTGGTGTGCTATGTCCTCCTGGAAGAGTAAAGAACTCCACTCCAAGCAACGCCGCCGTCCCTTTCATAGCAATACCCCCAGCTTTTCCACACTGCTTTCCCCTTGTCTTCCCCGCCGCGGATCGTTACCCTTACAGTCTATAGCACTCTTCTAACTCTTGCTGCGACGGTGTGTACCCATGTCTGATGCGATCTCCTTAGCCCGGGTGGAAGCTGCTCAGTCGATTGTGTATCAACATATGCGCCCGACACCTCTGATTCATTACCCGCTGCTCTCTCAGGAAATGGGGTTTCAGGCCTATATCAAACACGAAAACCATACCCCCATTGGCGCCTTCAAAATCCGTGGGGGGCTCAACCTCATGGCACATCTGGCACGCCAGGGGGTCCCTGGGGTGATCACGGCAACACGCGGCAACCATGGCCAGTCCGTAGCACTCGCAGCGCATGTGTACCACATCCCGGTGACTATCGTAGTGCCGGTAGGTAATAACCCTGAAAAGAATGCCCTCATGCGGGCCCAGGGGGCGGAACTCATCGAACACGGCAGGGATTTTGATGAGGCGCGGGCGCTAGTAGAAGAATTGCAGCATGAGCGCGGCCTCTATTACGTGCATCCGGCCAACGAGCCCATGCTGATTCAGGGCGTGGGGACGTACTGGTTGGAAGTCTGCCAGGATCTCCCCGATTTAGACGTGGCCTTTGTGCCGGTCGGGGGCGGTAGTGGCGTATGTGCCGCTATCACGGTACTCAAGACCCTGCGCCCAGCGACACGCATTGTCGGCGTGCAGGCCGCCAATGCCCCGGCCGTCTACAACTCCTGGAGCAGTGGGCAATTATGTGAGACAGATAGCGCCCAGACCTTTGCCGATGGGCTCGCTACGCGCGTCGCCTTTGAGTTGCCCTTTCACATTATGCAAGAGGGGCTCAATGCCATGGTGCTCGTGAGCGAGGACGAGATCCGGCAGGCCATCGTGCGTCTGTGGCGTACCACTCATAACCTCGCCGAAGGCGCCGGCGCTGCCGCTACGGCCGCAGCGTGGAAACTGCGCGGGTCCCTGGCAGGCCAGAAAGTAGTCATGGTCCTGAGCGGCGGGAATATTGATCTGGAAACCCTCCGTTGGGTCCTCAGACAGGACTGAGCTAATGCCACACATGGTTGCACCAGTGACGGAACAGCACTATGAGGGGTTGGCGCTCTTTGCTGATCCTATCCATGAGTACATTCCATTTACTGTCCCGGTGGAACGTACGCCTGGGGTCTGTGAGGTCACTGAGAAGGACCTGATTGACGCGCCATGGGTGCAACGTCTGCGCTATATCAATCAGTTACAGAGCGCACGCTGGGTCTTTCCAGGAGCGGAGCACAGCCGCTTTCAGCACTCTCTAGGGGCCATGCATGTGGCGGGGCGCTTTGCCAGGCAGCTCTACCCTTCGCTGTGTGCTCTTGAGCCGTCATGCCCTTCGCTGCCCTATGTGGAAGAAGTCTTACGCATGGCAGCGCTGTTACACGATGTCGGGCATGGACCGTTTGGGCATTTCTTTGATGAGAATCATCTGGCGCAATACGGTGTCGGACACGAGGCGGTAGGAGCCTACATTATCACCCACGCCCTGGATGAGGCGCTACGTGGACTGCGGCGCAGCCCCAGCGGCCCTTTCGCGCCGCAGGAAGTGCTCGAGCCAGGGTACGTGGCCTACGTCATGCAGAAGAAGGCTCCGGACAACGGCCAGATGCCGCGCTGGTTGCGCTATCTCAAGCCAGTGCTAAGCGGTATGTATACCGCGGATAATCTCGATTACGTGCTGCGCGATGCGTATATGTGTGGGGTGGCTGTCGGGCCAGTCGATCTGGAACGTCTGCTGCACTACAGTATGCTCAGCGAGCACGGTCTCACTCTGCACAAGGCTGGAGTCGGCGCCCTCACCATGTTTCTGCAGGCGCGCCTGTATCTCTACACCAACGTCTACTGCCACCGCACGTCACGCGCCCTCGACCTGCACCTGCGCGAGATCTTTGCGGAGACCATGGACTATATCTTTCCAGGCAACCCGCTCGCCATGCTCGCACGCTATCAGCGTCTCACCGACTGGTCCCTCTTGGAGACTGTGCGCGCCTGGGAAGATGATCCGCTGCCAGCAAAACAGACCCTGGGGCACGCCTGGAGACAGATTTTAGGGCGGGAAGTGAAGTGGAAGATGGCCTACGACGCGACCTTCTCCGTGCGGGGCTTTGAACGCCAGCAGGCGGCACGGCTGGAGCCAGAGCATTTCGTCCAGCGTATCCGACAGGCGCTGCCGCCGACGCATCGCAACTTGCCATTTCATCTGGACATCGCGACGCAAGATCCACGCAACATGAACCCTCTCAGCAGAGGACAAAGCCCCATCTATATCTATGATCCGGCTACTGGCAAGGTGGACACCGAAATCGTCGAGGACATACTGGAACATATCCCCGCCACGCTTGCGCAGTATCGGGTGTACACCACAGAGCGGGCGTGTCAGGCGGTGCTGGCGCAAGCCTGTGAGCGAGCCCTGGCGCGTGACACGTCGGACGCTCTAGCCTGGGCAGAGGGCACTTGAAAAGCCCTGGTAAAATGCCTATCCTGGCTCTAATGTCGAGACGTGCAAATCTCTCGGCAATTTGAGAAAGCGTTCCTCGTCATGAACCCTTCTCTTACACGGGAGCACACTATGCCACAAATTACCCGGTTAGGCCATGTGGGACTTTTTTGTAATGACCTGATGAAAATGCGCGATTTTTATAGCCGTGTGATGGGTCTGGCGATCACCGATGAAGATCTGGAGCGGGGTATTTGCTTCCTCAGCGCCGACCCCGAGGCCGAGCACCACGAACTGGCTCTGGCGCAGGCGAAAGACCCCTCACAAAAAACCCACAATGTACAACAGGTCTCCTTCAAAGTGAACAACCTGGATGACGTGCGGGCGTTCTATCATCGGCTCCAGGACGAGGGCCTGCGGATTGATCGCACAGTGACCCATGGTATCGCCTGTAGCGTCTATTTTTATGACCCGGAAGACAACCGTATCGAGCTGTACTACACTACCCCATATCAGGTTCGTCAGCCCCTCGGGCAGCAGATTGACCTAGATGCGCCCGATGAGGAGTTATTGGCCTTCGCCAAGTCGTTTGAAGCCACCATGGGGCCGCCACGCGGGGCCCAGCAACCTGTAGGGTAGTCAGTACCTTCTACTCTCCCCCTGAGACGAGGTGCCATGGTAGGAAGGCTGGTAGGGTAAAGAGTAAGATCTAGGACGTGTGAAAGGAGATCACATGTACGCCATTTTCGTTACTATCAAGATCAAGCCTGGATTCGCTGAGAGGTTTAAAGAGGCCAGTCTCGGTGATGCGCAGGGGTCGGTACGGGATGAATCTGGCTGCTTACGCTTTGACATGCACCAGAGTACCACGGATCCCAATACCTTTCATCTGTACGAGGTCTATGAGAATCAGGACGCCCATCTCAACGCGCATAGGAATGCCCCGCATTATCAGAAATGGCGTGAGACCGTCCAGGACTGGTTCGATGGTGAGCCGCAACGCTTTGCCATGACCACCATTTTCCCTTCAGACGCCGGCTGGAGGAAGCAGAAACCCGGGCTGCTGAATTGGTGATACGTCGCCGCGCGTTGCCGAGGGAACCCTGTGAGGAGTCGCTTCCTAGGCAACGCGCGCCACAGCGGATACAATGTAGAGGCTTCACCCCGACCCTCTCCCGACAGGAGAGGGAGCGAGAGCCGAAGGGAATACGGATGCCCAGCCAACGAGTGTGCAAGGGAGCCAAGAGGGTGGTGCCCTTGTCCCAATCCATACGACCGGGGGCATGGCGCAATCTATGGTGACAAGCAACACCCCCCCCTGGGGCGTGGTCGTTGTCGATCTAGACGGGACGATCTGCGAGCATCGCTATCCTGCCTTTGGTGAGCCCATTGCTGGAGCCAAAGAAGCCCTGCAGCGCCTGAAGGCCGCTGGTTTTTGGATCGTCATCCACACCGTACGCACGTCGTCGTCCTGGCAGGCTGCGGAGACATACGCTCCCGAAGTCAATAGTCCTGAGGCCGTCAGCGCCTTTCTACAACGCCATCAGATACCCTACGACGAGATCTGGATGCACGATAAGCCATTTGCCGTGGCCTATATTGACGATCGAGGCTTACGTTTGACAGGCAATCGTTCCGTAAGCAACTGGCACGACATTGCGGATGCCCTGTTACCATGGGAAACACGCCCACCAGAGCTCCCCAGGTGGCTGGGGCGGTTGATCAAGAAGTGCGCCGCATGGGGGCAGTGCCTCCGAGAAGGGAACCTATGGCCATCTTTACCCTGGAAGAAGCGCGGACCTTATTACCGCGAGTGAAGGAGATCACGCAACATTCCTACGAAATCGTCGAGGAGCTCCAGACACAGTTGGAGGCGACGGAGCATCCACGGGAAGTGCGGCGTCTCGAGGCGCAGGTAAATGAAGTCCTGCAGAGATGGGCTGCCGCGGTCAAAGAACTGGGGGTCGAAGTCAAAGGATTATGGCTTGCCGACTTTGATTCCGGCGATGGCTATTACTACTGCTGGCAATTGGGTGAGGACGACATCGAGCATTTTCACCGTTACGAAACCGGCTTTGCCGGACGCCGCCCCATTACGTTGCTCGACTAGCGCACGCACAAGGATGGCGTAGGGAGCATGTATACTGCAGTGTGGCCGCTGCGCTTCGTGCGCGTGAGCGCGCTCCTCCTCTGTATGGTAGGCCTGAGCAGTTGTGGTATTGACTATCTCTGGCATGTGACGGTAGGACAGGCAACCATCCTGCTGCACCAGCGTCCGGTCGAAGACGTGCTGCACGACACCCACCTCACACCCCAGGAGCAGCACAAGCTGCGCCTGATTCTGGAGGTGCGGTCCTTCGCCGTCACCCAGCTTGATCTGTATGAGAGTAAGAGCTACACCACATTTGTGCAGCTTGATAGACCATACGTGAGCTACAATCTCTCAGCGGCAGCTCCAGATGCCTTCAAACCGTACGTATGGCGCTTTCCTATCCTGGGTAGCATGCCGTATAAGGGGTTCTTTGATAAAGACTATGCCCTGCGTGAACAACACGCTTTGGAAGAGCAGGGGTATGATACCTATCTGCGGGGTGTGCGGGCCTATAGTACCCTGGGCTATTTTAACGATCCTGTCCTATCGAGTATGCTCGCCTATGACGATGCTTTTCTGATCAATACCATCATCCACGAAATGCTGCATCAAACCGTCTGGTTTAAAGGCAATGTCAGTTTTAATGAGAGTTTGGCAAATTTCGTCGGCGAGCATGGCACCCTGGCCTATCTGCAGCAGCGGTATGGCACAGAGGCCTCGGAATATCAACACTATCGCGCTCTACGTGCCGATGCTCTAGTGTTCGAGGAGTATATGGATACGCTCATCGAGCGCCTCGAAGCGCTCTACCACGAGTCGATCAGCCGCGCCGAGAAGCTCCAGCGGAAGACACAGATTTTGGCCGATGCGGCGGCAGCGTATCCTAAGGTGTTCCCACGCATGCAAACAACGGGCTATCGGAACTTTTTTGAGCGGCAATCTTTGAACAATGCTGTGCTCCTCGCTTTCCGCGTCTACCATCGTGACACAACATTCTTCGAACAAGTCCTGGCAGAGCAGGGAGGGGATCTGCGTCGCATGATTGCCTACTTCAAGACGCTACATGCTGACCAGATTCCAGCGAAGTTCCGCACGCATTAAGGCTATGGATAGAAACCATGACACCTTTGTGGAACGTTTGGGGTGGTCCTCCGTATAGGAGCTGCAGGTTGCACACGGTCTATCGTGTGCTGGGCCTAGTGTATCTTATCATCTGCGGCATGGCCGCGGTTGAGCTGGCGACCGCGCAAGACGAGAGAGCAATCCGGCGCATCGTGGTAGTGGATCGCCAGACAGCCGAGGAGATCCTCCAGCAATTGCGGCAAGGGGCCTCATTTAGCGCTCTGGCAGGTACCAGGTCGGTGGGAGGAGAGTATAGCCAATGGGGCTATAGCGGCATTGTCCGCCTGCGGGAGATCCAGCCAGTTCTGCGCACCGCTTTACTCAAATTAAAAGAGGGCCAGATAAGCGATGTCCTGGAGGTAGGGGGACAGTTCGTCATCATCAAAATGATCTCACCCAAAATTCCACGCCACTTCGAGGCTGCTGAGCGCGCCGAGCGTGAGGGCAAGCTGCCCCAGGCCATCCAAGAGATACAGACAGCCCTACGGCTCGAGGAAGACAACGTGCAGGCGTATATCAAGTTGGCGTTGCTGCAACAGAGCGCCAGAAAATTTGATGACGCGATTCGGTCTTTTGAGAAGGCCCAGCAGTATGCTCCTCAGGCGACGCAGGTGCTGCTTCTGGTGGCAGGTGCTTACACACACGCCGCGACTGAGAGTCACAATGCGGCCCAGGCTGAGAAAGCCTTACAGATATATCAACAGGTATTACAACATGACCAGCGCTATGCTCCAGCCGTGCACTTTGGCATGGGCAAAGTCTATCTCGTCGCGCTACGACAATCAGAGACGGCTATAGAGCATTTAGCCAAAGCGGCAGAGTCGACAACGAATGTCGCTGAGGCCCATCGCTTACTCATCCAGGCCTATTATGACACACAGCGCTACGAGCAAGCCTGGCAGAGTCTACGCCGCGCCCAGGATCTCGGATTCGATTTCCCTGATCTCCTGGCCGCGTTGCAGAAAGTCAAGCAACAAAGCCAACGCTGATAGCGTATAACGGAAAGGAGCATGGCAGAATGGCACCCGAGGATAATGCTGCCATTATGAGAACCGTTGAGGCGTTGCAGGCGCGGAATATCCACGTTATGGTGACTGACACGCGCGAGGAAGCCAACAACGCCTTAATCCAGCTCCTACCTGAAGGGGCAGAAATCTGCGATAGTACCTCAGAAACGCTCGATGCCATTGGTTTCACCGCTTTTGTCCGTGGCAATCCACGCTACACCAACCTCCACGATATGTACGAAGCCGAGCCCGATCTGACCAAACGCAATGACTTACGCCGTCGCGCCTCGATCGCCGACTATTTTATTGGCAGTGTGCAAGCCATTGCCGAGACCGGCGAGATCTTCGTGGCGAGCGCGACAGGAAGTCAGCTCGCCCCATATGTCTATGCTGCCAAACGCGTCATTTTAGTAGTCGGTATCCAAAAAATCGTGCCCACATTTGAAGCGGCCATGCAGCGGGTGCGTGGGCATACACTCGTCAAGCCTGACCAGTGGTTGGCAGAGATGGGCCGGACGCCTACACCCATTGGTAAGCTGGGCATTATCGAGCATGAGAGCCAGGCGGGACGGATGACGGTGATTCTGGTCAAAGAACGCCTGGGGTGGTAAATCATGGGGAAGGACCAGGGAGCTATGGCCTACGAATTCGCCACGTATGAAAAACAGGGACGGATTGCCATCGTGACGCTGAACCGTCCGGAGCGCCTGAACGCCCTCCATCCACCGGCGCATTTTGAGTTGCACGAGATCTGGAACGATTTTGAGCGTGACCCTGAGGTCTGGGTCGGCATTCTGACCGGTGCCGGCGAGAAAGCATTTTCGGCTGGCAACGACTTGAAATACACGGCTGAGCACGGCCGGAGTACCGTGCGCTCGGCGGAGACGGGATTTGGCGGTATTACGAACCGGACGACCTGCTGGAAGCCCATCATCGCGGCCGTGAATGGCTATGCGTTGGGTGGCGGTTTCGAGATGGCGTTAGCATGCGACATCATCATCGCAGCTGAGCACGCTCGGCTAGGACTGCCCGAAGTACGGGTGGGGCTTATGGCTGGCGCTGGTGGTGTGCATCGCCTGCCGCGCATGATCCCCCACAAAATCGCCATGGGTCATATCCTGACCGGACGCCACATGACAGCCCAGGAAGCGCACCGCTGGGGTATTATCAATGAAGTGGTGCCATTGGCCAAACTCATGCCGACTGTCTTCACATGGGCTAATGAGATCCTGGAGGGCGCCCCGCTGTCGGTCCGTGCCAGTAAGCAGGCGGCGCTGCAAGGCCTGGGCTATCCACTCGATGTCGCTCTCAATATGAACTACGCCGAAGTGCTACGCATGCAGCACTCCGAAGATACCGTCGAGGGACCACGGGCCTTTGCGGAGAAGCGTCAGCCGAACTGGCAGGCACGCTAAGTGCTCGTGCGTGCTAATGCACGCATGCGCCCCGGGTGCTGCGCACGGCTAGTTGCTCCGCCAAACTGGCGGAGCCAATTGCGGTACGCAGTACGTAGTTTGGTGGGGAGAGTCATCGGCACTTACATTAGAGGTGGCTTGCACGTGACGAGCAGCGTATAATGGATGATAATACCACCCATACTGGGAGGGGAGAGGAGACTGTATGTTTGGCTTAGGTGTACAGGAGTTAGTGCTCATTCTTGTTATCGCCATGTTTTTCTTTGGCGGTAAGAAGCTCCCAGAAATTGCCAAGGGACTGGGCAAAGGCATTCGAGAATTTAAGCGCGCCAGTGAGGGCGGAGCGGACGACGAGGACGAGCATATAGAGTCCAAGGCACACGAAGAGCCCAAGAAGAAGCTTGAAAGTAAACCTTAAGGGCATACGCAGAGGAGGGAGGCAGGCGTGCCTATTCCCTTACAATGGGACGGCCAACCTGGCCCGGCACACGTTGATACCGTAGAGACCGCCAACCGCCTCTATAACTTTTTACCCCAGGCACTACACCGCATCCAGGGCGTTGCCGGAGCGCCACCTGCCCTGCAAGGAGCTATCCTTGTGCCTTTAGCCGTGGGTGGCGGTATGGCAGTCTATAAGATCACGGCCTTGCTGCAGTCGCAGCAGATGCAGCATTTTGTCTGCAAGATCCCCCACCAGCGCCGTATTGTCTATACCACGACCACAGATCATCAGACCACGGAAGATACGACCCACCAACTGTTTGATCGCCTGGTTGCACTTGCTGACCGTCTTACGCAACGCGCTCCAGGGCTGTTCCCACGCAGTGGCGGCGCCTGGCACTGGCATGATGCTGAGGGCACACCGCGCCATCTCCTTGTTGAAGAATTCATCCCTGGCCTGTCGGTGGAACGCTTAAAACACCACTATGAGCAGCAGTGGATGGCCAACCAGCTGAGTGCTGATCTCTACCACCAGCACCGTATAGCCGTAGAGCGCCTCGCTGTAGCGACGTTCGTCCGTCTGTGGGATGCTCTTGACCGGCGACTCTTTACCTCTGATCCCAGCCCCTGGAACGTCTTAGTGCACCAGCCCGACGCCCTGCCTGGCCGTCAGCCTGTCGCCACGATTATCGATCTGCATGGCCTGGAAGACGACGTCGGCCTCACCTACGTGGTGCAGCGCCTGGCTTCCGTGTATGGCATGCGCCAGGACATTCTAGCAGACGTGCTTATCCCCGGTGTGTGCGATGCCCTGGGCGCCGCCACAGGGACAGCCCTCCTACGGGCTGAGCTACCCCAGCTCGAAGCTGAGGCCGCACGTATGCGGCAGAACCTCGGCGTCGATGTGCAGCAGCCTCTCGTCCAGCTCATCCGTGCACTGGCCTAGCTCGAGCAGTGCGATTGGAACTCGGCCTCGCACATCACTCATACCGCAGTGCCTGGATGGGATCGAGCTGCGCCGCTTTGCGGGCAGGATAAAAACCGAAAAAGATGCCTACTGCCCCTGAGAAGGCAACCGCTAAAACTATCGCACTCCAGGAAATCAACAGCGGCCACCCGGCAGTGGTACTGACGAGCTGTGAACCCGCCAGCCCGAGCACAATCCCCACCACCCCGCCGCTGAGGCTCAGCGTTAGCGCTTCGACCAGAAACTGCCACAGAATGTCTTTCTGCTTTGCCCCAACAGCCAGACGAATGCCGATCTCGCGGGTGCGCTCGGTCACCGAGACCAGCATAATATTCATAATGCCAATACCGCCCACCAGTAGCGAGATCGAGGCAATACTGCCCAGCAGCAGCGTCATCACGCGCGTACTTTCCTCCTCGGCGGCCGCCATATCTGCTAAAGGCTGGATCGAAAAATCGTTTTCCTGCCAGGGCTGCAAACGATGACGCTGGCGCAGCAGGGCCGTGACTTGTTCCATGGCCTGTGGCAGATCAGCACTGCTGCCCGCCGCGGCCAGGATGCTGTGGATGCTGGTCGTCTTCCAGACCTTCTTCTGCATGGTAGTGTAGGGAATAAGGATAATGTCATCCTGGTCCTGTCCCCAGGCTGATTGCCCCTTTGGTTCGAGCACGCCCATAACACGAAACGGGACGTTGCCCACCTGAATCACCTGTCCTACAGGATCGACATTGCCAAAGAGCTGGGCCCGCACGGTCTCCCCCAGCACCGCCACTTTGCTGGCAGCGTCGATCTCCTGCGACGAAAACCACTCGCCGGCAGCCAGGGCCCATTCCCGAATGGTAGGATACTCGAGGCCTGTCCCCTGCACTGTCGTTGGCCAATTCTGGTTGGTATAGACCACCTGGAAGCCCCCGCGCAACAGGGGAGTGGCATAGGCGATAGCCGGACATTCGTTGAGAATCGCCTGGACATCCACCATACGCAGGGTCGTGCGACTCCCCCAGCCATACCGTATTCCGCTCTGCGTCATCGAGCCCGGTTGAATGACCAGCGAATGCGAGCCGAGACTGGCGATCTGCGCTCGAATGGCCGCCTGCGCCCCCTGTCCAATAGCGAGCATGGCAATCACTGCCGCGACCCCGATGATCACTCCTAGCATGGTCAGGGCCGAACGCATGGTGTTTCGCCGCAAGGCGCGGTGGGCAATGCGTATGGCCATGAGTACTTGTGTCATGGTCCTGCCTTCTAAAAGCGCACGGGTGGAGGGCGTGAGGTGGACGAGGGTGGTCCGCCACCCGTTCCACGTCCGTCATTGTTGTTGAGGCCAATAATCAGCTCTTGCCCCTCCTGGAGATTGCCATCTTGGAGTTCACTGAACTGGTCGTCGTTAATCCCTAGACGCACCGCAACAGGCCACATCACACCTTCCGAAGTCAGCGTCCAGACTCTAGGGACGGTTTGCCACGCCTTGCGCGGGGCTGCCCCGAGACCGTTCGACGCATGCGCCATTGGCTGCTTCTGGAAGGCCGTGATGAACTGCTCGCGCTCCTGCGGCGTCAGTTGCGGTTGAAAGCGTAGAGCCGCTTTGGGGATTTTTAACACGTTCTGCCGCCGAGCGACGAGGATCGACACGGTGGCTGTCATGCCGGGTTTCAACTTCTGCTCTGGGTTGTCGACGGCAATGACGGCATTATAATTCACCACATTTTACACCACGATAGGCGCCGAGCGAATCTCCCGCACCGTACTGGGCTCGATGCTAAAGCTCTCTCGTTGCCGTTCCAGCCGCTCGGCCGCAATTCTCAATTTGGAGATCAACGGGGTTCTAGGCACAACAGCCTACCTCCAGACTCCTAACGATGCCTCACATAATAGCAGATACTAAACTTCTCGGGGTAATCTCATAACCGGCCATTGCTCGTCCTCCTAATATAGGTTGCCATGGTTGAGGCACGTCTGTGCCATGCAGCTGGCGATGAGCCCGGCAGGAGCACGCGACCAAGACCATCACCCAGCACATGGACCGGCAGTGAGAGCACCCTGCCATGAAGCCACACCGACACATACGCAGGCAACCGTTTGCCGGGCACACGGAGAGCTACCGGAAGCGGCCGAACCAGGGCCGGAGCGCCCTCACTCTCAATCTGCAGGCGCAATGCGCCATCGCGCTCCTCGAGGTACAGAGGGCGGTGGCAGCGCCATTCCCGTCGCGTGCTTGACTGGGGTGGAAACCCAGTGTCGCAATGACGCCACGTCCAATTTGGCGCGCCACACGGTGCACCATCCAGGATAGCCCAGATCGAGGTATCTGCTGACACCTCGAGGGTGCGCGACTCGAGGGCCGCGCGACAATGCCAGAGCCTCTTATCCAGCTCATTCGCACGCTGACCTAAGGTAGATGCTTCTCTCTCTAGACCATACCCTGCAGTGCTGAGCGCAGCCATGCCTGGAACGCTAGCTGGGCCCTGGGCTGTCCAGCTAGCGCCGATGCGATATCAACCTCCTGAGCGGTAATGTGCAGGGGCCGAAAACAGATGGTCTCATCACACAGCACCAGAGTTAACGTCTGCTGAGCGTCCAGCGTCGCCTCCTCGATATGCAATTCAGTACTGATACTGTGGACGAGGTGCTCCAGATGAGCTAGTTGGGCTTCACTCAACATACTGCTGCTCCTACGATGCAACGTGTATATTTGCAGCCAAGGCAGGTTCACATGAGCTGTCTCGACGTAGACATTGTCCAATATTACACCACACCCTCCCTTATATTTTAGCGAGGGAGACGAGTTATATTGGAGACTAATCATGACCCATCATTCCCTACACATGGTGTTAGCTCTCTGCATCTATGTTAGCCTTCTCGGAGGCTGCGCCAGCACTGCCTCCAGCCTGTCCATCACGACGACCACGCCTAGCGGCGCCTCGGAGCAGATCCCGGTCATAGTGCTCAAGCCGGACGGATCAGGGCCCTTTCCGGCGGTTGTGATCATGCATGACTGCAGCGGCCTCGGTCCCTCTTCGAGTGGTGCCCCTGAGCGCTGGGCGCGAGAACTGGTACAGCGGGGATATGTGAGCCTCATCCCCGACAGTTTCACAACCCGTGGCCACGCCGGTGGTGTGTGCACCGACCCGTCGCCGAGCCGGGCCGAGGTTAGCCCCTCCCGCCGCGTCCGTGACGCCTACGCGGCACTCGCCTACAGTCGTACACTGCCCTACGTTGATAGACAGCGGGTGGGACTCATGGGCGGCTCGCACGGCGGAACGACGACCCTGGCCTCCATGGTCGCTCCAGAAAATGACATGGAGGTACTCGCTGAGGGCAGGCGAGCAGGCTTCGCCGCCGCAGTGGCGCTCTATCCCGGATGTGCGACGCGACTCGGTAGCTGGCGCGCCAGCTCCACTGGCGTGTACAAACCCGTCGCGCCCGTACTGATCCTCATCGGAGAGAAGGACGACTGGACACCGGCCGAACCGTGCCAGAAGCTTACGGAAGCCTCCAAGAAGGCAGGGTATCCGGTAGCCATTAAGATCTATCCAGGGGCGTATCACTCGTTCGACAGCTCCAAGCCTGTGCGTTACGTCGCCACACGCGTCAACACAAATGCCCCTACCGGCCGCGGCGCCACCACCGGTGGTGATCCCACGGCTTGGGCCGATAGCATCCGCGAGGTCGTGGCATTTTTTGGCCAGTACCTCAAATAATTGCCCGTTGCGATGCGAGATCAGCGAGGCGAAGGCGCGAGGAGAGAGCGTTTACGGGACGGACGACAGACGGGGCATGTCCGCCAGCCTGCCATTCAGAGCACGACAGAGCTCTTTCAAGCGTTGGACTTCCGAGGTGCCCAGCAACATCAGTGGAAACACCGTCTTGTTGTGCCACAGTGGCTCATCCAGATCGATCCACTGGCGACAATGTTCACCATCCGGCGTGCCGGGAATCGGCGAGAATTCGGAGAGCATGAGCCGCAGCCCGAGGCCATGGGCAAAGTACATCGAGGCCTCGATGTCCTGCTGGTCGGTCTGCGGGTGGGCCATGATCAAATATGCCGTGATCTGACGTATATCCCACGTTCAAGGGGACTAAGTGAACATGGGGTATTTTCCTGTGAAGAGTGCTGTATCCCAGCCCACATGCAAGGTTAGGGATACCAATTGAAGGAGTATTTTGGCAAAAAGTGTTAGCGA
>Ga0111539_10002509_pt1 | contig 24320 bp, 20 predicted proteins | sample RhiMethybrSRZTD1_FD_79667 | JGI IMG/M metagenome (GOLD analysis project Ga0111539, IMG submission 79667) | Populus rhizosphere microbial communities from Tennessee, USA - Rhizosphere MetaG P. TD hybrid SRZTD1 (version 2) (version 2) | ecosystem: Host-associated > Plants > Roots > Rhizosphere >...
AGCAGCTCCGCGAGGTACGAGCCGTCCTGACCGGTAATACCGGTGATCACTGCGCGCTTGGGCATGAATCTTCTGGTCCTTGGTCCTTGGTGCTTGGTCCTTTGTCCGTCCTTGGTCCGTGGTCCTCGGTCCGAGCGGTCCTATTCTATCCGCGAGCTTCGCGTCTCGAGCCACCGGCGCAGGCCGTCCTGCCACGACGGCATGGCGAAACCGGCAGCCGCCAGCTTCTTCGTCGAGAGCGCGCAGTAGCGCGGACGCGGCACGCGCAACGGCAGCTGATCGACAGTGATCGCCACGAGGCGCGCCGGCACGTCGAGTATGCGCGCCGCCTCTGCGGCGACGTCGTACCAGCTGGCGTGGCCGTCATTGACGCAGTGATACACGCCGGGCGGCGCGCCGCTCATCACGAGATGCCTGGTCGCAGCCGCGACGTCCCTCGAATAGCTGGGCGAGACGATGCGATCGGTGAAGACCTTGACCTCGCGCCCGTGTTGCAGACCATCGATGATGTGATCGAGGGTCCCGCGACGACCGGTCCAGTCCGCCGGCGATCCAAAGAGGCTTTCCACACGCAGCACGTAGGCGCGCGGGGACATCCGGGCGAACCATTCGCCGAGCAGCTTCGACGAGGCATACACGCCGCGTGGCGCTGGCCGCAGTTCCTCATCGTGAGGTTCGCGGCTGTCGCTGTTCAGCACGAAGTCGGAGCTGTAGTGCACGAGCGTCGCCCCGGCCGCGTCGGCCGCACGCGCGAGACCGCGCACCGCGAAGGCGTTGAGAGCCAGCGCCTCGACGGCCCGGCTCTCCGCGCCATCCACGTCGTTGAATGCAGCGCAGTTGACGATGAGATCCGGGGCAATCGCCGCAACCGTCCTGGCCACGACGCCCGGATCGGTCACGTCGAGCGTCTGTCGCGCCTGCGCGATCACCTCGCGATCGGCAAATGCCTGGACGATGAACGCTGCGAGCTGGCTGTTTGCACCCGTGACGAGGACGCGATCGATCGCCAAGATCAATAATCGTAATGCAGAGATGGAACAGATCGACACCGCGGTCATTGGAGCTGGCGTCGTGGGCCTCGCGACAGCGTGGTCACTGGCACAACGCGGGCGCAGCGTGTGCGTCCTGGAGCGCGAGCCCAGACCCGGTATGGGCACCAGCACGCACAACAGCCAGGTGATTCACGGCGGCATGTACTACCCGGCCGGCAGCCTGAAAGCGCGGCATTGCGTGAACGGCGCGCGAATGCTCTACGAGTTCTGCGCGACCTACAACGTGCCGCATGCCCGCTGCGGAAAGCTGATCGTCGCGCACGACGACAGCGAGGTCGAGGCGCTCGAGGCGATCCGCGTGCGGGGCGAAGGCAACGGCGTCGAAGGACTGCGGATGGTGGACGCCCCGTTCATTCGGACGCGCGAGCCGCACGTCGCCGCGAAGACCGCGCTGTTCTCGCCGAATACCGGCATCCTCGAGGCCGAGGCGCTGGTGCGCACGCTGGCGCGGCTCTGTACCGAACGTGACGTGGCGCTGCTGCCGGGATCGCCGCTCGTCGGCGCCGACTCCGGCCGCGACGGCGTAGAGCTTCGCACGCGCGCTGAGTCGATTCTGGCGAGGACGGTCGTGAACGCGGCAGGGCTCTACGCAGACGAGGTGTCTGCGATGCTCGGTGGCCAGACGTTCCGCATCTACCCCTGTAGGGGTGAGTACGTCGAGTTGGTATCGTCGAAGCGCGGGCTCGTGAACGGCCTCGTCTACCCGCTGCCGCACACGCACGGCCTCGGCGTCCATTTGACGAAGACCATCGCCGGCAACGTGACGCTCGGCCCGACGGTCTGCTATCAGAACCGCAAAGACGACTACGAGGACAATCGCTTTCCGGTCGAGGAGTTTCTCGAGCCGGCGCAGGCGCTGCTTCCCGAGCTGCGGCTCGAGGACCTTCGGCTGGGCGGCAGCGGTATTCGGGCGAAGCTCCACCCTGCTGACCAATCGTTCTCGGATTTTCTGATTGCGCGGGACGGGAAGAACCCGCGTCTGGTTCAGGCGGCGGGGATCGAATCGCCAGGGCTTACGTCGTGCCTATCGATCGGTGAGCATGTGGCTGGGTTGGTGGACGAGATCCTTTCTTAGGTCACATTGCTCCGCGTCTCAGCGCCTCCGCGATCCGTGGGGGCACTTCGCAGACGCCACCAACAGCGCGCGGCCAACAATACGCGGGCGATCGCGCGTTTTGGATTGTACGCCCCGGGCGCAACGTGGGTCGCGTAGTACAAATACGCGCTCTCGTGGAACGCCCTGATCGAGGCCGCGCGCGCGGTGCGGCTGGAATGGCCGACCTGATGCACCGCCGTCGCTCCGGGCACGTAGCGAATTTCGTAGCCATGGGCGCGGAGACGACGGCAGAGATCGGCGTCCTCCCAGTACAGGAAGTAGCGCGGGTCGAAGCCGCCGACCTCTTCGAATGCCGAGCGGCGCACGAGCATGCACGCGCCTGACACCCAGTCCACCGTCGCGCTCTCGCGACCGGTGCTCACCACATTGCGTCGCGACATCGCGGCTGACGGGAGCAGATGCCGGAGCGGGCCCGTTCGTCCGAACAGGCCGGTCAGCATATCCGGATCGCCGCGCGCACTGCCCTGCTCCGAGCCGTCCGGATCCAACACGCGCAGGCCGACGAGGGCGCATCGCGGCCGCGCCTCGAGCTCCGCACGCATCGTTGCCACGGCGCCGGGCTCGAGGCGGCAGTCGGGATTCATGATCAAGATGAACGGCGCGCTCGACGCAGTCACCCCCTGATTGACACCACGGCCGAATCCGACGTTGACCTCATTCCGCAGCACGCGGGCGCGCGGGGCAAACTCCCAGACGTAGTCGCTGCTGCCATCCGTGGAGGCATTGTCGACAACGAGTGCCTCCCATCCACCTCCCGCTCGTTGCTGTGTTCCTGAGTCGAGCCGCGCCATCTCGCCGGCGATCGATTGCAGCGCGGCACGGATCTCGGGCCCCGCGTTGTAGTTGACGATGACGGCGGCCAACTCCGCCGCGGCGGCGAGTTCGGGCGTCACCCCTTGTCTCCGGCCAGGCTCAGATCGAACTGCTTCTCACGTCGCTTGGTCGCCAGCCAGCGTGGCTCGAGGTGCGGCCAGATCGCGGCGCCACCGACGCGCCGCGTGCGCTGCACCTGCACCCGTTTGCGCAGGAGACCGGACAGACCGGCGAATGCCGCCCACTTCGCGCGGAGGAACGCACCGAGCAGACCGTGGCGCGTGAAGTGGACCGCCGCGGCCGCGGTGTAGATCAGATGTCCCGGGAGCGTTCGCAGCAGCAACGAGCCGGGTGTGTTCTTGAAGTACATCCACTCGAGGTTGCGCTGACCGTGGAAGACCGCAAACTCGCTCACGCGTCCCAGCGTCGCGCTGCCGTGATGACGCACCACCGAGTCGGCGACATAGCGGCACGAATATCCGAGCAGCCGCGCCCGATACGACAGATCGACATCCTCGTGCGAGACGAAAAAATCTTCATCGAATCCGCCGAGCTCCTCGAACACGGTTCGTGGGATCACACACGCCGCGCCGCACACGCCGAACACCTCACGTGACTCCGTGGCCGATTCGGTGCTCGCGCCGTGATGCCGCTTGAAGGCGCCGCCCCAGCGCAGCAGCCCGTCGCCGGCGCTGTCGATCACGCGTGGATCGTGCATGTAGACGATCCGCGAGGAGGCGAGCGCGTTGGGCCCGCCAGCTTCTCGGCCGCGCAGCAGCGCCGCGAGCCAACCTGACTCCGGCACGGTGTCGTTGTTGAGCAGCACGATGAACCGGCCGCGGGCCTCGCGCGCACCGGCATTGTTACCGCCGGCGAAGCCGCGATTCTGTTTGAGCGCGACCAACCGCACCCACGGGAATCGCTCGCCGACGAACGCGGCGGTGCCGTCAGTCGATCCGTTGTCGACGAGGATCGTCTCGGCGTCGACGCCGTGTTGCGCGGCGACGGCGTGCAGACACGGCTCGAGATACCGCCGGCCGTTCCAGCTGACGATCACGATCGACGAGGTCGGGGTGCTGCTCATGGTCGGCGCGACCCCGCAGCCACCTGCCGATACGCGTCGAGCGTGATCGACGCGGTCCGCGCCCACGTGAACGCCTTCGCGCGGGTCAGACCAGCCGCCCGCATCTGCTCGCGAAGCTCGATCCGCTCGAGAATCGCGTCGATCGCGTTGGCCCATCCCGACACGTCATCGGGGTCCACGAGGATCCCCGCATCGCCCAACACCTCGGGGATCGACGCCGCACTGGAGGCGATCACCGGCGTGCCGCACGCCATAGCCTCGAGCACAGGCAAACCGAAGCCCTCGTAGCGCGACGGATAGACCAGCGCAGTCGCCTTTCGATACAGCGTCACGAGCTGGGCATCGGTGACGTCGTCGAGGCACACGACGAGATCTGACGCATCGTCCCGAAGCCGCGCTCGCAGGCGATCGCCGAGGCCGCGATCGACACCGGCGAGAACGAGTGACACAGGATACAGTCGCCCGCGAGCTTTCAGGTCCAGCAGCGCGTCAACGACGATGCCAAGGTTCCGGCGTTCGTGCAAGTCGCCGACGTGCAGCAAGAACGGCGACGTGATACCTGCGGGGAGCGTCTCGCCGGGGCGCTCGGACGGCGCGAAGTGATCGGACACACCGAGCGGCGCCACAGTAATTCGTTCGCGAGGGATCTGATACGCGGCGGCGATCTCACCCGCCGAGAACTCGGAATCGGTCAACACCCGCGCCGCCGTCCGCGCGCTGCGCCGATAGAACATGCGCCGCAGCGCGTCGCGCTGATACGGATACCACTCGGGATGCCGCTCGTAGCTGACATCGTGAATCGTCAGCACCACCGGCGCCCTCGACCACAAGGGCGCCGTGTAGGCGGGGGCATGAATCACATCCACCGTGGCACGTGCGGCGGCGCGTGGCAAACCCATCGCGCTCCATCCAAGATTGCTCGGCAGATGCCACGGCTCGTTGACGTAGGCGACATCCGCAGGCACTGCATCGCGGTCACCACCGAGCGCGACCAGTTCAAGCCCGGGATCGGCCGCCTTCAGGGCCGGCACAAGGGCTGATACATATCGGCGAACACCGGCCGCGGGCGAGCTGAACGCGCGACCATCGATGCCTACGGTGAGCGTGCGCATGAAATGGCCATCAGGTGATTTCCATCCTCAGCCTTCGTACCGGCCGTTCCATCGACGCGCAGACCTCTCGAATCCTGACTTCGACATTGCCGTTGATCGCCGAGCTGCTGAGGAGGACTTCGTCAACCTTGTAGACGCGCATCACCTGCTCGAGCTGATCGAGCGCGCCGTGCACAGGCACACCGACGATCCAGCGATGCGCCTTCAGCGGGTCGTCGTCAATGAAGCCGACCGGATTCATGCGCCACGCCGCGTTGGCGCGCATCTCACGCACCAGCAGACGGCCGTAGCCGCCGGCGCCGTAGACCAGGACTCGGCGGCTCTTCTTGTTTCGAGACGAGGCCACCAGGTTCATGGCCTGGAATGACACCCGCGTCCCGATGATGGCCGCCCCGAGCAACAGCGCGTCGAGGACGAACACGACCCGCGACGAGCCTTCGCCGCGATAGAGGTAGTACGACGCCGCCACAGTCAGCAGCGACCCGATGCCCACGCCACGCACCACCGTGGTCAGATCGCGTAGGCCGAACGTGTCCCAGGACCGCTGATAGAGACCCGATCCGAGCAGCGCCATCAGCTTGCACCCGAGCACGATCGGCAAGGTCGACAGGAAGTACTGCAGGAACGGATCGAGGCTCGCCCCCTCGAAACGCAGCCGGTAGGCGACGTAATAGCACACGGTGATGAGCACCAGGTCGAGCATCACCTGCCCGGCGTGCCAGCGGAACGCCAGGTCCTTGAGGAACGGCGCGAACGACGACTTCTGCAACGCGATGAAGTCCTGCGCGTTATACGCCGGCACGCGTGCGAGGTAGATGCCGATCAGGATCACGATCACGCCGAACAGTGCCACGAACGGCATCATCGGCTCGACCGCGCTCCACTTCTGAATCCCCCAGGCCGACAGCCCGCCAACAAGGCCGAAGAGATACAGGATCCGGACCGCGCTGCGCTCCGAGAACCCGAGCGACACCAGCCGGTGCGAGACGTGATCGGTGCCACCCTTGCTTGCCTTACGTCCGGCGAGCCGTCGCAGCACGAGGACGAACGCCGTGTCGAACAGCGGCACGACGAGGATCAGCACCACGAGCACCGCTGGGCTGACGAACGCCACGCGCGCGTTGAAGATCGGCACGAGTGACGAGCCGGCCAGCATCGCGCCGATGAACAAGCTGCCGCAGTCGCCCATGAACAGTCGCGCGCGCGGACGGTTCCAGAACAGGAATCCGACCAGCGCTCCGGCCAGTGCAATCAGCAGCGTCGCGAGCATCGGGCCAAGCAACGGGCTGAGCAACGCGGCGAGAAACGCCGTCGCGATGATCGCCACGCCGGTCGCCAGGCCGTCCATGTTGTCGAGCAGGTTCATCGCGTGGCAGAGCCCCGCGAACCACACCGTGCCGATCAACGTGTATGTGGTCGGCAGCGCACTGTCCGGCTCTGCGCCGGCAAGGGCGAAGACAAGGAACGCGCCGATCACGAGCGACGCCACCAGCTTCGCGATCGGCGACAGCTGCAGGCGATCGTCGTAGAAGCCGACGACGAACATCGCCAGCGCGGCCAGCAACACCCACGCCCACGCCGAGCTCGCCGATGCGGCGGTTGGACTCGCCAGCCCGACCAGGATGAAGCCGGCGATCGTGCCTATCGCGATCGCGATCCCGCCCATCGTCGGCGTCGACGCACTGCTCCAGCGATCCGGACGCGGCGGTACAACCGCGCCGACCACGGGCGCCACGCGGCGTACGACCGCGCCCATCGCCACCGCTGTCGCGGTGGCAATCAGGAAGCTGAGAACGGCAATCACAACTGGCCGTCGTTCACGAATTCACTAACTGCGGCGTGCGGGCGGCCTTGTCGCGAAAGACGAATGGCCCCCTGCCCAGGATGCCGTCGCAGATTGTATCCAGTCCTTCGGATTCGCCGGGAAGGAGGTGCTTCAGAGCCTCGAGCTTGAGGCTGTAGATGGGATAACCCGCCTTGGGCTGGATGAACGGGAGTGGAATCATCCGGTTGAAGAAGAAATGGTAGGCGTAGCGACGGGCCCGGGACAGCTGGGCGGGGCCCAGACGCTCGAGAAATGGCAGACGTTCGAGGATCTTGAAGTATTCCTCGGGCGACGTGGCGTCGTGGGTCAGTCCTTTGTTGCGGATCCACGCCTCGCCGGCAACGATGACCGGCAACCCGACGGCGGTCAACTCGACACCCATCTTCGTGCCGTAGATGATGGCGCTGTTGCACAGAGACATGAGCGCGTAGGTGCTCAGTCCGCTCTCCGGCGGCACGATGTGGATGTTCGGCGCCAGCGTCGGAACGTGCTTGCGCAGCTCGCCGAGGATCGGCTGACGCGACGGCGGGAACCCGCTGATCTCCGCCGGGTGCACGCGAACCAGCAACTGCAGGTCGGGGCGCGTCGCGAAATAGCGGCATGTCTGCACCAGCCAGTCGAGCATGTTGGCGAAGGCGTTCGCCGGATAGTGCAACTGCGCGTCCCACGAGACATTCGTCAACAGGCCGATCACCGGGCGCCGGGGATCGATGCCGATCTTCGTGGCAATGTGCTCGGCGTTCTGCGTGGTCGGGCGATGGAAGACGATCCAGTCGAACATGCCCTCGCGGCGGCTGGCGAGGTACTGCATCAGATCCTGTTCCTGCTCGGGCGAGAGCGTGTTGTTCTCCCAGTGCGACAACGGTTCGCTCATCAGCGTGTGGTGATAGCTATCGTCGTGGCTGAAGATGAAGCGGCGTTTCCGGTAGGCGACGTTCCACGTCGATACCTTCACGCGTTCCTGACGCGCCACCTCGCCGATCAGGCCCCACGGCACGTAGATGCCGTGCGTGAAGACCGCCGACGTGAAGCCCACCGATCTGATCAGCCGTCGTGTCGCGAACGCGGTCAGCAGCGCGGACTCGAGATAGCGCCGCAGCACGGCTTCGCCGTGCGGCTGGTCGTCCAGTGATCCGGTCGCGAAGAAGCGCAGGGCACCGGCATAGGCATGTTCCCCAATGGCCAGGCCATCGAGCGTAAACGCTTCGATCTGATCGAAGGGGAGCGTCGTGGCCAGGCGACGAGCGTGGGCACGATCGTCGGCGGTCAGCCAGTCACCGTAGCGATGAATTGTGAGCCCCAGACGCTGGTAGACGCGTTCTGCTGGCCACTGACAGTCGCGGCACAGGTCTCGTGCTGGTCCGTGCTCCACGAACCGCGCAACGTTGGGATAGAGGGAGGCCTCGCATTCGGCGCACGCGGTCATCGCGCCATCGCAGAGCAGGACGTGCACGTTGGCACCGCGGAAGGTCAGGGCTGCGGCAAGCGAGCTTTCAAGCGTGACCGCGTGCGCATAGGAGCCGATCGCCGTGGCGAACAGTACGCGGGGACCGTTGGCCGCCGCGGCACGCGCCGATTGCCAGCGCTGTGCATCAGCGGCGATCAGCTGCTGCCAATCCGGATACGCACCCGTGCGGGCGTGGTACCAGCGCCGCGCCAGCCGCGTTGCACGCCAGAGCTGCGGCAAGCGGCGAATGCCGTGCTTCATGCCTGCCGCGCCTCGTCAATCAGACGGGCAAATTCTTCGGCCGCCGGCAATTCGTCGAAGGCGCGCCAGGGCCGATGCGACTGAAGCTCATCGAGCGAGTAGCCGCCCGTCGCCACCGCGACGGTCCTCGCACCGATCGCGTTGGCGCACTCGATATCGTGCGGCGTATCGCCGACGACGAAGAGGCCATTGTCGGCGATGGGACCGGCGTCTCGGGCCAATTGCAGGGCCCGCACGGCAATCGTCGCGCGGGCGCCGGCGTCTTCGGCAAACGCGCCATCGAGAAAGTACTGAAAGAGGTTGTAGTGCGTGAGCTTGGCGCGGGCGCCGCCGCGGGTGTTGCCGGTGAGCAGATACGAGCGCACGTCAGAGCGGCCACGCATGTGCTCGAGAATCTCGCGCACGTTGGGCAACACGCGGCCCTCTTTCTTCGGCAGTTCCTGCGGCAGCAGCGCCTCGTAGCGGCCCACCATCTTGCGGATCGTCGCCTCATCCACCACCACGTCAAGCATCTCGAACGTGCGCACGGCGATCTGATAGTCGGTCAAGCCGGCGACTCGGAAGGACGACAGCTGAAAGTCGCGTTGCACGATCTCGCGGACAGCCTGCTCCCACGCCGGAACGCCTGCCTTGCCCGTGGTCAGCAGCGTGCCGTCGATATCCCAGAACAGAACGATCATGCGATCTGAGGCACCGCCCGCTTGAAGCTCGAGACGAGGCTCGCCACGTCCAGCTTGTGATGCGCGAGCACTTCGTCGTTGGTGCCGCATTGCGGCAGCGCCATGACGCCGACGCGCCAGACGCGGGCGGCCGGCTCGAGGCCCAGCTCGGCGATCGCGGTGGCGACCATCTCCCCCTGCCCACCCTTCAGATAGTGATTGTCGAGCGTGACGATCGAGCGCCGTCCGCCGACCACCTCGCGCAGCCACCGCAGATCGATGCGATTCAGCCACGGCAGGTTCACGAGGCGAATCGTCGCGCCAGTGCTCTGCTCGATCTCCTCGACCGCTTCGTACGCACTGGCCATGAGCCACGGTCCGTACCCGAAGCAAATCGCATCGTCACCATCGCGGACGACCCAGCCTTTGCCAATGTCGACCTTGTGATGCGAGGGATACCCGAATGGGATCGGCCATTTCACCGACACGAGGCGGAGATACACGCTGTCGACCGCGTTGTTGACCGCGTATTCCACCAGCGCACCGACCTCCGCTTCCATGCACGGCTCGAGCAGCGACAGATTCGGCACGCCTCTCAGCGCCGAAATGTCGCGTACCGACTGATGCGAGTGACCGGGCCCGCCAGGAATCAAACCCGCCAGTGAGCCGACGTAGATGACCTTCGTCCCCTCGGTGCACTGGTTGTAGATCTGCTCGTTGGGCCGGGCCGACAGGAAACACGCGAACGAGTGGACGATCGGCAACACGCCTCGCCGCGCCATGCCGCTCGCCATCGACACCATGTCCTGCTCGGCGATGCCGCACTCGACGAAGCGATCGGGATAGCGCTTCGAGAACTGCACGAGACCGCAGTCCTTGATCAGATCGGCATCGAGCACAACGAGGTTGCGATGACGCTCGCCTTGCCAGAGCAACGCCTGCTCGTACGCCGCGATCAGGTTGTCGGTCTTGCGCGGCTCACGGCGCGGACTGCGCACACGCGTGTCGGTGCGCACCTCCCCGAGCCCGAGTTCCGCAAACAGACTGTTTGCGGACGCGAGCAACTCGGCAAGCCCATCGGTGTACTGCTGTTCGCCGGGTGCACCCGAGTGGTATCCGTACAGCTCGCCCTCGGCCATCGCCGGACCTTCCATGAAGGAGACGCCCTTCCCCTTCACGGTGTCGGCGATGATCACCTTGGGCAGGTTCTCCACATCGTCCAGTGCGCGGAACGTTTTCTCGAGCGCAGCGACGTCGTGGCCATCGCAGCGGACGACGTGCCACCCGAACGAGCGGAACTTCGCCTCGATGTCCCCGAGGTTGCTGACGTTGCCCACCCAGGTGTCGGACTGAATCTTGTTGTGATCGACGATGGCGACGATCTCGCCCAGGCCTCGATTCGCGGCGGACGACAGCGACTCCCAGAACTGCCCTTCCTGCAATTCGCCGTCGCCGGTGAGCACAAAGACGCGGCGTTCGGAGCCGGCAAGGCGGTTGGCCAGCACCATGCCCTTCGCCTTCGAGATGCCCATCCCCAGTGAGCCGGTGTTGGCCTGGATGTATGGCGTCTCGATGTGTGGGTGGCCTGGCAGTCCGTGCAAACGGCGCAACTGGTGCAGCTTGTCCTCAGGGAGCAGGCCAAGGCCGATCAGCACGTTGTAGAGCGCTGGTGCGTCGTGGCCCTTTGACGAGAAGAAGATGTCGGCATGCTGGGGTCCCTTGGTGAGATCGCGCATCTCGTTCAGGAATACCCAGCTCATAATCTCGATCGAGCTGAAGCTCGTCCCGATGTGGCCGGACCACGCGCCGGCGATCATGTAGAGCGTATTGATGCGCGCCAGCGCCGCGAAGGCGCGCGCCCGGGCGACGTCCGAAACGTTCGCGTCGAGCAGGCGGTTGAACTCGTCAACGGGTACGAACTGCAGCTCGAGCGCTTCGCCCTGATCGGTCTGTATATCACCCATGTCAGACCTTCATAGTCCCATAAGGATCGGTATTCGGCGTGGGTAAGGTCACTTTTCCTTCGGCCAACAGCCGCTCGGCCACCATCCAGTCGAAGGCGTCGTTGATGTCGAACCCTTCGTAGCCTTCGGTGAGAAACGGCACCAGCACATCACCGGCAATCGTCCGCTGGTCGCGGACGACACGAGTCCAGGCCATCTCCAGCGAGGCGTTCTGCACATATACCCGAGGTAGCGCCTGGTACGGCGTACTGTGCCACGGCTGCCCGCCTTCACCGCTGCGCGGCTTCGGCGAGACAGGCTCACCACCGAATGGCAGTAAGGGATACATCCGCTGCCCGCGCACAATCCACATCTTGCCGGGATGTTGCGTGCACAGCTCGACGGCGCGCAGTGAATCCACGCCCTCCTGCGACGTGAACGTCGTCCAGGCGCGACGAATCGTGTCCGCAGTGCGAAACGGGCTGGTCGGACGCAGCAGGCTGAAACAGTCCCAGTTGCGTCCCGTCGCGCTCAACTCTCCGATCGTGTGCTCGAGCCACTCAATGTCCGGTGACGTATCGCTGGCCATCGCCGCCGGACGAAGGAACGGCACTTCGGCGCCGTAGTGGCGCGCAATCGCGGCGATCTCTTCCGAGTCGGTCGAGACGATCACGGCATCGAAGACCTTGCTCTCGAGCGCCGGTCCGATGGTGTAGGCAATCATCGGATGACCGCCGAGCACACGCACGTTCTTCCCCGGGACTCGCTTCGACCCGACGCGCGCCGGAATGAAGGCTACCGCCGAAGGAGATCCAGTCGTGCTCACTTCTCGGTGCTCACTTCGCTGTTCGTGTTCACACTCAGGTTCCGTTCGAGGTTCGCGGGTTCAGTGTTCGGTATTCCCGGGCACTGTCGCAACGCTCTCCGATAGGGCATAGCGGCAGCCTCAGCCGCCGCGCGAACCTGAACCCGAACCGAGCAGCGAGAACCAGGAAGCGTGAACGACATATGTCAGACGTTCGCCGGATTGTGGTTGATGTAGATCGTCTTGAGATCTGAGTACACGTCGATCGCCTGCGTGCCCGCCTCACGCCAGCCGTTGCCGGACTGACGCAGACCGCCGAACGGCAGATGCGGCTCGCTGCCGTAGGTTCCACCGTTCACGACGGCGACGCCCGACTGAATCCGATTCAGGAAGGTCATCGCGCGATTGATGTTCTGCGTATGAATCGACGCCGTCAGTCCAAACGGTGAATCGTTCGCCAGCGTGATCGCCTCCTCGAAGCTCGACACGCGATAGAGACACGTGATCGGTCCGAACAACTCGCTGCGCGTGATCTCGTCGTTGGGTCCGACGTTTTCGATCAGCGTCGGCGCAACGAAGTAGCCATCGCCGTACGAGGCTCCGGTCAGCCGCTCGCCGCCGGTGACCACCGTCGCACCGGCTGCCCTGGCCCGCGTCACTCCAGCGAGCATGTTCTTCATCTGATCTTCGTTGATGACCGGCCCGTAGTCGTCGGTGTCGGAGGTCCCGACCTTGAGCTTGCGCGTTGCCTCGACGAGCATGGCCTTGAAGCGATCGTACACCTGCTCGAACACGATGATGCGGCTGCCAGCCGCGCAGCGTTGCCCCGCATTACTGAACGCCGAACCCAGCGTCCACGTCACCGCATTCTGCAAATCCGCATCGTCGCAGACGATCAGCGGGTTCTTACCGCCAAGCTCGAGACAGGTCTTGGCCAGCCGGCGGCCGGCGGTCTCGGCGATCCAGCGGCCGACCTCGCACGATCCGGTGAAGCTGACGATCGCGACGTCGTGATGCTCAACGAGCGGCGCGCCGGCCTCTTCGCCGAAGCCGTGTAGCGTTGTGTACACGCCCTCGGGAACGCCGGCTTCGCGGGCGAGCACGCCAAATGCCCAGGCCGAAAGCGGCGTGTCCTCGGCGGCTTTGAGAATCGCGGAGTTGCCGCACAGGAGCGCCGGAAACGCTTTCCAGGCGACGTTGGCAATCGGCGTGTTGGCGGCGATGATGAGGCCGGCAACGCCCAGCGGCTGCCGCACGATCATCGCGCTCTTGTTCGGCACCGCGCTGGTCGTCGTCTGACCGTAGAAGCGACGGCCTTCGCCAGCGACGAAGAAGCCCATCTCGATCGCCGCGTCCGTCTCCCCGAGTGCGTCCTTGCGCGACTTGCCAGTCTCGCGCGCGACGAGATCCGCAATCGCGCCGCGATGTTCCTGCATCAGGATTGCGATGCGGCGCAGAATCTCGCCACGCTTGACGACGGTAGTCGCCGCCCATGCCGGCTGCGCCTTCCGGGCACACTCGACGGCGGAGTTCACGTCCGCGGCACTCGAACGCGCCACACGGCAGCATTCGCGACCGGTCGCCGGATCCATCTTGGAGAACGTACGGTTGTCGGCGGCGCCACGGTCGTGGCCGCCCATCTGATTCGGAACAATTGCCGGGATCGAGAGATCGATATTCACGTAGTCACCACCGTGCTGCGTGCGCGTCCGTTGGCGTAAACGATCAGCGCGCACAGAGCCAGGCTCACGGCCACAAATCTCCAGGTCCAGCCCGGCCACAGCATGGAGCGCGTCACGTCACCAGGAGCCGAATTGGTCCAGGCGTAATACGGAAACCACTCCGTAAAGTATCGCGTCAGGTCCATTCCCTGAAACGGCATTTGCGTCGCGAGGGTCAACACGACGACAGCGGACATGAGCACCATGGCCTGGCGTGGTCGCCACGCCTGCGAACATCGCGCGAAGAGCACGACGATCAGCGGCGTCAACGCGGTGAGATACCGCCAGATGTCGATGCCTACCAGCGCCGTGACGAGAATGATCGGCACGGCAAACCCGAGCCACTCCGGCTCCTCCCGAATCACGCCCCACCAGCGCTGCGGCTGCGCCGCGAGGACCAGCGACACGCCTCCGGCGATGGTCAGCAGGAAGTAGACGTAGAACGCGGGAAACAACGGGCCGGTCCATAGACCCATGTTGCGGATGAACGTCTGCAGTGTGTTTCCTTCGGCCGGCGATCGCGCATCCACGATCAGTCGCACAGCGACGTAGATCAGCGCGGATGGAGCATAGGTCGCGATCGTCGTCTTCAACGGTACATGAAGACGACGATCCCGCCACGCGCCGAAGATCAACACGACGGGCGCGTACTCGCGGGACAATACGGCAGCAATGGAGGCCGCGCCTGCCGCCCACCGTGGCCCGGCGATGATGTGCCACACCGCCAGCGCCATCATCGCGTGTCCGCCGAGATCGATCAGCACCGGGTAATAGGCGGGTAGCCGATACGCGTTCGACGCACTGATGCAGACGATCGCGACCCAGCGCGCCAGCGAGGACGCACCGTACCACTCCATCAGCAATGAAAAGAGAAACGCGAGCAGGCCGGTGAAGACGTAGTTGGTGACGTCGAAGGCCTGCGCGGGTGAGCCGGTGACGAGGTAAGCGGGCCGGGCCAGCCAGACGATCAATGGCCGCAGCTGTGTATTCGGTCCGCCGGCCTTCCAGCCCTTCTCCAGCATCGCCACATAGTCGATGCCGTCCCAACCCGCGCCATTGGCGACGGGGATGCGCCCGAGCGGAACGTGAAGAGCACCGTAGATGACCATGGCCAGGAGCGCCATGGTCAGGTGCTTCACCACGCCGTAAAGCCTCGGAGGTTCACCACGCGGTGAACCCCCCATCCACGCGCAGCTCGTGGCCGGTGACATATGACGAAGCAGACGAGGCGAGAAAAATCAGCGGGCCCTTGAGGTCTTCGGGGTCAGCCATCCGCGCGAGCGGCACGCGTGCACCGTACTTGGACGTGAACTGCTCGTCCTGACCCGCCAGCACACCGCCGGGGGACAGCGTGTTGACGCGAATGCCTCGTCCCGCCCAGTGCGTCGCGAAGAACTTGGTCAGGTTGACGACCGCCGCCTTCGATGCACCGTAGGCCGGTGATTTGATGAACGGGGCGTTCCCAGCAAGGTGCGCGTAGAAGTTCGCATCCGGCGACACCGAGGCGTAGAGCGACCCGATGTTGATGATCGAGCCGCCGTCGTTCGCCGCCATGCGCTCGCCGAACACCTGCGTCACCTGGAACGTACCGAGCAGATTGACTTCGACCATGCGGCGGAAGTCGTCGATCGGCAACTGGTGTAGATGATGACGGCCGCCCGGGCTGTCGGGCGGCTGATCGATCCCGGCGTTGTTCACGAGAACCGACGGCTCACCCATCCGCTCGGCGACGAGACTCGCGGCACCTTCGATCGACTCGCGACTGGTGATGTCGCAGTCGAAGCACTGAATCGAATCGCCGGCCCGCTTCGTCAGCTCCTCGAACCTGGCCGTCGGCACGGCCTTGCCGATATCCAGTGCGGCGACGCGAGCGCCGGCTTCAATGAGCGCCTCCGTCCACACGGCACCCAGCTTGCCGCTGGCACCGGTGACGACGGCGATGCGGTTGTCGAGAGAAAAGCGTTCGTTCACCGAGGCGTCACGAACGGGCGGCCACAGGGTCGTCGGACTTGCTCAGTACGTCGAACGACAGGAAGTCGTCCTCGTGGAGCGGCTTGAGGGTGGTCCGGCCGATCACCTTGTCGAGATCGTACGGCGGGATACCGCCGCCCGGCGACTTCATGACCACATCCTTCGGACCGATCACGTGGCCCGTCGGCAGGTTGCGCGCCACGACCAGGCTTTTGCCCATCTTGGTGATCGGCGCACGCTCGCTCTCGTAGAGTTTCTTCTTGCCGTCGCCCATCGCCTTGAACGTGCGATCGAGGTCACGGACCATCTTGCGCAGACCGACCGGCTCGAGCGAGAACGCGTGGTCGGTACCCTTCATCGCGCGATTCAGCGTGAAGTGCTTTTCGACGATGCGCGCACCGAGCATGTAGGCGGCGACGGGCATGGCAATGCCGTTGTCGTGGCTCGAGAAACCGATGATCGCTTGCGGGAAGTGATCGCGGTAGGTGCCGATGACTCGCAGGTCGAGCTCTTCGAACGCCGCCGGATATCCCGCGGTGCACTGGAGGATGGCCAGCTTCGGATTGATCGGCAGGATTGCGTCGTAGGCACGCTGCACGTCCTCGAGAAGAGCGCCGCCGGTCGAGACGATCATGGGCTTGCCGAAGGAGGCGACGTGCGTGAGCAACGGCACGCTCTTGAGATCGCCAGAGGCAATCTTGTACGCCGGCACATTCAGCGACTCGAGGAAATCAGCACTGGCCATGTCGAAGGCCGTGGCGAAGAAATCCACACCCAGCTCTTTCGCATACGCCTGCAGCGCGACGTATTCCTCCTTGCCGAATTCGAGGAACTCGCGGTGCTCGCCGTAGGTCGCGCCAAAGCTGTTCTCGTTGTCGTAGGGCTTCTCGAACGCCGCACGCGTGTAGAGCCCGCGGTTGTGGCGCTTCTGCAGCTTCACCGCGTGCGCGCCGGCCAGCTTGGCCTCGCGGAACAGCTCCCGGGCTTTGTCGAGGTTGCCCTGGTGGTTATGTCCGATTTCGGCGATCACGTAACACGGGGTGTGGTCGCCAATTTCTCGCGCGCCGATCTTCAGTGTGCCTCTCATGGAATCTCCGTTAGGTGCGAACGACGGGACGGAGTTGCGCGACGAGCCGGTCCCATCCGTACTGGCCGTGCGCAATTTCGCGCGCGGCGCGGCCGATGCGCTGCGTCTGCTCGGCATCGGGCAGGCGCTCGCACAGGTTGATGTCGATCACGTTGTGCATGTGCGTGAGGCCAACCGGGGAGTGCTCGTCCAGGTTGGTGATCACCGCACAGCCGACCTCCATCGCCGCATTCACCGTGGTGTTGTTCGCTCGCAGACCCTTCTCGAAGAAAGCGGCCAGGAAGGTGCAGTCCATCAGGTGATTGAAGACGGCGGTGTCGGACAAGTAGCCCATGAAGTAGACCTGTCCGTTGAAGATCGATTGGAGTTCCTCGAACCGCACGACGAAGGATCCATCGAAGCTGGTGTTCTCATGGAGCGCCGTCGAGACGTACACCGAGTAGCTCTGTCCGGTCGCCTCGAGCAGATCGTGCAGCCGGCGATACAGCGGCACGCGAATCTTGTGCGCCATACCGAAGGTGAACACCGACAGCTCGGTCCGTTGGAAACGCTGCGGATTCAGAATCGTGCCGGGACAGAACAGCTCCTGAATGTCCGGGCGCAACGTCCGGAGCTCAGAGAAGAGCTCGCTGTTGCCGCAATAGACCTTGGCCGCCGCGGCCACGAGCCGCTGCTCCACCTCGGTCCCGTCGAACGCATGAAGAAAGAGCTCGAACTGACCGGCTCTCGAGCTGGCCCACAGGTCCAGGTCGGCCGCATCGGCTGAGCTGAACTCTGACAGCTTGAGCGACAGCAGCGGTCGCAGGTGACTGCCGAGCTCGACGGCGCGGAGTCCGACCACCGGAACCCCGAGATATTTGGCGAGAATCGCGTTGAATTTGGCGATTCCGCACGTCCAGGGATTCAGGTGATAACCGGCAATGCAGTCGATCATCGTGTTTTAAAACTTGTCGGCGAAGGGTTCATATTACCTGACCAGGACATCGGGAGAAACCCAGCCGCTCTTTACCACCAGTTGCGGCGCGGAACCGGATCCGTACTCGCGACAGCGCGCGCACTGCGCGTGATCTCGTCGATCGCGGCGGGCGCGCACCCTGACGCGGCGACCGACTGTTGAATGCCAAGCAGCGCCGCCGGTACGGTTTCAGCCCGATGGTCGCCGATGACGGTGACACTGAAGAGTTGCCTCGCCAGCTGTTGACGACGTGAGTCGTCGAGCTTGACGGTCCCGCACGCGATGAGCGCGTCGGCGAGCGCCCGGCTCGTCTTCGCGTCGGGCGGGAACGGTCCTAACGAGCGCAGCCGATCGTCGATGTCGCTGGCACTGGACGAAGACGCCCCAAGGCGCGCGGCCAGGTCTGCGATCTTGGCTTCTTGGTCCTCCGATGGTGGCGGATCCGGAGCCGGCCGCCAGAGCACGACCGCCAGCACGCCGATGACGATCAGGGGAAGGACGTTCACCCATCCCAGGCTCGTGTGCTGATCAGGATTCATCCAAAGCACGGGAGCCCGTTCGGGCCAGACGGAGTTCCGTTGCGTCCGCGGCGGACGAAGACTCGTAGCGGACCCTCACTCGACGAGACCTCGCCCACGTGGTCGTAGCGAGCGTGCAGGTAATCGCCCAGGAGATGGAACTCCTGGTAATCCACTTCGACACCGCCGAGCACGATCGGCACGGATTGGGATTCGAGCCTGGCGATCGTCTCGCGCATGTAGCGATCGTCGGCGTAGAACCCGACGACGAACGCCGGCCGTCCACCGGCGAATAGCCGCTCGGCAAAGGCCGGCACATCGGTGTAGTAGCCCACCATCAGCACGCGATCGGACGGGCGCGTGCACCGGTGCAGGTAATCGGCGGCCTGCATCCGATCCGCAGCCTGCGCCTCCCGCAGCGAACGCGGCATCGCGGCCAGTTCAGTGGAGATCTGTGACAGGCGCGCGAAGGTGTGACGAGGCTCGAGCAGCCGCGACGTCCACAGTTCGCTGACGACGCTGCCCGTACGAGACGTGCACAACACGGTCAGCGCAAACGCAGCCATTGCAGATGCGCCTGCAGCCACGGTTCGCAGCGACGGGGGACCACTGATGCTCTTGAAGAGCAGCCACGCACCCAGCACGGCCACAGGTGGCGCCATGTCTCCGAAGCGCGCCGACAGGTTGCCGCGGAGGAACGAGTACCACAGCGCGGCAGTCATCAGGCTCAATGCCACGAGCGCAGCCGTCTCAGACGCGGTGTTCTCCCGCCCTCGCCGTCTCCACCCGGCGACGGCGACGACGAGGATCGGCACGATCAGAAACAGGTAGTAAATCCACGCCTCGGCATTCTCGTCGGTTCCAAACACCGCGAATGATGACAACCCATCGAGCGTGACGACGGGCCAGCCGATCTGCGTGCGTTCGTACTCGTTGCGGCTCATCTCGAAAGTGTTGCGCACGTACTCGCTGATCCCCCGGTAGTGCTGAATCCACCACAACGATGGCGCCAGCAAGAGTGCCGTGAGAATGCCGTAGACGAGGCCGCGCGTCATGCGGCTTCGCCATGGAGTGTCCCCGGCCAGGACGATGACGACACAGAAACCGACCGCGCAGTAGACGCTGTAGTCGTGCCGGAAAAGAAACGCGGCCGCGGTCCACACGCTCATCGACGCAACGAGCCACCATGTCGGACGGCGTGCGTACGTGATGATCAGCAGTGCGGCAACCGCAGTGACGAGGACCTTGGGATATCCGTACAGCTTGGGCGACAACAGCGCAGAGACCAGCGCCGTCGACAACGCCCACGGCCAGGGCGCCAGCAGGCTGCCGGCGAGAAACGTGACCGTCGCGCCAAGCGCAACGCCGGTGACCGTCAGCCATGCCTCTGAACGAAGGTTGTCGCCGAACAGCCGCTGCGCGCCGGCGGAGAGCTCATACGTCAGCGACGGGCGCGCGCCATGCACACCGTCGGTGAAGTCACGAAGCGGCTGCTCGCCCGCTTCGACCTGCTTGGCGAGCGTCATGTAGAGAAAGTGATCGTTATCGAATCCGCCGAGTGCACCGCCGAGCGTGTTGAAGCGATAGAGAAACACCCATGCGAACAGGAGGACAGCGACGAGGGTGACCACAACCTCGCGGCGCGTCACGACATCATCCGAAACACGGCAGGCCGCCCGGACCAAGCGGCTGCCCGGCAAGGCCGCGGCGCACGAGCACGCGCAGCTCGCCTTCGTAAAATCTCACCGTGCCGGCTTCCTCATAGTGTGCGCGGAGGTAATTCACGATCAGCGGCAGTCGCGCATCATCCAGCAATTCGCCGCCGAGGACGATCGGGACCGAGGTGGACTGCAGCGACGCCACGGTCTCTTTCGAATAGCGCTCGTCGGCATAGAAGCCGATGAAGAAGCTCGCGCGCTTGCCCGCGAACAGCCGTTCCGAGAACGCGAGGACGTCGGTGGCATAGCCCATCACGAGCAGCCGGTCCGTGGGCTTCGTGCACTGATGCACATACGCCGATGCCTGCATGCGATCCGCGGCCTGCTCCTCACGCAGCGAGGCCGGCATCGCCACCAGATCGTGGGAGGCCTGACGCGTGCGCGCCAACACGTCGAATGGCTCGAGCAAGCGTGCGGTACGCAGCTCGCCGCTGACACTGGCCAGATTCCAGGTGCACAGCACGGCCATCGCGAAGACGGCCGTCGCGATGGCGGCGCCGATGAGCGAACGCCGCCAATCGACCGCCAGGCCCCTGGTCGACACAAACAGCAGGTATGCCGCAAGCACCGCCATCGGCGGACCCATGTCGCCAAAGCGGGCGGCCAGGTTGCCGCGCAAGAAATAGTGCGAGAGCATCGCCGTCATCACACTCAACGCGATGAGCGGTGCGACCGGTGGATCCTGGGACGTCCCGCCGCGAAGCGTCTTCCACCCGGCGACGCCGATGACGATGGCGGGCACGGCGAGAAACACGTAGTAGATCCACGCCTCGGCGTTGTTCTCGTCCTCGACGATCGACGACAGACCACGGCCGAGTGACAGGCCCGGCCAGCCGATCCGCGTCCGCTCGGCCTCGTTGCGGCTCATCTCGAGGCCGTTGCGCACGTACTCGGTCAGCCCGCGATAGCGCTGCACCCACCACAGTGACGGCGCGAGCAACACTCCGGTGACGAGCAGATACACACCAGCGCGAATGAGGCGGTCGCGCCACGACAGACCCGCGGTCAACGCGGTGACGACGAGAAAGCCGGCGAGACAGTAGATGGCGTAGTCGTGCCTGAAGAGAAAGGCGATCGTCGTCCACAGGCTCATGAACGCGACCTGCTGCCATGCCGGAAGCCGCGAGCTGGTGACGATCAACAGCGAGGCCACGGCGGTGACCAGCACCTTGGGATAGCTGTACAACTTCGGCGACATGAGCGCCGACACCAGCGCGGTCGCCAGCGCCCATGGCCATGGCGCGATCGTGCTGCCGGCGATGAACGCGATCGCCGCACCGAGTGCGACTCCGGCAACCGTCAGCCATGCTTCCGATCGCAGGTTGTTGCCAAAGTAGGTCTGCGCAGCCGCCGAGAGCTCGTAGGTGAGCGACGGCCGCGCGCCCTGCAGGCCGGCGTCGAGGAAGTCGCGCAGCGGCTGCTCGCCAGCCTGGACCTGCTTGGCGTAGACGAAGTGCAGAAAGTGATCGTTGTCGAACCCGCCAAAAGCGCCGCCGAGCGTGTTGAAGCGAAATAGGAAGACCCAACCGAACAGCAGGATCGCAGCGACGGAGATCAGCAGACGCCGTACGAGCCGTTTAAAGTCGCGCGGACGATCGTCCATCGAACGTGCCGGTTGGACCGGCGGTCGCCTCGATCAGGTAGAGCGGCCGGCGACGCGACTGATCGAGCGCGCGCCACACGTACTCGCCGAGCATCGCCAGCGCGCACAACACAAGTCCGGTGCCGCCAGCGATCGCGCCGAGCAGCACCACGACTGCGGCCTGCAAGCTTTCGAACACCGTCAGGCCAACGACCATCGAGAGGAAGCCGATCGCCATCAGCACCGCGCCAACCAGCCAGCACGCGGTAATCGGTGCGTCGGAAAACGCCGTGATCGAATCGACGACCAGCTTGATCTTGCGCGCGATCGTCCAGCCGGACCGTCCGGCGACACGCGGCTGCTTGTCGTACTCGATGTACTCCTGCCGGAACCCCAGCCACGTGATCAGCGCAAACACGCTGACGTGCTGCTCATCGCAGCGGCGGAACGCGTCGATCGCCACGCGGTCGATGAGAAAAAAGTCCGCGCCGCGCGCCGGAATCTCTTTCATCCCGACGACGTTCCGCATGATCCAGTAGTAGATCGAGGCGAACCCGGCATGGGTCTGGTCACCGGGCTGCTCGCGCCGCGTCGCCCACACGACCTGCGCGCCGCTGCGCCACTGCTGCAGCAGCGCGCCGAGCGTTTCCGGCGGGTCCTGCAGGTCCGACGCCATCATCACAGCGGCATCGCCGCGCACGTGATGCAGGCCGCAGGTGATCGCCACGTGCGATCCACGGTTGCGGGCGAGCCGGACTCCACGCACGTGCGAATCCGTGAGCGCCAGACGCTGGACGACGGCGAAGGTGTCGTCGCGCGAATGGTCGTCAATGATCAGCCACTCCCACTCCTCCCCGAGCTGCGCCATCGTCTGCGTGAGACGCGCGTGCAGATTCTCGAGGTTGACCGATTCGTTGAACGCCGGCGTGAGGATCGAGATCATCGCCTGCGCTCAGGGCGGGGACACGGCGCGCCTGAGCGCCGCGACGACCCGCTGTTGATCCTCGTCGGTCATCTGGTGATAGAGCGGCAGCACAATCACGGTGTCTTGCGCCTGCTCACCGCGCGTGAGCGGGCCCGTCGCGCGCCACGATCCTGGCGGATACGCCGGCTCCCGATGGGCGTTCATCACACCACGCCGCGTGGAGATGCCCTCGTCCAGCAGGCACTGCATGACGCGCCGTTGTTCGAGCGGCGGCTGCAGGCGGACGGTGTAGCTTTGCCAATTGGTGCGCGCCCACGCCGGCTCGGTGGCCGGAATCACACCGGGAATACCGCGGAGATACTCGGCATATGTGACCGCCAGCGTGCGTCGCCGCTCGACGATCGCCGGTAATCGCTTCACCTGTTCGCGCCCGATCGCCGCCTGGATATCGGTCATCCGGTAGTTGTAGGCGGGAACGGAATACTCCTCGAACACGACGTGCGACGAGGCGTGGCGGACCGTGTCGGGCACCGTCATCCCGTGCTGACGCAGCAGCCGGAACCTCGCATCCAGCTTCTGATCGCGCGTCGTCAACATCCCGCCGTCGCCCGTCGAGAGCAGCTTGCGCGGATGAAATGAGAAACATGCGATGTCGGCGTGCGGCTTGCCGACACGTTCCCAGTGCCCGTCCCACAGCAGCTCGCTCCCAATCGCGCAGGCGGCGTCTTCAATCACCGGGATGCCGCGGCGTCTGGCCAGCGTGAGAATCGGCGGCAGATCGCACGGCATGCCGAGCTGATGCACGACGAGGATCGCCTTCGTTCGATCTGAGATCGCCGGCTCGACGAGCGACGGATCGATGTTGAACGTGTCAGCGGTGACGTCCACGAACACCGGCATCGCATTGCAGTAGCGCACCGCATTCGCGGTGGCAATGAAGGAGTGGCTGACGGTGATGACCTCGTCGCCCGGGCCGACACCGACCGCCAGGAGCGCCAGATGCAGCGCGGTCGTGCAGCTCGAGACGGCGCAGGCATGCGGCGCACCGACGGCCGCGGCGAACTCACGCTCGAAGGCCGCCACTTCGGGGCCCTGCGTGACCCATCCCGACAAGATCGCGCGGCGGGCGGCCTCGGCGTCTTGTTCGTCGAGCCAGGGTCGTGCGACGGGGATCAGCGCGGTCGTGTTGGTCACACCGGATCTGACGCCGGCACCCAGTTATGGAGGATCTCCTGCTCCAGCAGTTCCTCCGGTGTCTTGTGCTGATCGAGGTACCATTTAAGCAGGCGCTGAAGACCCTCGGACAGCGAGACCTGCGGCTGATAGCCGAGCACGGCGCGGGCGCGCGCCACGTCAGCGACGAGCCGCGGGACATCGCCGGGCCTGGGCCGATCGTGCTCGACTGTGGCATCGGGACAGCCTGCCTCGATCGCGACACGTCTGGCGAGATCGTTGATCGTCACTTCGCTTCCGCTGCCGACGTTAATCGTCTCCCCAACCGCCAGCGGATGTTCTCCTGCAAGCAGGATCCCGTTGGCCGTGTCGCTCACATAGGTGAAATCGCGCGACTGCGTGCCGTCGCCGAATACGACCATTGGCCGGCCGGCCAGACAACGCAGCAGAAACTTGGGAATGACTTCGCCGCTGTCGCCTTCGTGATGCGAACGTGGCCCGTAGGTATTGAACGGGCGGACGACGACAGTGGGGTAACCGTAGGTCCGGTAA
>Ga0111539_10002513_pt1 | contig 24303 bp, 15 predicted proteins | sample RhiMethybrSRZTD1_FD_79667 | JGI IMG/M metagenome (GOLD analysis project Ga0111539, IMG submission 79667) | Populus rhizosphere microbial communities from Tennessee, USA - Rhizosphere MetaG P. TD hybrid SRZTD1 (version 2) (version 2) | ecosystem: Host-associated > Plants > Roots > Rhizosphere >...
CGGCCGCGGCGTGCGCGCGCAGCAAATTGCGGGAGACGAGCGGGGCTTCGTAGAGATTGCGATGCCCGGGTGCATGCACTCCGTGCAGATATCCCGCGTCCACGACCACCCAAGGCTCGTTCATCGTGGCCCACAGGGGCACGCGGTCGCCCAAGGCATGCGCCACGACGCGGGCATACTCGGCAAACCAATCGGCGATTTCGGGATTGAGCCAGCCGCCTCGATCGTCGAGCGCTGCCGGCAGATCCCAATGAAACAGAGTCAAGAGCGGCGTGATTTCCGCATCGAGCAGGCGATCGACGAGTCGCTCGTAGAAGTCGAGCCCGGCGCGATTCACGCGACCGGTTCCTTCGGGAAGAATGCGGCTCCACGCCACGCTGAAGCGATAGGCTCGCAGCCCGATCTGCTTCATGAGCTCGATGTCTTCGGAGAAGCGGCGGTAATGATCGCAAGCGAGGTCGCCGGTTTCGCCGCGCTCCATTCTTCCCGGCGTGTGTGCGAAGCGATACCAGATGCTGGGTCCCGCGCCGTCGGCCAAGGGCGAGCCTTCGATCTGAAACGCGGACGTGGCCGCGCCCCAGAGAAAATCGTCGGGGAATTGCGTCACGCGCTGCTCGGGGGAGAGGCGGCATCTCCGAGCACGATCTCGATTTCATGCTCCGCGCCGTCGCGCACGAGGGGAACGCGCGCCGTGCCGGCAGCGATGTCCACTCGACGCCCGTCCATTGCGGCGTGAACGACGGCGCGCGCGTTGCGCCCCGGATTCACGGCGCGAATGGAGAGCGCCGTCCGCTCCGGCGAAAGACGGAGGCGCACGGTGAATCCCGGCCATTGATCGGGGATGCAGGGGCGAATCGCCAACAGGTTTCCCTTCTCCATGCGAATCCCCAGGAGGGACTCCATCGCGACGCGAATCATCCAACCGGCTGAGCCGGTGTACCAGGTCCATCCGCCTCGCCCCACGTGCGGCGCCTCGCCGTAGACATCCGCTGCAATGACGTAGGGCTCGACCTGATAGCGCTCCACTTCCGCCGGCGTGCGCGCATGATGGATCGGATTGAGCAAATCGAGAAGAGGGGCCACGCGGTCGTTGCGGCCGAGCTCGGCGAACGCGGCCACCACCCAAAGCGCGGCATGCGTGTACTGTCCGCCGTTTTCGCGCACTCCCGGGGCGTAGCCTTTGATGTATCCAGGATCCAAAGGTGTGTCGCGAAATGCAGGGGTCAGCAGGCGAATCAAACCGTCGCGTTCGGAAAGAAGATGGCGCTCGACGGATCCCATGGCTTGTCGAGCGCGATCGGACGAAGCGGTTTTCGAGAGCACCGCCCAGGCTTGAGCGAGCGCATCGATCCGGCACTCGTCGCTCCTGGCCGAACCCAAGGGCTCACCGCCGTCGTAGTAGCCGCGGCGATACCACTCGCCGTCCCATCCGGTATCGTTCACCGCCGCCTGCAGCGCGGCGCGTTCGGCGCGATAGCGCTGCGCGCGCTCGGCATCGCCGCGAGCCTCGCAAAGTGGAATGAACCCTTCGAGCACTGCCGCGAGGAAGAACCCCATCCACACGCTTTCGCCGCGTCCTGCACGACCGACCCGATTCATCCCGTCGTTCCAGTCTCCGCAACCGAAGAGCGGAAGTGCATGGGCGCCCCGGCGAGGCAGCGCGCGCTCAATTGCGCGCAAACAATGCTCGAATACGGTGGCGCGTTCGCCGGAATCGGTGGGAAGGAGGAAGCGTTCGTCCTCATCGTCTTTCAAGAACGGCGCAGCGACGAACGGCGCGCGTTCATCCAGCAAAGCTTCGTCTCCCGTGGCGCGCACGTATTCCGCGGTCAGATACGGAAGCCAGAGCAAATCATCCGCGAATCGCGTGCGAATCCCGCGGCTTCGGGGCGGATGCCACCAGTGCAGCACATCGCCTTCCGGAAATTGGTGCGACGAGTGCAGCAGAATTTGCGACCGGGTGATCTCGGGATGGACGAGCGTCAACGACGATGCATCTTGCAACTGATCGCGAAATCCATAGGCGCCGCCGGACTGATACAACGCCGAGCGCCCCCACATGCGGCAGGCCAACACCTGCTGCATGAGCCAACCGTTCAAGAGAAGATCGAGCGCCGGGGACGGCGTCTCCACTTCGATTGCGGAAAGCCGGTCGTTCCAAGCCGAGTGCGCAGCATCGCGCTCCGCGGCGATCGTGCGCGGATCCGAATAGCGGCTGAGGAGCGCGGCGCTTTCCTGCGCGGTCGCAGCATCTCCTAGAAGAAAACTCACGCTCGCCTCTTCGCCGGGTGCGAGATCGAGAACGATCTGCTGCGCGAAACAAGGATCGAGCCCCGCGCCCACGATTCCATCGAGCGTGTCGTACTGCGCCAGCGCGCGCGGGCGGGCGAGCGTTCCGCGGCGGCCCAGGAAGCCCTCGCGATCGCCGCTGACCGATGCCGCGCGGACTCGAGCCTCCGTCGCGAATCCCGCGAAGGCGACGCGCCCGGCAAAGTCGCCGCCGTGCGTGGTCTTCGCGAAAAGCGATCCATCGTACGGTCCGGATTCGGTGGAAATGGAGGAGATCGCGGAGCGCGCATCGGTCCCGAGAACGAGCCGCGAGTACGCGAAGAGGGAAAGCGTGCGCGCGCGGCCGCTGCGATTGCGGATGCGAACCGTGGTGACCTTCACGGAATCATTGCGTGGCAGGAAGACTTCGCTGCGTTCCTCGAAGGCGGGGCCGTCGTGGACAAAGACGGACTTCCCGAATCCATGGCGTGCTTCGTAGTTGCCCAAACCGGGCGCGGGTCCCGGGAATGGGGACCAGAATGCGCGCGTGTCTTCGTCGCGAAGGAAGATGGCTTCACTGTGCGGATCGCACAGCGGATCGTTGGCCCACGGGGTGATGCGGTACTCGCGGCTGTTCTGGCTCCAGGTCATGCCTGCGCCGGTCTCGCTCAGCAAACATCCGAAGCGTTCGTTCGCGAGAACGTTGATCCAGGGGCGCGGGGGAAGCGAGAGAGCGCCAGTTCCGCGATGCGGAATTCGAATGACGTATTCCTTTCCCGATTTCGCGAACCCGCCGTGGCCATTGAAGAAGAGAAGATGTTCCACGGTGCCGGATCGAGACGGTGGCGATTGCGGGGAAGGGGAAGGCGGGGAGAGGGCCGGACCGGCGGCGTGCGCTTCCATTGCGCGAGTTGCGCCGGACTGCATTGCCGGAGCGGCACGCGATCGCGCGGGCGACTCACTCCTCGGAGTGAGTGTCAGAAGCTCCGGACCACCGAGCACGGTAGCGAGACGGTGCGCTTTCTCGTCTTGCCCGTCCGTCTCTCCGAAAAAGATCGCGCCCATTCGCTCCTGTTGCTCTTCCGCTTCTTCCGGCGAGATCGCATTGTCTTCGAGCACATGGATCGCGTGTTCCCTTGCGCTTTCGATCACTCGCTCGAGATCAGCGCGCCGCTCGAGCACGGAGGCGAGCTCGATCGCCGTCTCTCGATCCGGCGCCGCGCCCAAGAGAAACGTCACCGCTTGCTCTGCGCCCGGCTTCACCAACACCGTGCGGCGCAGAGCAAACATCGGATCGAGCACATTCCCGACGGTCCCGGAAAGAGGCTCGGCGCTGCGAACCGCATGCGGCACGCTTTCGAATTCCCCGCGCCGGAACCAACGCGCCCGATCGGTTTCCCATTCGACCGCGCCTGTTCCGTTCACGGCATGCACCATCCACGGATGCCGTTCCCCGCGATCGCGCACGCGCCGCCGCGCCAGGAGCACGCGACCTTCTTCTTGCGCCTCGGTCTCGATGAACAGCTTCGAGAACGACGGATGCGCCGCGAATGCCGCCGGATCGGAAAGCGCAATTTCGATCTGGCTGGTGATCACGAACGTGCGGGCGCGATCGCCTTCGTTGCGAAGGGTGAGCCGGCGAAGCTCGAACGCTTGGGTGGGAGAGATCAGGATCTCGATCCGGCTCTCGAACCCGGAATTCGAGCGGCGAATCTCGAAGCATCCAGGTTCCCCGGCGGCGCTGCCTTCCCGGAGGCACTCGACTCCGGTGGGGAAGACCTCGCCGCTCTCGGAATCGCGAATCCAAAGGAAGAAGCCGTCACGATCCAAGACCGGGTCGCCGTCCCACTTCGTGAGAAGGTGCCGGTCGAACCAGGAAAAGCCGGCCCCGGCCGAATTCACGAGGACCGCATAGCGGCCGTTTCCCAGAAGGCGCGCCCCATGGGTCGAGTCCCCAAGCGCCGCCTTTGGGATCGCTTTCAAGCCTCGCTTCGTGGTGTTCCGCATGGAGCTCACCGTCCTTTGAGGGCCCCGGCTTCTCGAACTGGGCGGCTGCATCGTAACCAAGTTTCACGGGTTCGCTCAAGCTCCCGTATTTTCTGCATTTGGACGCCTTGACGAATCGATCTTGACTCCGAAAAGTAAAATCGTGTAACCGTTTACATGGCGGCGTATGATGGAGTCCACATGGCGACCATCCGGGACGTTGCACAACTCGCCGGGGTCTCGATCGCGACGGTGTCGCGCGTCCTCAACGACAGCAGTCGGGTGCGCGCCTCGACGCGACAACGGGTGTGGGCGGCCTTCGACGACCTCGATTTTTCCCCCAATGGAGCGGCGCGCTCCTTGACCACCCGGCGCACGAACGTCCTGGGCGTCCTGCTCCCCGATCTTTACGGAGAGTTCTTTTCCGAGGTCATTCGCGGGATCGATCTCGCCGCGCGGCGTGAAGGGTTGCACACGCTGGTCTCGAGCGCGCACGCCGAAACGCAAACCATTCTCTCCGCGGCGCGATCGATGCGTGGGCGCATCGACGGCGCCATCGTCATGGCCCCGGATGCCAGCACCGCGGAAGCGATCCACCGCATTCGCGATCGATTTCCCCTCGTGCTCTTGAACGCACGCTTCGAAGTTCCCGGCTGCAGCTCAATCTCGATCGCGAACTTGGAAGGCGCCCACGAAGTCGTGAAGCATCTCTTGCGTTTGGGCCACGAACCGATCGCGATTCTGAAAGGCCCCTCCGGAAACATCGACGCCGAGGAACGCTTGCGCGGATACCGCCGCGCATTGGAAGAGGCCGGCGTCGAGCATGACCCGACGTTGGAGTTGGCCGGCGACTTCACCGAGTCCTCGGGATATCGCGCCGCCGGCGAAATCCTTCGACATCCCCGCCGTCCCACGGCCGTCTTCGCCGCGAACGATTCGATGGCGATGGGATTGATCTGCTCATTGGAAAACATGGGAATCGACGTCCCGCGCGCGGTTGCCGTCGCCGGTTTTGACGACGTGGCGATTGCGCGCTTCCTGACACCGCCGCTCACGACCGCGCATGTGGATGCGTATCGCTTGGGCGAGCGGGCGGTCGCGCTTCTGCTCACCGCCTTGTCCGACCCCGAGGCTGCGCAGAAGCACGAAACCCTTCCTTGTCCGCTCGTCATCCGCGAGACCTGCGGCGCGCATCATGTGTGGGAATCCGGGCGCGTTTTCGCGGTCCGGAGAACGAAAGAAGGAGAATGAGGCCATGAGACCGGCACGCGCATGCATCATTGGAACGGGGCTCGTCGCTGCATGGGCGACGATCTCCTTTGCGTACGACCGTCCCGACATCATTTGGGCGCGGCGCACGACGTCGCCGATCACGTTGAACGGGCAATTGAATGAGCCTGCCTGGGCACAGGCGGAATCGAAATTCGTCGAGTACGGCGTCGAGAACGGAGTCCCCGGCAGCGGTTGGAAGCTCGAGTCCTCGGCACCGAACATCATCTTTCCCACGGATCGTACGCGGGCCACGTTCAAGTTTCTCGTGAACGGGAATCAGCTCTACATGGGCGCGACGATTCCGGATTCCTCCATCGGCGGCTCGGCCACGTTCAATCGCTTCGATGGCCTTCTGATGGCGATCAAGAATCACTTGGACCCCGCGCATCCGAAGCCTCCCGCGGAATACTTCTATTCCTGGTGGAATCCCGAGCACGCTGATCCTCAGCCGCCGGGACAACTGCCGAATTTTCGCGGGCTTTTCGGACAGGACTCGACTGGATTTCGCGATTCCACCGACATCGCAAATTGGGATGCGGTCACGACCGTCAGCGGTGTGACGAACTCCGACGGCACGATCGACCAGATGTGGACCGTCGAGATGCGCTTTAACTTGACGCCGATGGGCTACAACGTGACCCAGCCCTTGGGCGACGTCATTGAATGGAATGTGGATGTCTACGACAACGATTGGTATTGGCCACTCATCAACAAGTTCGCGATTTCCCGCACCTGGTGGCAATCTCCGTGGGGAAATCAGATGTGGTTCAACGAGGTGCGCATCCACGCGCGGCCCGATGTCACCACGAGCTCGGGACCGCTTCCTCCGGCCTCCTTCGATCTGGCCGTTCCCGAGCTGAGCGACCCCGCGCCAACGATCAACGGGCTCTTGAATGATGCCGCCTGGAACAGCCCGCGCATCTACCACTTCGACATTCGCTGGGACGACAACGCGCTGCGCAATTCCTATCCGGCGACGGGTCGATATCGCTCGGGACAATTCCAGGCGACCGTGCAAGGCGGCACGGCGCTGGTCGTGGATCCCGCGGATTGCACGGTGAAGATGTTCTACAAGGGGAACAATCTCTATCTCGGATTCGACGTGCGCGACGGCGTAGTGCAGTTCCATCCCGACGTGAATCGCTGGGATGGATTCATCGTGACGTTGAACGATAAAACGGTGCACGGTGTCGACAACGAGCTCAAAGGTTATCGGCTCTCCTTCCGCGTGGATGCCGCCGGAGCCGCCGATCCGGAAGATGATTTGCCCGCTCTCATTACCAACGGCACCGCGTCGCTCGCGCTGGCGTTGAAGGCGGGAACGACCGTCGACACGTTGGGCACGAACGTGGATGCCGGTTACACCGCCGAGCTCCGCCTCGATCTCACAGCACTCGGATATCCGCCAGGATTGGGAGATCACTTGGGCTACATCGGGGTCGATCTCCTGGACGGGGACTCCTTCTTACCGGTCACGGACAGCTACGGAACGCGCACCTGGTGGTTCCGCCAGTATCCGGGAGACTGCTGCCCGGCGATCGCCTACTTCGCGCCGCTCTCCGCAGTCGATGTACCGATCGTGGCTTCGACGCACAGCGGACCGGCGTTCGCGCGCACCCTGGCCAGTCCGTCGAGCAAGCCTGCAATCGAGCTGTTCGTGCCGGAATGGAATCGCGTCACGCTCGATCTGTATGACGTGAGCGGACGACTCGTGGAAAGCCACAAGATGGGAATGGTCGGCCCCGGAGTGCAACGCATCGAGCTCGACGGCACGGCGATGGCTTCCGGCGTGTACTTGTACATGGTGAAGCTGGTGGATCCATCGACCGGAACGCTGCGCGATACACTTCACGGAAAGGCCGTGCTCGTGAAGTGAGAGGGAAGCGTGTCCCTTCGGGAGAAGTCGCATGAACCGCGGAGCGTGCGGGGTTCCGCATTGGGCGATCGGCCTCTGCGCAGCGGCGTCTCTCGTTCCGCACGTTTGCTGGGCGGGAACCACCGGAAAGATTTCGGGCCGCGTAATCGATGCGGCGCAAAAGCCGGTGCCATGGGTGCAAGTGCTGGTTCCCGCCCAGCGGCTCAGCGTCAACACGAATGCGGAAGGTGAATACACGATCTTGAACGTTCCGCCCGGAACTTACGAGGTCGTCTTCCGCCATGTCTCGTACAAGCAGCTCAGCGTGCGCGAGGTTCTGGTCAGCGCGGATCAATCGGCGCGGGTAGACGCCAGTCTCGTTGAATCGACGGTAGTGCAGCTCGAGGAAATCGTCGTCACCGCGAAGCGCCCGCCGGTGGATCTCAACTTGACCAGCTCACAAACCACGGTCACGAGGGAAGAGATCGAGCAGCTGCCCGTGCAGCAGCTCGATGACCTCGTGAACTTGCAAGCCGGTGTCGTGGAAGGACACTTTCGCGGCGGAAGGCTCGGCGAAGTGCAATATCAAGTCGACGGCATCAGCGTCAACAACGCGTTCGACAACAAGAACGCATTCACGCTGGATCGATCTCTGCTCCAGGAAGTGCAAGTCATCTCCGGAACGTTTGACGCCGAGTATGGCCAGGCCATGAGCGGCGTCGTCAATGCGGTGCTGCGCCAAGGAACGGACAAGTTCCAATGGAGCGCAGAGGGCTACACCGGTGGTTTCGCGTATTCGGAAGATCAGCGCTCCGCCCAGAACAGCTTTGACCCGGTGGGAATCTGGAGCCTGCAAGGAACGGCCAGCGGACCGCTGCCCATCCCCAATACCGTCTTCCTGGGCAGCCTGCGCCGGGCTTCCACGGATGATTACTTCCTCGGCGTGCGGCGTTTTGCTCCCAGTGACTCTTCCGATTTCGAGAACAAGGAGTTCGTGGGAACCGGCGATGGAGAGGAAGTTCCCTTGGCCTTCCACCGGGAATGGTCAGGCGCCGGGAAGCTCACCAACACCTCTCTCGAAAATTCCAAATTCGATTACCAGTTCCTCTTCGACTTCGCCGAAGGACGGCAGAAAGACTTTGCATTCCGGCTCAATCCAGACGGCCTCACACGGCAGGAGATCGTCGCCATTTGCCACGGGCCGGATTGGACGAAGACGTTCGACAAGAACTCGTATCTCGAGCTGAATCTCCGGCAGAACTACACCAAGTTCACCGATTTCGCGTACGAGGACGTCTATGACAAACGCTACGACGAAGCTGGACCCGCAGTGGGCGACGACGAATACGAGCTGGGTGCGTACGTCCAAGGCGTGAGTTTCGACCGATTCTATCAGCGCACCAATGCTTGGATTCTCAAGAGCTCGTACGTGAACCAGCTCACGAGCCACCACCTGCTGAAGGGCGGTGTCGAGCTCAACTTTCCCGATGTGAGCTTTGGAACGCCGGGATTCCTGGTGTTCACCAGCGAAGGCGGAACGGAAACGCTGAAACGTTTTTACGATCAGCCCCCGGATTTTCCCGCAATCCAACACTACCGGCCGTTCATCGGCGCAGCCTACGCGCAGGATACGATGGAGTGGGAAGACTTCAACGTACGCGCCGGGCTGCGAATGGACTATTTCGACGCGCGTTCGACGGTGCCGAGCGATCTCTCCAATCCGGCGAACTCCATTCAAGGAGCTCCCGAGTCGGTGCCGGTGGAGACTTCGGCCAAGGTCGCGATGTCGCCGCGACTGGGGATTTCTTATCCCATCGAAGATTGGGCCTCTCTGCACTTCGCCTACGGACACTTTCGCCAGTTCCCGCCGATCGGGGAGATCTTCAACAATGCGAACTACGATGTGCTGGCCAATCTCCAGGCCGGAGGCGTGGACTACGGTGTTTTGGGAAACCCGGACGTTTCGCCAGAACGAACCGTGCAGTACGAGTTCGGCTATAAGCAGGTCTTGAACGCGGACATGGGGCTCGACGTCACCACGTTCTACAAGGACATTCGCGATCTCTTGGGAGTCGAGTTCGTGTCGACGTACAACGGCGCCGAATATGCGCGGCTCACCAACGTCGATTTGGGCGACGTGATCGGGGTGACCGTCGCGTTCGACGCGCGCAGGATCGGGCGCGCCAGCATCGGCTTCGACTACACCTGGCAGCAGGCTCTCGGCAATTCCTCCGATCCGCGCGAGACGGCGACGCGCGCCTCGGCGGGAGAAGATCCGCAGCCCCGCATCGTGCCGTTCGTGTGGGATCAACGCCACACCGTGAATCTCACCGCTTCCATCGATTTGCCCAACGCATACTCGGCGAGCGCGATCTTGCGCGCCGCCTCAGGGCAGCCGTACACGCCGGTTTTGGATTCCGGTTTCAACAGCGGACTGGAAACGAACTCGGGACGCAAACCGATCGGCTTCACGCTGGATCTGCGCGCCGAAAAGAATCTCGGAAACCGCTTCGGACCGCAGATGGCCGTGTTCGCACGAGCATTCAATCTCTTCGATACGCGCTACTACAACGGATTCGTGTTCGACAGCACGGGAAGTCCGTATTACTCGCGCTTTCCGGAAACCGACCGGGTGACGCTTGCTGATCCCAACCGATTCTTCCCCCCGCGCCGTCTCGAGATCGGCCTTCGTTTGGGAGGGGGAGAGGGTTTCCGTCTGGGAGGAGGAGGAGAGAGTTGATGCGCACCCGCAACGCCGCCGCACGCGGAGTTCTGACATTGGCGCTTTGCGCCGCCGGGTGGAAGCATGCCCGCGCCGACGTGCCCACACCAGTGCCTCCGGATAGTCGCGGGCGGCTCGATGCGGAGCGTTCCGGATTCCACGATGCCAGCAACATCCGCACGGTCTTTTGGAACTTCGGAATGGTGGGGGATTATCCGTCTGATCCCGGGAGCGTCGACCTGAGTGTGTTTCATTCCGCGGAAGTGCCGAAGGGAAGCGGGCTCAATTATTCCGACGGAATCACTCCGTTCGTGCTCGCGCACATCACCCAGGACAATGGGCTGCCCGCGTACATCATGGAGACCGGCTTTCGCGAGCGGCAGGCGCTCTCTCCGAACAAGAACCGCATCATGCGCTTCGAGCCCCGCCCCGGTTATTTCCAACCGAATCCCACGTTGAATCCGGGGCGATCGCCGGCGCTCAGCAACGACCCGCGAACCTGGCCGGACATTTGGCCCGACCGGTTGGACGAGGCCACCGATCCGGGCTGGATGGGGAGTTGGAACGGATACTTCGGAAAACAGATCGTCGCCGACCAAGAGACCTACATGGTCATGGACGACGACTTCTACGATGCGTGGGCCTTCACTCCCGACACCCGCGATCCTTCCCGGCGCGGTTTGGGGCTGCGCGTCGAAGTGCGCGGATTCCAGTGGGCGAATCCGCAAGCGCGCAACGTGATCTTCTGGCACTACGACATCACCAACGAAGGGACCGTCGACTACAACGACAACATCATCTTCGGCTTGTACATGGATTCCGGAGTGGGCGGATCGGCGCTCTCCTGCGACGGCATCTACGAGTCCGACGACGACAACTCGTTCTTCGATCGCGAATTCGATCAGGACGTCATCAACCTCGTATACACCTGGGATAATTTCGGCCACGGCGTCGATCTCACCAGTAACTGTGCGCGCACCGGATACCTGGGCTATGCGTATTTGGAAACGCCCGGGAACGCACTTGATCTCATCGACAACGACGAAGACGGAATTACGAACGAGGTGCGCGACGGCGGGCCGGGCGAGCAGATCCTTGGCCAGCCGGCGATCGATGCGTATCTCGCCCTGCACTACGACCTGCCGCGCTTTATCGCCGAGTACGGACCGTTACTCGAGCGTCCCGCGTATCGCGCCGGAGTGTGGTGGACGGGCGATGAAGATCTCGACTGGGACGCAGAAGTTCACGACGTCGGCGCGGACGGTCTGGGTGACACCGGCGATGCCGGAGAAGGGGACGGAATTCCTACCGAAGGAGAGCCTAGCTTCGATCGCACCGATCTGAACGAATCCGATCAGATCGGGCTGACCGGATTCAAGATCAATCGCATTCGACCGGGTCAGGGAAATCCCGACCAGGAGACCGACGGCATCGTGTTCTTTACCGACAACAACAACTGGCCGCAGCGTCTCTACGAGAAGTTCACCGATCCCGACCCCGCAGTGCGCTTCGATCCGCCGCTGGCGTCGAACTACAACATCGGATTCTTGTTCGCCTCGGGGCCGTTCTCGCTGAAGGCGGGGCAGCGCGAGCGCTTCAGCCTGGCACTTGCCTATGGAGCGGATTTGAACGAGCTGCGCCGCACGGTGCGCACCGTGCAGCAGATCTACGATTCGAACTATCGCTTCGCGGTGCCGCCGCCGGCTCCCGTCGTGTCTGCGGAGGCGGGAGACGGATTCGTGCGGCTCACCTGGACCGACATCTCCGAGCGCGCCTCCGACCCGGTCACGGGAGAGCTCGACTTCGAGGGGTATCGCATCTACCGCTCGACCGATCCCGACTTTCGCGACGTGAAGGTGATCACCAACGCGACCGGTACGGACACGTTCGGAAACGGAAAGCCCATCGCGCAGTTCGACCTCATCGATGGCATCAACGGGTTCTCCCAGCAAGTCGAAGAGGGAGTGACCTATTACTTGGGGTCCGAGACGGGCATCACGCACACCTGGACCGATTTCAGCCCGACGAACGGCCAGCTCTATTACTACGCGGTGACCGCCTACGACTTCGGCTCGTCCAGCCCGAGAAATCCGTTCTTTCCGTCGGAGAATTCGATCTCCGTTTCGCGAACTCCGCGCGGCGGTGTCGTTCTTCCGGCGCACATCGTGTCGGTGCGGCCGAACGTGCGCGCGGCGGGATTCGTTCCCGCGGGGGTCGAGGCTGCGGTACAAACCGAAGGCCCGGGATCGGGAAGCGTGGCCGTCGAGGTGGTGAACTCGAATCTCGTCCCCGAGAATCACACTTTCGACGTCCGTTTCCTTTCTCATCCCGACAGCGTTCACGCCGAAACGTACGCGCTCATCGACAACACGACCGGGGAGACGTTTTTCGATACCGGGATCGACTTCGACGGAAAGGGAATCGGTCCGACCGGTTCGGGTCTCTTGCCGGTCGTCCTGACGAATGCCGTGGTGCAGTCCGACACCGCGAATACCGGATTTTTGCCCGGGAGCACGACCGACGCAAAGATTCACACTTCCTACGTCACCGATTTTCTCAACATCAATGTTCTTCGCCCCGGATTTCCCGACGACCTGCGCGTCGAATTCTCCGACACGATCGTCGATACCTCGACGGCGATGTCGTTCTATCCCGCGCGCCCGGTGAAATTCCGCATCTTCGCGGAGACCGCCAGCGGCGACCTGCAGCTCGACTTCCGCTATCGCGAAGCGGACGCCGACTCCATGTTCGACAAGTCCACCGAGACCTTAGACGTCATTACGTATCACTCGAGCACCGGAGCGGCTCCGCAGCCGACGTGGCGGCTGTCGTTGCAGAGCGACCCCGTGGATCGTCCCGGAGCGGGAGACGTCTTCCATGCGGCATTCGTGCGGCCGCTTTCGCAGCGCGATGCGTTTCGCTTCACGAGCCACGGCGAGCGTATCGACCCGCAAACGGCGAAAGAGCAGTTCCATCCTTACGTGGTGCCGAATCCGTACGTTGCCTCAGCGGGCTTCGAGCCGGAGCGCTTCGCGGTTTCGGGTCGCGGGGAACGGCGCATCGAATTTCGCGGGCTTCCGGGGCGGTGCACGATTCGGATCTACACGGTTCGCGGCGACCTCGTGCAAACACTCGATCACGACGGATCGACGGAAGGGTTTGTCGCCTGGAATCTGCGGACCCGCGACAATCTCGATCTTGCGCCGGGCCTATACATCTTTCAGGTGGATGGTGGCGACTTGGGATCGAACACCGGAAAGTTTGCGGTGGTGAAATGAGCCTGCGCATCGCCTTCGCCGCCGGCACGGGGATTCTCCTGGGAGCGCAAGCTGCGCACGCCCAGAGCAAGGTGGGCACGACGACCGCGCAGTTCCTCGGCATCGAGCCCTCCGCGCGGACCGCGGGAATGGGCAACGCGGGTGCGGCTCTCAATCAGGGAATCGAATCGGTGTACTTCAATCCGGGAGCGATCGGGGTGCTGCGCCAGCCGGCCTTCACGTTCACGCATGCGTTCTGGTTCGCGGACATCAGCTACGACTACGTGGCTGGAGCTCTTCCGCTGCACAAATGGGGAACGATGTTCGGAAGCTTGACCTCGCTCTCCTCGGGCGACATCGATGTGCGTACTGTGGAACAGCCGCTGGGCACCGGGGAGCGCTATTCCGTTTCGGAAACGGCGATCGGCTTGGGATACGGATTGCGATTGTCGGATCGATTCAATGCCGGAGTGCAGGTGAATTACGTGCGCGAGCGAATTTGGCACACGACCGAAGATTTGTGGACATTCAGCTTAGGCACGGTGTATCGCATCAACGAAAGCGGCCTCACCTTAGGCTCGACGCTCGCGAACATCGGGACCTCCGGACATTACGAGGGTCGCGATCTCGCCATTCAGTACGATCCGGATCCGGACAACTTCGGCAACAACAGCGCGCTGCCCGCCTTTCAGTGGACCGACGATTTCACCGTGCCGCTGTACTTCACCGTCGGTCTGTCCTACCCGTGGCGGGTGAACGAGCAAAGTCGTTTTCTCTTCGTCGCCGATGCCATGCACCCGAACGACAACTCGGAGCGCGTGAACTTCGGCGCGGAGTGGACCTATCGCGACCTGTTGGCTCTGCGCGCGGGTTGGCAAACACTTTTTCAAGATGAATCCGAGCTGGGTCCCACGTTTGGGGCGGGGCTCAAGAACAATTTCGGGCTCAGCGACCACGAATTTCGACTCGACTACGGTTGGGCCGATCACGACCGGCTGGAAGAAACCCATCGCATTTCCTTGGTGATCGAGCTCTAGGCGCTGCGACGAAGGAGGAGGCAACGACATGAAGAGAGCCACACACATCGCCGCCGCGATTCGGCCTGGAGCGAGGAGCATCTTGGCGCTAGCGGCAGTGGTCGGAGTTCTCGCGACCGGCGGGGAGGCGCGCGCCTTGACGACCGAACAACTGCTCGACGAGCTGCAACACCGCGGCTTCCTCTACTTCTGGAACGAAGCCAATGCTGCGAACGGGTTGGTCAAGGATCGAAGCACGTCCGGCTCGCCGTGCAGCATCGCCGCGGTCGGGTTCGGGTTGTCGGCGATTTGCATCGGAATCGATCACGGCTGGGTGACGCGCAACGATGGCCGCGCGCGCATCATCACGACCCTGGAAACATTCTGGAACGGTGCGCAGGGTCCCGAGCCCAACGGCAGGATCGGACACGAAGGGCTGTTCTATCATTTTCTCGACATGACGACGGCGACGCGCACTTGGTCGTCGGAGCTCTCCACGATCGACACAGCGCTTCTCTTCGCCGGCATCCTGGACGCGAAGCACTACTTCTCGACCGCCGATCCCCTAGATGTGCAAGTGCGCACGCTGGCCGACAACATCGTGAATCGTGCGAATTGGAAATTCATGTACAACGGGATCGGAATCAAGATGGGCTGGGAGCCGGAAGGCACAGTTTTCGGAACTTGGGTCGGCTACAACGAAGCGATGCTCGTGTACATCATCGGGATTGGCTCGCCGCCGCCGCACGACGTTCCAGCCAGCGCCTGGTTCACCTGGACCAGCGGCTACCATTGGCTTCCGCAATACGGGTACACGTACCTGAACTTTGCACCGCTTTTCGGCCACCAGTACTCGCATTGCTGGGTCGACTTCCATGCGATCCAGGACGGATACATGACCTCGAAAGGCATCACGTATTTCGAAAACTCGCGGCGCGCCACGTTGGCGCAGCGCGCGTATTGCATAGCGAATCCGGGAGGATTCGCCGGCTATGGCGCCAACCTTTGGGGACTGACTGCATCGGACGATCCGGTCGTCGGCTACACCGCGCACGGAGCACCGCCCGCGCAAAACGACAACGGCACCCTCACGCCCACCGCTCCGGCCAGCTCCTTGCCGTTCGCGCCCGACGAAGTGATTCCGGTCTTGCACAACATGTACGACAACTACCCGCTGTTGTGGGGTCCGTACGGATTCAAGGACGCCTTCAATTTGTCTTTGAATTGGTACGACACCGATTACTTGGGAATCGATCAGGGACCGATCGTGATCATGATCGAGAACTATCGAACGCAGTCGATCTGGAACCGGTTCATGACCGACCCATTGATCCAGAACGGATTGCAGAAGGCCGGCTTCCATCCGTCCACGGGGGTCCATCCCGAGCTTCCCCCGGCCGGCGAGATCGCTTTGTACCAGAACACGCCCAATCCTTTCTCGGCGCAGACCGGAATTCGCTACCGGCTGGCGGCGGAAGGATTCGTTTCCTTGGTCTTGCATGACGTGCGCGGGAGAACGGTGCGCACGTTGGAGGAAGGGTTCCGTTCTGCGGGCGAGCACCGCGTCGATCTCGACGCGCGCGGTCTAGCGCCCGGCATCTATTACTATCGTTTGACCGGTCCCGGCATCGATACGTCGAAGCCGTGCACCGTCCTGCGATGAGAAAGGAGGCACTCCCGAACTAGGCCACGTGTTGCATTCGTTCGTCCAAATTGTCTATCCTTCTCGTTCCACATCATCGAGGAGACGATCCATCATGAAAAGGACTCTCGCATCCCTGGCGATCGCCGCAGCCGCTTTCGCGGCGACCACGGCATCGGCGACGACAGACCCCAATTCGGCGATCTTCGTTCTGCGCATCTTCAACGACTGCGCATTTTCGAACATCACCACGACGAACACCTATCCCAGCCTTCTCCAAATCGCGGAGACGGATTTGAACTGCGGCGGTTTCGCGAATCTCCACGCCTGGAGATTCTCCACCGACGGAGCGAATCAAGAGCTGTTCCCGAACAACTCCGCGTTCCGCTACGCGGCGACCGTCGTCCTTTCCGGAACGGTCGAAGGAGAAGGTGGCCTGCAGATCGCTCCCTGGTGGAACCAGGACGAAGGGCGGTTCAACATCCGCACGTCGGATGGAGAGATCGCCTGTTTCGGCGGGCGTCTGCCGTTCTATTCCTTCACAGCGAACGGGGTGCCGGCGTACGTGAAGGGAACTCCCATCCGCCTGCAGATCACCTATCTGCGCAATGGGCTCTCCCAACTGGATCCGGCTACGATTCTGTACGAGCTGGACTATCAGGCGGTCCACTACTCCAGCCCGGTTCTGGCGTTCGACGAAGGCAACCCGGCCGAGGATCCCCCGCACGGTTTGTGGGGCATTTTGAACGAAGCCAAGGTCGGCGGGCACGTGCAGCCCTTCCTCCAAGCCGGGAATCCGAATGCGAATTTCACGGCTTCCTGGAGCGATATTTCCTGGGAGAACCTGAAGCCGATCTCCGTGGATGAGAGCTCTTGGGGACAACTGAAGGGTCTGTATCGATAAGGCTTTTCTTTGCGATTGCAGTGAAGGAGTGGGGCGCCGGGAAACTGGCGCCCCGTTTCTTTCTCTACAATTTGCCGGGCCCGGCGCGCAGATTTCGGCTGCGGATGAAGCCGAAACCCCTTCCCCTGGGGCCCCGTTTCGTGGCATGAATGTCGCTTTGCTGAGTGCTTCAAACCTTCGCTAAACAACCAGGGCTGCAGGCCCCAACTGTTTGAGAATTACGGGCTGATCCGAGCGAACTTCGAATCACCATGAAACAGCACCCATCCACGAATCGATCCGTCTCGCCGAGAAATGTGCTCTCCGCAGTGTTCGGCTTGGTCGTCGGCCTCATCCTGGCACTCTTTCTTGGCGAGCTGCTCGTCCGAGCCGGTCTCTCCGTGCGCACGTCGCGGTTGGAGGCGTCCTCGCAGGTCGAGGGGCCGTTCGTGGAGTACCACCCGATTCGCGGATTCGCACTCGTTCCGAATGCGAACACGCACATGGCCGCCTCTGAGTACGACGTTCCGGTGCGCATCAATCACGCCGGGCTGCGCATGGATCGCGAGATTCCCGAAGCCCGCACGCCGGGCGTGCAGCGCGTTCTCTTCTTGGGGGATTCTTTCACATTCGGGCACGGCATCGACGCGCCGCATCGCTTCACCGACCTGATCCAGCACGATTGGCCGGAAGCGGAGATCCTGAACTTCGGAGTCTCCGGAACCGGAACCGATCAAGAGCTACTCCATTATCGCGAGCAGGGCGTGCGCTATTCGCCCGATCTCGTGGTCCTGGGGTATTTCGTGAAGTGCGCGAAACGGAATGGGGAGCTCGCGATTCGCACCCCGCGAGGATGGCGCCCGAAGCCGCGCTTCGAAGTCCAGGGGGGCGAGCTCGTCTTGACGCATGTTCCCGTTCCCGATTCTCTCATCTCCGATCCCACGGATCTCGAGTCTCTCCGGCGTCACGATGATGCGGTCTCATCCGCGAAACATTTCCTGCGCAATCATAGCCGCCTCTACGTGTTCTTGCGCGACGACGTGAACGGCGCTCTGCAGGAAGGCGGATCGGGGGGGAATTATCCTGAATACGATTCCGCGCGTCCGGAGTGGCAAGTGACTGCCGCCATCGTGAAGGAGTTGGCTTCGGAAGTTCGTGCCCATGGCAGCCGATTTGCGGTGGCGTTCTTTCCCAGCCTGGAAGAGATGCAACGCGGCGTCTCGACGCGCCCGCGGGACCAGATGCGCAATCTGTGCGCGGAATTGGACGTTCCCTTTCTCGATCTGCTTCCCGTTTTTCTCGAGCAGCAGAATGCGGCGCAGAAAGTGGGGCAGACGCTTTACTTCCCGATCGACCGGCACTGGACGGTCGCTGGACACGCGCTCGCCGCGAAGTGTCTTCTGCCTTGGGTGAAGGCCCAGCTCGGCACGCCGCTTCCGGTTGCGGAGACCCGAGAAAGCCACCGCGAGATCGTTCTCACCCCGTAAGCTCTGCCTGTACGGTCCGCGTGCACTGGTCGATTTCGCGACGAGCCCTATGTTGTCCCTCGCGTCGCGCGCCGCGTTCTTCGCGTGCGGTCTCTCTCGGGACGCCTCCCCATCACGCTCCTCATCGCATCATGGGAGGGTCCACTTCGATGTTGTTCACGACTTGCTTACTCGCCTACACCACGGCGTTCTACGCCGCCGCTCTCACGCCAGCGGAAGATCTGTCCACGCGAGCCTCGCTTGCCCCGGGAGAAACCTCTGCAGAGATCGTCACCCTGAACGAGATCCTGGCCGATCCGCCTCCCGATTTGGCGGGAGATGCCAACGGAGATGGAGTCCGGGATTCGGCTCAAGACGAGTTCATCGAGATCTACAATTCCGGATCGGTTCCAGCGGATCTTTCCGGTTGGACGATTCAGGATTTGACCGCGGTGCGCCACGAATTCGAGGAAGGATTCACACTCGCCCCCGGCGAGCTGTACGTCATCTTCGGTGGCGGCGCCCCGGTGGGAATCCCGTCCCGATTCACGGTTGCGTCGACCGGGGGACTCTCGCTGAACAACACGGCGGATGAAGTGAGACTGGTGAGCTCGGACGCTACGGTTCGAGACCTGCACACGTACGCTGCGGAAGCGAACGCCGATCAATCTCTCATTCGCCAACCGGACGGAACCGGGAATTGGACCCGCCCCCATGACGAGGGGCTTTCCTGGGACTACTCGGCCGGGATTTTGAACGGCACGGCGACGAGCGTGGGCGAGGAGAGCTGGGGCGCGCTCAAAGCCCGCTATCGATAGTGGCGATCAAGGCCGGGGGAGCTTTCGCTCCCTCGGCCCGTTCCTCTTGGTCGAGTGGATCACTCTTGCTATGCTGCTGCCCTTGCAAGACCAACCCAGGAGGAAACCATGGCGGACGTGATCCAATTCATTGAACGAGGGCGAGATCGCGCCGTCGGGATTCTCGAACAATTTCTGCGCATTCCGAGCGTGTCCACGGAACCGGATCACAAAAAGGACGTCCACAAGGCGGCGGAATTCCTCGCGCAGCGTTTCCGCGATGCGAGCATTCCCAAAGTGGAAGTCGTAGCGACCAAGGGACATCCTATCGTTCTCGCGGAATGGCTCGGTGCACCGGGCGCGCCCACGATTCTCGTGTACGGCCATTACGACGTCCAACCGGTGGGAGATCTTTCCGAATGGAACAGCCCTCCGTTCGAGCCGGTGATCCACGACGGAAAGATCTGGGCGCGCGGCGCCACCGACGACAAGGGGCAGCTCCTCACGCATCTCCTCGCGGCGGAAGCTTACTTGCGCGAGACGGGCTCTCTTCCGCTGAACGTCAAGTTCCTGATCGAAGGAGAAGAAGAGATCGGCAGCGAGCATCTGGGAGAATTCCTGATCGAGCAGAAGCAGCGTCTCGCCTGCGATGCGGTGGTCATCTCTGATACGGCGATGTTCGCTCCCGGCGTTCCTTCGATTTGCACCGGTCTTCGCGGGATCGCCTATACCGAGGTGACCTTGCGCGGGCCGGCCACCGATCTGCATTCGGGTTCGTTTGGCGGCGCCATCGAGAATCCGGCCTTCGCTTTGGCGAGGCTCATCGCTACGCTCAAGGATCCCAAGACGGCGAAGGTGCTCGTCGAAGGATTCTATGACGACGTGGTGGAGCCTTCGCGCGAAGAGAAGGAAGCGTGGGCGCGCTTGCCGCATTCGGATGAGCGCTTCCTCGCCATGGCCGGATCTCCGCGTCTGTTCGGCGAAGAGGGAAGAAGCACGCTCGAGCGAATTTGGTCGCGGCCTACGCTCGAGATCAACGGCATCTGGGGTGGCTTCACCGGGGAAGGAAGCAAGACCGTTCTGCCGGCGCGAGCCAGCGCGAAGATCAGCATGAGGCTCGTGCCGAATCAAGATTCCGCGGACATCGCCAAGAAGCTGGAGGCGCACCTGCGCCGGCATCTTCCTGAAACGATCGTGCTCGAGAAGTTTCGCGAGCTGCATGGCGGCGCGCCTTGGACCACGTCGCTGGAACATCCGGTGATGAAGGCGGCCTTCCGCGCGTTGGAGCGCGGCTTCGGCGCGAAGCCGGTTCCGACGAGGGAAGGCGGCTCGATTCCCATTGTGCATTCCTTCGCGAAGACGTTGGGAGCGCCGGCGGTCCTCTTGGGCTTCGGTCTTACCGACGAAGGCGCGCACGGACCGAATGAACATTTCGATCTCGGCAACTTCCATCAGGGAATCCGTACGTCGGCCTATCTCTTCGAGGAGATTCGAACCGCGCTTTCCGCTCAGGCTCCGCGCGTTTCATAAACGCTTCGCGCGCGTTTCGTGAGCGAGATCCTTCGCCAAGGCGCCCACATCGGCGTGGGAATCTTCGCGTTGTTGTTCGCCGTGCTTCCGGCTTGGGCATGTCTGGCGCTGGCCGGGGTTGCGCTCGTGCACAATGCGTTCGTCCTTCCTCGTTACGCCCGAATGCTGTGGCGAGAGAACGATCATCGCCGCGGGTACTCGCCCGGCGTCATCGCCTATTCGCTGACGCTGGTGATCTTGTGCGCGCTCTACTGGAATCGACCGGATATCGGCGCGTTCGGTTGGGGAGTGCTCGCCTTCGGCGATGGATTCGCAACCATGGCGGGCCGGATGATCGCCGGTCCCAAGCTCCCCTGGAATCGCGCGAAGTCCTGGGCGGGATTTGCGGCATTCGCATTGGCCTCATCATTCGCCGGCTTTTTCTTGGCGAGCTTCGTGCGCGTCCACGCCGCAGTTCTCTTCGGACTTCCCGCCGGGAATCTTCTCGAGGCCTGCATTGCCGGGGCAGTTTTGGGAGCGATCGTCGAGTCGCTGCCTTCCTCCCTCGATGACAACATCGCGGCGCCGCTCGCCGCCGCAGCGATGTTCGCGCTCGTCGATTCCTCGAATCTTTCCTCGTGGCTCATCTCAGAGGCTGCCGTGCAAGCGCGGGCCGTTCCGATTCTCGGTCTGACGCTGCTTCTGGGGGTGGTGGCGTGGAAGGCCAAGACGGTGACTCCGTGCGGATTCATCGCCGGTGTCGTGCTCACCTTCATTGCCGCCGCCTTCGGAGGGCCGCCGTTGTTCGCCGGCTTGATCGCGTTCTGGATGACCGCGCAGGGTGCGACCCGCATCGGCTGGGAGCACAAGTTCCGCCGCGGGATCGCGCAGTCGCGAGCCGGACGACGCGCGGCCAGCCATGCGTTCGCGAAGCTGGGGATTCCCGCTTTGCTCGCGATCATCGCCCGTGCATCGCCCGATCCTCACCCCTTCGACCTCGCTGCGCTCGCCGCATTGGCGGCGGCCGCTTGTGACACGGTGGCGACAGAGATCGGCCAGCTCTCGAAGGAGAGACCTCGCCGTCTACCACTCTTGCAGCCGGTTCCGGCGGGAACACCTGGAGGAATGACGCTTCTCGGTTGGGCTGCGGGAATCCTCGCCGCCGGAATCGTTTTCATCGCCGCATGGTTTCTACGCGGTCCCGGCTTTGGCGATCTTCCTCTGATCCTTTGCGTATCAATTGCGGCTTGCTTCATCGAATCGATGTTGGGAGCGCTGCTCATTCCTCGAGAGCTCATCGGGAAGAGCGCACTCAATCTCGTCATGAGCGCCATCGCGGCGTGGTTCGCCTGGACGATGGCCATGGGGGCTTCGATCTAAAGCGGGTTGGGGTTGCGGCGGTTCGGCCGGTCGTCCGGCAGTGCGGTGGCAGAAAAACCTTCGCCCCATTGCCTCATGAAATACGTGAAGTGATTGGCCTAAGCCCCCATATGACCGTCTAGCTTCAAGCTTGCGTCGAACCGCGGGCTCCAACCCACTCGTTTTGGATCTCTTCCAGTGGCAGCGGGTATTGACTTTTTGGCGAGTGGACTGCTATCTTTTGGCGTCGGTCCATCGTTCTTTGCAGGATCTTGGGGATCGGCATCGATTCTTGGATTTCCCGTTTCGTGGCGACCTTTCGGCGGAGTAATGAAATGACGAAAGCCGATATCGTCGAGGAAATTGCGAACTCTACGGGATTGACGAAGAAGGACACCGCGCACGTCGTCGATCAATTGATCGACGCGGTCAAGGATGCCCTCTGTCGCGGGCGACACATCGAGATTCGTGGATTCGGCACGTTCAAGGTCAAGCAGCGGAAATCACGCGTCGCCCGGAATCCGAGAACGGGGGATCCGGTTCAGCTTCCCCCGCGCAAAGTTGCCGTCTTCAAGGTTTCCAAGGAACTCAAGGAGAAGATTACAGAAATCAGGGGAGCCTCCCTGGTACGTTGACGTTCCTTTTTCCCTCCGGTCGCATTCAACCCCTAGATCCCGGAAATAGCGATTCCGGGCGACGTCTCGCGGCCGATCCGGAGTGAATATGATGACCACCGAAATCATGGACATCGCCGAAGCGGCGACCTATTTGCAAATCAAGAAGGGCACGTTGTACCGCCTCGTCAAAGACGGGCGCATCCCGGGGACGAAAATCGGCGGGCAATGGCGCTTCAAACGCGAAATTCTGGACGAGCTATTTCGCGCCATAAGGAGCGCTCGCAAGTAGCCTGCTTCGGCTTTCCGAAACCCCGCCCCTGACCGCGATTCCGAAGAGTCCTTGATCCCGGAAGGGCCCGCAGCGTGGAAATGCGCTCGGGCCCTTCGGGAAAACCGCACTGCGCCTGGCTGGGCGCGGAACCTCTTTCTGGAAATAGCGTTGACAGCGTAACGGAGCGTTCGTAGTTTTTTCGTGGCTCTTCGGTGTGGTGTCTCGCCGGTTGGGTGAGGAGGAGGTTGAAGATGAATAAGGCTGAGCTGATTGAAGCGGTTGCGAAGAGAGCCAATCTTTCGAAAAGAGACGCGACAAATGCAGTGAACGCGGCTCTCACGACCATCAAGACCGAGACGAAGAAGACGGGTGTAATGATCGTCGGATTTGGAAGCTTCCAAACGGTGAAGCGCAAGGCTCGCACGGGACGCAATCCCCAGACGGGCGCGACGATCAAAATTCAGGCGTCGAAGACGGTTCGTTTTCGCCCCGGTAAGGCGTTCAAGAAGTCCCTTTAATTCCTGCCCCCGAAGAGCCAGAACCCCAGGCAGGCGAGTGGCGAAAGCCGCCGCCTGCTTGTCTTTTGAAAAGGGAGAGACGTATGCCGGCCAATCCAAGTGGCGTGATGGCATCGAAACGATGCGCGTTCGTCGTGGCGATGTTGCTGGCGGCAATTCCGGCGGTTTCGTGGGCCGACGCAATCGACGAGCTCGCCGATGCGCTGGAGACATTTCGCGGTCTCGGAATCGAGGGAGTCGAAAGTTATCGCGTTCCGATTCGCTTGCCGCAAGATGACTCGCCGAATCAAGTGCAGCTCGAAGAGATTTGGCGCCGTCCGTCCGATTTGGTGATTCGCGGCAAAGATGAGCACGCACCCGCCGCCGTGGTGCGAACGGCCGCTCTCTATCTCGAGCCCGTGTATGTGGCGCGGACTGCGGTCGTGGAATTGGATTGGAAATCGATGGGCGACGAGGTGCGATCTTCGGTCGTGGTGAGCGCCGGGGGAAAGCACGGCTCGGAGAGATCGATTCTCATCGATATGCCTCCGGACATGTCCGAGCTTCCGGCCACGCTTCGAGATATCACCCGCATCGAAGCGCTGCTCGACGGGAAGGGAAGGCTTTCGACTCTCGACATCGTATTCCGCAAAGAAGGCACGATTCATTTGAATTGCGAGTACGACTCCAAGGGAAAATACAATCAACCGATCGTAGCGAGTTGGACGTTGCCTTCCGGTGAAGAAGTGGAAGTTCGCACCAAGTATCGCCGCGAGGCCGGAAAGAACGTTCCCTCGACGAGGCAAGTGATCTTCCCGAGCCGCTTCGATCCCGAAGAGACGGAAGAGATCTTGGTCGAGTACGGAAAGTACCAGCTGAATCCAGA